>Ga0222714_10000992_pt1 | contig 32176 bp, 27 predicted proteins | sample C33_3DmetaG_FD_165048 | JGI IMG/M metagenome (GOLD analysis project Ga0222714, IMG submission 165048) | Estuarine water microbial communities from San Francisco Bay, California, United States - C33_3D | ecosystem: Environmental > Aquatic > Marine > Unclassified | place: USA: California... | reverse complement strand
CGAGTCGAGCTCGCCAAAGAACTGAAGCTTCGTCACATCCCGAACTCTGGTGCGGGCGGTAACCGTAAGACTTAGTGATCTCCGAGTGGTATCCGGAAGTTGTACGTAGTACAGCCGGAATGGGCGCGATGGGTTGGAACCACGATTGGATGAAAACACCAACCAACGGCCTCCTGGAGTGATCACGGGATGGTACTCGTCACTCCCGGGTAGATTCACCCCCTCGATCGTAATCCTCTCTGGCTGCTGTGACGGCATACCATCAACTCCTAGGCGCACCCGGTAGATGTCCTGATCGCCATCACGATTGCTGGAGTAATACAGGTAGCCATCGCTACTGGTAGAAGGTGATGCTTCGTGGGATGCACTGCCATTGATGATCGGCAGCAATTGCGGATCCGACCACCCCTCACCAGATCGACGCATCAGAAAGAGATCGGCACTTCCCGATCCGGGCCGAAGGCGGTCGGAGGCGAAGTACAATGCTTGTCCATCAGCTCCGAAGGCTGGAGTATCATCCCAGGCTGATGAGTTTGCTGCCATCCGTTTCACCGTCCAGTCGCCATTGGTGCGGACGGCCCAGTAGAGGTCGTTCGACCTGCGCGACTGCCCAGCACTTGAGCGATCGGACACAAACACCGCCTCGTCTGGATTACAAGGATTGAATGTCGGCACGCCGTTGTAGCGTGAATCCGGAACGTTCACCGCGGGATGTCGTACGATCTCGACAGGTGCGAAACCATCCTTTTGGAACATGCTGCGTGCCATCAGGCGCTGATCACCCGTCGTGTCGGTCGCAATGGTGAGCCACGCTTCCACACCAGTAGTTGTTGTTCGGAATGCAAGAGCATATGCCTCAGCCGTGCGGTTAAGTGTGGTGTCCAGCACAACGCCCGCATGTTGCGCGTTCACACTGACACCTGTCAGCAACACCACCCAGAGGGCATGTAGTGTAGTGCGTAGTATCATGGCGTAGTGAACATTGGATAGCAGATTTCGATACAAGCTGCCGGCAGTGCGTTGGCTCCACTGCGATCCAAGCCAATGTTTTGCACCCAGAGCAGCGCACACTCACCACTGGCTGTCACAAATAGAATCACATCACCTACACGGACGCCAGGGAGCGACGTTTGGCCTTGACCACCATCGTTCTGCAACAAGGCACAGTCTTGGGAGGCCTGCGAGGGATACGTCTCACAAATCGACGTTCCCGGACTGACGAAGAAGTTTCGCGCTACGCGGTAGTAGCGCCCACCACTGTACTGTGCTCCATTCCCAGTGGCTAGCGTGGCTTCGTACGTGCCGCCGCCAAGGTCGCGGATGTCATCGAACCACACGTCGAATCGGCGGAAGGTCTGATTGTCGTTCTGGTACAGGATCTGGGCACGGTCGTTCAGTAGTTCGATGCTTTCGGCGTACACGTTCGGGTACGCCGCTGGGCGAAACTCCCGTAAGCACTGGTACTTGAAGGCACTGCAATCAACGTAACCATCACCGACCAGCGCAAGGGATGCCGTTGCACAGCCGCTCACCCGCAGCTGACCGGCAAAGTACTTCGTACCACGTGGTCCGAGCGCAGACTGACTATTGCGATCCCAGTCACCCTTTGTAGCAGTGAACGACACAACAACTGGAATACGCGTTCCCGGCGGAACGACAACTACTGGACTGGACAGGTTGGTCGTAAACGGACCCGTCACGGCAACCCGAAACTCCGCAACACACAACCCATCGTTGACGAGGAAGACCGTATCGCTCGTAGACTCCTCGTTGAACACGCACTTGCGGAGCGTATCGATACGATCGGGTTCGAGGCGACAGTCGGGAGGGGTAAGGGGCGTCACAATCGTCACGGTGAGATTCGGCGTACACTCTTGAATAACTCCATCGCTTCTCTGTGTGCGCACCCGATACGTCAACTGGGTGACAAGCTCCGTAGGGCCTGGTTGTGCAGTAATCGTCAAACGTAGATTCGGAACACGCTGGCCATTCCGCAGCGTGAACCGTGAGCCCGTTGCGACAGACACTTGATCCTCACTCGAATTGGAGACCAGGTCCAGTAGCACAACGCAGTCTGAACCGATTCCTGAAACAATACCGGCCCGTGCCATCTCCACGTCGACGTCCGTTGGAACATTGTAACAGGTGGTGTCGGTCGTGTCCGCAACGTTGCTGAAGTCAGGACACGGACAATCCGTGCACTCCACGCGGCCGATCATAGTGACTGTCAGGCGGATCAATGGACCTCCACCAGCAGGATCACGACCCTCGACGGTGATGGTGTGTTCCTGTTGCGCGGGTGACGAGCTGGTTGGCGAAAACACTGCACATAGCTCGACCACGCCTACGGCAGATCCCCCATTGGACGGACGTATGGCGAAGTCTCCAACCGTCGAGTCGGACGCTTCTACGATGAATGTCTGGGGACAGTTGGTTGGAAACACCCTGCACTCCGTAACCGATCCTGGTGCTCGAGATGGACAGGCATCGAAGTACATCGTATCAGACACATCGATGGTACCACAGGGAATTGTTGAATCCACGCTGAGCACCACGGTGGTGTCCGAGCAGACGTGCATCATCAGGTCGATGTTGGGGGGAGCAACGTTCATCCGCAGCGAGTCGCCTTCAATGGACACGTCGGCCACCTGCACACGTGCGACGCCGTCGGAACCTGTTTGCAACGTTCCACCTACAGGAGCATTCACGCCCGTGACACGCTGCCACGTAACCGTTGCGGAGGGAACGGGGTCGCCGTTTGTTCGGCGAACTTCCACCGAAACGGTTCGATTCTTCACGAGATCGTTCGGTTGGGTTGGCTCCTGGCAGCCCAGTAGGACAGCCGCAATGAAGATCAGGAGTATGGAGAGTCGAAGCATCATCACCAGCCCAGATGATAGGCAACGCGAAGCACCACACTGTGCACCACGTTGGTGTTGAGGACAAACAGGTCGGAGCAGTTTTCGCACGGTGTACGCAGGTTCAACCGTTGAAATCGATAGGCAATCTGTGCGTGGAGATTGCCGATCACCGGCATGCCCGCTCCCACACCAAGTAAATACTGTCCGTAATCGTCCGGGTTTTCCGATGGGCGTGCGCCTGCGCCTTCAAAGGGGCCATTGAACACCAAGCCCCCTTCAGCAAACACATACGGAGCGAAGTCGTCCGCTACAATCACGCGCTCACGAAACAGAGCTGCTGATCGATCAACGCTATCCGCACCGGAGCGCTGAACGTAGCCGGCTGGTACCTCCACGGTATCGGTTACTCCGCCAGGACAGGAAAACGTACAGGCATTGGGCTCAAACCGCACCGAGGTTACGGTCTCGGTACTGGAAAAGGTCCAGCGGAGCTGTCCCAGCAGCGGAATACGCATGCGCCCACCTTCGAACGTCAAACCCGCGCCCACACCCAACGACAAATGGTCTCCGAGCAGGTTGCCAAACGGCGCCACAACGGCATCGGCTCCACCGTACACCGAAGTGAACCCAATCTGTGTGGGCCGCTCCTGGGAGTTATCTGGACCGCCATAGCCAGCAAACACGCCGAGCTCAGCCCAGTTACCGTTGGTTCGTGGTTCTTCTAGGCGCACGTACTCGCGCACGGGCAGTATCGGCACATAGAGTGGCGGCACCTTTCCAAGCGTTCGACCCATGACGAGTGCATCAACATGATGGGCCTGGACCAGGGTATCCCTACACTCACTACCGACATGCCAGAAGAGTCGAATGGCCTGTACGGTTTCCCCCGCGATGTGAAGTGTATCGCGCTGGATACTGGTGAACGACTGTGGCGGGTCTAGCCGGCCACCTGTCATTCGCACAGTAAAGGCCTGATCTGTACTACGAGCACAGGGAATAGGGCACGGTGCACAGGTGTCCTGTTGGATGTCCTGTTGGAGAGCCAGAAGGAGTGCCAGTACAATCATGCAGGAATATACGGGCAGTAAATTGACATTTTTGTGAGTCAGCGTTCGTTATCACAGGCGTGTTTTCATGCGAGCATCCGTCATCATCTCCACGTACAACCAGCCGCAATGGCTCCAGCATGTGCTGGATGGGTTCTCCGTGCAGACGGTGCAGGATTTCGAGGTGGTGATTGCCGATGATGGATCGGACAGTGATACACGTGCCGTGATCGATCACATGCGCGACCGAGCCCCCTACCCGATCGTGCACATGTGGCACGAGGATCACGGATTTCGCAAGTGTGCGATCTTGAACAAAGCAATTCTGGCCTCAAGCACGGATTACCTGATCTTTACCGATGGCGACTGTATCCCCGCTCCGTGGTTTGTGGAGCGACACCTTGCGCTGCGTGAGCGTGGACGGTTCCTCTCGGGCGGATACGTCAAGCTGCCCATGTTGGTATGCCACCGCATCGCCCAGCAGCACATTCTGCACCGACAGGTAACGCGACCGTCATGGCTGCGCCGCATGGGTGTACCGAGTTCCACCAGTTTGTGGAAGCTCCGCCAATCGTCACTGATCGGTAGAATCTTCGACGCGATTACCACCACCCGACCTACCTGGAATGGGCACAACGCTTCTACGTGGAAGGACTACCTGCTGCAGGCAGGGGGCTTTGATGAGCGCATGGTATATGGTGGCGAGGATCGGGAGTTGGGCGAGCGGCTGGAAAATGCCGGCATCCGTGGCAAACAGGTCCGGTATCGTGTCGGCTGCGTTCACCTAGATCATACGCGTGGATACGTCACGGATCAGGGTTTGGACAACAACAATGCCATTCGCGCCCATACCCGGCAGTCCGGCGGCACCGTGACGGAACACTCGAGCATTCACCCTCTTCGAAACTAATCCACAGCAGAAGCTGTTACCACGCGCATGAAGACCATCGTTATCGGAAGCGGATTTGGCGGGCTCACGGCAGCTATTCGCCTGCAAGCCAAGGGGTACAACGTCCACATCGTGGAGAAACGCGATAAGCCGGGTGGCCGTGCCTACGTGTACGAGCAGGACGGCTTTGTGTTTGACGGCGGCCCTACGATCATCACCGCCCCGTGGCTGATTCACGAGCTGTTTGAGCTTGCCGGCAAGCGTACCGAAGACTACGTCGAGATTGTACCGATCGACCCCTTCTACAACGTGCGATTCGAAGACGGAACCGTGTTTCGTTACAATGGCAAGCGCGATGAGGTGATCGAGCAGATTCGATCCTTCAATCCTGCCGATGTAAAAGGATACGAGCGATTCTACGAGAAAACAGCCGCGATCTTCAAGGCCGGATTCGATCTCATCGATCAACCTTTCACGCACCTGACAGATATGGCGAAGGTGCTTCCAGAGCTCATCCGGTTGCGGAGTGATCGCAGCGTGGCGGCGTTTGTGAACTCTCACATCAAGGATCACCGCCTGCGACAAGTCTTTAGCTTCCACCCACTGCTTGTAGGTGGCAATCCCTTTCAAACAACCAGCATCTACGCCCTCATCCATAAGCTGGAGCAGGAGTGGGGTGTGTGGTTTGCCATGGGAGGGATGGGCGCTCTGGTAAAGGGGCTTACCACGCTGTTTACCGATATGGGTGGTACCATCAGCTACGGCGCTGAAGTCGATGAAATCCTCGTCCATCCTGATGGAGCTACGGCGCGGGCCCATGGCGTGCGACTGCGCGACGGCTCGACGCTCGAGGCCGACACGGTGGTGTGCAACGGCGACGTTGCCCAGGCCTACCTTGATCTGATCAAAGCCCCCTACCGCAAGCACAATACCAATGAGCACATCGAGAAGATGCGCTACTCCATGAGCCTGTTTGTGATCTACTTCGGAACGAACCGCAAGTACGAGAACATCGCTCACCACGAGATCCTGATGGGCCCTCGCTACAAGGAGCTCGTAGAAGACATCTTTACGAAGAAGCACTTGGCCGATGACTTCTCCCTGTACCTGCATCGTCCAACGGCAACCGATCCATCGTTGGCGCCAGAGGGATGCGATTCGTGGTACGTGCTTTCGCCGGTGCCACACCTAGACTCCGGCACTGATTGGTCCACGATGGCTAAGACCTATCGCGATCGCATTATGCAGTATCTCGAGGATCGCTACCTGCCGGATCTGCAGCGTCACATCGTAACCGAGCACTACATCGACCCGATCCATTTCCGCGACGAACTGAATTCGTTCAAGGGCAGTGCGTTCTCTGTGGAGCCGATCCTGACGCAGAGTGCGTGGTGGCGTCCTCACAACAAGTCGGAAGATGTGGAAGGCTTGTTCTTTGTTGGTGCGGGTACCCATCCCGGCGCGGGCTTACCCGGCGTGATGAGCTCCGGCAAGATCGCGGCCCGCATGATTGCTGCCGAACATGCCGAGTCAGTAGGATAGCAGGTCGATCTGGACCGTAACCATGGCCGAGACGTTGCCGATTCCGCGATCGCTAATGACCTGAACAACAAGGTCTGGACCAAGTCGCAGTCGGTCACTAAGCGTAAAGGCATATCCAATCCACGCCGAACCTCCGAAGGCTAAACTATTACTGTACGTAATGGCATCGCCCTCGTGCAGTTGCGACAGCAGAACGTACATACCAATTCCTGCGCCAATGCGGACATACGGACCCTGCATTTCAAAGACGGCATGGATGGGTATGCTGCCAAGTTGCATCTTCGTTTCCTGCACAAGATCGTTATCCGGCCCAGGAGAGAATCGCTCCAGGGAGAACACCTGGTAGCCCGTCATCAGGCCAACTCCCAACAAGTGATCTGGATGCCACATGATCCGTGCATTACCGTTGTACCCCGTGAAGATCCGTTCGTTGGAATACCGAGAGGGTGGTTCCGTGTACCACGTTGCACCAAGGCCACCAATCACATGCATTTCCAAGCGATACTCTGCTCGGTCCAGTGGAACCAGACCGTCGGTGACTGCGGCATGCAGACGACCACCTGCAACAACAAGTATCATCAGGACGAACAGTCTCACGGGGTCACCTTGGAAGCATAGAGAATCGCGGCCAGCAGTGTTGGATAGTTGGTAAGCACTCCCGTGTACAACAAGCCATTGCGGTAGCGCTCTTGGAGGTAGTTGCTCATGAAGGCTCGATCATCTAACGTCCACACAAACACCCTCCTACCCTCCTGTCGCATCTGCTCAGCCTCGGAGCGCTGAATGCCGTCCGTGAAGCGTGGCGCCCATACGCGAGCGTTGATACTCCGCGCTGTTTGAGGGTCCAGCTCGCAGAGCACGCCTACGCGGTCCTTTCCGTCAACGTTAGCGTTCCGATAGGCCTGCAGAATAGCCGCTGTGGGAATGCCGAGGAGAATCTCGACCGTACGATTGCGCAGCTGTGCGGTGGTTTGTGCCGCAAGACATGCTTCCAGCACGGCAGCAGTCACAGAGGGTTGCTTCACGTCCAGCCACACTAACTCCAGTGGAGTCTCCTCGATGATCGTCTGTAGAGCCTCCTGGAGTGTAGGAATGGGCTCGCCGTTGACAAGTCGCACGTGCTGCCGAATCTGCTGGTAGGTGTAGCTCGCTACGCTACCCATGATGTACGAACCTTGCACTGTTCGGGGCGTGAAGCTGGGGTCGTGGAACACAATCGGAATGCCGTCCTTCGTAACCTCAACGTCGATCTCCACACCAGTGGCTCCGAGGTAGGGAGCCAGCCGAAGCATCGGAAGTGAGTTCTCGCTGACCCCCAACCGCTCGGAGTTTCGCCCTCCCCCTCGATGAGCAATGATGTGAAAGTTGCGCAAATCGTCTGTGAGCTTTGCCTGCCACCGAAGCACGAGTGCCTGGTCCGATCCGTTGCCGGTGCGGACGCGGCAGCGCAGAACAAGGTTTGAGGTCGCCTTACCACGAGATACATCAGCGCCCCCTTCGTCAGGACGAATCACCACGGTGATGGACCCCGTCGCCGGGCTATTGATGCTCCGCCAGCTGCCTACATAGATCGCCGAGTCATTACGAAGGCCGCCTTCTAGGAGCATGGTGTGAATACCCTGTGCTGCGTAGATGCTCAGTGTGCCATTGGCGTTCAAGCGCACACTGAGCACGGTGCCAAATCGCTGAACGGTCGTTTGGCTCTCATCGGTGGTGTACACACCATCAAGAATGTCGCGTTTGGTGGTGTCGATAATACGCTCGGTACCCACGATCATACTTCGATCGACCTCGGGTATCAGCACCTGCTCCAGCTCGGAGACGCACCCTGACACTGCCATCATCACACCGATGATGAGTAGTCGTAGATTCATCGTACGATCACAGAAGGATTCCAAGAAAAAACTCCGAACTGAACAGACGGTCCTTGAACGTATTGTAGAGAAACCACGCTTGATACGGATTCGTCGAGCTCTGAAACGTGACGCCCAGCACCACGTGCGTGCGGGCAAAGAAGGGCTGCTCCACTGCCAGGGTGAGCAGTGCTCCAGTAAAGACGTCCTTGTCACCACCCGTTGGCTGATCTTCGATCCACGACCGAATCGACGTTTGAAGTTCTGCCTCGAGTCGGGCTGTCAGCGTCGCTCGTGGAAACGACCATGATGCCGTCACCGATGGATAATTGATCCATCGCTCTTGGGTTGTGTTGAACCCATCTACGTAGGTCAGATACCCGTACGCGTAGGCCACCGAATATCCAGGAGCTATCGTGAGGCGCCCCATGGGAATCTGGAGCATGCCACCAAGCTGCCCCACCGACGTAGCCAGGTTGGATGCAATTCTGCCGTACACCGCCAAGCCGAGTGGGAGCGACAGGCGGAACCGACTGTCGAGCATCGGTGCGGGTGTTGGGTATTCGGTAAGGGGCTGGGGAAGAATCGTGAGCGCTGCCCCGATCGAGGCCGAGAGTACAACGTCGTCCTGCCCTACAGCAGCCATGACCACCTCACGACGCAGCGTATCCTGACAATACGCCACGCTTGTCAGTGCAAACCCATACAGCAGCAGGGTGGCAAGGACCCGCATCACTACCTCCCAGCTCCGGTATCAGTTCCGGTATCAGTTCCGGAAACAGCAACGGCAAACGAATCCGCCGGCGCAGGAATAATCCCGGGCATCTGCAACGGATGCATCACCACGTGTAGTGTCCGGTCCGTGCGCTCTACCGTGCAGTAGTGAAAGGGTCGCAGTACCGCATCCTCGGCTGGCTGATACATGTCGATGTGCTGTTCTCCATCGCCAGCGAGCAGCCGCTGGCGCGGACCGCCACCACCACCGGATACAACAAAGTGCTTCATGTTGATGTAGAAGTGTTCGTAGGCATGAGCATGGCCACTAAACCAGACAGCGGACTTCCGGCTTGTCATATACACCGGCAAAAAGTACTGCTGCAGAAGTGCATCATCGTCCACCACGGTGCTGTTGGTGTACGGTGGATGATGTCCACACACCACGATGAACACTACGCTATCAGCAACTTCGAAGTCGCGCATCGTGCGCACGTACCATCGTCGCTGTTGCTCCATGGCCTCCAGACCAATCTCACGATAGTTCGTGTTGAGGAGAACGAAGGCCACGGAGTCGATCACCGTGGACGACCATCCTAAGGGAGCGTCGCCAAAGCGCAGGCGTACATGCTCCTGCATCACGCGATCAACGCCAAAGTACTCGTGGTTTCCCAGAATTGGCAGTACGGAGATCCCTGCGCGTCGGGCTGGCTCCATGACGCGGTCGAAGTAGTCCCAGTCGTCGTGATCGGAGCCATAGAAGACCATGTCGCCAAGGTGGATCATCACATCAGGTCGCTGTTGTGCAAACTGACGCAGAAGCCGCTCTCGCTGTGGATCGTTTCGCTCGCGCCACACCTCAAGAATCGACGTGCGCTGCGTATCTCCAAGAATTCCCACAACTGGATGCTGCCGCAACGAAAACCATGGAACCGTATAGGTGGGTGCCAGTACTGGGGCGCTGCACGACGCGAGCAGCACCACCGAACACGCCATCATGACGGCTAGTCGGCCCACACGACGTCGAACACAAAGGTCGATACAACGATGACGATGCCACTGTACGCAGCCATCAGCATTAGATCACTCGCCGCCTCTGAAAGCCCCATACCAGCAAGTGCGTAGAGCGTTGCCTTCACACCGGGCAGTATCACGGGTACTAAGAGTGGAAATGAGAGGACGGGCAGAAGTGGATTTCGCGTTCCCGTTTGCGCAACGATGGCGGAAACGATCGTCAGGACTGCAGCCAAACCAACACTGCCAACACCAACAGCTACAAGCAAGGTACTGATACTCCCAACGGAGATCGATGGAACAAAGAACAACATCAGCACGAGGGCTGCCAGGTTGGAGAGCAGTGCCATCAGGAGATTCACCGCGAGTTTGCCGAAGTACACTGCAAGCGGCAGCGTGTGCAAACGCAGGTAGAAGGCCGTGCCACGATCCTGTTCCCCAACGAAGGCTCTACCCAGACCGGACATTGCAGTGTAGAACATCACAACCCACAGCAGTGTTACGGCCAGCGGACGAGGTACCGGTTCATCGGCAAGGGCAAAGACAATCACACTGACCGTCGTGACGATAAAGAGAACCACAGAGGTGAGACCAACCCGCGTGCGGAGCTCGCTGCGCGCATCCTTTTCGGCTACAGCCAGGACACCCTGAAGTGCGCTGTGCATGATGCAGGCCCTTTCCTAGAAGCGCCAGATGGCGCCAACATTCACGCCAATAGCATCGGTCGTCCACGTGACATCTGAAGCCAGGCTGTTGAACCGATGCGTGTACGTGTTTTCCAGGAAGACGGACACCCGATACGATACTGGGTAGGAGAAGCCAAGACCACCCATCACTTCAAACCCGAGCATCTCTAGGGAAGACAGCGAGGTTGGGTTCGTTGTCTGCTCTTGTCCACCAGACGTGAAATCGAAGTTGGTGGGGCGCAGAATCGACCGGCGAACGTGCACAGCCGAGCCGAGTGGCATGGCCAGCTGAGCACCCGCAGTGAGGTAGAAGTAGCGGAGTGGAAACCACTGCGCTGCCAGCCCTACACGTAGGTAGGGGGCCGAAATCGAGAGCAACGTTCCCTCTTGGTAGATGATCTGCTGATCACCGGCTGGGTCGTACACGGCACTGGTTGTAGAGTCGGCCGACAGGAGTGATCCTCCCATGGTAGTGAGTGACAGACGTCCCGAGAATATCACGCTCGGTGAGACGCGTCTGCCTACGAAGATGCCACCACCGGTACCATAGCCCTCTGCTTGACCAAAGGACTGCTGGCCTTGGAGTTCGCCGGTGGAGGTTCCCTCCAAATCCATCCGTGTGTGTGAGGCAGCCACAGCAAACGCACCAACCAACCAGCCGTCCTCGCTCACACACTCAGTGTCGCGCCCGGTGCTCAACACGTACACGTATCGCTCGCTACGGCTGTCGAAGACGTAGCACACCGTGTACTCTGCAGTGTTGCCGGCAACGTCGACCACGTTCAGCACCACTCTACCCGACCTGCCAGACACGGCTGGGCGGATGCGAAGCACTACGAGCGGCGAACCACGCTCGATCTTCGGAACATCGGCATCAAGGTAGAGGGACTCTACCACCGTAACGGTCTGCAGGCCGCGGTCGAAGGTACGATCGTCTCGCACCACCACCTCGAAGTCATCGCGCCGCGACCGCCCGTCGGCCATGGGGGCAAGACTGTCAGGGATCTCTGCCAGTTCGATGAAGGACTGTCCCGCCATGTTTCCGTAGGCATCGTAGGCATCCTTCCCGTAGCCAAAGCCATAGGAGTACAAGCCAAACGGTTCTTCGGAGCGGATCACGTGTGTTCCATAGGGAATCTGCACTTGCGCAATCGAGTAGCGACTGTCGCCCAAGCGCTTGAACAGCGACGACTCTACTCTGCGCCCATTCAACCGCACATCCTTGATGGACTCCGTGGGAGCAACCACGTTGATGTAGTGGTGCCATTCCCCGTTGATCGGTGTGGCAAAGCGGTAGTTATTCATGAACTGTTGCGTAGGGCTCACAAGGATCATCATGGGATCACCCACGTTGTCCCCGTTTTCAAACCCTTGTGCAAACTGAGCCACTAGGATCGGCTTGTCGGCGGTTACCTGAATGTGATCAGTAACATTCAGCTCTTCGTAGAACTCCCCTGCCTTGAGGACGGCCACCAGCTTTGAGTTCTTGAACACCCGCGTTTGATCCTCGGATGCCACAACGCGGAAGGTGTACTTGGAGCGCTCCTTCAGCTGACCGAGATAGTAATGCTTGCCCATCGCGGTAACAGGTGGCAGCTGCTCGATCAGGTGATTGCAGCTCTTCACCTTTGGCGGTACATAGGCACACTGGTGACCACTGAAGACGGCCACCGGCTTGTTGGCCATCACCAGTGTACCGGTAAGATCGCACGGCCCGATCGACTGCCAGAGTGCACTCACGGTGTAGACGTCGCCCTGCCGTAGCTGTACGGTGAACGGCCGATCCTTCGGACGGCCGGAACCCGTGGCTGTGGTTGGGGTAATGGTGACCGTTGTACCGTCCTCGGTGGCAACAATCGAGAAGTGGCTAAGCAGATCGCTGGCCAGTTTCGTGTAGCCCATCACGCGGTACACCGTACCCAAGGCCGTGATCGGCAACCCCATGAAGGTGTCGGTGGTTTGGTAGCGGCTGTTTAGACCATACACGGCAATGGCCGTATCGGCCGTGATGTGCACCGCCAGTCGCTCCGGTGTTTCTGTCTGGGATAACTCCGCACGACCTGGAAGTTGAATGGGGATGACCGTATTGGCTCGAATGTCAATGGTGTTCTTGTAGCCAATCCCATCAATCTCGATCGTCACCTTGGCATCGTAGCTACTGGTGATGAACAACTGCAGCTTGAGGCCCTGAGCACGAGCACGAGTATTATCGACCTGGTCCCGGAAGTTGTTCATGAAGCACATCCAGAACTCGGTTCCCTCGGAGTTCTTGACCACTTCCATCATGGGTGGTTCCTGGCCCAGCAGCAGTACCTGCACGGAGAGAAGAAGCGTAAGGATGATGGCTGCACAACGTACCATCATTCGTCCAGCTTCATGAAGGGATGGAGGTACGATCCACGGCGCGTGGTAACCTGCAGCACGTAGGCACCTTGCGAGAGTTCGTTGGGGCCAACAACCAGTACGTACTGATTTTCACCGGCGGTTGCATCAACGGTACCAAGGTCACGCACGAGTCGGCCTTGGAGGTTGCGGACTGAGAGCTGCACCGGCTCGGCTTCGAGCACTGTAAACACGAACCGTGTTTCAGCGCCCATCGGATTGGGATAGTTGCCGGTGATACCTTCACGCAGTGTGATGCCGATGGCATCCTGCGACTGGACTTCAACCTCTGTTCCAGAGAACGTCACGTCAGACTGAGGAACGTAGTCAAATGAATAAGCGGTTGGCACAACCGAGCCCGTCCCGCTTGCTCCTCGGAGTGCCGTGCCAACAACCTCGGCGATCTGTTCATCCGTGCCAGCTGATGTTGCTTTGCACAAGAATCGTAGTGAGCCAGTTCCTGCGGTGATGGTGTTGCTCACGATCTGGGCCTCCAGACACGTCATCAGAAATCCAGAGCCCCCTACCACGGATTCGACGCGTAACAGCGCTGCAGGATACTGAATCTCGATTTCCACCACTCCTGCGCGTTCGATCGTGCCAACAACGCGCAACCGTACCTCTTGGCCCGACGGCACTGGCGCTGATATCGGTTCGATCCGCACCGACTCGACTGCATGTCCGGCAACGATCATGCTGATCAGGACAACAGTTCCGGCAATCAGGGAGCGTATGGTGGGTACGATAAGCATTAGGACAGGCATGAAATCCCACGAAGATACGGCAATCCGAGTACTCGCGTTCCGCGGTGCTAGAACTCCTGCAGCACAATCACATCGTACCCTCGCGAGGCCGTTCCAACCACGATCAAGGAGTAGTTGTTCCCTAATGGGCCAAGTTCAATGGGCAGTGAGAAGATCTGCGTTCTCGTGTCGTGATTGTATACGTACATCGATCCACGAATAACACGGTCCAGGCGATGTGGCGGAGAGGCCGTACCAAAGGCTACACGACGCGCCACATGCGGGCTGGACGGATCGTCCGGATCCTCTACAAACGAGGTGTCGTAGGAGACTCCGATGAGAGGAACGTCGTCGGTGGCATTGATCACGCGGCGAAACGACGAGCGCACGTCCTGCTGAAACGGAACGTCCGTGATACCGAACTGGGTAGGACCGCCATCCCGCTCAGTGTACACCACTAACGTTCGCTCGTCGCGGTCTGTGGTGTAGCTGCCAATGGTACCGCCGGCCGTAACGGTGACCGGACCAAATGGCACGGCCGTGGCGATGGAGTTGCGATAGAAGACCGTGCCGTTCTGAATCACCGAGCCGATCGTGGTTGATGCCGATGTGGCACTGGACGCTCCATTCACAAAGCGCAAGAGTGCAGCATCCTCCACCGGCGTCATGGGTCCCGGTTGATCGGACACGTCCAGCAGATACGCTTCGGCATCCGTCACCACCAACAGGTAGCTCCTATCGGCTTGCAGCGTGCAGCGAAGAACGGAGAGAATCGTTGCCGGTGCTGTTGTGGTCGAGATGGTAAGAGGTACTTCTCCTGGCTCTAGCGCAGCTACAGCAGACACTTGATCGAAGCCGATACGGTTGGTAATCGTCACACCGGAGCCGTAACCGTTGGGTGCTGACGCCAACGTGCGTCCGCCAGTGGAGATGTTCAGTCCACCAGCGATCGTTGTTGCACCTACAACGCGCAGACGTGCTCGACCAGCGGCGTTGTATACCACCGGCGTAGGCGGAACGATGATGATCTGCGGTTGGCCATCTGCTGCGCGAGCAACGACTGCCGTGTACTGTCCTCGCACTTGGAGCGAGATGGAATCAAGGGCTGAGCTTCCGTCGCCGAGAGTGACGTGCAGGACATCCGGACTGTTAGTTTCACACGTTGGCACTGAGCGGTACGCTGTGAGCTGCGTTGGGACAACGTCCTGCGCCACGCTCTGCTGTGTGCGAACCATCTGCAGCGACACCTCAGTCGTGGTAAGATTGGCAACACGCAGTAGAGACTCCCGCTCCGTCACCGGTGAGAAGTCGCGCACGGCCTGCGTGGTAAAGTCGGACTCATCGAAGAGTGATATGGTAGGGGGCTCTCCGGTAACCGTGGTGTACACCATGATAGTGTAGGGCGTGAACTGTTGCAGGGTGCACTCGAACGTTCCCACCACTTCTACACCCGCAGCCGACAAGCGCAGCACGGAGAACACATTCTGACCAGGCGGTACCTCGCGATATAGCGATGATGCTCGAAACGCCAGCGGTCCCGACAGCAGACTTGGGCCACTGGGGCACCCTTGACGAATGTCAAACCGACTGGAGGAATCAGGCAACAGATTGATCGCTCGAACCTGAGCTACAGGTAGTGTTGTCAGCGATCGATTTGCATTGGACAGCAACACGGTATCAAACGCCGTTGGGTTAGCCGCAGAGGCTACGGCATACACATTGTTCACGGACTGGCGGATGAATCGGGCGCGGATGGGGCTGCGGTACTCTTCCGTACTACCCACATACACTGCCAAATGTGTCGAGTCGCCCGGTGATGGCACAGCGGCGCTGAAGGAACCCGGATTCACAACCGTGGATTGGTAGCCGAGCTCCATCTCCAACCATCGGGGCTGGTTATCCGGCACCATGTTGAACAGTCGCACGGAAATGTTGGCCTCGCCCGGAGGTGGATTGACGATGTTGGGGTCCTCGCTGGCACAGCCCCCTGCCAGCGCTGCCAACACTACCAGGACACACAGCGGGAGGATCCACCTTACCAACGGCACAGTTCTCATCAGTTCCATACATCGGGGAAGAAAGTAGCCACGTACGTACCACAACTTGCGATATTTTCGTGGTCGTGAAAGACAAACTTCATGCAATTCTTGATGAATTCGCAGCACTCGAACAGGCACTGAACGATCCGGCCGTTGTTAACAACCCGAAGCAACTCCGTGAAACATCACGAGAGTACAAGCATCTTCAGCCTGTTGTTGAGCTTGTCCGACGATTTCTGAAACTCCAGTCGCAGATTTCCGAGAATCAAGCACTGATTCAGGACCCCGCCACCGATGCAGATCTACGCGACATGGCGCATGAAGACCTCCATCAGCTGCGGGAAACACTGGAGGTTCTTGAAGGTGCGCTGCAGACGGCGCTGATCCCTCGGGATCCAAATGACTTCAAAGACTGCATCATGGAGATTCGCGCCGGAACCGGCGGCGATGAAGCTGCGCTGTTTGCTGGCGACCTCTACGAGATGTATCAGCGGTATGCTGCTCGTATCGGCTACACCATCGAAACGATGGATTTTACCGAGGGTGAGGCAGGGGGCTTCAAGGAGATCATCATCAGCGTGAGTGGTGAGGAGGCCTACGGCTTGATGAAGTTCGAGTCGGGCGTACATCGCGTTCAGCGCGTGCCTGCCACCGAGGCTCAGGGTCGTATTCATACCTCAGCAGCTACGGTGGCCGTGCTACCGGAGGCCGAAGAGGTAGACGTCGACATCAAGGAAAGCGAGCTGCGCATCGACGTCTTTCGCTCGGGCGGAGCTGGTGGTCAGAACGTCAACAAGGTGGAAACAGCCGTACGCATCACCCACCTCCCCACCGGAATTGTTGTGCAGTGCCAGGACGAGCGGTCGCAGTTGAAGAACCGGCAAAAGGCCATGAAGGTGCTCCGTGCACGGCTCTATGAACTCGAGCTGGAGAAGCAACAGGCCGCCTTGGGCGCTACGCGCAAGGACATGGTCCGCTCCGGCGATCGATCAGAGAAGATCCGCACCTACAACTATCCACAGAACCGTGTTACCGATCATCGGTTGTCCGGCGACAACAAGAACCATCCGCTGGAGCAGGTCATGAATGGCGAGCTGGACGGTATCATTGCCGCCTTGCGCGTGGAGCACGCACTGCAGTCCACATAGCGTGTTGGAACACATATCTCGGATCTGTTGTACCTTTGCGCCATGTCCAGCGCCTTACATCAGCGTATTCACCAACGCACGTTTACGTCGGCCTACCAGGAGGCCTATCTCAGCATCATCGTTGCTGCCGACACCCTTGCTCGTGCCACCGAGGAAACCTGCGCATTGTTCGGGATTACGGCGGCGCAGTACAACGTCCTACGTATTCTCCGGGGAGTGCATCCCGAGGGACATGCCCGTCAGGACATCATCAACCGCATGATCACCACCGCACCGGACGTTACCCGGCTGATCGACCGTCTGGTAACGGCAGGGTGGGCTAAACGTGGCAAGAGCGACAGCGACGCCCGGCTTTCCCTCACCTTCATCACACCCAAGGGTCTGCAGTTGCTCGAGAGCATCGAGCCACACATTACAGCCCTAGATCAGAAGCTTGCGTCGGTGATGTCCACGGACGATGCCAACGAGCTGGTGCGTTTGTGTGGCCTTGTGATCGAGCAGCACCCGCCGAAGTGACTTACAACGGAATGTTGCCGTGCTTCTTCCACGGATTCTGATCTACCTTCGTGCGCAGGGTCCGTAGGGCTACGATGAGCTCCTTGCGGGTTTCCTGCGGTTCGATCACGTTGTCTACATAGCCACGCTCTGCGGCTTCGTAGGGGTTGGCGAAGTTGGCGTTGTAGTCGTCTTGAAGCTGCTGCATCCGTTGGGCCTTGGCTTCAGGACCGGCGGCTTGTTGTAGCTCTTTACGGTAGAGAATCTCTACCGCTCCCTTGGCTCCCATCACGGCAATCTCGGCCGTTGGCCAAGCCACGTTGTAGTCGGCGCGAATGTGTTTGGAGTTCATGACGTCGTAGGCGCCACCGTAAGCCTTACGAGTAATCACGGTCAGTTTTGGTACTGTTGCCTCGCAGAAGGCATAGAGCAACTTCGCTCCATGCTTGATGATTCCGCGCCATTCCTGATCGGTGCCAGGCAGGAAGCCGGGAACATCCTCAAACACCACAAGTGGGATACTGAAGGCATCACAGAATCGCACAAACCGCGCACCCTTTGTGGAGCTGTCGATGTCCAGCACACCAGCCAGCGATGCCGGTTGATTCGCTACAATGCCAACTGGCATACCATCTAGGGTAGCAAATCCTACCACGATGTTGGTGGCGTACTGCTCATGGACTTCAACAAAGTCGTGCTCATCTACAACCTCGCGAATCACGTCCTTGATGTCGTACGGTTGATTGGGATTCGGTGGCACCACGGTTCGAAGAGCATCGCACGACCGATCGTACGGATCGTTCGTGGGTCGCACCGGTGGTTTCTCCCGATTGCTCAGTGGCAGGAAGCTCATCAACTTGCGGACGGACAGCAAGGCCGTTACTTCGTCGTCCACGGCAAAATGCGCCACACCGCTCTTCTCGGCATGGGTATCGGCTCCACCGAGTTCGTCGAAGGTGACGTCTTCGTGCGTGACAGTCTTGACCACTTCAGGGCCGGTGACAAACATGTACGACGTTCCCTTCACCATGTAGATGAAGTCCGTCAATGCTGGGGAGTACACCGCCCCACCAGCGCATGGGCCAAGCACAACGCTGATTTGTGGAATCACACCGCTCGCCAGCGTATTGCGCAGGAAGATGTCGGCATAGCCGCCAAGAGAGACAACGCCCTCCTGAATGCGTGCTCCTCCGGAATCGTTCAGTCCGATCACCGGAGCACCAATCTTCATGGCGTGATCCATCAGCTTGCAGATCTTCTCGGCATGAACTTCCGAGAGCGATCCTCCAAACACTGTAAAGTCTTGTGAGAAGACGCATACGGTTCGACCGTGAATCGTCCCCCAGCCCGTAACCACACCATCGCCGAGTGGACGCTGTTTGTCCAACCCGAACTTCGTGGAGCGATGGCGCGCCAGCATATCGAACTCGTGGAAGGAGTCCGGATCCAGCAGCACGTCGAGGCGCTCCCGTGCCGTAAGCTTCCCCTTTGCATGCTGGGCATCAATGCGATCCTGTCCACCACCAAGCAGTGCTTCGGCCTTTAACCGACGTAGCTGTTCAATTTGTCCGTCCACGGTTGCTCCTGTATTGCGATTGGCCCAAAAATAGGGGGTATTTTTACCCCGTGATGAACTACCGCATATTCCTGATGGCCAGTGGACTGCTGATGATGTTCGCAGTGTACGGCTTTGTGATGATGATTGGTGCCATGGTCGGCAACAATGATGCCGTGTCAGGCAACACCATCATCAGCCTGATCTTCACGGTCCTTACCCTGGTGATGTTTCGGCTCGGCATGAGTCAGCGGAAGAAGGCCCACGCCCTCTTTCAATCGGTGATCGATCGCGAGTGGGCCGATCACGGCTACATCGATGCACTGCGATTTTCGCAGGGGGCTGGGGTTTCGCTGGATGATGCCCGCGACATCCTGAACCGCCGAGCATCCAGCAACCGTTGGACGATTACTGAGCTCGACGGATACAACGCAGAGTATCGCCCATCCTGATTCTGCTAGTGTCGCTGTACGATCAGCACCCGACGCGCTCCGTTGAACTCGACCGTCACGATGTACGTACCAAGCGCACCTTGACCTGGGATCGTTGTGATCTGCGACGAGGACACACCATGATAGATGCTCTGACCAACAACATCGTGCATCTGGATCGTTGCACCTACGGGGGCCGCTACGGTAAGTACGTCAGCAAACGGATTGGGATAGGCCGCGACCGTCATACCGCCCAGGTCGTCAACGCTGGTCGTTCCAATCAGGAAGTTGTCGGAGGTACGATTACATCCCCGCTCGTCGGTGACGCGTACCCGGTACAATCCGTCACCCTGCACGGCAACAGTCTTCTCCGTTGCACCGTCGATCTCCTCGCCCTCACGATACCACTGATACGTTAGGCTGTCAACACTGCAGATGAGCAGGTCGCCATCACGTGTGATAACAGGCTCCGAAAGAGGCTCGGTGATCACAACCGTCACAGTATCGCTGCTGAGTGAGCAGCCATAGAAATCAGCGATCACCACATTGACGCGGTGCGTCCCTTGCGGCAACTCTGCTACGTTGTAGCGATGTGTAACGACCGATGTCCGCTCGCCGTCCAGCAGCCAGCGGTACTCGGGGTAGCCAGCCCGTGCACGAATCTCGTAGTCACTACCTTCACAGATCGTGACCGTATCGCCTGATGGCGTGAGTGCCGTGTTCGGACCGCACTCCATCTCTGCAATGAAGCCGTTGGAGAACCGACCATTGCCAACGAACATGCCACCGAAGTCGGCTTCCGTATCATACACGCCCATCACAAAGGGAATCTCACCCTCGCGACTCCGCAGCACGACCCGTCCTTCGTCATCGAACTTGCCGCCAGCCGAGCGTACCCAGTCCACAACGCCATCAGAGAAGTCGTCGTTCATCAGCACACGCATCACGTAGATGTCGTTACCACCGTTGGACGTCAACGCCGTTCCCTCGATCGTTGTCCCCTCGTCGAAGAATCCGGTAACCAAGACATCGCCGCGACTTCCTGCATTGGCAGAGAGAGCGGCATCCTCGTTGGTGCCGCCATACAGCCGTGCAAAGGTGAGGTCGCCAGTGGCGGAGAAGTGTGTCAGCAGGATGTCGGTGGCAAACTCACCATTCGACTTCAGCGTACGGTCGTGGCACGTCACCACGCCCTGCACCGCGCCAACCACAAAGGAGCCACCGCGCAGATCCGAGGTGATGCTCACAAGAGTTTCGGCATGCATGCTACCAATGTGACGCACCCACTGCGTTGCTCCATTCTGTCCGGCGAGCGCCCACACGGCAAAGTCGGTGTTCTTGGCAACGCTCCGCAGCTCGGCATTTCCAAAGCTGACCAAGCCCTCAAACGTACCCACAACGGTTACGCGCTGTCCGCCTGGCTCTGCGATGATCGCCCGCGCCTGGTCGAATTCCATCGATCCCGCCGAACGAGCCCAAACCACCTTACCGGCGGCATCCATCTTGAGGACGAACATGTCCGTGTTTCCCAAGCTGGTAAGCGTGATGTTCCCAAGTTTCATCGTGCCACCAAAGCCCCCTGCCAGATACACGTTGCCAAGCGTGTCAACGGCCACAAACGGCGCGATCTCGTCATACTGGGTCGAGCCCAGAACCGTGACCCATTGCAGAATGCCGGCCTTGTTCATCTTCGCAACGTAGATGTCGCCTCCGAATCCGTCGTCGAGAGCCTCTACGCGCTCCGATCCTACAATGGCCTGATCGAGGAATGAGCCACAGACGTAGACGTTATCGTCCTTGTCGACGGCAATCGAGCGGGAGTCGTCAGCATCCAGACCGCCGTACCGATCAAAATCCAGTACGCTACCAGTAGCACTGAGTCTGGCGGTGAAGTTGTCGTAGTTCCCGAAGGACGTCAGGGTATCCTTGTCGATCGTCACCGAGGCCTCGAAGGTTCCAGCCACGTGAATAGACCCATCGGAGGCAATAGCTCCTCCAAACACATCCACAAACGAAGGCCCGTGAATGTCGATGACGTTCTTCCAACGTGGTTGAGAATGCAAATTCAGGCCGCAACACAGGATCAGTGCAGCGGTGATCAAGATCGAACTACGACTCATGGGGAACTCCCGGTTAAAAACGAACTACTGGATCAAACCGCGCCCGGCTTTCTTGATCCGGCCGCTGCTCATCAGTTTCTCTGTAATCGCATCGAGCACACCATTGATAAAGGTGCCGCTCTTATCCGTTGAATACCGCTTCGCCAGCTCGATCACCTCGTTGATGGTGACCTTTACCGGAATCTCCGAGCAGCTTATTAACTCGGCAACGGCCAGTCGGATCAGTACGCGATCCAGCGCAGCGATCCGCTCAAACTCCCAATTCTCAGAACTGTCCTTTAGGAGCTCCTCGCTGAGCTCTCGCTGGTGACGATCGGCTTCAATCACGCGCAGGGCGTAGTCGAGGTCATCATCTGTCCATTCGATTTTTGCGTCGGCTTCCAGTTCCACTACTTCGTCAGGCTTGAGGATCTTACCCTGGGCGTGCTCAGGAACCTCTGCTTCAAACGTAAACTGGCGGTGAAAGACGTGCGGAAACACATCTGCCAGCGAGATCTCACCGTTTGCCGTGGCAGCCAGCACCTGCAGCACTTTTTCACGTGCCAGGTGCCGACTGCCCTTTACGGTTGTTTGCTTCTTCAGTGGGAACGAGGTGTCTTCAGACGTTTTCACGTAGGGGGCCTTACACGCCGCGAATGGTAGGGGTTCCGTTGTACATGCCATGAATGTGGCGCACCTTCCGAAGACGTTCCTCAGCAAGGGCATTGGATGCTTCGATGGTGAGGATGTTCCGCTCGGTAGCCAGCGTCAGGATGTTCATCGTGATGTCGTAGATCCCTTCGGCCTGCTTCATGACGCGGGACCGATCGTAGCCATCCACTTCCGAGGCCACATTCATCAAGCCACCTGAATTCACAACGTAGTCCGGAGCGTAGATGATGCCGCGGTCCTTCAGCTGGTTCCCGTTTACCACTTCGTCCTTCAACTGATTGTTGGCTCCACCGCAAACGATGGCACAGGAGAGCTGTGGAATGGTGTCGCTATTCAGGATGGCACCAAGGGCATTGGGCGAGAAGATGTCGCAGGGAGTGGTAAACACGTCTTCCGGCGCGATCACACTGGCACCGGATTCGGTAGCTACCTGCTGGGCTTTCTCGGCGAAGATGTCCGATACCATCACGGTGGCGCCGTCCTCGGTGAGGTGTTTCACAAGATGCTTGGCCACATTGCCGGCACCTTGGACCACAACGCGCTTGCCACTGAGAGAGTCCGAGCCCCAGGCATACTTCGCCGAGGCCTTCATTCCTGAGTACACGCCATGTGCCGTCACCGGTGACGGATCACCCGAGCCCCCTACCCCACCGACACCCGTCACGAACTTGGTCTCCATGCGAATCCATTCCATGTCTTGGACGCTGGTACCAACGTCCTCAGCCGTGATGTAGCGTCCACCGAGAGAGTCTACCATGCGGCCGTAGGAGCGCCAGAGCGCTTCATTTTTCTGCGTACGTGAGTTGCCAATCAGCACGGCCTTTCCACCGCCCAGATTGACTCCCGACACCGCGGCTTTGTACGTCATGCCGCGTGAGAGGCGCAACGCATCAATGAGCGCCTCCTCGTCGGAGGCATATTCCCACATGCGCGTACCGCCAAGGGCAGGACCGAGCGATGTGTCGTGAATGGCGATGATACCTCGTAGGCCCGTTACAGGGTCCGATACGAGGACAACTTGCTCATGCCCCATCTCCTGGAGCTTGTCAAAGAGCTGCATAGGTTCTCCGGTTCGAAATCAGACCGGGAAAATACGGAAGAAAAACACAAGCGGCCGCTCTGCAGAGTACAGAGCGGCCGCTTGAAAAAGATCAGCTGTCGTGCTTAGTAGCGCGAGCCCCGATCGTCGCGGTCGAACCGGGGACGAGCTTCACGCTCGCGAGCCTGGTTTACAACCAAGTTACGACCAGCAACGCTGCGACCATTTGTGGCCTCGATTGCGTTGTGGGCGTCGCTGTCTGGCATCTCCACGAATCCGAAACCGCGGCTGCGACCAGTGAACTTGTCCCGAATCACCGAAGCGGATTCGACGGCACCGAACTCTTCGAATACGGAGCGCAATTCAGCGTCATCCATCGAGTACGGCAGGTTGCCAACATAGATATTCATAGAACTTCCTTCGGCGGACCTCTTGTGCAACACCCTGTACAATCACTTAATTAAACTCGACCGGTGTTATCAGCTCGACGATCCGCCCACGAGCTGACTACGCAAGTTAGTGGAAAACAAGTCACGTGCGAGTTTTCCACACCACTTTGTCAGATTATTTCTTGTTCATTATTGTCTGCTTCGTTTTCAGCGCAGGGCCTGGAGGTTGCTCTCTACCTGCTTCCAGTTGACAACATTCCACCAGTTCTTGATGTACTCGGCGCGTTGGTTCTGGTACTTCAGGTAGTAGGCATGCTCCCAGACGTCCACACCGAGGATCGGCGTCGACCCCCAGGGCGTGAGTTTCTGCTGGTTCTCAGCCTGGAGAATGATGAGTCGCTGGTCCTCGGATCGGTAGTGCAAGAGCCCCCAACCACTTCCCTCAACAGCGCCCGCCGCAGCTGAAAACTGCGCTTGAAATGCCTGGACGGAACCAAAGCTCTCCTTGATCAGTGCCTCGAGGTCTCCCGTTGGCAACCCTCCACCACCATTTCCAGCCGGTGCCATCACCTTCCAGAACATGGAGTGCAGCCAATGTCCGCCTCCATTGAAGGCTGCCTGTCGTGACCAGTGCTGTACCAGACTGTAATCTCCGCTGGTGCGCGCTGCCGCCAGAGCAGCCTCCGCAGCATTGAGCCCCTTGACATATCCCGCATGATGCTTCGAGTGATGCAAGCGCATGGTTTGGGCATCAATGAATGGTTCCAGTGCTTCGTAGGGATATGGGAGATCGGGCAGGGTGTGCTGCGTACCCTCGGCGACTGGTACCGAACCGATGGCTGCCGGAGCATTGGCAAACGAGACAGCTGCCGCTGCCGCGGTAGCTGTCTTCAAAAACTGACGACGATCAGACATAGAATTCCTCTCCATACTGCTGTAAAAAGCTCTCAACTTCGCGCACGTCCTGGGAGCTGCCCATAAAGCACGGCATACGCTGGTGTAGACTCTCTGGTTGAAGTTCCATGATACGCTGATGACCGTTTGTTGCACGGCCTCCGGCCTGTTCCACGATGAAGGCCATAGGATTCAGCTCGTAGACCAGTCGGAGCTTGCCGTTCGGCGATGTGGTATCTGCCGGATACATGAAGATGCCACCGTAGTGCAGCGTGCGGTGTATGTCGGCCACCATTGTGCCTACGTACCGCAGGGAGTACGGTCTCTGGCCATCGGCAGAAGGCTGCAGAACGTGCTTGACGTACTCGCGCACGCCGATGGGCCACTTGTAGGAGTTTCCGCTATTGACGGAGTAGATCCGGCCTCGCTCCGGAATCCGAAGCTTTTCATACGTCAGCAGAAACTCGCCAATGGTAGGGTCGAAGGTAAAAACATCCACACCATTGCCACTCGTGTAGACCAGCTGCGTGCTGGATCCATACATGGCATACCCTGCGGCAACCTGCTTGTAGCCGGGTTGGAGGAGGTCGTCGATGGTGCCGGGTGTATCCAACGTGGGATCAAGGCGCTTATAGATCGAAAAGATGGTGCCAATCGACACGTTCACATCGATGTTCGAAGATCCATCTAGTGGGTCAAAGACCAGCACGTACTTCCCATTGCGGTACTCCTTGGGAATCCAGATGATTCCATCCGCCTCCTCCGAGGCCATGGCGCAGAGATGACCGCCGTGATCCATCGCGCGAAAGATCACCTCGTTAGCATGGAGATCCAGGCGTTGAACACGCTCGCCATGCACGTTTGTGTCATCGGTGATACCAAGAACGTCGTTCAGTCCGGATCGGCGCACATCCCGGGCAAGAATGCGCAGCGCCAGCGTCAGATCACGTAGCAGCCGGCTGAACTCACCGGTAGCCTCCGGATGAAGCTGCCCCTCTTCGGTGATATGGCGCTCAATGGTGATCAGTTTGGACGTATGCAGCATCGGCATAACAACCTACGCCTGTTCCTTCAAGCGTACCGACAGGACTGGGCAAGGGGCTTTCCGAAGCACACGCTCCGTGGTGCTTCCGAACAGAAAGTGCTCCAAACCACTTCTGCCATGGGTGCCGATGCTGATGATGCTGATGTTGTGCTCGGAAGCATAACCACAGATCTCATCCGAAGCACGACCCCGACGCACGCCGGTGACTACCGTAAACCCCTCACTACGGAGTGTGTCGGCCAGCTTGGTAAGCTCGGTCTCGGCATTCGTGTGCAACTCCTGCTCGATGTCGGCGAAGCCAACCTGCGCGTAGCTCCAATCCGCAGGATACACAACAGGTTCTACGATGTGGATGAGGTGTAGTGTGGCTTGCGTGCCACGGGCAATCTCCTTGGCCATTGCAAGCGCTTGCCCCGCATTTTCGGAAAAGTCCGTGGGAATCAGCAGTGCGTGTACAGTGAACATGGCGGTTTGGTAGATTGTTAGTGATCAATGCGCGTCGTAACGCCACAATGTAAGGAACGCCCACAAACTTGAGTCTGACCAATGTCACGTTTCACCTGGTTTGTCCCAACAACCCTGCTGTTCCTGATAACAGTCGTTCACGCATCGTCGCCAACCGACGAGGGCTGGACTGCCCTCCTTGCCAATCGTGATGCTGAAGCGATTCCGTTGTTCGAACAGGCACTCGCACGCAATCCGAAGAACACGCAGGCACTGCTTGGCTTGACCTATGCCTACGAACTTCGCCTGGATGCCGGCAAGGCCTGGGATGCGTTTCGTCGAGCCGTCGAGTCGTCATCGAATCCCCACGCCCTGCTCTATGCGTCGGTTTTGTCGAGGCGGTTTCAGCAGTCGCTGCACAAACCGGAGTCGGGATTGGAGAACATGCTGGTGCAGGTCACGAAGAAACCGGATCCAGCCGGCATCTTACAGGCCATGGCTTATGAGATGCTTGGCAGCGTGGAGGAGCGTCGCGGAAACATCGATGCTGCCAATGCGTGGTACGACAACATCGGTGCCATCATGAACTGGCGCGTGATTGGCCCCTTCCCGAATGTGTCAGCCTCCGGGCATGACCGCATCTTCTCTCCGGAGTTGATGGATGAGCCACAGGCACGGTACGAGGGCGTGAATGGCGGAGAAGTACATTGGTTTGCACCTCAGCGCTGGCGGCACGATCGCTGGATCGACTTTACGCGACTCTCTCCCACCATCGAAGCCGTGTTTTACGCCATAACGTACGTGGAGTCCGATCGCGAGCAGCGCGTACAACTGCGTCTTGGCACATCGGGCGCCTACAAGCTGTTTCTCAACACGCACCTGGTGAGTGAAACCTTCGAGGAGCATAACAACGACCTCGACACCTACATTACCGACGTTACCCTCCACAAAGGGTGGAACCGCGTTCTGGTCAAGGTGAGCAACTCCGAGCTGAATCGATGCAACTTTCTGCTACGCATCACCACACCAGCGGGCAAGCCCCTTACCAATCTTCGCACCTCGCTGGAGGCACATCCCATCGACACCTCGGACGTGCGACCCACACCCGTGGCGAACCCTCATGTGATGTTGTTGAAGTCGCAGTTCGATGCGCGACCCGCCGATGCTTGGAATGCACTCCTGCTTGCCGAGGCACATCTGCGAAACGATCAAGCCAACGACGCGTGGGAGGTGGTCACGGCAAGTTTGCAGCGACACCCTGACGCCATTGTTCTGCTGATGCAGGCCATTGAGTCCTACCAACGTAGTCAACAGCGGGATCAATTGGTGAGCACGATCGAGCGCATTGTAGCCTTGCGACCCGATTTGCCAATTGCGCTCACCTACGCATTTCAGCAGGCGCGTGACGCCAAGAAACTCGACGAAGCTGAGAAGCTCGTCCAGAAGATTGCTGCTACCCTGCCGGGCTCACCCGACTACTACGATGCAGCCATTGCCGCTGCGCGCGACCGCCAGCAGCTAGCGACAGTTGTAGAACTCCAAGCCGATGCCTTCAAGACCTATCCGGATAATGCCAACTTTGCTCAGGCAGCAGCCTACTCTGTGCTGCGTGAATCTGGCAGCCACGACCAAGCGTTGGAGATCGTGGATCGCCACCTCAAAGCAGCCTATGGCGAGGCTGGCCTCTTGTTGCGCGCTTCAATCCTGGCCGATGCGGTGCGGTTTGCAGAGTGGGAGCGCTGCTACGAGGATCTGTTCCGCCTATCACCATCTGCTCCGGGATATCACTTCCGAATGGCCAACACCTATGCGGCCCGTAACGACTACGCCGCAGCCCTTCGTCATGTAAACGAAGCACTTACCGATGCTCCCGTGGTGTCGTCGTTGTGGCAGCAGGCAGGCACGTATCATCGGTCTCTCAAAAATGACTCCGCAGCCCGTGCATGCATGCAACGAGCGCTGAAGCTCGATCCCAGCAACTTTGAAGCCCGGGAAGCACTCCGCGTGATGGATGGTGCGCCATCGCCGTTTACCTACTTCCGTAGCGTATCGGTTGATAGTGCCATGAAGCACGCTCCCACCGCAGCGGACTATCCTGATGCAGGCGCCGTCTACGTGCTGGATCTCGCACGACGAATTGTACACGATGGCAGCCGCAGCGAAGTGGAGTATGAGCAGTTGATCCGCATCCTCACCACCTCGGGCATCGACACCTACAAGGAGATGCAGCTGCCGGGAGGGGGCTCCTCCAGTTTAACAGTTGAAAAGGCCGTAGTGCGCAAGATGAACGGCACGGAAATTCCGGCTGATCGCCAGGGTGGATACGCCGTCTTCAAGAATCTTGAGCCGGGTGACTTCATCTACATGAAGACTCGCACGCGCGAGGCCTCAACAGGTAGACTAGCCCCCTACTTTATGGACGAGTTTGTGTTTAATGGGTCGGTGCCGGTCAAGGAGGCACGGTATGAACTGCTGGTAGCCCCGGGACACTCCTTTAAGTGGGCTGTGAGCAATGGTACGGCCGAGATGCAGAGCCGCACGACGGACTTCGGCGAGTTGTACGACTGGTCGATGACGTCGGTACCAGCAATCGCCTTCGAAGAGGGCTCGCCAGGCTTCGACGATATGGCGAAGATCTTGCAGGTATCGTCGATCCCGAACTGGGGTGAGCTGATCCGTTGGTACCACGATATCGCCAGTACCAAGACGCGCTCTGCACCCACGATCACGCGCCTTGTTGATTCGCTGTTTCCACGCACACAGACCTTCACCAAGGAGGAGATCATCGCTGGTACGTACCGGTACATCACCAGCCAGATTCGGTATAGCAACGTCCCCTTTCGCCAGAACAACGTGATTCCACAAAAGGCCCGCGATGTGCTGGCCACGCGGATCGGAGATTGCAAGGATGTAGCTACCCTGTGTATTGCCATGCTTGCTGAGCGGGGCATCGAGTCGTACCACGTCTTGGTAGAAACCGACTCCTATGCATCCAGCCGACAGGTACTGCCGTCGCTGCCGTTCAATCACGCGATGGTGATGGTGAATATGGATGGTTCGCCTCTGTACATCGATCTGACGGCCGACAACGTTCCAGTGGGCAGTGTACCCTTTGCCGACATTGACGCCTTTTGCCTCGTGATCCATCCCGGCTGGCAGCTTCCAGAGCGTATGCATCGCAGTCTATTCACGCCGAATAACGTTACCGTGGATACACGCGTGATAATGCACCAGGATATGTCGGCCACCGTGTCCCAAACGTTTACCCACACTGGGGCGCGTACGCAGTTCTACCGCAGTGCCTGGCAGGAGATGTCCGACACCGAGCTGCGACGGTCGCTGGTAGAAACATTAGCAAGCGACTACCCTGATGTTCACCTCGATACCTTCCTACTGAGTGATGTAGAATCGCTGTCGCCAACATTCACGTATCAGCTCACCTACACGGTCCCCAACTTCGTGATGGAGGCCTCTGGACTGTTGATCGTGAACCTTCCGTGGTACCGTCCGTTCAGACCGGACGCTGCCCTGAGTTACCAGAACCGATCACACCCAATTGTCAACCGCAACTACATCGATACACTGGCGGAGAACATCAGCCTGTCGCTTCCTGTGGGCTACACCCCATTGGGTGTTGAACCAGCGTCCACGCAAGAGTCATTCGCTGGACGCGTGACGCGATCGGCGGCTTCCAGCACCAGGGCGCTGAGTATCTCTCGCACGGCCGTGTACACGCGCGAGGTTGTTCCTCCAGCACAGTACGGTGAGTACAAGACATACTATAACTCCGTGCTGCGCGCCGACCGCCAGGCCATCGTGTTGGCACCGGAGGGCACGGTGCTGACCCGTCCTACCAGTCAACCGGCACCTCAGGATAGTCCGGCGGGAGGTGGACAGTAACCATGTATCCACAGCGCGTGATCTGCCTGACCGAGGAAACCACGGAAGTGCTCTATGCTCTTGGTGAAGAGGATCGTATCGTAGGAATCTCCGGATTCACCGTACGTCCACCTCGCGCTAGAAAAGAGAAGCCGAAGGTGTCGACGTATCTCGACGCAAAGTTCGATGAGATCCTAGCCTTGAAGCCCGACATGGTGTTTGCCTGGAGCGATCTGCAGGCCGATATCTCTGCCGAGTTGATCCGCCGGGGTGTGGATGTTGTCTGCTTCAACCATCGTAGCATCGAGGGAATCCTGCAGATGATCCACCGCCTGGGCGGGATGATGGGCATCAGCGAAAAAGCCGAGAGCTATGCCGATACACTGCGACGACGGATCGACATCGCCGTGGAGCGTGGCAGCTCCCGTACGCGCCGCCCACGCGTGTACTTCGAGGAGTGGTACGACCCCCTCATCACTGGCATTGCATGGGTGAGTGAGCTGTTGGAAGTGTGTGGTGGTGTAGACGTGTTCGCGGAAAACAGGGCCTTCCCCAACGCCAAGGAGCGCATTCTGGCCGACCCCTTGGAACCGGTGCGGCGGAACCCGGATATCATGATTGCATCGTGGTGTGGTAAGATGTTCAAGCCCGATCGCGTCCTGCAGCGTGAGGGTTGGGCCGAGTTTCAGCCAGCACACACGGGGCACATGCACGACATTGCTTCACCGATCATTCTGCAGCCAGGCCCGGCTGCCCTGACGGATGGCATCGACGCCATCCTGAAGATCTACGACCACTGGGAAGCCACAACATGACGCTGACGTTTAGCGACACCACGTTTGATGCTGTCATTTGCTTGAACGGAGATCTGCCCACGGGTGCAGAGATTGAGGTGATTGGTCACCATCCGATGATTGCAGCTGATGGAGCAGCCAACACGCTCGTACAAGCCGGTATCATCCCGGAGTTCGTTGTCGGGGATTTAGACTCGGTGGAAGAGGCAACGCTCAGCGCTCTGCACGGTATTGCTGAACTCGTCCACGACCACGACCAGGACACAACAGACTTTGAAAAGGCGCTGCGCTTTGCCGAGCGCATGATGTGGAAACGCTTGTGCATCATCGGTATCCACGGCGGCGATTTTGAGCACACACTGAACAACTGGTCGGTACTCGTGCGCTTGGGTCGAAGCCTGCACCTTACAGCCTACGATCGCGGACGCTATGCCATTCCGATGTATGAGAGTTTCTCCTACCACGCCCTTGAGAATGAACTACTATCGCTGGTGCCCCAACCCCATGCGCGGATCACGACATCAGGCCTGGTATGGAACATCACCGATGATCTGCTCGCACTCGGACATCGGGAGGGGGCTCGGAATCGCGCGCAGGATGCCCACGTCACTGTGGACATGCACGAGGGCTCTCTGCTGTTTTTCTGTACGGCTCGAATGCCGTTTGCACCGGCCGTCACTGTAACTTCAGATGTAACTTCAGAAGCTCGCGAGCAACAACCGTAAACATCTGTGGAGTCCCGACAATGGAGCGTGTCATTTCATCATGGTGGAGTCCAGCACTTCAGAAGCCTATGGAGATCGTGCGGTATGGCACCGTAGGTTCTGGCGGACCGGCACTCCTGATGTTCCCTAGCGCAGCAGCGGACTACCTGGAGTACGAGCGTTTTCACCTGATCGATTCGATGGCGCCAATGATCGACGCTGGCAGCATTACGGTGTACTCGATCAATAGCATCAATTCCGAGAGCTGGTTGAATCATGAGATGGAACCACGCCACAAAGCCATTCGCCACCAGCAGTACAACCAGTATGTGGTGGACGAGGTGGTGCCTTACATCCAAGAGGCGAGTGGGCGTGTACCGATCGTGACCTCCGGCGTATCACTCGGAGCACTGCACGGTGTGAACAGTTTTTTCCGTCGTCCAGATCTGTTTGCCGGCACGATTGGCATGAGCGGGATCTACGACCTCAAGGCCTACACCAAGGGCTACTTCGACGAAGACTGCTACTTCAACTCGCCGGTGGACTTCCTCCCAAACCTGGAGGACGACTACCTCCTCAGCATGATGCGATCACGTTCGCCCATCGCCATTGCCTCTGGACGCGGTCCGTACGAAGATCCCTCGGCCAGCCAGACCCTCAGTGGGATTCTGCATGCCAAGCAGATTCCCCACGTTCTGGAGTTGTGGGATCAAGAGTGGGGCCATGACTGGCCGACGTGGCGAGCCATGATGCCTCACCTGATAGGGCGAACCCTAGGCCACATGCTGTAACCGGTGTCCGGACGTCTTCAACGCCGCC
>Ga0222714_10000991_pt1 | contig 32185 bp, 32 predicted proteins | sample C33_3DmetaG_FD_165048 | JGI IMG/M metagenome (GOLD analysis project Ga0222714, IMG submission 165048) | Estuarine water microbial communities from San Francisco Bay, California, United States - C33_3D | ecosystem: Environmental > Aquatic > Marine > Unclassified | place: USA: California... | reverse complement strand
ACGACCTGCGCGTTGCTCTATTTGACAAAGTTCAAAATATGCCAATCGCGTTTTTCACTCGCACGCAAACAGGCGCGTTGATTAGTCGCCTTAATAACGATGTCGTAGGTGCACAGACCGCGGTGACGGGCACTCTCGGCAGCGTTGTTTCTAATGTCGTGATTTTTACGACAACCCTCGTGGCGATGCTTGCTCTCGAGTGGCGACTTACGTTGCTGGCACTTGTTGTCTTGCCTGTTTTCATCGTGCCGGCAAAGCGCGTCGGTGCACGGTTGCAAGAGATCTCACGCGAGCAAATGGGTCTCAACGCCTCAATGAACACGCAAATGACCGAGAGATTCAATGTGTCGGGCGCTCTGCTGGTCAAACTCTTCGGACGACATAAAGAAGAAGTCGGTGCATTCGGCTCAAGGGCATCTCGGGTTCGCGATATCGGTGTAACTGCAGCGATGTATGGCCGCGTGTTTTTTGTTGCCCTCGGTCTTGTCGGCGCACTTGGCGCAGTCGCGATTTATGGTGTCGGTGCTTTCATGGTTGTCTCGGGTGGGATAACAATCGGCACTCTCGTAGCAATGGCCGCATTTGTTCAACGCATTTATCAACCACTTACCGGGCTGACTAACGCTCGACTTGAAGTACTAACTGCGCTCGTCAGTTTCGAGCGTGTGTTCGAAGTGCTGGACGCACCGGTGGCGATCACTGATCGCATGGGGGCTGTTGACATCATCAACCCGCGTGGTGAGATCGAATTCGAAAATGTTTCGTTTCGATATCCGCCCGGTTCAAGCGTGTCAATTGCCTCGCTTGAACTCAGCGGCGTGATGCAAGGCGCAGACCCCGATGTTGATGTGCTCAAATCGGTGTCGCTAAAAATTGCACCAGGAGAGACTGTTGCACTTGTCGGTGCTAGCGGCAGCGGCAAAACGACTCTGGCGATGTTGCTAGCTCGCCTCTACGACGTCACTTCTGGAGCCGTGCGAATCGACTCAAAAGATGTTCGTGACCTGACCAGCACTTCACTTCGCGCCGCAATCGGTGTTGTCTCGCAAGACTCACACATGTTTCACGAATCAGTTAAATCGAATTTGCTATATGCCCGACCCGATGCGACTCAAGAACAAATAGTCGAAGCGTGCCAAGCCGCAAAAATTCATGATGTTATTGCGGCATTACCTGACGGTTATGACACGATTGTCGGTGAACGCGGATACCGACTTTCGGGCGGCGAAAAACAGCGATTGGCTATTGCAAGGTTGTTGCTAAAGAACCCAGCGGTGATGATTCTCGACGAAGCCACCAGTCACCTCGATAACGAAGGCGAAGTGCTTGTGCAAAACGCGCTCGACGCGGCGATGAAAGACCGCACTTCATTGGTGATCGCACATCGCTTATCGACTATCCGCGATGCTGATCGCATTGTTGTGCTCGACAATGGCACCATCATTGAGCAAGGCACACATGAGCAACTAATGAACAACAACTCGCTTTATGCAGCCCAGGTTCGCGCAGGTGAAACTTTCGAGCCTTAACTAATGACTAATTTTGTTGAAGTCGCCTCCGAGTTGAGTTTTCCTGAAGGGCCAGTCGCGTTGCCCGACGGCAGCGTTGTTGTAGTTGAGATGATGAAAAAATGCATCACTCGAATCATGCCCGACGCAACGAAGCAAGTTGTTGCAGAAATTGCCGGTGGACCAAACGGTCTGGCTATCGGCCCTGACGGCGCGCTCTACTTATGCAATAACGGCGGCTCGTTCTCAAAACGAATTCACAATGGCCTCACCTACCCTGGGCCATTCGACCCCGACCTATATATAAGTGGACGAATTCAGCGAGTCGATTTGAATACGGGCGAAGTCACCGACCTATACACGCAATGTGACGGTCGCAAACTGCGAGGACCAAACGACATCGTGTTTGACAAACAAGGTGGCATGTGGTTCACCGATCACGGCATTCGTCACGATCGCGACTTCGATCTAACTGGCATTTATTACGCCAAGACCGATGGCTCGATGATTCGTGAAGTTATCTTTCCATGTCAGGCGCCAAACGGCATCGGTCTTTCGCCCGATGGCCAGACGCTTTATTGGGCCGAAACATTTAACGGGCGTGTTTACCAAGCAAACATCACCGGCGAAGGTGAAGTTTCAGGATTCAACGCAAGCAACCCGCGAAGTTGTTTGTGTGGTTTACCAGGTTTGCAATACCTCGACTCGCTTGCTGTTGACAGTGCCGGCAACGTCTGTGTTGCAACATTGGTGAACGGTGGCATCACCGTGATTTCACCAAGTGGCGAGATCATCGAACACATTGCAACTGGTGACCCAATGACGACAAATATTTGTTTTGGCGGCACTGAGCTGCGAACTGCCTACATCACACTTTCAGGTCTCGGCAAACTTGTTTCGATGACCTGGCCGCGCCCGGGTCTAAAACTCAATTTTTAGTCGGCAATCCAATTGCCGTGAAAGCCGTTTGGCACACGTGCTGGCAGGTGCACAGTAGCCACTGGCTCACCGCAAAAGTCTTGAGCGTCAAGCACGACCAGATCGGAAAGATCGGTTTCTGTGTTGTGACGCAGCGCCATTACGTAGCCGTCGTCTTCAGACTTTGCGCCATTGCGTGCGATGAATACTGGCTCGCCGTAGCCAAAGTTTTCACCGTCGTGCCTCACTTGAGTTGATTGCTTTTCCAGATCTTGCTTAATCAAATCTACTTGTCTAAAAACATCTGAGATGCCAGCGAGATAACCGAAATTGTGTTGCATGCCGATCAACGATTCGTTAATTCGCGGAAACTCCTGTGGTCGATCATCCAAGCGTTGTTCTGTTGCTTTGCCTGTCATGGGGTTAAGCACCCAACGATCTAAAGTCGGAAAACCTTCGTTTGGTCCGCGTTGCTCGACATCAAACATTTTTTCGTGACGTGCCGCATCTAAAACGACGGTGCCGTCTGGTGCGTCGTAAGCGTTTAATGGATGAAAGATATAGCAACTGTTGATCTCGACCCACTTAATGTCGGCGGCCGCACCTTCGCGTGGAAGCAAACCGACGCGCGCCGTGTAATCCGCATTCCATATATATGGAAACGATCGCCCAGACATTGCCAGATCAAGATTGAACAAACAAGGTAAATCAAAGATCAACACGTATTTTTCGGTGATCGCACAGTCATGCATCATCGGGCCACCTGGCAAAGCGATGTCAACCGTGCGTCGCACTTTGCCGTCGACGCCAACAACCAGATATTGCACCTGATTGCCCCAGCCCCACCAATAAGCCATCACGTGCAATTCGCCGGTGCGCGGGTCACGCTTTGGGTGCGCAGAGAAAGCCTGTGGCAAAGTGTTGGCAAAATTCGAAACACGAACTGTCTCAAGTTCGTAATTCATTTCGATAGGCGGCGAACCACCTTCAACAAGCGCCCAAGTCGCACCTGCATGACCGATCACATTTGTATTCGACGCAAACTGTGCATGATCGGCGGGCCAATCTGACGGTGGCGCTTGTTCGCCAAGATTCTTTGAGACGTTTCGGTCGCGCACCCAACGATTGCGATACCACTCAGCCTTGCCATCGTTGATTCGAATTCCGTGAACCATGCCCGAGCCCAAAAACCAGTGATACGAATCCGGGTTAACTTCACCAATCGGGTTTGGTCCGTTGCGCAAATAACGACCCGTCAACTCATCTGGCAATTTGCCCGTCACTTGCAAATCGACGGCAGTTGTTTCAACATCGACAGGCGCCAAGTTGCCAGCCAAAAAAGGATTACTCGAAGTTCGCAGCGTCGATGCGTTAGCCATGTTCACACTCTAGTAAAAGCGAAATTTGCCGCTAAACAAGTTTGTCATTGGGCGGATCTGATAACCGCTGGGCCAACCATGCAATTGGCAAAGAAACTATCATCACAATTGTTGCAACGACCGTTACATATGGCAAAACATTTGGCCTCGAAAAATTGTTAAGAATCCATTGCGGCAGTGTTTGAAACCCGGCCCCAGCCGTGAATGTTGTGACGACAACTTCATCAAAACTCAAGGCAAATGCCAAAATTGCACCCGCGAAGACACTTGACCTCACGAGTGGCCAGGTGATCAATCTAAATGTCTGAAGACTGTTCGCACCAAGATCTGCCGATGCCTCGCGCAAGTTCGGCGAAATTCTGCGCAGGCGCGCAACAACGTTGTTGTATACGACAACGATGCAAAACGTAGTGTGACCGGCGATCACCGAAATAAAACCCAGATCTAAACCAAATCTCACGAAAGTATTTCGCAGCGCAACACCAGTGACAATGCCCGGCAAGGCAATCGGCAGAACAGCCAGAAAGCTGAGAGAATTTTTGCCAAAAAACTCAAAGCGTTGTAGTGCAAATGACAACATCGAGCCCAATACAACAGAGACCACCATTGCGATCAACGCCAACCTTGTTGACGAAATCAATGCTTCACGAGCACTTTCTACATCTAAAAATGTCGACCACCAACGTGTTGAAAATCCCCTAGGTGGCCAGGTCAACGAATTTGCAGTATTAAACGACAAAACGAATATCAAAAAGAGCGGCAGATACAGGAATATAAGTACCCCATATGTCGTCACCCGTAGTGCGAAACGCGAACGCATTGAAATTTGCATCAGAGATTCTTAAAGGCACCGAGACGTGCCATGACAATTAAATAAACAACCATTATTGAAATTGGCCACAATGTGAATGCCGCAGCGAGTGGCTGATTAGGTGCGAGCAGAGTTCGTTCGATGATGTTGCCGATCATCTGCGACTTTCCTCCGACGATTTTGACAGTTATATAGTCGCCAAGCGAAAGTGAGAATGTAAAAATGCTCCCTGCGGCAATTGAAGGCACGAGCATTGGCATCATCACCGAAAAAAATGTTCTGATCGAACCAGCCCCAAGATCACTTGATGCATCAAGCAATGACTCTGGTAGTCGCTCAAACCCCGCATAGATCGGCAAAAACATATAAGGAAACCACAGATATGCAAGCGTGACGATCACCGACAAATATCCGAAACCGGGAGACCAGCCAATCGTGTTCTTAAGAAAACCTCCTGTACCAAACTCAGACCCTGGCTCGAAAATTGCACGAAGCGCAAACGCCTTGACCAGATATCCAGCCCATAGTGGCAGAAGTATTGCAACAACCAACCCGCGCTTTGTCCATGACTTTGCAAGCTTCGAGATATAAAAACCGACGGGCAAGGAAAGCGCAAAGCAAATAAGTGTCACGGCAGAAGCAACGCCAACACTGCGCAGAACCAACATCTGGTAAGCATTTTCTGTGATTACTTCGTCAAGGTTTCCGAGCGTTAACTCTGTTGTCGCTTTACCTGTGAACTCATCTCGGCCGAAAAATGCGCTGACTACTAGTAGCACGAGCGAACCTACATAAACGACCAGTAGCCAAAGCATTGGTCCGCTCAGCAACGCGCCGAGACCAAGACGCGGATGTTTTTGCACGAAACGATTTAAAGAACTGCTCGTTCGTTTAGCACGATTATTGCTGATTACGGACGACATTTTAAATCCTTACGAAAATAAAAGTGGGTCGAGAGCCAGAGCCCTCGACCCACTTCAAAATTATTGTCTTGTATTAAGCGCGAAGCTTGTTCCAGGCATTTACCCACTCGGTGTATGGGACACATTCAACATCGCGTCCATCAAGACACTCTGATGTCGGAGTCGTCCAATACCAAACATCGCTCCAGTAGCCAGTTTCGCCAGCGTGGTATGTCGTGCAGTGATTTTTGTCTGCAGTAAGTTCGCACGACTTCGAATTCGATGGTGCCTCGCCAAACCACTCAGCTACGCCAGCATTTGCTTGCGGTGAAATTATGTGATTGAGCCACATATAGGCGCAATTTGGATGTTTTGCCTTGCTCGAGATCATCCAAGTGTCAGACCAACCAGTTGCACCTTCCTTGGCTTTCGTTGCGGCAATCTTGGCACCATTTGCTGTTGCCAAGTTCACGATCACTTGCCATGAAGTTCCGAGCGTCACCGAACCCGCCTCAAGCGAGGCTTGCTGATCGGTGTAGAGCGCCCAATATTGACCTACGATCGCCTTTTGAGATTCAAGTACAGAGATAGCGGCATCAAACTGCGTCTGATCGAGAGCATATGGATTTGTAATTCCAAGATCAGGTTGAGTCGCCATCAAGTAAATTGCCGCATCAGCGATATAAATCGGCGCGTCATATACAGAAATCTTTCCTGCATATGGACTATCCGCTTCAAACATATCGGTGATTGAATCTGGTGCAGCACCGGCTTCGGTGTTGTAAACAAGTACGTTTGCTCCACGACCGTGAGGCACTCCGTACGCTACCCCATCTTTAGAATTCCACAATTTATTTTTGAGATCGTCAAAAACGTCAGCGTAGTTTGGAATCAGATCAGTGTTAACTGGTGCAACATCCCCACCGGCAATCAGTCGTAATGTTGCATCGCCTGACGCTGAGACGGCATCATATTCGCCACTCTGCATCAGCTCAACCATTTCATCTGATGTATTGCCAATTTTTACGTTGACTTCGCAGCCAGTTTCTGCTTCGAAGCCACTTACCCAGTCAACGGCAGGGTCAGTAGATCCGTCCTCTACGTAACCAGCCCAAGCAACAAGGTTTACTGCGCCCTCGCCGTCGCCGAGTTTGTCCATTGCTCCAGAACCATCATCACTACCACCACAAGCCGCCAACGCAAGAACACCTGCGCAAGCAAGCATTAAATTTCGTTTCACGAATTTCATTTTCCCCCCATTTAATTTTTGAGTATTATTCATCACTTTAACTCAAAAAGATCACTCGGTTTCCAGCCAAACCAAACCTCTTGACCAGACCTCAAATCAGCCACTTTTTCGCTCGAATTCGTCGCGACTACCGTGCCAAATCCAGCCACTTCGCAGTAAATACGACTCTCAGCACCCAAATACTGAATCGACAAAATTGTGCCGCTTTTGAAGCCTCCAACAGAAGTCGAAGAAATATCGACATGCTCTGGGCGAAGTGTAAATACTCCTTGGCGACCAACAAGTTTTTGTGCACGCTCTCCAGAAAAAAGATTCGTGATACCGACGAAACCGGCGACAAAAGAAGTTTCTGGATGCTCGTAGATAGCTCGAGGCGAATCAATTTGCTCAATGCGCCCGCGGTTAAAAACGGCGACACGGTCACTCATTGAGAGTGCCTCTCCTTGGTCATGTGTTACGTAGACAAACGTAATTCCGAGTCTTCGCTGTATCGATTTCAACTCGACTTGCATCTCTTCGCGCAATTTCAAATCAAGAGCGCCAAGTGGTTCATCTAACAACAATACTTTTGGTTGATTCACTAGGGCTCGCGCCAACGCAACTCGCTGTCGTTGGCCACCAGACAACTGATTGGGTTTACGCTCAGCGAAACCCACCAACTGCACCACATCTAAAATTTCATTCACACGCATTTCTCGCAATTCACGCGCAACACCTTTGACTTTTAATCCATATCCGACATTCTCTCTTACCGTCATGTGTGGAAAAAGTGCGTAATCTTGAAACACCGTGTTGACATCGCGCTCGAACGCGGGCACACCAGTTACGTCCTTGCCATCCAAGAAGATCGAACCCGTGGTCATTGGTTCGAAGCCAGCAATCATTCGCAACACCGTGGTTTTGCCCGAACCGGATGGTCCCAACAAAGTCAGAAACTCGCCGTCAAAAACATCCAAGTTCACTTGATCGACCGCAGTAACTGAGCCAAAAGTCTTGCTAACACCTCGGAGAACAATTGCTAAATTCTTTTTTGTTGCTTCCTCAGCGCCCATACGCTCCACGATAGATGGAAATCGACGACTAACTAAATTTGGATAATCCGCGTAGCGTAAGAACCTATGTGGGGCACGCCAGACATGGTTTCAAAGCTTGAACATGTTCTTGTTCGCACGCCGACGACTGTTGGCAATTTTGTTGCCGATGCGCAGTGGCGCGAACCTGATCGCAATTCACTCGTGCGCGAACATAACGAATTCGTTCAGTTGCTTGAAAAACTTGGCTGCAAAGTTCACATTGCCAGCGCCGTTGATGGCTTAGTCGATGCTGTCTACATGCACGACCCAATGATCATGACGCCGCATGGCGCAATTTTGTTGCAAATGGGTAAGCCTGTTCGCCAACCCGAACCAGCCCAAATTCGCAAAGATCTCGAACGCATTGGCGTACCGATCTTGGGTGAACTCACCGGCACAGCAATTGCCGACGGTGGCGACAAAGTTTGGCTCGATGCGAAAACTTTATTGATCGGCCATGGCTATCGAACTAACGGCGAAGGCATCGCACAAATCAAAAAAATGCTTGCGCCATTTGGTGTCGAAGTTCATGCCTTCGACTTGCCGCACTTTCAAGGACCAAGTGCTGTATTGCACTTGATGTCTGTGCTCTCACCGATCAGTCATTCTCGAGCAGTTGTCTATGAACCTCTTGCGCCGATTCGCTTGCTCGAGTTTCTCAAGTCGTGCAATATTTCTTGGCTCACAGTTAACGACACCGAAGTTCATACCCAAGGTGCAAACATCTTGACTGTCGCACCCGATGTCGTTGTTTTAGCTGCTGGTAATCCAGAAATAGAAGGCAAACTTCGTGAGTCTGGCGTGACCGTGCACATTTTCAACGGTGAAAATGTCGCGGTTAAAGGTGACGGTGGGCCAACTTGTCTGACTGCGCCGTTGTTACGCCGCTAACAGCGCGCTAATCGGGTTTGACGCAAGTAAACCCGCAAAAGAGTTAGCAAATTACCGAAGGTGCGCGATTTCGTTTAACGAACCAACCGAGCGCAAACCATTTTTTGAAGCCACAACTCGATGAATCGATGTGTATTGCGGATAAAAAAATCCTCGCTCGGTTGAGATGCCCAAAATGTGCGCCAGATACTGATTGATCACACCACCGTGGCAAGTTACGACTATTCGCTGCGAGGCATGCTGACTGATCAACTGCTCAAGGCTCGAAATAACTCGATTGCGAAAACTCTCAAGCGTGTCTGAATCTGATTGCCACTCGCCTGCCAACAGTTTTTGCCACCGCTCGTCATTGGCGGCGCGCAATTCTTCAATCGGTATGTACTCGTTCGACAGCCGATCGTATTCGGCAACTTCGTCAACTATTGAAATCGGTAAGCCAGTTGTCTGAGCCAGAGGCTCGGCAGTCTGAACTGCCCGCTTCATCGGACTTGAGTAAATTGCCGCGATGTCTTCGAAGGCTAAATAGTTAGCAAGTCGAGCAGCCTGATCAACACCTTCGGGTGAAAGTTCAGGGTCAGCCGGGCCATCAACTACTTCTCGGCGCAACGGCAGGCCGTGCCGAACAAGTATTAACTCCATTTGTTAAATCAATTTAGCAAGATCCAGTTCGTGAAACGCTCGCTCGAAGCGAGAATTCATCGTTTCTACGAGCGCTCGCGAGCGGGGCTCGTTGAGATCCATGCCACGACTTGCAACAACCGGATAAACCAGACAAAACAATGCGGTGCCGCGATATTGCAGCCACAGTCGATCGCGGTCAATGTCAGTCACACCGTTCGCGCGCAAACCTTCGAGCCATCTCTCGAACAACTCTTGCTCATATTTGCTGGCGTCATCAGGCGTGAGACTTTGCGTCAAGAAATACGCCAAGTCGTAAGCGCCTGAACCAGTGCCGATTAATTGAAAGTCGTAGAGAATGAACTCGTTGTTCTTAGTGAACATCATGTTGTCAGCACGAAAGTCGCCGTGTGCGAGCGTTGTGACGCCATCCATTAGCGACGACATCAACCCGCCGATTGCTGGGACGAATTTTTCGCCAACTTTCATTATCGACTCTGTGAGATCGAGTTCTTTTTTAACTTTCTCCCAGCCCTCTGCGAAAACCACCGGTAAAACCGCGGGATAAATCGGATCGCTAAACGGAATTGTTGTGCCATCAGCCGCCAACCCATCAGCGCGACCCCACCACTTGGCGTGAATTTTTGCTAGAGCATCAACTGCGCGGCGTGCGTCATCGATTGTTATGCCAACTGTCTGATCAACAATGCGATGACCTGCAAGATCTTCAAGCACCATTGCAAATTGGCTCGTCTCTTCGTTGATTTCTCCAAAATATGATTTCGGAGTAATTACAGGACATTCTTTAGCCAAAGTTTTGAAGAAACGAACTTCGCGAATGTACATTCGCAGAATTGTCGAAGTAAACACCGCGGCCTCATCAAGCGCCGGCATTTTTACGATCACACTTTCAGGGCAATTATTGCCCGTCAACTTTGCGCGATAGACCGCACTCGCCACACCAACACCAACACCAATAATGCCGATATCGGCAGTTTTAATATCTAACCCAGTTGCATCAGCAAGCCATTGAGCATTTACGTCGTTTATCGACCCAGGTATTGCAACACTCATATCGACCCCCATCGAGCTAAGTTCTCTCAAACTTAACCCAATTAGCGAGCTCTCTTTTAATCGCACGAAATCGAATCAATACCGACGCACGACCGACCTTTATGGGCAGTAAATCTTGCCTTTTGATTTGAATTTCTTGACTTTGCCAAGTTGCGACTCTGTTGTACCGACAAGAGTTTTGACATCGACGTCACAGAAAATTGCGTCGGTCAGATTCGCGCCCTCCATATTGGCGCCAGTCATATTTGCGGCCGTAAAGTCAACGCCTGAGAGATTTGCCCCAGCGAAATTTACATTCGACAAATCAGCCCGAATAAACAACGACTTCGCCAAATTCGCCCCCGCAAAACTCGCACCCGTCAAAGTCGCCACGCTGAAGTTTTGAAAATCAAGTTGCAGTCGCGAGAAGTCAACCCCGACCAAGTTTGCAAACTGGCACTGTGTCAGTTTCACGCACAGCGTGTCGAGAACCGTGGTTGTTGTCGGCGGCATCGTGGTCGTTGTCGTAGTTGTTGTAGTCGTCGTTTCAATAGTTGTCTCGGTTGTTGTAGTTATTGACTCATCATCAGCCGTGGTTTCTGTCACTGCTGGCTCCGAGACTTCTGGCGAGACTGAAGTCTCGGTTGCATATTGTGTTGCCGATTGCGCCCCACAGCCAGCGACAACAACAATCAGAAAAGTCGCTGAGATTTTCGCTAGTTTCACGGTTTTAACCTTAGTGGTGCGTGACCCGCAGAAAAGTGAGGCACACTAGATAGAGATGTTTACAACACTTCTTTCGATCGTGATTTCTGCAGATAAAGCCGAAGAAGCATCTGGGCTCACAAGATTTTTGACACGACCTGTAGTCGCAATTCTTGTTGTGATTGGCTGTTTTATTTTCACGCGCATTTCGTACGCGATTTTGCGCGTCACCGTCAGACGAATCGCCGACCGCACGTCAACTAACGCTGCAAATTGGTGGCGCAACAGTGTGCGCCGAGTTGGCGCCGAGACTGTCGAAGGCCGCGAACACCGTCGCCGTCAGCGAATCGATGCAGCAACTCGAATGTTGCACCAATTCATCAGTCTTGGCGCTTGGATCATCGCACTAATCGCAGTTTTTAATATTCTCGATCTCAACGCCGCCTTCTTTTTATCAAGCGCCGGCTTTCTTGGTGCAGGTCTCGCCATCGGTGGTCAACATCGAGTCAATGATTATTTGACTGGTCTTGCAGTTTTACTTGAAGATCGCTACGGCGTAGGCGATGAAATCGAAGCCGAACTCGGCTGGCAAAAACCCGTCCACGGTTTTGTCGAACACGTCGGCATGGTTACAACTCGTTTACGCGACGGCGTGAGTACCGTTCACATTCCGCACAGCGCTCTATCAAGTGTTCGTAACCTCAGCCAAGAACCTGTGACGACAAAACTCGAGATGAACATTTCGTCAAGTGGTGCGAGTTTCAACACGGTTTCCAACACAATGCGCGATCTTGCCGGCACAAAAGGACTTACAACGGTTCTGTTTGTCGATGATATTCAAGCCGCTGGCGACAGCGATCGTGTCGAACTTAATGTCAGAACTTCTCGACCACTTTCTGATCATGAACGCGAGTTACTCATTCAACGCGCGTCAGAAGTCTTGTCCAAAGAAAAGTAGCAAATAAGAGATTAGAACACAGTGATTCGCCGACTTGTCGTCTTAGTCTTAGCAAGTTTCATTGTCGGCTCGACAGCCGCAGGCGCCACATCTGACGACTCAGATAATAAACGTGAGATCAAATATGTGTTTCCGTTTTCGAAAGTTCCAGTGACTTATTCACGAGATCATTTGAACTATCCGGCAACAGATGTACACGGCTGTTATGCACGAGTTCTTGCACCAACCTCCGGAGTCGTGTTCGATGTTGAAACAAGAGATTCGTGGTTAGAAGAAGTTGACGCGCCCGGCACTCGTGGTGGACTAACAATCACGCTTCACGGCGACGACCGAGTGCGATATTTTTTCGCACATCTCGGCCGAGTCAAGGTCAAACGCGGCGAACGAGTCGAGCCAGGTCAGTGGATTGGCGTCATGGGTTCGTCGGGCAATGCCCGCATAACCAAGTGCCACACCCACCTTGGCATGTCGCGAATTTGCCCTCAAAGTGAATACAAAGTTCTGCAAGGTGAAATTTGGCCATGGAAGTTTTTAGATGCCTGGCGCAAAGGCGTGAATAAATCGCCAATCGATGCCAAAAACAAAGTCATTAAAGCTTCACCCAGAGCCTGCGAGGTCGCAAGAGCACAAGACTAAATCTTGTCTCAGTAGTAATCTGCGAGTTGTGAAGCCAAACATATTGCTGGTTACGCTCGATCAATTTCGCGGCGACTGCCTCTCTTGTGCTGGACACAAAGTAGTTCGTACACCAAACCTTGACGAACTCGCGCGAAACGGTGTGCGGCTCGCCAATCACTTCAGCCAAGCGGCACCTTGTTCACCGGGTAGAGCAAGTTTGTACACGGGCACATACCAAATGAACCATCGCGTAGTTGCCAATGGCACACCGCTTGACAATCGCTTCGACAATGTCGCTCGCTTGGCGCTTCGTGCTGGCTACGAACCGACAATTTTTGGCTACACCGACCAAGGTGTCGACCCTCGCACAACGACTTCAGAAAATGACCAACGACTATCTACTTATCAAGAAGTGTTGCCAGGTTTTGATCGCATCCTGAATTTGTCAGAGCCATATCCACCGTGGCTCGAACACCTAAAACAAAACGGCTTTGACCTTAAAGGTGACTACAACAAAGCACTGAGTACCGAGCCTGACCGTCACGAAGACTTGAGCATCTCGACATTTTTGACCAATGAATTTTTCTCTTGGCTAGACAAGCAAGATGCAGAGGAACCCTGGTTCACTCATCTCAGTTATCTGCGACCTCACCCGCCATACGCTGCCGCTGGCAAGTGGGCAAAGCAATATCTGCCCGACGAAGTTGACTTGCCAATCACAGCGAGTGAAACTCGCCATCCATTTCACGAAGTCGCAATGAACCACGCTGGCACAGCCGCGCCGAAAACCGAGAGGGGTCTTCGCGAGATGCGTGCGCAGTATTACGGCATGATCGGCGAAGTTGATCATCACATGGGTCGAGTGTTTGCAAAACTTCGCGAGCGTGGCGACTGGCAAAATACTTTGATCATCATTACTGCTGACCACGGCGACCAACTCGGTGATCATGGGTTAAAAGAGAAACTCGGTTTCTTCGACGTCAGCTATCACATCATCGGCATCATTCGCGACCCAGGTAATCCACAAACCCATGGCGAAACAATCACTGAATTCACCGAGAATGTCGACATCATGCCGACAATCGCCGAAGCCATCGGCGAAGCTGTGCCGCTTCAGTGCGACGGTCAACCACTCACCGACTTTTTGTGCGGCAAGACTCCGGAGCGCTGGCGAACTGCAGCAACTTATGAATACGACTGGCGACACATATATATAGACGACGCTGAAAACGGGGCTGCGAAGAATTGGCCGCGCGATCGCCGACTCGAGCGCCAACACTTGACCGTGCGGCGCACTCGCGACGCCGCCTATGTTCAGTTTGGTGATGGTAGTTGGCTGGCTTTTGATTTAGCGCTCGACCCAACTTGGCGCACAACCTTTGACGAGCCAGAGCGAGTGTTGGCTCTCGCCCAAGAGATGTTACTTTGGCGATCGCAACACACAGAGCGCACGCTCAGCGGAATGCTGTTGCAGGATGGTGGCGTTGGTCGTTGGCCAGAAGGCGTCGCGTGGCGCAACAAAAAATAAATCGCGTCACTCTCGCGACATTGCCCACGCCACTTGAAGATGGCGGCAAACTTGCGAGCGGTTCGAGATTATGGGTCAAACGCGATGACCTCACTGGGCTTGGCGCAGGTGGCAACAAAGCCCGCAAGCTCGAATTTCTTTGCGGCGACGCAATTCAAAACGGCGCAAAGTCTCTAGTCACTGTTGGTGCAGCACAATCAAATCACTGTCGCATGACCGCTGCGGCTGGTGCACGGCTCGGCTTGCCAACACATTTAGTTCTCTCAGGTAAAAAACCAAACCGTCTTGAAGGCAACCAACTTTTATCTCAAATGTTTGGCGCAACACTGCATCACACTGGTCTTGCTGACACAAACTGGGCAGGACTCGAAGAGTTTCGTGCGCAATTAACGCAACAACTTCTTGACCGTGGAGAAAAACCACACTCGATTCCGATTGGGGGCAGCACCGCAGTCGGCGCCATCGGATACGCGTTCGCCTTTGACGAAATCATCGAGCAATGCTCAACACAAAATTTCAACGCTGATGCAATTGTTTTCACAACCTCTAGCGGCGGCACACACGCTGGCCTGGTCGCGGGTCTGGTTCGGGCGCGGGCACGCGATCCACTCAAACGTTTGCCAAAAATTATTGGCATTGGTGTCGCCAAAGGCACGGCTCTGAGTGCGCACAGCATCACAGATTTAGCGAACGAAACTTTGAACTTGCTCAACGAGACATCTCGCGCAACCCAAAGCGATGTCATTATCGACCCGAACTACATGGGCAGCGACTATGCAGTCGCAACTCAGGCAGCGACTGTTGCTGCAAAGTGGGCGGCACATCGCGGTGCTTGGGTTCTTGACGGTGTTTACAGTGCAAAAGGTTTTTCAGGCTTGCTCGGCCTCGATGCAAACAACGAATTCGGATCTGATGCGAATGTTGTCTTTGTTCACACCGGTGGTTTACCCTCGATATTTGCCAACCACTAGTTTTGTTTTATGCCGTTACAGAAGTTTGCTGAACACTTTCAAGCGCCGTGGCCCAATGGTCGAGGTATAAGTTATGAAATTGCGAGTCAAACACCTGGTGTTGCCGGGTGGACATGGCGGGTTGCGATTGCACCAGTCATCGAAGACTGCGACTTTTCACACTTCGAAAATATCCATCGACAACTTTTAATCATTTCTGGCGGCGAAATGATTTTAAATGTTGGCGGCGAAACAGTTATGTGCCGCCCAGGTGAAGTCGCCGAATTCGCTGGTGACATCCCGACGACGGCAAAACTTGTCGACGGACCAATCGTGGATCTCAACTTGATGACTATGCGCGGCAAGGCATCCGGAAAAATGACATATGTCAATCGCCCTGGCGAATTAGCAAATTGCGAAATGATCGTTGCAGTTTCTCAAACTGCCGAAATTACTGTCGACGGCAAATCATTAGTTTTGCATCATCAAGACGCATTTCTCGATGCGAGCAACTGCAAAATTCACCTAAATAACGGCGCCCTCGCCCACATCACACTCAACAAGTCGCTCTAACAGTTGGTGAAACATCAAGTTTTCGGCGAGAATGTAACCATGTCTGGACCAAGAGTCGTACGGTCACCGCGCGGCACACAATTGCATTGCGCGAATTGGCAAATTGAAGCGCCATATCGAATGTTGCAAAACAATTTAGATCCTGAAGTTGCAGAACGCCCCGACGATCTTGTCGTCTATGGCGGCACCGGTCGCGCAGCGCGCAGTTGGCCAGCATTCGATGCGATGATGCGCACGATGCAAACCATGAAACCCGATGAAACAATGCTGGTGCAATCAGGCAAACCCGTCGGCGTTTTTCGCACACACGAATGGGCGCCACGCGTACTGCTGGCGAACTCGAATCTCGTCGGCGACTGGGCCACATGGGATGAATTCAGGCGTCTCGAAAATCTCGGTCTCACTATGTACGGCCAAATGACCGCCGGCTCGTGGATTTACATCGGCACGCAAGGCATCTTGCAAGGCACCTATGAGTGTTTCGCCGAAATAGCTCGCAGAAAATTTAAAGGCACACTCGCCGGCACGATAACTCTCACTGCTGGTCTGGGTGGCATGGGCGGCGCGCAACCACTTGCAATCACAATGAACGATGGCGTCGCGTTGTGCATCGATGTTGACCCAACTCGTGTGCAGCGTCGCGTTGAAACTCGCTACCTCGACGAAGTAGCCGACTCACTCGAAGATGCAGTTGCTCGATGTGAGGCCGCCAAAAAAGCTCGCAAAAAACTTTCGGTTGGCGTGGTCGGTAATGCTGCCGATATGTTTCCAAAATTATTGGCACAAGGTTTTGCTGCTGACATTGTCACCGATCAGACAAGTGCACACGACCCAATGAGTTACGTGCCCAACGACTTAACTTTCGAAGCCGCCGAAAAACTTCGAGCAACAAACCCAGAGCATTACATCGATCGATCGCGAGCAGCAATGGCAGCACATTGTCGCGCAATGGTTGGTTTCTTAGATGCTGGTGCCGAAGTTTTCGACTACGGCAACTCATTGCGCCGCGAGGCCCAACTTGGTGGTTACGACCGCGCTTTTGATTATCCAGGTTTCTTGCCCGCATATATTCGTCCGTTGTTTTGTGAGGGTAAAGGCCCATTTCGTTGGGTTGCTCTTTCGGGCGACCCACGTGACATCGCTGCAACAGACCGCGCGGTGCTTGAAGAGTTTCCTGACAATGAAGACCTCGCAAAATGGATGCGCCTAGCCAGCGAACAAGTCGCATTTCAAGGTTTGCCTGCACGAATTTGTTGGCTCGGTTATGGCGAGCGACATCGTCTTGGTTTGCGTTTCAATGAGATGGTCAAGAGCGGAGAACTAAGCGCACCAATCGTCATTGGTCGCGACCACTTAGATTCGGGTTCTGTTGCATCCCCCTATCGCGAAACTGAAGCGATGCTTGATGGCTCAGATGCAATCGCCGACTGGCCGTTGCTAAATGCGCTCGTCAACACGGCGAGTGGTGCAACTTGGGTGAGCATTCACCACGGTGGCGGCGTTGGCATCGGCCGCAGCATTCATGCGGGCATGGTTTGCGTTGCCGACGGCACCGATCTCGCTGCAGAAAAACTTTCACGCGTTTTGTTGAGCGACCCCGGCATGGGTGTTATCCGACATGCAGATGCTGGCTATGACTTGGCAATTGATGTCGCCGAGAAGCGTGGCGTGCGTTTGCCAATGCGCGAGCAATGAAATCATATTTTGCCGAACACGCTTGGTTAGGTGGCGAAAGTTGCGCCTCAAACGTGCGAATCACAGTTGACAAAGGATCTTTTGTTTCAATAGATGCGAACGCTGCGCCGAACTCGAAAGATTCGCGTATCGCCGGCGTTGTCATGCCCGGTTTTGTCAACGCGCACAGTCACGCATTTCATCGAGCACTACGCGGCCGCACTCACAGCGGTGCTGGCCTCGGTGATTTCTGGTCTTGGCGCACATTGATGTATCAAGTTGCTAATCGCCTGACACCTGAAAACTATTTAGCGCTTGCGACAGCAACTTTTTCAGAGATGGCACTTGCGGGCGTTACGACAGTTGGTGAGTTTCACTATGTGCACCACCAGCAAGGTGGCAAAAAGTATTCCGACACAAATGAGATGGGCAAAGTTTTGATCGAAGCCGCCCGTCGCGCTGGCATTCGCATTGCTTTGCTTGATGTCGCCTATTTGCACGCAGGCTTAAAAGACCAGCAACTCGCCGCCGAACAAAATCGATTTAGCGACGGCACAGTCGAGAACTGGCTCGCTCGCGTCGATGCACTCGGCGCACCGTCGACGACGCACACAATTGGTCTCGCCCCACACAGCGTGCGCGCCGTGCACGAATCAGAACTCGCATTCATCGCAAAACATCGAAACGGTCGCGTCGTGCATATCCATGTTTCTGAACAACCTGCCGAAAACGATGCATGCCGCGAGGCAACAGGGCGAACCCCCACTCAGTTGCTGAGTGATGCCCAACTTCTTGGTTCGTTCACGACTGCGGTACACGCAACTCACTTGCAGAGTGCCGACATTGATCTGCTCGGCCAAAGCAAAACTTTTGCGTGCTTTTGCCCCACGACCGAACGTGATCTCGCAGATGGCATCGGCCCGTCTGAAAATCTTGTCAGCGCGGGCTCGCCTCTTTGTTTGGGCACTGATTCGCACGCCGTGATCGACATGTTTGAAGAGGCTCGCGCCGTCGAAATGAATCAACGACTGATTACGAATAAACGTGGCGTTCATCGCAGTAGCGATTTACTTTCGGCAGCAACAATCAACGGCGCTAGTTCGCTTGGCAGCAAGAAACACGGTCTCGTGGCCGGTGCACCCGCCGATTTCATTAGTGTGTCGACTAATTCAGTTCGTCTTGCGACTTTCGACCCCGCGAACGGCGCCGCCCATCTTGTTCACAGTGCGACAAGTTCTGATGTCAGCGATGTTTGGGTTGGCGGCGAGCAAATAGTCAGCGACTACAAGCATCGAACTTTGCCAAATATCAATGAAAGTCTGCGCACAGCAATCGAAGCAGTTCTCTAATTACACTTACGGCATGACAATTTTGCCAATAGCCACAATCGGTCACCCTGAGTTGCGCATTCGTGCCAGCGAAGTTGACCCAAGCGAAATTAAATCGCCTGAAATTCAGACTTTCATAGACGACTTGGTCGAGACGATGCGTCATGCCAACGGCGCTGGACTCGCCGCAACACAGGTCTTGCGACATCAGCGCATCTGCGCAGTCGAAGTCAACAAAAACCCTCGGTATCCGTACAAGCCGCAAGTGCCGCTGACGATTTTGATTAACCCAGTGCTCACACCACTCGATGACGACATGTTCGAAAACAATGAAGGGTGCCTTTCAGTGCCAGGTTTTCGTGGAAATGTGTGGCGGCACACATCAATTCGCGTTGAGGCTTTCGATCGCAACGGCAACAAGATTGACCAGATCATTCGCGGCATGACAGCGTGCACCTATCAGCATGAAGTCGACCATCTCGACGGTCTGTTGTTCATGGACAAAGTGAAAGACTCGAAAACATTCACAACTTGGGACTCATTCGACAAATTTCATCACCATGACTTCGTCATCAGAGTTAAGGACCTCGTCGCGAAGTTCGGTTCGTAGTGCTTGTACTCACAGGCATTTCTACTCTCGTCACCAACGACACGACTCTTGAGCGGGGCAAACTCGGAATAATCGAAAACGCAGCCCTGGTGGTTGGTAACGACAACAAAATTGCATTCGCAGGCGAGACTGCAAACTTGCCACGCGAATATAAGTCAAACGCGATCGATCTCAACGGCAGAGCGATAATTCCGGGCTTTGTCGACAGCCACACACACTTGGTTTTCGGTGGCGACCGAGCCGAAGAATTTGAAGCGCGAATGTCGGGTAAGCCATATACAGCCGGCGGCATTCGCACGACCGTTGCCGCAACGCGCAACAGCAATAACGATGCACTCGTCGCAAACGCTCGCCGACTCGCAAACGAAGCACTGCACACGGGCACAACAACTCTTGAGACAAAATCTGGATACGGACTTTCAGTTCTCGATGAAACTCGCTCATTACAAGTTGCAAATGCAATCACGTCAGAAACAACTTTTCTCGGTGCCCATGTCGTGCCAGCCGAATCTCAAATCAACGAATACGTCGATCTAATTTGTGGCGAAATGCTCGACAACTGTGCACTCCACGCGAAATGGATCGATGTTTTTTGCGATCGCGGTGCTTTCGAGGTCGATCATGCGCGAGCCATTCTGCAAGCCGGTGCAAAAGCAGGTCTTGGGCTACGAATTCACGCCAATCAGTTGCAACATGGCGGTGGCGTTCAATTAGGTGTTGAACTTGGCGTCGCGTCGTGCGATCACTGCACACACCTTGATTCGGCCGATATCGATGCTCTTGCCGATACCAAAGGCAGGACTGTCGCAACTCTGTTGCCAACCGCCGAACTATGCACTCGCTCGCAGTTTCCTGATGCGAGACGACTAATTGATGCTGGTGTGACGGTCGCACTCGCGTCTGACTGCAATCCGGGTTCGTCATATACGACGTCAATGCCTCTGGCCATCTCGTTGGCGGTGCTCAATATGAAAATGACTTGCGACGAGGCAGTCTGGTCTGCAACCGCCGGCGGCGCGGCTGCATTACGCCGTTCTGATATCGGCAATTTGGCCGTCGGCTCGCACGCAGACTTTGCAGTTCTCAATTCACGAAGTCACATTCACCTTGCATACCGCCCAGGTGTGAAACTTGTCGATGCTGTATTTGTGCGTGGTCAACTCGCGGCAGGCTCGTTGCGATAAAATTTAACGAATGTCTACAAGCGTCAATTCATCGAGCGTCTCGAGCAAAGCAGGTGCGCGCTCAATTTTGAAGTCTCGTGGTGACTGGCGCACTTTGATAATTGCAGTTCTTGTATATGTCGGTTGGTTCGCATCTGTTTTCACACACAAACAGTTGCCATGGTGGGCAACTTTTGCACTTCTAACTTGGTTTGGTGCGTGGCACTTAAGTCTGCAACACGAACTTGTGCACGGTCACCCATTTCGCAATTCGAAACTCAATGCTGCGCTCGCTTCACTCTCGGTAACTATGTGGATTCCGTTTTTGTCGTTCAAGCGTGACCACATCAGCCATCACAACACGACGCTCACCCACCCACAACTCGACACCGAGAGCTACTATGCAATGCCCGAAAAATGGCAAACATCTGGTCTGTTCTTTCGCGCTATCTATTGGGCCAATCGCACTCTCGCTTTTCGCTTAACCGTTTGGTCGGTCTTTAGTGCGGTTCAATATTTTCTTGCCGATGCTTGGCGCGCCGTACGCAATGTCGGCAATGCTCGGGCTGCATGGATGCTTCACATTCCCGCACTAGTTGCAATTGTCTTCATCGTCACTAATTTGGCCGGCATGTCAATGGTCGAATATCTAATTGGTGGCGTCTTTGGCTCGCACTCATTAAACATGATGCGATCGTTTGCCGAACATAAAACTCTTGACAACGAGTCAACCCGCACTGCGATGATTGATGCTGGCTGGCTAATGGGCATATTGATGTTAAACAACAACTTGCACATTGCTCACCATGATGAGCCGTCAGCACCTTGGTATGAAGTGCCAGCAGTTGCCGAGCGCACCGGCGCCTACGAGCGTGCAGAAAAAATTAATTCGCTCTACTCAGGCGGCTACTTTGAGTTAGTCCGCCGATTCACGTTTAAGCCATACGACCAACCCGTTTACAGCAAGTCGGTTTAACTTTTTTTCAAAAGCGTGCGCGAGAACTAGAGTTCTCTCGTGGCAAATGCGAAAGTTTTGATCAATACTTCGGGTCTTGACCGTGAATCAGTCGTAAAAGTATCCCGTGAGAGTGCTGAAGTCGAAATTACCCCGAGCGCGTTAGACGCAATCGCGCGATCAAGCAAAATTGTTGAAGATCTCGCCAAGTCTGATCAACCGGTCTATGGCATCTCGACTGGTTTTGGTGCGCTTTCGACAAAGCACATCGCCATGAGCGATCGAGTTGCTCTGCAACAATCGCTGATTCGTTCGCACGCAGCGGGCATGGGTGATGTCGTCGAAACCGAAGTGGTGCGTGCAATGCAGTTGCTGCGACTTCGCACTCTTTGCAGCGGAGCAACCGGAGTTCGACCAGTTGTTGCCGAAACAATGGCGGCGATGCTTAATGCATCGATTACGCCTGTTGTCTATGAGTATGGCTCACTGGGTTGCAGTGGCGATCTTGCACCGCTGTCGCATTGTGCTCTCGCACTCATGGGTGAAGGCGAAGTCTTCGACAAGTCGGGTCGCCGTCGACCATCAATTGAAGTGCTCAATGAAAACAACATCAAACCAATTTTGTTGCGCGAAAAAGAAGGCTTGGCACTCATCAACGGTACCGACGGCATGCTCGGCATGTTGCTTTTGGCAATTACCGATCTTCACGAACTTTGCACGCTTGCAGATATCGCGACGGCGCTTAGTGTCGAGGCCTTACTTGGCACCGACCAAGTTTTCGCACCAGAAATGCATGAACCGCTTCGCAGTCATCCAGGTCAGGTGGCAAGTGCCGCCAACATTTTCACGCTGCTGAAGAATTCTCCCCTCGTAGCGTCACATCGCTTCGATGACACTCGCGTTCAAGATGCATATTCACTTCGTTGTGCGCCGCAAGTCGCCGGCGCCGTACGCGACACGCTCGCACATGCCTCAAATGTTGCTCATCGCGAACTCGCAGCGATGATCGACAACCCTGTTGTCACCAAGAGTGGCGAGATTCGCTCGAATGGCAACTTCCACGGCGCGCCAGTCGGCTATGTGCTTGATTTCTTGGCGATCGCCGCGTGCGATCTCGGCTCAATCAGCGAGCGTCGCACCGACCGTATGCTCGACGTCAATCGATCAATGGGGCTTCCTGCATTCTTGGCGTTCAACGCTGGCGTCGATTCTGGTCTGATGATCGCGCAATACACACAAGCCAGCATGGTTTCAGAAAACAAACGACTCGCTGTGCCAGCAAGTGTCGATTCAATTCCGTCGAGTGCGATGCAAGAAGATCACGTCTCAATGGGATGGAATGCCGCGCGCAAACTGCGCCTCGCGATCAACAACTTGCGTCGCATTCTGGCTATCGAAATTCTCACTGCAACTCGGGCGATTGATTTTCGTGCCCCACTCACCGCGTCTCCGGCGCTGATGAACGTTCATGCCGAAGTGCGCAAAGTCGTTGGTCGCCCTGGCCCCGACAAAGTGCTAGCCGACGAAATGAAACTCGTCGATGATCTCGCCAAATCACTGTCAATACGCCGCGCCTCCGAACTCATCACAGGCCCCCTCAACTAAAAAGTCAGCCGCCAAATTGCAGGCGGCGATTATTTAAAGTTGTCGGCTATTTAACGATGTACGTCAAGACTTCGATCATTTGATCAAACTTTGCCGAGCCCTCAGCAAAAAGAGTGACTTGGCAAGTGCCTGCCTGGCGAAACTTGATCGTGACATTCGTTGTGCCGGTTGTCGTACAAATCTGTCGCGTCTCGTCTGAAGAAACGACGACAACTTGACCTCTTGAAGTTCTCAACTTGTTTGACTTGATCGAGACAGTGTCGCCCACTTTGTAACTCGCACCGTCGCGCTTTAACCCAAGTTTTGCTGCCGGCAATGTTTGACGTGGCAAAAACTTCAAGGGCACAATCGTGTCAAGTGCAGTGTCCGTAATGCCCCGGTGGTCGCGATAAATAAACAGCGAACAGTTCGCCACACCACAGTCGTAAGTCTTGCTTACGCCATTTGCATCAACTTTTGTAAATCGCGAACGCATCATCAGAACTAGTTCGCTGGTCGCAGACTGAGAGCCGCGCTGCCCATCTGTGGTCGCCCAAATCATCGTGCCAGTCTCAGTGACACTGCCGTTGCAAATCAAACCAGTCGCAGCACGCTGACCCAGAGTTGGCTTGAAGCATTGCGAAACATAAACGCCCTGACCCGCTGGCACATTGGCCAACTTGATTGAAACAACTTCGAGATCAGCAAGTTTCACCGTTTTGCTAACACTTGCGCTAACTGCAGCCGAGACTTGGGCTGGCACTGCTGCAAGCAACGTTGAAATAATCGCAACCAAAACAACTGAACGCGATACAAACTTAAAGTTTGTCATTTGATTCTCCTCTGAATTTTCTGGGTATCGGGGGTTGATAAAACAATCAATTCGAAAACGTAATCGGCACAAAAACATCTTGCGTTCGATCTGTGTATCGCAAATGATCGGACCGAGTGATCACACCGCATTTAATTACGGTGCAGTCCAACGTTCCGCTTTTTGCGACGACTACGAGATCAACAGTAAATGATCCATCCGGTAAAAATGGTGTCGTGAGACCAACGGCATAACCCGGTGGATTCGACGAAACCCAAACAGAACTCGCCGACGAACCATCGATATTCACCCCGCCAATGCAAGTGGCTTGTGGCCCTGGTGCGGCCTGTGTGCAAACAGTTACGTAAACACCTTTTCTCACATCGAAGCCCGTTCCGCGAACTGTGACTGATGTCCCATTTGGGTTCAAATTGTTTGTTTGACTCACCGAAAGTTTTGGTCGGCTAGTTGATGCGACAGTTGTTGTCGGTGCGCCACTGGCGACGCGCGAATTCGGCGCTCTTGTCGAACCTGAGGTTGCCACGCTCGTCGTGCTGACTACCACACTTGTCGTCGTTGAACTTGATGCCGAAGCAGCAACCGTTGTTACGACCACCGTCGGCGCGACAGTTGATGCAACTTCTGTAGCCGTTTCACTTGTTGTCGTAACAAAAGTCTCACTGAACGATTGATCATTCGAGCAACTTGCAATTGCCATCGTTGACATCAAAGCCGACAGCACAAAGCCTGAAAATTTCACTCTGAGAATTCTACCAATCTGACTGTCACTAGTAGATTGAAATGGCTATGGTCACACGAAACACAAAGATTTCTCTCTTGACCACAGCCGTTTTCATTGTGTCGATTTCGGCATGCTCATCAACCTCTGTAACACCGACTACAACCTCACAAACAGTTTCGTCAAATGGCGCATCAGCATCTGAAACATCACAGCCATTCGCCGAGATTCGACCTGTCTTGATTTCAGCCCAAGACTTTGATCTGCCAATCATTGGCGATGGCAAATCAGTTTTGCCATCAACGGTGACATCAGCCGACGATGTCGAAGTAACAGTCACTGATTCTTCCCGCATTATCGTGCTCAACGAAGCGATCGCCGAAATAGTTATCTCTCTTGGTTTTGCCGACAAGATCATCGGTCGCGACGCGACAACAACACTCGCTGCGCTCGAATCAATTCCAAAAGTCAGCAGCGGCCATGACATCAGTGCCGAAAGCGTGCTCGAACTCAAACCGACACTTGTTATCGGCGATACGCGTTCGGGTCCACCAGAAGCGATTCAACAATTGCGTGGCGCAGGTGTGCCAATCGTGCTCGCCCCAGAAGTTTGGAAACTCTCAGAAATTGCTCCACGTATCAAATTGATCGCCGACGCACTCGGTGCTGACACCTTCGGCACGAAACTTCTGGACACGACTCAAAATGACATCAACCAGGCACTCAATACTCTCGACTCTTCAACTGCAAGCCCGCGGGTTGCATTCATTTATGTTCGTGGCACGGCATCGGTATTTTTGCTTGGCGGCAAAGAATCTGGCGCTGATGAAATGATCCGTTCTGCTGGCGGCATCGATGTAGGCACAGACTTAAAACTTGCTGCCTTCACCCCGCTAACTAGTGAAGCAATCGTCAACGCCAACCCCGAAATCATCGTCGTTACGACTCGCGGTCTCGCGTCGGTAGGTGGCATCGATGGCCTCCTCGACCTACCTGGCATCGCTCAAACACCTGCGGCAAAAACACGCTCAGTGGTTTCAATTGATGATGACTTGTTATTCTCTTTTGGGCCACGTACCGGCGAACTAATCATTCGCTTGGCGCAAGCCTTCAAAATCTTGACGACAGAAAAATGAGCCCTAACAGATGAGCGAATTGCGCCGACTTAATTCAAGAACAGTTGCAATCGTTCTCTCGATCGCGCTCGTGATCGTCGTGTTTAACGCGCTAACAACTGGTGCATACACAATTAGATTTGGCGAAGTATTCACGGTTTTGTTTCAAGGCCCTGCAGAAACTTCTGATGCAAACTCAATTAGTCACGCCGTCTTTTGGAATGTTCGACTTCCACGTGTCGCCTTGGCGATCGTCGTCGGCGCCTCACTTGCTGTTGCGGGCGTCGTAATGCAAGGTGTCTTTCGAAATCCGCTTGCCGAGCCAGCGACCGTCGGCGTCTCTGGTGGCGCAGCTGTTGGTGCGGTTATCGCGATCACGCTTGGTCTGAGCAAAATAACACTTGGTGTGCAAATTTTTGCATTCATCGGTGGCACTCTCGCAACTGCAATTGTCTACGGCTTATCTCGCGTTGACGGCAAAACAGATGTCGTCACACTCATTTTGACCGGCATCGCAATCAACGCGTTATCGGGTGCATTAATTGGCCTTGCCGTTTTCATCGCCGATGACGATCAAATTCGCACCGTCACGTTTTGGAGTCTGGGCTCTTTGGGCCTCGCGACGTGGCGAGCAGTTGCCGTGGTCTTGCCACTTGCCATTATTGGCATCGCACTCAGCACAAAATTTGCACGCACACTTGACCTCATGGCACTCGGCGATCGTTCGGCAGCGCATGTCGGCGTGCCAGTCGAGCGCGTTCGCCTGCAAACAATTGCAATCGTCGGCTTGCTCGCGTCGAGCGCAGTTGCCGCCACCGGCATTATTGCTTTCGTCGGACTAATCGTGCCGCACATTTTGCGTCTCGTGCTCGGGCCAAAGCATCGAGATCTGTTGTGGTCATCAGCTCTACTCGGTGCAATTGTTACTTTGCTCGCCGACCTCGCGGCACGAACATTGCTTGCACCAGCCGAACTGCCACTCGGCGTTCTAACAGCGCTAATCGGCGCGCCGTTCTTTTTGTGGCTACTCCGCAAAATGCGCACAAGTGAAAGCACCTGGTCGTGAGTCGCGACATGAATCACGAGAAAACTCCAGTGATCAAATGCGAGAATATTTCAGTCGTTCGCGCGCGCAAAGAAATTTTGTGCGATATTTCGCTGCACGCCAACAAGGGCGAACTCGTCGCAATTCTTGGCCCTAATGGTGCGGGCAAGTCGACGTTACTCAGTGTTTTGGCTGGCGACTTGCAATCAGAAACTGGCAGTGTCTTCTTTGGCGATAAACCAGTCACCGAAGTCACCAATCGCGAATTGGCTAGATTGCGTGCGGTTCTGCCGCAACGCGTCACAGTTTCGTTTCCTTATACGGTTGCCGAAGTAGTCGAAATGGGTCGCGGGCCAAAACTTGGCGCAAAAGACGAAGACCTCGTCGAAAACGCAATGCAACGTCTCGGCGTCGCTGAAATGCGCAATCGTTTATACCGCACTCTTTCAATTGGCGAGCAAGCCCGAGTTTCAATGGCGCGAATTCTCGCCCAAGACACTCAGTTGTTGTTGCTCGACGAGCCAACTGCAGTTCTAGATATTGGTCAACAAGAAAAACTCATGCAAATCGTGCGATCACTCGTCGAAGAGGGTCGCACCGTGATCGCGGTGTTTCACGACCTCAATGTTGCAATGTCGTTTGCCGATCGCGTGATTTTGCTTCAGAACGGTCGACACGCCGCTTCGGGTACCCCACGTGAAACTCTCACACCAGAGACGTTGAGTTCAATTTATGAACACAAAATTGACGTTATTCGAGTAAATGACGACACGGGCCCAGTCGTTATCCCTGGCCCCCGCAGAAACTAACTCGACAAATTTTTCAAGCGCTCAATCGCTCAATAACCTAACTGGCTGCGAGCGCGCTCAACTTCTCTTTAACTTTTGCCACCGATGGATTAGTCATCGCCTCACCGTCAGAAAATACAAGTGTCGGCACAGTCTGGTTGCCGTTATTGACGCGCTCAACAATTGCCGCTGCTTCAGGATCTTGCTCGAGATCAATTTCAGTAAACGTAATTCCATCCGCATTCAACATTGACTTCAGTCGCTTGCAGTAACCGCACCACTGTGTGCTGTACATCACGAAATCTGTTTTGCTCATACGTCTACTCTACGACCCTTCTTTTAGCTGACAGTTTCGGCTATAACTTTGCCTGGGTTCATAATGCAATTGGGGTCAAGCGCTGCCTTGATCATTGCCATTACATTCACGGCCTCTGCGCCGAGTTCAGTCATCAAATAGTCAATTTTGCCAACGCCGATGCCGTGTTCGCCAGTGCATGTGCCTTCAAGACTTAGTGCACGCTGCACCAAACGTGTATGAAATTGTTCAAGACGTTCGATCGCCTCATGATCGTTCGGGTCTGCCGTCAGCAAAACATGAAAGTTTCCGTCGCCAACATGGCCAACTAACGGCCCATAAATTTTTGATGCTGCTAAATCTTTTTGTGTCTGCTCAATGCACTCAGACAAACGCGAAATCGGCACGCAAACATCGGTCGAAAAAATTCGCCCACCGATTTGATGTGCGCGACACGCCAAACCAGCATCGTGTCGTGCTTGCCATAATTTTCTTCGCTCGGCTTCGTCAGTTGTTTGTTTAAAGCCTTGACCCCCGTGACGCTCAAGCACTTCGCGCGCCGCGGCAATATCTATCGCCGTCGATTCGGCCGAGCCATGAAACTCAAGCAATAACAAATCTTTGTGCGGCAAATCTGTGCCCGAATATCGATTGACCGCAACAACGGCCTCGCGGTCAACTAACTCGATACGAGCCACGCCAACATTTAGTTGAATCGCTTCTATTACTCCGTCGATTGCTTCGCGCACACTGTCAAACTGCATTGTCGCCGCAGCAATCACCTCGGGGATTCCAAACACGCGCAGAGTCAACTCAGTGATCACACCGAGAGTTCCCTCTGAGCCGACGAACAAATGCGTCAAGTCATAGCCCGCTGATGTTTTTCGCGCTCGGCGCGACGTCGTAATTACTTCGCCATTGGCAGTTACAACGGTGAGACTCATCACAAGTTGTTTCATTGCGCCGTATTTAACTGTCGTCGTGCCCGACGCCCCAGTCGATGCCATGCCACCCAACGTTGCATCAGCACCCGGATCAACCGGGAAAAACAAACCATAACGCGAGAGATACTCGTTCAATTGTTTGCGCCGTACGCCGGGCTGAATCGTGCAATCTAAATCTTCACTGCTGACGCGCAAAATTTTGTCCATCTGCGAGAGGTCAAGCGATACGCCGCCACGCACTGGCGTGCTGTTGCCCTCAAGCGAAGTGCCTGCACCCCATGCAACAACTGGTGTTCGATACTCGTTGCAAATCTTCAATGTTGTTGCTACATCTTCAGTACACGTGGCGAAGACAACTGCCTCGGGCAAATTAGGCGTATGAAAACTTTCGTCTTTCGAGTGATGTTCACGAATCGTTTCGTTGACCGACACTTTTTCTCCAAGCGCAGCCCTCAATTCGTCAATCACCATTTAGTTATCTTAAACCCTTGAACTTACGAGCGTCACCCCGACAACTGCTCACTCGGCAGTTATAACTGATTAGAGTTCGCGGTGTTGCTCATACCACTCTCGCGCGGCGGCAAGTATTTGCGGCTCGCTAAGAGCCGGCAGATTTAAATCAATCGCACCGACGATCTTTAGTGCTGTCTTTGCATGATGACGCTCCATGTGTTGAAAGAATCGAAACATCGAATTGGCCTTGCCTTTGCCATGACCCACAATCAAAATCTGACTTGCAGGTTCAAGCGCCTTCGAAATTCCTTCGTAATACGGCTGTTCAAAACGATTTGATTCGTGGCCGTGAGAACCTTGCCCTTGTCTCATGTGATGGTGCACATGCTCAAGGCTCGGTCGCGCGACAACGGTAGGCAAATCACCACGCTTCGCATCTGTCGCCCAGATGCGAGTCTGATCATGAGTTACTGCGGCGACTACAAATTTGTCTTTGATATCCATCTCGGCGCGAACTTACTTTTCGTCCGAAACAATGACAACTGGGCACGGCGCATGATGAGCGGCTTGCTCAGCAACCGAGCCAAGCAGCAAACCCATGAATCCACCGTGACCTCGACGACCAACTACAAGTAGCTCAGCATCTTTTGCCGCTTCAAGCAATGTCGCCGCAGCTGGGCCCCGCGTGATTTTTGTCGAGACTTTTGTCTTACCGACAAACTCTTCAACACGTTTCATCACGTCTTCAACAAGACTTTTGGCTGCGTTTGCAATTTCTTCAACCGGCACATACGAGGCAAAACCCATCGGATCAACCATCGGCGTCAAACTCCACGTATGAATAACTTCGACTTCGCTACCTCGAAGCCTCGCCTCACCGAGCGCCCAGCGCAAAGCCGTAATCGAACTCTCAGAGCCGTCGACTCCGACGACAATTTTATGCACTTTGCTCATTTTGTTCTCCGTTCATTTGGTTAATTAGATTTTTTGGTTTCTTGGTGTTGATAACGCATGGGCGAACCCAGCAATCGAAGCAAGAATCACAATGGCCGCAGCGAAAAATGCAACCAGTGCGGCCAACTCTGCTTTTTCACCCAGCACGCTGAAGCCATATGTCGTCAACAACAAGCCGCGCAATGTTTCGCCTTTGAACATCGTCTCGCGCTGACCATTGACCTTGGCGAGATCGACTTCTAAAGTTGCCAAATTCGGATCGTTCGCCTTCTTCGCGTCGGCAACTTTTGCCTGAAGCTCACGCTGTGGTGTGCCAAGTGTTGCGTATGTCTCGCCACCACCTATGCCCTTGAGGTGACTGCCGATGTATTCATTGGCGTAACACTCAGACTTTTTGCCACTATCTAAAGTTGTGCCCGCAAATTCGACAAGGCATGCAACACCAACCTCTTTTTCCGACAAAGCTTCAAGCGGTGGAAAACTAATTTGTTGTTCGCTTAATTGATCACGAACATAAGTTGTCGCGAAATCTGCATTGGCTTGAAACAAGAAACCAAGCACTACTGCGAGACCCGCAAGAAGGGTTCCTCCAACACTTATCGAAAGATCTAAAGTTCTACGTTTCATAATTTCTCCAATTTTTTTGTTGAATGTTGCTTACACCATGAACAGTACAGTTCGATCAACAATGAGGCTCGAAAAAAATTGGTGTTTGTTATCACCGCGATGTGAGGGATACCTGTTAAAAAACTGTCAGGTGTACCTATCAGAAATTCAACGTCTTAAAAATAAGTCTCAAAAAATAGTCTTGGTTTCGCGAGCATTTAATCCTGGTGACTGAAAAGAGTTAGTCTGAGATCACGATGAGTTACCTAGATATAAAGCGACGCCTCGACGCAGGCGAGATAATTGTGCTCGATGGTGCAACTGGTACAGAACTGCAGCGGCGTGGTGCGCAAATGGATCCGTCAGCATGGTGCGGGCCGGCATCACTGAACAACAGCGAACTACTAACTCAGGTGCATCTCGATTACATTGACGCAGGTGCCGACGTGATTACGGCAAACACTTTTGCGTCTTCGCGTTTAATGCTCACGCCTGCTGGTTTTGCTGATCGCGTCGAAGAAATCAATCGCATCGCAGTTGAGGCAGCGCTGCGCGCACGAGACATAGCAACTGCAAAGTCACCAAGTCGCAAAATCGCTGTTGCTGGGTCGCTCTCGCACATGCTGCCCGTGGCTGCAGGCACTGCAAAAGTTGATCAGGCCCAGGTGCCTTCAAGCGGAGAGCTCGCCCACGCATTCGGAGAACTCGCAGGTATTTTGAAATCTTCTGGTGTCGATCACATCATGCTTGAAATGATGTATGAGCCAACTCGTGTTCCACTTGCACTTAACGCCGCACTCGAAACTGGTCTACCTGTTTGGTTCGGTATGAGCGCTCGACGTGCAAAAGACGGTCGCGCTATCAGTTTTGATCAACATAATGAGTTTCCACTTGAAGAAGTAACCAAATTGATTCCAAAAACTGGCGTTGATGTTGCTGGTGTCATGCACACAGGCGCTGAGATCATCGGTGAGACTCTCGCAGCGATTCGCAAAAACTTTTCGGGTCCCTTGTCGGCCTACCCAGACTCGGGCTACTTCGAAATGCCCGACTGGCGGTTCGTCGATGTGATCGCACCAGACCGCTTAGAGAAATTTTTTGCCGAATGGTTCAAACTCGGCGCTCAACTAATCGGCGGATGTTGCGGTCTCACCGTCGACCACATCCACGCCGCCTCCCGCGCCGCCCACGCAAACCCCAAATAACCAACAAATAATTAGCCGAATAATACCTGACTAAATTAGTCGGGTTTAGGGGTAGGCTGGGGCGCATGACAAAGCGCTATCCATTTCCGAATCCAGCAAACGAAACATCCGCGCGACTCGTCGCCGCTGGTGTCGTATTAATAAGCGCAGCATTTTTACTTACGAACTCGACACTCATTCTT
>Ga0222714_10000990_pt1 | contig 32197 bp, 26 predicted proteins | sample C33_3DmetaG_FD_165048 | JGI IMG/M metagenome (GOLD analysis project Ga0222714, IMG submission 165048) | Estuarine water microbial communities from San Francisco Bay, California, United States - C33_3D | ecosystem: Environmental > Aquatic > Marine > Unclassified | place: USA: California... | reverse complement strand
CACCGCCAAAAAACTCAGCACCGTGCCGCATGTGGCCGAACTCGACGTAACGAACCCCGACCATGTGGCCACGGTGCGCGAAGCTGCTCGCGAACACTTGGGTGGCGTGGATGGCGTTTTGCATTCGATCGGGTTTGCACCTGCCGCTTGTCTGGGTGATGACCTCATGGCTGCCACCTGGGAAGACGTATCCGTGGCTGTGCAGGTGTCGGCGTATTCGTTGAAGACATTGGCCGATGCCTTCGTTCCTCTCATGACCGATGGTGGCAGCATCGTCGGGCTCGACTTTGACAACACCGTGGCGTGGCCCGCGTACAACTGGATGGGAGTCGCCAAGTCGGCACTCGAGTCCACCAGCCGCTACCTCGCTCGCGAACTCGGCCCACGCAACATTCGCTGCAACCTCGTTGCTGCCGGCCCTATTCGCACGATGGCAGCCAAGTCGATTCCGTCGTTTGCCCAATTCGAAGATTTGTGGAGTGCGCGCGCACCGCTGGGATGGGACATTCACGATTCGTCGGCTGTGGCTCGTGCATGTTGTGCGCTGTTGTCTGATTGGTTTCCGGCCACGACGGGCGAAATCGTGCACGTCGACGGCGGATACCACGCCGTTGGCGCCTGAGTACCCCATGAACAGACTCGCCCACGAGTCATCGCCATATTTGCGCCAGCATCGCGACAACCCCGTGGATTGGTGGGCGTGGGGCGATGCAGCATTTGCCGAAGCCAAACGCCGCGATGTGCCGGTGTTGTTATCGGTGGGTTACTCGGCTTGCCACTGGTGTCACGTGATGGCGCACGAATGTTTTGAAGATGCCGAGGTCGCAGGGGTGATGAACGAGTTGTTCGTCAATGTAAAAGTCGACCGCGAAGAACGCCCCGACGTCGACAGCGTGTACATGGACGCTGTGCAGGCCATGACCGGGCGCGGCGGCTGGCCGATGACGGTGTTTCTCACCCCTGATGCGCAGCCATTCTTTGGCGGCACCTACTACCCCAAGCCCACGTTCTTGCAGTTGATGACCGCAATCAACGATGCGTGGCGCAATCGGCGATCTGATATTGACAGCAACGTTTCGGCGTTGGTGGAAAACATCGCCCGCACGTCGCGCATTACCGCCAACCCCGATCTGCCGAATATTGATGCGTTTGTCGCAGCCGCCGAGCAGCTCGAACAATCATTCGACGAAACTTGGGGAGGTTTTGGGGGTGCACCCAAGTTTCCATCCACGATGGCACTCGAGTTGTTGCTGCGCGCATACATCAACGACGAATCGCCGCGCACACACAGCATCATCGCCACAACGCTCGATGCAATGGCGTCAGGCGGCATGTACGACCACCTGGGTGGTGGCTTTGCGCGTTACAGCGTCGACGAAAAGTGGCTAGTGCCCCACTTTGAAAAAATGTTGTACGACCAGGCTTTGTTGCTGCGCCCGTATTTGCACGCGTCGTTGGTGTTGCGCGAACCACGATGGCGCCAGGTGGTGCAAGAAACCATCGGCTATGTGCTGCGCGACCTGCGCTCACCTGAAGGCGCGTTCTATAGCGCCGAAGATGCCGACTCGCTCGACGAAACCGGCCATTCGCATGAAGGACACTTTTATGTGTTCACCCCCGACCAGGTGCGCCGCATCATTCCAACGCACTTGGTGCAAAAAGCACTTGACTGGTACGAAATCACTGACACGGGCAACTTCGAAGGCAAGTCAATTCCTTGCCGACTCGAACACCGCGGCGTGCTCGAGCGCGACGACGACATCGAAACCATCCGCCGACTCTTGTTGGCGGCCCGCAACACCCGGCATCGCCCCGGCCTTGACGACAAGGTGATTACCGAGTGGAACGCACTCATGATTTCGTCACTCGCCGAAGCAGCTGCCGCATACGCCAACGACGAGTGGGCCACAGCCGCGCAACAAGCTGGCAGCTTCGTGGCCACCACGATGCGCCGTAGCGACGGCCGTTGGCTGCGCACCTGGCACCGTGATGCAACACCAAAACATCTGGCAATGGCTGCCGACTTAGCGAACCTGGTCGACGCGTTTACCCGGTTGTACGAACTCTCCGGTGTGGCGCGGTGGATCACACTGGCCCGCGAAGCAGCCGATCAGTTGTTGACCTTCCACTGGGACGACGCCGAAGGTGGGTTATTCACCACCCCCCACGATGGCGAGCAACTCATCGTGCGCCAAAAAGATCTGATCGACAACGCCACACCGTCAGCCAACTCGGTGGCTGCACTTGCACTACAGCGTCTGGCCGCTCTCACTGGTGCCGAGCATTATCGCGAACATGCCGATGGCATCTTCAAGTTGCTCACCCGAGTGGTGGGCAACGCCCCAACGGCATTCCCCCACCTGCTTAGTGCGCTGCACCTGCGGCATGTCGGGGTGACCGAAATCGTCATCACCGGCAAGCGTGGTGAGTTTGTGCAATACCTACGAACACAGTGGCTGCCCACCGTGGTGTTGGCCTGGGGTGAATCGTTTGATTCTCCACTGTTCGCCCATCGCCGCGACGACTTGGCTTATGTCTGTCGGCAATACGCCTGTCAGGCGCCAGCAGCAACTCGTGATGAACTCATTGCCGCTCTACGTGTGGCGCTTTCAGCAAGTTAGCCAGTGCTGCCGTCGGCAACTGAGCCAGTAACACTTCACCAAGCGTTGTAGTGCACGATCTGGTCAACTGACGCTCGCGGTCGCCGAGCACTGGCGCCAGCAGTAAACGCTGGCTCATTGTCGGTGGATGCACGCTCGTAGCCAAGTGCCAATGCCCCGATGAGCTGCAGAGAGTCGGGAATTGATAGTGCGGCGCGCAACTCGCTTTCACCGCGGAACACTCCAAAAAATAATGCGCCGAGGCCGGCGTCGTGGGCCGCCAACAACAAAGTCATCGTGGCGAACGATGCGTCGACAGTCCAGTACGGGGTTGGCCACGCCGATGTGGATGCACCGAGACCAGTTTTTTTCTTGTCGCTTTCGGCATATCGGTCGAGATACGCCTGAGGGTCAGCAAACGACAAGGCGATGACCGGTGCAGCAAACAGATGCTGCCAACGAAAAGTTGAACGCGTTTCAGCAGTCATTGTTGCCGACCAAAATGTTTCGGTGCTGGCACCTTCGAGCACCACCAGACTCCAGCCCTGGGTCTTGCCCGCCGACGGCGACCGTGATGCTGTGTCAACGAGTTGCGTCAACAACGCGCGGTCAATCGGTTTTGGTTCAAACGCACGCACCATTCGGCGCGAAGCAACCAGACGGTGCAGGTCGCTCACAGCGACGCGACTTAACGCTTCTTGCCGAGTTTGGCGAGCGACTCGGCCATCGTCCATCCGTGAACGATGAGCACGCCACCCTTGGCTACGTTGACACCTTTAAAGAATGCTGCGACCTCGGCTGCGATCTTGGGCTTCTTCACTGGCTCGTAGTCAATGAACCCAGATTGGGCATTGGACTTGGCGATGAACGTGGCGGGGTCGTACTGCGGCTCAATCGCATAGCGACGCGCCAACCGGCGGCCCCAGGCACGCTCTTCGCCGACGGCGTTGTACTTGGGTCGCGGAATCACGCTGGTCACGGCCGCAAAGGCTTCGAGACCAGCAGCAGTGACGAATCGGGCACCGATAACCACGTCTTCGTCGGGAAACGCCATGAGGGCGCGGTGATACGCCTCGGTCATGAGGCCTTTCATGGCGAGGTCACGCTTGGCAGCTGGCTTCACACTGAGCAGACCCATCACCACACATGGTGTGCCACCCAAGCGCTCAAGTGTGAGGAACATAAAGCCCACCAGCGTCTTGCCGTCGTAAGCAGTGGTGGCCAGCACCCACGAGTCTTTGGCCTTGGAGACAGCACCAATACCAAACGCGCCGCCCATGGCTGCAAATTCATCAAGGTCTGCGTCGGTCAACGCGCTCGCATCGCGAGTAGCGATTTTCACCCCTTCAGTGTGCCAGCAAAAAAGCCGAATATGACACGCGCATATATCTCTATCGATTATGGAACGGACACTGCTACTGAATGGACACTGCCTCGCCAAACTTGGCACGCAGCAAGCCAATGACTCGACCAATGTCCACAGAATGTTCGGCGCCCAATGCCACAACTTTGTTACCGAACGAAAGGAACACCGGCGAGTCACCTGGATGCATTTCGATGAGCGTGCGCACGTCGCCCACCTCTTCGTTGGTCACCGGTCGACGGGCAAAGTCGATATGCAGCGACTCAATACCAGTTTTGGGCACATCGACCACAGTGATGTCGGCAGCCATGAGCGTGGCTCGTGCTTCGTCGCGACGATCAAGACGCCCACGCACGATGACAATTTGGTCGTCGACAACGAGATGGCCTTGAGTGGCAAACAATCGCGGAAACACCGTGACTTCGATGGCACCAGCAAGATCTTCGAGCGTGAAGGTGCCCATCTGCTCGCCTTTGCGGGTCATCTTGCGATCAACACCCGAAATCACGCCGCCGAGGGTGATGTTGTCGTCCGTACGGTCGGGCACTTCAACAATCGGACACGTGACGCGCCGACCCATGATGGATTCGAGTCCGCGCAACGGATGATCGCTCACATAAAAGCCGAGCATTTCTTTTTCGAGACGCAGTTGTTCGGCTTTGTCAAACTCCAACTCGGGGACTTCGGTTTTCTCGGTATAGCCACCTTCTTCGGCGGGCGAGTCGCCAAACAAACTCATGACTCCTTGATCACGTTCGCGGCGACGCACCAACGCCTGATCGACGAGCGACTCAAACACCAGCAACAAACCGCGCCGGGGGTGCTTCATCGAATCGAACGCACCGGCTTTGATGAGCGACTCCAGCGTGCGCTTGTTGAGCGCTTGTTCAGGAACCCGGTTGATCAAATCGTGGAACGACTCAAACTTGCCCGAGGCTTCACGCTCGGCAACGATGAGCGTCGCTGCCCCTTCGCCCACGTTGCGGATGCTCGACAAACCAAAGCTCACTGCCGACTCACCAGCCACCGGTGCAAAGTCCACACCCGACTCGTTGATGTCTGGCGTGCGAACCACCACCCCATTGGCCCCGGCGTCCGACAAGTACAGAGCTGCTCGGTCGTTGTTGCCCTTTACCGAAGTAAGCAAGCAAGCGAAATAATCGACCGTGTGGTGTGCCTTCAGCCAAGCGGTCTGAAACGTGATGAGCCCGTATCCAAAGGCATGACTCTTGGTGAAGGCGTAGTCGGCGAACTTTTCGATGATGCCAAACAATTCGCGACCAAGCGATTCGCCATAGCCGTTGGTGGCGCAACCGCCGACAAACTTTGGTCGCTGCTCGGCCATTGCCACCGCATCTTTTTTGGCACAGGCTTTGCGCAACGAATCGGCTTCGGCAAGGGTGTAGCCAGCAAATTTCTGCGCCACTCGCATGATGCTTTCTTGGTAAATCATGAGCCCGTAGGTGTCACCGAGCACCTCAGTGGCGTCTTGGTGAAAGAAGCGCGCCGGCTTGCGCTGATTTTTGAAATCCGCGTAGTCGTTGTGCATGTTTTCAGCCATTGGGCCTGGTCGGTACAAGGCCAAAACAGCGGCGACATCTTCAAATCGGCGCGGCACGAGTGAACGCAACAGCGCCCGCATCGGGGTGGATTCAAGTTGAAAGACTCCAATGGTGTTAGCACTGGCTAGCAACTGAAAAGTCTTGGGGTCATCGAGCGGAATGCTCGACATCATGAAGTCAGGTTGTTTGCGCTGAATGAGTTTCTCGGCATCCGTGATGACGTCGAGGTTGCGCAGCCCGAGGATGTCCATTTTCAACAACCCCAGCGACTCCACCCCGTGCATTTCGTATTGGGTAACCACTGGCGAATCTTCAGGTTTTTGCCCAGCCTCGGGTTTGCGTTGAATCGGCAAATACTCAGTGAGTGGTTCTTTGGTGATAACTACGGCTGCAGCATGAATCCCCACTGAGCGTTTCAAACCCTCGAGCCCGCGCGCAACATCCACCACGCGCTTGGCATCGATATCGGTGTCACACAGCGCCCGCAGATCGGCAGCCGCGCGGAATCCATCCATGTGTTTTTCGTTTTGCTCAAAGCAATAGCGCAGCGGCGTGTCGCGACCCATCACCACGGGTGGCATCAACTTGGCGATGCGATCCCCTGTTGCATACGGATGCCCAAGCACGCGGGCGGCATCGCGCACCGCATTGCGGGCCTTGATGGTGCCAAACGTAATGATCTGAGCCACGTGGTCACGCCCGTATTTTTCGGCGGCGTAACGAATCATCTCGTCGCGGTAACGCGAATCGAAGTCCATATCGATATCGGGCATCGTGACACGGTCGGGGTTCAAGAAGCGTTCGAACAGCAAGTCGTATTTCACCGGGTCAAGATCAGTGATGCGCAATGCATAAGCAACTGCACACCCAGCCGCCGAACCTCGTCCGGGGCCGACCCGAATGCCCTGCTCTCGGGCATGGCGGATGAGATCCCACACGATGAGGAAATACGACGCAAAGCCCATGTCGCAGATGACTTTGAGTTCGTACGCCAATCGTTCGACCACTGCCTTTGGCACTTCGGCACCCCATCGCTGCGTTGCACCGGTGCGCGCCAAGTGTTCGAGGTACGCGCGGTCGTCACTGAAGCCAGCCGGGATCGGAAAGTCGGGCAGCACATACTTGCCAAACTCGATCGTGGTGTTGGCCCGCTCAGCAATCCACAGCGTGTTGTCGCATGCCTCCGGCGTTTCTCGAAACAGCTGGCGCATTTCGGCGGCCGTCTTGAGATAGTGCTCTTCACCTTCAAACTTGAATCGCTTGGGGTCGGCAATGGTGCAACCCGTTTGCACACACAGCAATGCATCGTGGGCTTGTGCGTCGTGACGGTGCACATAATGGGAGTCATTGGTGGCCAAGAGTGGCGCATCGATTTCGCGGGCAATCTTGATGAGGTCTGCCATCGTGCGACGTTGATCGGCGATGCCATGGTCTTGGAGCTCGATGAACATATTGTCGCGCCCAAAGATTTCTTGCAGCCGTGCAGCAGTGCGTTTGGCTTCGTCGTAGTCATTGCGCAATAGCGCCTGCAACACATGGCCGCCGAGGCATCCAGTGGTGGCGATGATTCCTTCATGGTGACGATCCAGCAACTCCCAGTCCATGCGTGGCTGGTAGTAGTAGCCCTCCAAGAAAGCCTGGCTCGAGAGTTTGATGAGGTTTCGATAGCCCGTGTTGTTTTCACACAACAACGTCATGTGGTAATACAACTTGCGACCCGCTTCGGTGTCGCCGCCCGAGTCATCAACTTTGGCACCGCGTCGTTGCGGTCGCTCGAAGCGCGACTCGTACGCCATGTAGGCCTCGGTGCCGATGATGGGGTTGATGCCAGCGCGACGAGCCGTTTGATAAAACTCAAGAACTCCGTACATGTTGCCGTGGTCGGTGATGCCGATGGCCGCCTGGCCGTCGCTGACGGCGCGTTCGATCAGATCATCAACTCGAGCGGCCCCGTCAAGCATCGAAAACTCGGTATGCACATGAAGGTGAGTGAAAGAAGAAGACATCGCAGGAATGCCGAGAGTACCAGCGGGGTCTGGGGGCTGGGGTGACCAGCGAGTTATTGCGGAATTAGATGTATGTGCCGGGGCGATCAGCTGCGCCAGCGCCAGACGCTGGCAGCTGACGCATTTGCTCGAGTTGTGTGCGAGCGGCTAACTGCTGGGCAAACAGCGTGGCCTGAATTCCGTGGAAGAGGCCTTCTAGCCAACCAACTAGTTGGGCTTTGGCCACGCGCAACTCGGCTTCGCTCGGCGCGTCACCTTCTTTGAACGGCAGCGCAAGAGTGCGCAACTCTTCTTGCAGGTCGGGCGAAATGGCTTCAGCCAACTCAACGATGGACCGCTCATAAATTTCGGCGAGCCGTTCACGACTTGGCAAATCCAGTTCCATCTGGCGAACTTCTTCTAACAACCCCTTAATCATCGAGCCGATACGCATCACCTTGGCCGGCTCTTGCACGGTTTCCTTACCATCGCCCGAGTCGGCCGCGACGAGATCTCCGGTTAGAGCGCTAGCAGCAGGCATGCCGTCAATGAGCTCGCCGCGTTGAGGGTTGGTGTCACTCATCGTCATCTAGTTCTATCAGCGTGCACCAATGGCCAGGAGCGGAACATCGATTTCGTCAGATGTCAGCGAGCCGTGGCGACATTGCAGGTCGAAATACGACTTGTCTGCAGGGTCATCGAAGCTGACATCAGCCTTGGCCATCACTGCCACGTCGCCAAGCCGACGACGCACCACATCGCTGACATGGCGACCAAAGAATCCACCGTCGACCATTTCGTCACGCGTCATCACCCAGGCCACATCTCCATGGTGGCTACGGGCAGCAGCAGCCACCTCGTCAGCTCGACCACTGTTGGCGTGCAGCCAGCGAAACCGCCCTTCGCCCGACTGATGGGACAAGTGGCGCGTCACATCTGGATGCAGCAGCGACGTGCGGTCGCCCACCATGACCTGGCCGTGATCGGCAGTCACCACAAGCACCGCACCGGCAGGCAGAACGGATGCGATGTCAGCCACGATTCGGTCGGCGGTCAATACTTCGGCGTCGTAGTGCTCACCGAAACCACGCTCATGGGCAATTTTGTCAACACCGTCGTAGTAGCAGTACACAAACTTTTCACCGCGTGCCAACAAGCTGCGCACATCCACCACCATGCTCGACGGGGCGCGCCAACTGAACAGTTTCTGATCTCGCAGATGCGCCTCGGTGAATGCTGTGCCATCAAACTCGGCTTTCGACAGCACGGGAATGGTCGCGCCCAAAAACGGCGGGCACGGTTGCACATCGCGGGGCATCAATCGGTGTCGGGCGTCGCCACGGTCGTCGGCCCACCGCAGCATTTGCACCACGCGGCCCGCAAAGTCGATTCGGTAGCCGACCATTCCATGCTCACCTGGTGCTGCCCCTGTGGCAATCGACGTCAATGCGGTCACCGTGGTGGTCGGCGCAATTGTCGTGATAGCACCGCCCTGCATGGCGGCAAAGGTCGGCGCACAGCTTGGGTTTTGACGGATTCGGTCTTGGAGTTGATGCCAGCCCAAACCATCGACAACCAACAACACCACTTGACGTGCGCCACGAACGACGTCGGGGAAAAACGCCGGCAGCTTGTCGGTGCCCCCTGGCCCGAGGAGTGCAGGCACGATATTGGTGACGCACGCACCGCCATAGTCAGGGCACCGGGGGTTTGCATCAATGATGCGCGGGGTTCGTGACATCTCGCTCACCAGTCAACCAGCGCCTGCGTACCATGGAGACGTGCGGATCTCGACTCGGGGCGATTATGCGTGTCGCGCCTTGTTGTCGCTGGCCCTGCACACCGACGAACCCGGACCAATTTCTGTGCGTGACATTGCCACTCGAACGGCCCTGCCCCAGCCGTATCTCGAACAAATTTTGCTGGCGCTAAAAGGTGCAGGTTTGGTGCACTCCAAACGCGGAGTTGGCGGCGGCTACACCTTGGCGCGTCACCCAGACAAAATTTTGCTGTCTGAAATACTCGCTGCCGTAGACGGGCCGATCTCGCTCGGCGACTTTGGTGAGCCCCATCGCGACGGAGCCTGCGACCACGAGGGCCAGTGCGTGTTGCTCGCGATTTGGCATTCCGTCGGTGGCCACATGCGTGACCATCTCGCCCAATTCACCTTGGGTGGCGTGCTCGCTGCTGCTCGCGGTGACGCACCGTGGCCCGGTGAGCCGCACCACTAAAACGTGCCTACTAAGACGGATTTGTCTAGGAAAGTCCCGCCAGCAACTCGACAAAATCTGCCGGTTGCGGGGCATGGAATGTGCAGCGCTCACCAGTGCGCGGATGGTCAAAGGCCAATTCGCGGGCGTGCAACATCGGTCGTCCCACACGCAACCCAGCACGTACGCCCCCATACGTGGGGTCTCCGACTACCGAGTGACCAATCGAAGCAAGGTGTACTCGAATTTGGTGAGTGCGACCTGTTTCGAGACGGCACTCGACAAGTGCTGATTCTTTTGGCGTGTAAAACATTTGCTCGACGGCGTAATGCGTTCGCGACGGTCGCCCGTCGACAACCACTGCCATCTTGGTGGGGTCGCGCTGATCACGACCAATCGGTGCATCAATCACCCCGTGCATCGATGCCGGATTGCCCCACACCAACACCGAATACACGCGTGTCACACTGCGCGCAGCAAGCTGGCCAACGAGCGATTCGTACGCTGCATTATTGCGCGCCACAGCAACCAGGCCAGTCGTGCCGGCATCCAAACGATGCACCAAACCAGGTCGCATTCGATCACCCACATCCACAATGTCGGGATACGCCGCCAGCAAATAGTTGACCATCGTGCCGGCCTGGTTTCCTGCACCGGGGTGCACGACCAAACCAGCGTCTTTGTTAACGATGAGTACATCCTCATCGGCGTACACGATGTGCAACTGACGTGAGTCGTCCGCCAACGGAATCGCTGGGCCAGCGGCTTGCGCAATATCGACGCTGATGGTTTGACCCTGGGTGACTTTTTCTTTGCCTGCCGTCACCACTTTGCCTTCAACAGATACCCCACCGACTTCAATGAGCGCTGCTGCAGCGCTGCGACTGATGTCGGCAATGAGTGACACGACCCGATCGATGCGCATTCCATCGAGTGATGTCGGAATCTCTTCGGTTACCCGCCGAGCGATGCCACCGGTGTCGTCGCTCATAGTGCTGTGTCTGACTGTTGTGTTTGCGGGCCTATTGAGCCACGCCGCGGCGAACTAGGGCGCAGCGATGCCACGACCATAAGCACAGCCCCGATCGAAATCGCCGAGTCAGCCACGTTGAAGACCGGAAACCACTGCAGGTCTACGAAATCAACGACAGCACCCCGCAACCAGGCCTCACCGCGGAATGCTCGATCAATCAAGTTACCCAAGGCCCCGCCCACGATGAGCCCAGCAGCGATCGCTGCCAGACCTTGGGCTTGACGACGCAGCCACAGCACCATCACAATCACCACGACAAACCCCAAGGCACCGATAACTGGCCCGGCACCGGTGGCCTGAGAAAACGCCATTCCTTTGTTGAAGACCAAATTAAAGCGCAGAGAGCCCACCAGATCGATGGTGCGATTATCAGAAAGTCGACTCAATGCCCAGTGCTTGGTGAGTTGGTCGACAACAACGATGGCTGCAATGAGCAGCCCAAGTCGTTGCGACTGGGCTCGACTCATCGACTGCCCAGACCGCCAGCCCGTTCTGTAACGAGCTCGGTGGTCCACGGCAGGGCTTCGAGGCGTTCCCGCGGAATCGGCAGACCCGAATACAACGAGTATCCATATTCACCGATTTGCATTCGTTCCAGTGCGGCATCAATGGCATCAACTTCGGCCAACGCTTGGTCAGAAAGAATCAGGTCGCGTTCACGTTCGACCACCATGGTGTCGCCTTCTCCGCCTTCTTCGCCGAAATCCACGTCGCCCATCTCTTGGTTGGCGACGATCTCTGCTGCTTCTTGCACGAGCCGTTTGGCCTGACCGACCAACTCGATTCGCTTGGACAACAGCAACGCCTTTTGGGTGCGCAAAAACGCAAGGTCAAATTCAACTGTGGCCGTGATGCCGTCAACTGAATCGCTTTTGATGATCGGCGGCTTGACCGGCTTGGCCATTGCTTTTTCTTGCTGGGCGCGAATGCGAGCCTCTTCTTCATCGCGCAGAGTGCGAATGCGGGCCCGCTCGGCTTCGCGTACCTGCCGCTCGGCCTCTTTGGCCTTGGTGATTTTGTCGCGCTCGCGCTGCTTTTCGCGCCGCTCATCGTCGATGGCTGCCCTCTTGCGGGCCTGTTCACGCTTGCGCTCTTCGGTTGCTACTTGTCGTTCGAGGTCACGGCGACGTTTCTCGGCGAGTTTCACTTTGAGGATGCGTTTGCGTTCCGCAAGTTTTTCTTTGGCGATGCGCTTGCGCTCACGCTCGGCGGCAATACGTGCCTGCTTGCGCTCACGCTCGGCGGCAATACGTGCCTGCTTGCGCTTGCGCTCGTCAGCCTGGCGTTGCTGTGCTTGCTTGCGGCGCAAAGCTTCGGCTTTGCGTTGCGCTGCGCGACGATCTGCCTCTGCTTTTTTCTTGGCCGCTTTACGACGCAGTTCATCCTGAGCTTTTTTTGCCTTCCGGCGTTTTTCGTCCTGAATTTTCTTCATCTTGCGACGTTTGTCCTCTGCTGCCCGCTTGGCCTTACGGCGGCGGAGGTCTTCGATTTTGCGACGTTTGGCAGCAGCCTGCTTTTGCAGGGCTACTTTCTTGGCCAAGGCTTGCTTCTTAAATGCAACCTTCTTGGCTAACGCTTGCTTTTTGGCAGCAGCCCGTTTGGCTGCGGCTTTCTTCTGCGCAATGGCCTTTTTCTTCTGGGCTGCCTTGCGCCTGGCGGCTGCATTCATGACCCCGTCAGAGTAGCCGCTCTACTCCCACAAAAAGCGGCATGTCGTCCAATGTCGTATTTGCCGAATTGCCGTTGTCGCCCACTGTCGTGACAAGCAACTCACGCGCCAGAGTCTCGCTTTGCACCATCGCTGCATGGGCCTGCACCGCTGCGGCCACATCCTCGGGTGCGCCGAGCGTCAATCGAATGCGATCTGACACGTGCAAGTCTGCATCGCGACGCGCTTGTTGCACCAGACGGATCACGTCACGGGCGACTCCCTCGCGCTTCAAGTCGTCATCCACAGCCAGATCCAACACCACAATGCCTGAGCCATCGCCCAACGCTGTGCTACCCCTTTCGCCGGCACCAATGGCCACCAAGGTGAGCGAATATTCACCTTCGCGCAACTCCACACCGCCAGCCACCACGCGATCTGCGTCGATTGACCAGTCGCCTTGCTTCACTGCACGAATCACCTTTTGTGTTTCGGCTCCGAGCCGCGGCCCGAGAGCCGCAGGTGTGACCACGAGTTCGCGCCGAGCGTGTTCATCCACGTTGGCGCTCAGCACCACTTGTCGCACGTTCACCTCGTCTTTGATCACATCGACAAATTCGCCGAGTTTGGCAGCCCGCGAACTGGCCACGATCAACGACGCCAGCGGCTGGCGCACCCGCAATTGGTGCACCTTGCGCAACGACAAGGTGGAAGAGCACACGTCGCGCGCCAAGTCCATCGATTCCACGAGTTCGTCGGCTGCCGCTAAACCTTCGGTAGTTGGCCAACTCGTCAGGTGCACGCTGCGCTCACCAGTGAGGCCACGGTAGATCTCTTCGGTGATTAGTGGCATCAGTGGTGCCGCCACCCGACACACGATGGTGAGCACGCTGTGCAGGGTGTTGATGGCGGCTTGTTCGGCTTCCCAAAAACGATCACGACTGCGGCGGATGTACCAGTTGGTGAGCACGTCCAAGAACTCGCGCACATGGGTGCAGGCATCAAACAAGTCGTTGCGTTCGAAGGCTGCCGTCGAAGCGTCGACCATCGAGCGCGCCTTGGCCGCGATGTAACGGTCAAGCACGTTGGGGCTCGAGGTGTCAAAGGTGCCGCGAATGCCGCCAGCGTTGGCATACAGCGACAAGAAATACCACGAGTTCCACAACGGCAGGATGGTCTGGCGCACGGTGTCGCGAATGCCGGCTTCGGTAACCGAGAAGTCGGCTCCACGCAATATTGATGACGACAACAAATACCAGCGCATCGCATCTGCGCCGAATGTGTCGAACACCTGCATCGGGTCGGGATAATTGCGCAGGCTCTTCGACATTTTTTGCCCATCATCGCCAAGCACGATTCCGTGGCTCACACAACTCTTGAATGCAGGGCGGTCGAACAAGGCGGTTGCCAACACGTGCAGGGTGTAAAACCAACCCCGCGTTTGCCCGATGTATTCCACAATGAAATCGCCTGGATAGTGGCTTTCGAACCACTCGCGATTTTCGAACGGGTAGTGCACTTGAGCGAACGGCATCGAGCCACTCTCGAACCAGCAGTCCAGAACCTCTGGCACGCGCTTCATCTTCGACTTACCGGTGGGGTCGTCCGGGTTTGCCCGCACCAAATCATCGACGGCCGGGCGGTGCAACTCGGTGACACCCACGCCGAAGTCGCGCTCGAGATCAGCGATGCTGCCATACACATCGATGCGCGGGTATTCGGGGTCGTCACTACGCCATACGGGGATGGGTGAACCCCAGAAGCGGTTGCGGCTAATTGTCCAGTCACGGGCGTTTTCCAGCCACTTGCCAAAACTGCCGTCTTTGACGTGTTCTGGCACCCAGGTGATCTGCTGATTCAATTCCACCATGCGCTCTTTGATTGCTGCGACATTGACGAACCACGAACTCACCGCGCGATAAATGAGCGGTGTGCCCGTACGCCAGCAATGCGGATACGAGTGATCGTAGGTTTCGTGACGCAGCACAACTCCTGAGTCTTTCAACTTTTTGATGATGAGTGGATTGGCCTCAAACACCTGCATTCCGACAAAGTCGGTGATTTCGCTGGTGAACCTGCCGCGTGAATCCACCGGAACCACGAGTTCAATGCCTGCATCAGCACAAATTCGTTGGTCGTCTTCGCCGAAGCCTGGCGCAATGTGCACTACACCCGTGCCATCCTGCGTGGTGACGAAATCGCCGGCCAACACACGAAACGCCCCCTGACTTGCGCGTTCGGAAAAATACGGCAGCAGCGGCTCGTAGGTGCGCCCCACCAGGTCGCTGCCGCGCACGGTGTCGACATGTTCGGCTCCGGCCAACTCGCGCTCATACGACTCGCGTCGCTCGATGGCCATGATGTAGCGCACGCCATTTAATTCATAAATGCCATAGTCCACATCGACGGCAACCGCTAACGCCAAGTTGGACGGCAACGTCCATGGCGTGGTGGTCCACGCCAACAGTCGCTCCCCTGTTTGCAAACGAAAACCCGCCGTCAGCGCTGGGTCTTGCACCATTTTGTAGGTGTCGTCCATACGAGTTTCAGAATTGGACAACGGTGTTTCGAGCGCCCACGAATACGGCAACACGCGAAAACCTTCGTAGATGAGCCCTTTATCCCACAATGTTTTGAACGCCCACATGACGCTTTCCATGTAGGGCAAATCGAGCGTCTTGTAGTCATTGTCGAAATCCACCCAGCGCGCCTGGCGAGTTACGTACCGCCGCCAATCGCTTGTGTACTGCAACACCGAGGTGTGGCAGTGGTCGTTGAATTTGGCGATGCCGAAATCGGTGATGGCTTGGCGACCGGAGATGCCGAGCTGCCGTTCGGCCTCGGCTTCAGCAGGCAAACCGTGGCAATCCCACCCGAATCGACGCTCGACGCGTTTGCCGCTCATCGTGCGATAACGCGGGATGGCGTCTTTGACGAAGCCAGTCAACAAGTGGCCGTAGTGCGGCAAGCCATTGGCAAAGGGTGGCCCGTCATAAAACACGAACTCTGTATCACCGTCGCTCGCTGATGTGCCGCTTGTGCGCGGATGCTGCTCAACGGACGCTTCAAAAGTGCGATCGGCCTGCCAAAAAGCCAGGATGTTCTCTTCGAGTTTCGACAGATTCGGCTGGGCCGCAACGTCGGGATATGAGTTGGCCATTAGGTGGCGCTACTTACAAACCTGCAGATGCCAGCAATCGCTGCACGAACCCAAGACCAAACACCACGACAATGGGCGAAATATCAAGTGGCCCAATGTTGGGGATGATTCGTCGGGCTGGGCCCAAGACGGGCTCGGTTACCTGAAACAGCACGCGCGTTACTTGCGTAAGCGGCCCGCTCGAAGTGACCGGAAACCAGCTCAAGATGATTCGGGCAAAAATAACCAACGTGTAGAGAGAAATGAGTTGGGAAATCATGGTCGGGCTCCTCTTGCGTGCAACATTGCGGTGGGGTGATGGTATCGCCGATTAGTCGCGGGGAATTCGCACACCATTAGGGGTGAGACGAAAAACACCACGCGAGATGCGCTCTAGTGAACCGTTGAGCGCAAAAGTAATCCCCGAAGCGAAATCGATAATTCGGCGTGCCTCTTCGGGTTCGGTGCTAATCATGTTCATGATCACGGGCTGGCCGCTCTTGTAGCGCTCACCAATTTCTTTGCAATGAGTGAACGAAGTCGGCTTCAGTGTTACGGGTTCAACTGCGGCGGCATCCAACGCTTTGACATTTTTCGGTGGCTGACCAACTGGCCCACGCACCGTGACACCCGAGTCGTCGCGTTTACGCGCTGGACGAGAACTTGGCGCGTTGCGCGCAGGTTCGGTGTAGTCCTCGTCGAGTTCGTCATCGTCGTAGCCACCGTCGTAGCCACCATCAACATCTTCATCGTCATCTTCAAGTCGGGTATTGCGTGCGGGTTGCCGACCACTGGTCGGGCGACGTGTATGCATTGACTGATCGCTGTCGCCGTACGCTTCATCAGCCCCGAGGCCGAGATACTCCATTGCTCGGCGGAACATTGACATGCCGTCAGATTACCTCATTTTTACGCATCATTTGGGGAGTGGTCGCTCGCCGAACAAAGCCGTGCCCACCCGCACCATGGTGCTGCCCGCAGCAAGGGCAAGTTCGATGTCGCCAGACATACCCATCGAGCACCCGGCAAGCTCGAGGTCATCTGCAGCCTGACGCACGGCCTGAAATGCGGCCTGCGTGCGCTCGGGGTGGCCATCAGTGGGGCCCACCGTCATGAGCCCCTCGACCACCAAACCACCCGCACGGGCATGGCGCACCAGATCTGCTGTGGCATGCAGGGCACAGCCCCCTTTATCGGGTTCATTGGTGGCATTGACTTGGACATAAATATGAGCCCCAGGGGCTCGCTTGACGAGTTCGTCCACCAGTGAGGCCCGATCCACGCTTTGCCACACCGCCACAACGCTGGCCAGCGAGCGAATTTTGTTGGACTGCAGACGGCCAAGAAAGTGCACCGGCGGATGAGCCGGGGCCACTTGGGCAACTTTGGCAATGGCTTCTTGGGCATAGTTCTCGCCAATCGCCTCACACCCCAGACGGTGCGCAATCTGCACGGCTTGTGCACCAAAGCCCTTTGTGACGGCACACACGACCACTGGCCCACGCGTGGCGCGCTCGTTGAGCAACGTGCGAAGCTGCGTCAGCCGGTGCGCGATCGCTGGTTCGTCCAACGTGATGTGACTACTTCAAAAAGTCGGGGATGTCGAGATCGTCGTCGCCGGCTTCTTGCGAACCAAAGATTTCTCGCAGGCGCGAACTGCCCTTGCCGGTTTCGGGGCGAGCATCACCACGAGTTGCGGTGCCATCGCCACGAGTGCCGATTCGACCAGCCGCTGAATCCCAGCGTTCGAAGCCCGACGCAATAACCGTGACCCGAACTTCGTCGCCAAGATCGTCATCGATGACGGTGCCCAGGATGATGTTGGCATCTTGGTGCGCCACGCGCGCGACGGTTTCGGCAGCTTCGTTCAGTTCAAAGAGGCTCATGTCAGATGGGCCAGCCACGTTCAGCAGAATGCCGCGTGCGCCTTCGATGGCTGCTTCGAGCATCGGTGAAGTGATGGCTGCGATTGCCGCATTAGAGGCGCGCTTGTCGCCACTGGCCACGCCGATGCCCATGAGGGATGAGCCGGCGTTTGCCAAGATGGTTTTCACGTCAGCGAAGTCGGTGTTGATGAGCCCTGGCGTAGTGATGATGCCGGTAATGCCAGAGACACCCTGCATCAATACTTCGTCGGCTTTTTTGAATGCGTCGAGCAATGTGGTTTTGTCGGTGGCAATCGAGAGCAACTTCTCGTTCGGAATCACGATGAGCGTGTCGACTTTGTCTTTCAACTTGGCGATGCCTTGGTCGGCTTGCACCGAACGGCGGCGTCCCTCGAAATTGAACGGTCGCGTCACGATGCCGATCGTGAGCGCACCTTCAGCTTTTGCGATCTCGGCCACTACGGGTGCTGCACCGGTGCCGGTGCCACCACCTTCGCCGGCGGTGATGAACACCATGTCGGCGCCAGCGAGATGTTCTTGGATTTCGTCACGATGTGCTTCTGCTGCTTCGCGACCAACTTCGGGGTCACTGCCTGCACCGAGACCGCGGGTGAGTTCGCGACCGATGTCAATTTTGTAGCTCGCATCACTCATGATGAGTGCTTGTGCGTCGGTATTGATCGCAACGAAGTCGACGCCGCGCAAACCAGCGTCGATCATGCGGTTCACGGCGTTGACGCCGCCACCACCGATACCCACCACTTTGATGACAGCGATCGGTGAATTTTGTGAGTTGCTTGGCATATGTGTCTGACCCCCAAGTTGAGCATGAGGCTCAACCTTTACTACAGGCACACTACTCGTTGGCGATGACTGGTTGTCCAGACGACACGTCAATGGCAGCGATGAACGAGACATCCTGCTGGGTGAGCAAGACCATGACCTGGGTGAGCTTGTTGCGCACATCCACCGGAGCCCCAAGCGTGATAATCGTGCCTTTTTTCAGAGTTATTCCCAAAGCCTCGGGGCCATCGACAAAAACGTGCCGCACCTGGGGCAGGAGGTCGGCTGGCAGTGAATTCGCCAGTTGGGCTGCGGCTTGGTACACCAAGGTGGTGACGGTGCCGGGCGGCAGATTTGGGCCAACCCCTTCTATTTTCATGAACTGTGTGGGCTGGCCATCCAACACCTCGAGCACTCGCCCATCGATATCAAGCACCCTGGCGCGATTGTCTACCCCGACGAACCAGGCCACTGCGCGGCGCTCTTCGATTTCGATCACTACTCGATTGGGCAGGTACCAATTGAGTCGCGCTTGACGCACCCAAGGATCGCCTTCCAGCCGACGCTGAGCACCCTCTAAGTCGGCGGTGAAGACGCTCGCACCGCGCAGCGAGTCGCTTACATTGCCCAACAATGCGGGGTCGGAATATGTCACGCCCGTGACGTCGATTCGTCGCACGGCAAATAGTGGTGACGCCAAAATCACGAGTGTCAACGAAAACACAGCGATGAGGACGCCAAAGCCCACCAACGGCGACACACGCAGACGCGGCACACGCTTCCACCATGTGCGACGACCGATGCGGTCATCAACAATCACGTCACCGAGCGCGGCTGTGTTTGCGAATGTGCTCACGGCTCCGCTTACACCAGTGCTTGCTTCGCTGCGTTCATGTGGCAACAAATGTTGAGCATCATCAATCACGACTGGCTCACCAGCAGCTGCTTGTTGCACTTCACGCGCCTGTATCGCAGTCGAGATGTCAACCACCTCGCCGACGGGTGTCTGGCTCGAATCTGCCACGCTGGGCGTGTCGTCGGGTCGGGTGATTGCACCAGTGTCGGCGAACAACTCACTCAACTCGACTACCGCTTCGTCGGGCAACGGTGGGGAAATCACAACGGCGCTCAACGTGTTGTCGTCACTCACCAACGGCCCAAACAAAGCATCAAGGCGTGTGCCACCAGATGAATCGTTCGGCGCGTTGTTGGATGTGCCGCCAACTTGAGCACCTGCATTACTCGCCACTTCAGGGTCAAAACCCACCAACCGCACTTCACTGTGCAGATCAACTCCTGTCTCGCTCAACACCCGCGCCCGCACCAACGCCATGAGTTCGGCGACGTCATCAGCACTTCCGCCGGGGTCCACTTGGATGAAATTGGCATGCTTGTCTGAAACCTCTGCCGTGCCGATGCGCAAGCCGCGCAGGCCAAGACCATCGATGAGCGCGCCAGCCGAACCACCATCTGGTGCCGGGTTCACGAACACCGAGCCCGCGTTGTGCCCACCTGGTTGGCGCTCGCGTCGCCAACGCACAATTTCTGCCATCTCTGCTTCGCTGGCTTGCTGGTCGCCCCACGACAACGCAAACGACGCAGAAATTACAACGTGATACGGCTCGAGATCGCTGCCACGAAAACGCAGACCCACATCCTTGGCCGCAACATTTGCCACGATGCCTTTTAATAAGTGGAAGATCTTTATCGATTCAAGGCTGGCTGCCATGTCTGAGCCATGTCCCCCGGCATTCATGCGCACGCCACCGCCTACCGAACCTGGCACGCCGACGCCCCATTCAAAACCCGTCAAACCGCGCGCCGCACTTTGGCGGGCCAACACCGGCAATGCCACAGCGCCACCTGCCACCACTCGTGGCACTGCGGGTTGCTCGGGCCAAATGATTTGTTCGGCAAACTCGCCAAGCACCACCACCAACCCAGCGAAGCCTTCATCGGCCACGAGCAAGTTGCTGCCGCGCCCGATGACTAGCAACGGGACTCTTTTTTCGCGCAAGGCGTTACTTACTGCGTGAAGGTCGTCAATGGAACGTGCCTTGACGAGCAGGCTGGCCGGACCACCCACTTTGTAGGTGGTGTACGCCGCCAGTTTCACATCGCGTTGCACTCGCGCCCCGAGCAAGATGCCGAGGCGGTCGAGGGCTCGCGTCTCGCGTGCGTAGCTGTCGGTGTCGTCAGCGTCCACGAGATAATTCTCGCTTACGGGCAACGACTTCGTCGGGCAATGTCTCGATGTCACCACAACCCATCGATATACATAAGTCACCGTCACGCACCTCGCGAGCCACGAAGTCCACCAGGTCGGCACGCTCGGCCAGCCACTCAACCCTGGCCGTTGGATGCGCAGCACGCACCGCATCGACCACCAGTTGTCCCGTCACGCCCTCAATGCGATCCGTACCCGAGGCGTAGATGTCGGTAATCACCACAACGTCAGCGTCGACGAAGGCATCGCGATATTGGTCGGACATCATCGCCATGCGATTGAAGCGATTGGGTTGAAACACTGCCACGACGCGCTTCCATCCAACGTTGTCGGTGCGCACTGCGCGCAGCACGGCGGTGATTTCGGCCGGCAGGTGGGCATAGTCGTCGACGAAGGTGGCGCCGCCATCGGTAGCGCGCAGATCGAATCGGCGTCGCACCCCAGCAAAGTTGCGCACGGCTTCGGCAGCAACGCCGGGTTCGACACCAAGCTCCACGGCCATGGCCAAGGCCGCCAGACAGTTGCGCACGTTGTGTTCGCCACGCAGGGCAAGGGAAACGGCAATACTGCCCTGTGCCATGTGGGCTACAAAGTGGCTCACGTCGCCGGCGAAACGCAGATCAGTGGCCCGCACATCAACTGTGTTGATCTCTGTGCTCGCTGTGCCCACTGTGCTCGCAGTGCTCACTGTTGCATCACTGATGCCATAGGTGATAGCGCCATGGCGGCGAGCCAACTGCAGGGCTGTGGCATCGTCGGCGCACACCACCTTGATGCCTTCAACTTCACTGAGGTATGTGTCAAACGAATTCACGATGCCAGCAAACGAACCGTGCTCATCTAAGTGATCGGTGTCTACGTTGGTGAGAATCGTGCAATCTGGGGCAATCGCTCGATGACTTGAATCGCTCTCATCTGCTTCGACAACAAATACATCACTGCCCCAATGAGCACTCGACTCGAGTTGGGGAACCTCGGCACCGATGAGATAACCCGGGTTGCGCCCGGCGGCACGCAACATGAGCGTAAGCAGCGTGGTGGTAGTGGTTTTGCCGTGGGTGCCAGCCACCGCCACCGTGCGGGCTTGTGTGCTGATCCACCCCAGCATCTGCGCGCGCGACCAAACGGTCTTACCGGCCTCGCGAGCTGCAACAAGTTCAACGTTGGTTTCTCGCACCGCCGCCGAGTGCGTGACGATTTCACATTCGGCAATCACACCAGCATCGTGCGGCACGTTGACTGCTACTCCCAACGATCGCAGGCGATCCACAGTTGGCGACTCGACCATGTCGCTTCCCGAAACCACACCACCCATCTCGCGCAAGATGATGGCAATAGCGCTCGTACCAGGGCCACCCACACCAACGATGTGAATTCGTGGCGGCATGTGCGCACGGGTTAGTGGCATGGGTTCGTTCGACATCTCAGCGCGCCACCGACTCGATGATGGCTCCAATTGCCGACGAACGATTCAGCGCGCCAAGTGCATGTGACGCAGCAGCCAATCGTTCACTCAAGGCGACATCGTCGACAAGTCGACTGAGCTCACTGGCAAAGCGGTGTTCCAATTCGTGTTCTTGCACCATCAGTGCGGCACCCGCGTCACCCAACCAGGCAGCATTCAAGCGTTGATGATCATCAGCGGCCTGTGCCCAAGGAATAATGATTGCCGCCGAGCCCACCGACACCAACTCGGCCACGGTGCTGGCACCGGCGCGGCACACGGTGATGTCGGCCAGCTGCCAGACATCAGCCATGTTGTCGTGACCCGCACGCCGCACATATTGCAGCAACGCACCCGACGGCAGCGCAAACTCCGTATCCATGTATCGCTCGCCAGCCAGATGCACGATGGCCACGTCAGCCCGATTTGCATTCGCAATGGCCCACTCCTCAATGGCGCGATTCACCACCAGCGAGCCGAGTGAACCGCCCATCACCACCACCACGCGGCGAGCAGCATCGATACCAAACATTTCGGCGGCTTGCCTACGTGCACCATCGTGACTCGCAGTGCTGCGCGAGAGACGCCGCACTGCGGCTCGCACCGGTGCACCAGTGTGTGTGGCACCCGGCAACTTTGAGTCGGCAAACGCCACTGCAACTGCAGCTGCACGTCGTGCCTGTCGGCGTGTTGCCAAACCTGGATGCTGGTCATAGCTCACCACCACGACCGGAATTCCCAATGCTCGAGCAGCACGGACTGCTGGTTCACTGGCAAAACCGCCGACGCTCACCACCACTCGTGGCTGCCACTGGCGAAACTGTCGCCCAGCCTGAGCCGAAGCGATAACCAACTTCACCAGTGCGGTAGCAGTGCGCCACAAGGCACGCGGCGAAATACTGCGCTGCAAGCCATCCACATTGAGCAACAACCGAGGGTGCTGGCTGTCAGCCAACAAGCGTTGGTCACTGGGGCGCTGCGACGCAACAAATGCAATTGATAGAGGCGCACGGCCTTGCTCGATGAGCTGTTCGGCAATTGCCAGACCGGGAATGATGTGGCCGGCTGTGCCACCACCGGCGATGACGGCAAAAACTCGCGGTGACATCGGCATTGTCGAAGGCATAGTCGACGACGTTGTTGACGACGTTGTAGACATTGCCGCCACCAAACTTACCCGAACCCCACCGTGCGCTGCAGATGCAGCCGAGTGCTACTGCACCTTTCGCGCGACGTTCAACAGCAATCCTGCGGCGGCAAGTGTGATCATGAGCGAACTTCCCCCATACGAAATGAGCGGCAAGGTGAGCCCGGTGACCGGCATCGCACCAACCACGCCACCGATATTGATCACTGCCTGCACAGCGAACCAAACGGTGATACCTGCAGCCAACAACGCGCCCGAATAATCAGGGGCCCGCATCGCTACAACGAAACCCAACATGGTGATCAACGTGAAACCACCAATCACAAGACTCGAGCCGACCAAACCGAACTCTTCGGCAATAACGGTGAAGATGAAGTCGCTGTGGGCCAACGGCACGTAACCCCACTTGCTGGTGCCCGCACCAGGCCCGACACCGGTGACCCCGCCGTTGGAGATACTCAGCATCGACTGCCACACCTGATAGGCGCTGTGCTCACGGTTGCCCTCGATGTCCAAGAACGCAGTCCACCGGCTGATGCCCGTTGACGATGTGAGCACATAGCCAAGCCCGCCGACCATGGCCCCTAGCGCTGCGGCACCGATCCAGCGAACTGGGCTGCCTGCCATGTACAACACAGTGAATGCGATTCCCGAGAGCACGATGGCAGCACCAAGGTCGCGCTGCGCCATCGCAATCCCTGCTGCAATCAGCCAGGCCAACATGGCAGGTCGAAACGTTCGTTTAAAGTCGGTGAGTTCACGCTGTCGGCGACCCAGGATGTTGGTCATATAAATGACGAGTGCAAACTTCAGCAGTTCCGACGGCTGAAAGCGAATAATTCCCATCTCCACCCATGCCCGCGCACCGTTGACAGTGATTCCCAATGGGGTGAACGGCAAACAGTTGAGGGCCACAACCACTGCCAACATCGGCCTGTTGAGTTTCTGCCACACGTGATATGGCATGCGATACGTGCCGAATGCGATGATGATTCCAAAGAACGCCCACATCAACTGCTTAAGAAACATGGTGAATGCCGAGCCGCCATTGTTGACCGACACGATCGATGATGCCGACAACACCATGACCAGCCCCAGGGCCGTCAAAACCGTGACGCTGAGCAGAATTGCATAAAAGATTCGACCAGGTTCGCTCTCGACTCCGATGCGGGCGCCGTCGGCGCGACGCCCAGCCAGCACTGCTTTGCGTCGCTCGCTCAGCGATGGAATCAGAAGTCCACCAGTGTCGTCAACGTTGACTGCAGTCATATCTGATTCTCCTTTGTGAGTGCGTGTACACATTGTGTGAAATCGTCGCCGCGCTCGCCGTAGTTCGAATACCAGTCGTAACTGGTACACCCAGGCGAGAGCAACACCACATCGCCCACTGCTGCCAGGCGCTGGGCAGCACGCACAGCGTCAGTCATCGAGTCGGCACGGGTCACAGGGCAAACGTCGGCGAATGCGTTTTCAATCAGCGTCGCGCTCTGGCCGATGGCTACAACGGCTCGCATCCGGTTCGGCTGGCTCGCCAAGGTCGACAACTCGAGGCCCTTGTTCTTGCCTCCCGCGATGAGCACGATGTGTTCAAACGAGGTGAGTGCAGCCTGGGCTGCATGTGGGCTTGTTGCCTTGCTGTCGTTGTAATACGACACGCCGTCCACCTCGCCCACGAACTGGATGCGATGCGGCGCGTGGCGATAGCGCGCAAGTGCGTTGGCGACACCTTCGACCGTGCCCAAACCTGACTCCAGCACCATGGCACTGGCTGCCAATGCATTCGTCAAATCGTGCGGCAACGACCGACCCAACTGCCCGACATCAACGATGCGCCCGAGTGGGCCGACCAAGGCTTGACCCTCGATGCGGTAGTCGGCTTTGGTCATACCGAAGGTAACGACCCGAGCATTGGTGCTGCGGGCGGAGGCGAGGATCACTTCATCGTTGGCCGGCGCGACCGCAACATCGCTGGCACGGGCCGACTGCCAAATGCGCATCTTTGCGCCGCGATACGAATCCATGTTGCGATGCCAGTCGAGATGATCGGGTGCAAGGTTGAGCCACGTCGCTGCCTCGGCGCGAAAATCGTGGGTGTAGTGCAGGCGAAAACTCGAGCACTCAACGGCATACACATCGTGCTGGTCATCTAATGCTTCGACCCAAGGCGTTTCGGTGTTGCCCACGGCTGCAGCATTGCGACCCGATGCCGACAACATCGCTGCTGCCATCAGTGTGGTGGTGGTTTTGCCATCGGTACCGGTGATTGCCACGATTGGGCGCGGACGTCCCCTGGCCTGCTCGGCGCGATACGCCAATTCGATCTCTGAGACGAGTTCGATACGTGCCCGCAGCGCACTGGCGATGATCGGATGCGACTCAGGCACGCCAGGGCTCGGGGCAATCTGAGAAAAATCTGCAATACGTTTGGCGCAGGCCATGGCAGCTTCAGGGCCTTCCACCAACTCCGCTCCGAGCGACGCCGCAAACTCCGCGTTGTCAGTCGATACCCGATCATCAGCCAAGAGCAGCGGCTGGCCACGAGCAGCCAAAAACTTGGCAGTGCTGCGCCCGGCGACGGCAAGCCCGTACACCAAGGTGGTCACAACGATTCTCCAATAAGCCGAATCTCGTTGGTGAAATCGGCGATGAAGAGCGCCACGCCTGCTGCTACACACATTGCAGCAAGCAACCAGAAGCGGATGATGACGGTGGTCTCTGGCCAGCCCGACAACTCGAAGTGGTGATGAATCGGTGACATCTTGAATAGTCGCTTCTTGCGACCACTTGCCTTGAACACACCCATCTGCACGGCTACCGACCCTGCCTCCATCACATTGATGCCGCAGATGATCGGCAACAAAAAGTGTGTGTTCGTGGTGACCGCCAGCAGGCCCAGTGCTGCGCCAATACCCAGTGCGCCAACGTCGCCCATCATGATTCGCGCTGGTGCCGCGTTCCACCACAAGAACCCGCCACACGCACCCGCCATTGCCGAGGCCAACACGGCTAGGTCAAGTGGGTTCACAATCGCTGAATAAATCTCTGCATTGCGAAAAGCAAAATATGCAATCAGGCCAAACGCACCAAAGCCAAACATTGCCGAGCCAGCGGCCAAGCCATCCAAACCGTCGGTCACATTCACCGCATTGGTCGTGGCCCACACCATCAGCGCAGTCCAGATGACCCACACCGGTGTGCTGACATCCCAACCGGGCACTTCGGCACGGGTGAACGAAATGGTTTCGCTCACACCCGTTTGTGAGGCCAGCAACCACATCAGCATCACAACGATGCCGAAAGTGATCCAACCCTTTTTCTTCCAAAAAATTCCGCGGTTGTGTTGGCGACGCACCTTGAGGTAGTCATCCAAAAAGCCGATGCCAGCCAGCACGATGATGGCCACCCACATGATGATGACCTGATCAGAAAACACCAATCCGGCGCGACCATGCGGAATCAACCAGCCAAGAAACGCCGCACTCAAGATGGCGATGCCACCCATCGTGGGCGTGCCTTGTTTGTGCATGTGGTGAGTGGGGCCATGGTCTTCGGCCCCCAAGATGGGTTGACCCTTGCCGAGACGAGTGAAGTATCCGATTAACACCCGTGTGAAAAACAGCGAGGCTGCAATCGAAATAGCAGCAGCCATGAGGATGGCAATCATGAACCGACACCCAAAAGTTCGCGCGCCACTTGGGCATCGCTAAACGCAATATCTCGACCAGCGATGGTCTGCACGGCTTCATGACCCCGCCCAGCAATGATGACCACGTCACCGCTGCCAGCCTGAGTGCATGCCATTGCTATTGCTTGACGACGATCTACTTCAACAGCCACTTTGTGTAGATGCGTCGGCGCCACGCCGGCAACAATCGCGTCAATGATCGCCTGCGGATCTTCGTGGCGCGGGTTATCGCTGGTGACGATGACACTGTCGGCCGAAATTGCCGCCGCCCCCATATCTGGACGCTTGGTTGCATCACGATCGCCGCCACAACCAAACACCACGATGACCCGTTGGTCGGTCACGGCTCGGGCTGCGGCAATCACGTTGCGCAACGCCTCAGGTGTGTGGGCGTAATCCACGAGCACTGCAAAATTTCCGTTTGCATTGACATTTTCGAATCGCCCTGGAATCTGGGCGAGATTGCCAAGCCCGGCCGCGATGTCGCCAACAGGAATACCAATCTCGGCAGCAGTAGTTGCAGCTGCCAACGCGTTGAGCACATTGAAGTCTCCTCCAACGGTGCACCAAATTCGCGCACCCCGCCACGAAAAAGCACTTCCTGTGGCACCGACCGCCACGTCAGTTGCATCACTGCGGCCGTAGCTAACCACTGCGACATCGCAATCCTCGGCAATTTGTTGTCCGAATGCGTCATCGCGATTGATGATGGCGCGGCTGGTGTAGTTGGACGTAAACAAACTTGCCTTGGCGGCAAAATAGGCATCGTGGGTGCGATGAAAGTCGAGATGGTCGTGACCAAGGTTGGTGAAGGTTGCGGCAGCGAACTGCATTCCGGCCACCCGCTGCAAGGCGAGGGCATGCGACGACACTTCCATCACGACTGCCTTTGTTCCCTTACTGCGTTCATCTGCCAAGGTGCGCTGCAGCTCGGCTGCTTCTGGTGTGGTGCGGGCACCCGAGAGCGTTCCGAGCACGGTCGTGCGCTGGCCGTGTTGGGTGAGAATCGCCCCCAACATGTGAGCGGTGGTGGTCTTTCCGTTCGTGCCGGTGATACCGACCACCGTCAGATCGCGACTGGGGTGGTCATGAAATGCTGCGGCCAAGATCCCCGTTGCCTGACGAGTATCTGACGCGATGATCTGAGGTACATCCAGGTTCAAGCGACGATCGACGAGTAACGCCGCTGCCCCATTGGCAACGGCATCTTGTGCAAAGTCGTGACCATCGTGTTGTTCACCACGCAAGCAGCAAAACAACGTGCCCTGCTGCACTGCTCGGCTGTCGCTCGTCACATCAGTGATGGTCACGCTTACGGCACCTTCCACGCTCAACGTGGACGAAGCCGATTGCTTGTCATCCACTCGCGCAAGTAGCCCGCCCAACGTGAGCATGTGCTTAGTGACTTGGTCCGAGTTCGGCGGGTCGTGTGCCGACACAACCAGTGTCACCTGGCTCAGGTCGCAGATCTAGTTCGTTGACGATTACCTGCCCAATGCGCTGGAACACGGGTGCGGCCGCAGTGCCACCGAAGCGGTCACGCGAACTCGGATCGGGTTCATCGATCGAAACGAGCACTGTGAACTGTGGTTTGTTCGCTGGCAAGAAACCCACGAACGAAGCAAAATAGGCGCGCGAGCCATCGTCTTTCAGGTAAGTGCCGTTGTCCTGGCGAATGTAGCCAGTGCCAGTCTTGCCAGCCACCGACATGCCCGGGATCTTGGCGAGTTGCGCGGTGCCGTAGCAGACGACATCAGTCAACAACGTGCGCATAGTTGCTGCAGTTGCACTCGAGACAACGCGACGGGTCGGTGCTGGCGGTGTAAGCGTGGTGACACCCACTTCGTCGACCATTGCCGAAACCAATTTCGGCCCGATGTACACGCCATCGTTGGCAACCACATTGACGGCTGAAACCAACTGCACTGCGTTGGAGGCATAACCGTACCCGTAGGAGAAGGTGAACTGTTCGGTGCCTTGCCAGTTGCGTGCCAACTTGAGCAAACCCCTGGTCTCACCCGGAAACTGCAACGAAGTCTTTTCGCCGAAGCCGAACGCCGCAAGCCACTGTCGGTTGCGCTCCGTGCTGAGGGTCTGCGAGATCTGCACGGTACCCAAGTTGGATGAGTCGACCAAAATCTTGCGTACGGTCATTTGTTCAAGCCCGTGTGGATACGCGTCTTTGATTTCTTGCTCCCATTGAGTGCCCTTGTTGAACACCTGTTTGCCAGGCACCGAGAATGTCGACTGTGGGGTGACCGTGCCATCCTCAATGGCAGCAGCAACACTGAACACTTTGGCCACCGAACCTGGCTCATGGGCTTCTACTGCTGCGATGTTTCCCGCGGTGTGGGAATACGTACCGTCGTCATTGCGACGCACGTTGGACATCGCATAGATCTCGCCTGTCTCGGCGTGCATCACGATTGCAGTGCCGCTGCGTGCCAAGATGCGCTCCACTTGTTGCTGCAGAATGCCATCCACCTGAAACTGCAACGAGCGATGAATGGTGGTCATCAAGTTGACGCCACGTACTGCTGGCACATACTCGCTGCCTGCCGAAGCAATGCTTTGGCCACGGCTGTTCACTTCGCGTTCGAGCTTGCCGTTCACACCCGTCAGCACATCGTTGTACTGCTTTTCTAAACCACCGACACCAAGACCGTCGAGGTCAGTGCGCCCAATGAGTGGTCGCAAACCTTCAGTGGTGAGCGCGCGTCCCTCTTCCCGGTAGGTCGAGACCCCGGGCAACCGGAGATCGAGCACCGCCTGGGCAATGGCCGAATCCACTTGGCGCACCACATAGGTAAAGCTCGATGCCTTATTTTGCAGACGGCGCGCCAAATCCATCTCGGCTTCTGGCGTGAGTTGCAGCACCATGCCGAGTGCTCGCGCGGTGGTCACCGGGTCAGTGACTTCACGCGGATCAGCAAAAACAGTCCGGGTCGGAATCGGAATTGCCAGCTCTGCGCCGTCACGATCGTAAATGGCACCACGTTCGGCGCGAATCACGTTCGACCGTGTGCGCTGGTTCACACTCATCTCGCGATAGCCACCGGCCTTCCAGGTCTGCAGCACAACCACCCGCAGATACACCAGGCTCAACACCCCCAAGATGACTACGAACATCACCGAGATGCGTTTGCGCATGTCGCCGGCGTTCACGTTGTCGGTCATCTTGGTAACGCCATAGCTCGATACGGCACTGATCAGATCGCCGACCCCAATCGTGCGGCGCTGCTCGCTGGTCATTCGCGGGCGGCGAATTGGTGCGGTGTTACTCATGGCTGGTCCACCTCAACGGGCCGCATCTGGGCAACCGCACCTGCCGATGCCACCCCTGGGGCAGGGTCGGCAAAGAGCGGGTTCATCTTTGCAGTGCTGATCATTACTTGCGCCACCACATCAGCCGGCACGTCTTTGAATTTCGTGCTCAAGCCTTGATACATGCCCAGCATCACTGCTTGTTCGCGCAGGCGACTCGGCGAAAGCAACTCTGCTCGTTCTTGTCGCAGGTTGTTGTAATGCGCTTCGGCCATGCGTAAGTCTTTGGTCAGAGCATCAAGGCGAAGCTGCTGTTCGGCAATCGTGGCCTGAAAAATGACGACAGCAATAATGAACGCCGAAATTGCCGTGACCACGAGCGTGGCACGCGTGGCACGCGAAACAGCGCGACGTCGTGGTGCTGGTTGTGGCACCAACCGCAAATGCGAATCGGTACCGCGCTTGGGCCGCGGTGCCGGAGCATTGCTTGACGCGGGCAGGTCTTGACCCACTCGGGTGTGGCGACGCGCCCGAGCGCGCGCCGTTGCCGACGCTGTCATGCAGCCACCTCGCAACGTTCCATTACGCGCAATCGCGCCGACGATGCGCGCGGGTTGCGCGCTTGCTCTTCGGCGCTCGGTTGTTTCGCCACCCGCACTTTTTGCCACGCACGGGGGGCCGTGCGCGACGGATGAGCAAATGGGGTGGCGATGTTGGGGCGCGTCGGGTCAGTTTCGGCGTCGCGCATGACCTGTTTGACGATGCGATCTTCTCCGCTGTGATACGACAACACAGCAACGCGACCACCGGGCACGATCAACGACATCACGTCGCGTAGCGCGTTGGGCAAAATTTCCAGCTCAGTATTGACCTCGATGCGAATCGCCTGAAACGTGCGCTTTGCCGGGTGGCCACCCGTGCGACGAGTTGCAGCAGGTATGGCTGTGGTTACCACTGCGGCCAGTTGGGTGGTCGTAGCGATTGGGCGGGCTGCAACGATGGCTTGGGCGATGCGCTTGGCGAATCGTTCATCGGCATTACGCCGCAAAATATCGGTGATGGTGTCGGCGGAGTATTCGTTCACCACATGCCAGGCCGATACCCCTTCGGTTCGATCCATTCGCATATCGAGGGGGGCCTCGTTGCGGTACGAAAAACCACGCTCGGCTAGGTCGAGTTGGGGCGATGACACGCCCAGATCAAACAGAGCACCCGACAATTGATGGATACCCAAACCGCGCAGCGCGTCAGTAGCGGCATCGAATCGAGCATGAACGGCACTGAAGCGGGCCGCGTCGGTGGCGGCGAGCGTTGCTTTGGCGTTGTTCGCGTGCTGAATTGCCATCATGTCTCGATCGATTCCCACCACCTGCAGACCTTGATGTCGACCAAGAATCGCCATTGCGTGTCCGGCCATCCCGAGCGTTGCGTCAAGCAACACTCCGTGGGGAATGGATCCAAACAGTTCGACGATTTCGGCGAGCATCACTGGTTCGTGAGTCCCGCTCATCAGCAGCCTCCCGGCCAACATATGCCTCCGGGATTTCTCCCCGGATAGCGAAGACGGCAGCGGGCGGAGTTGGGGCTGTCCATCTTTGCTAACCGGGAGACTGCTGATGAGCGAAACTTCAACGCGACCAATGGTCAAGTCGAAGCGTTCCTCGGTACTCCTTTCGTTCATTGTGTTGAATCATGAAGCGCCACCCGCCATCTGGGCGGTGCCGGCTTCGCTCACGCGTTGGTGACGCGTTGGATCCCAAATTTCACAGCGGTCAAACGAACCGCTGATCACGACTTTGGAATCCAGCGTGAGCCCGGCATACGCCCGCAATTTTTCGTCGATGTTGATGCGACCTTGGGCGTCAATCGTGACTTCCACTGCACTGGCAGCCAGTGCACGCTGCTGAGTGCGATCTACTTCGCCTCGGCGAACTTTTTCCATCATGTCGCTGGCCACTTGCTCGAATGCTTCGGCAGTGAGAATGTCGACACATTTGTCAGCACCCAACGCGAGATAACAACGTGGTTCAAGTCGCGGGCGAAACGCGGCGGGTAATGCGACGCGACCTTTCGGGTCGAGTTGTCGTTCGTGTATACCTACGAACATGTCGCGTTACTCCCTCTCATCCGATTGCTCGGATCCCGTGGTGGGTTTCCCACCGACCCGCACCCTATCCCCCACTTCTCCCCACTGTCAACCACCATGCCCCACATAGCCCAA
>Ga0222714_10000989_pt1 | contig 32201 bp, 29 predicted proteins | sample C33_3DmetaG_FD_165048 | JGI IMG/M metagenome (GOLD analysis project Ga0222714, IMG submission 165048) | Estuarine water microbial communities from San Francisco Bay, California, United States - C33_3D | ecosystem: Environmental > Aquatic > Marine > Unclassified | place: USA: California... | reverse complement strand
CGAACCACAATGCAAACTCCGCCGACGGGCGCTTTTGAAGTGCACACGAAAAACTGTTCGATCACCGAGTTGGTCGAGGTGCGAGCAGGACATTTTGCAATCGTGCGCTACAACGATCATGCACATCTACATGGATTGCCAAGCGCAACAAATATCGCTAATTGATGTTGATCACTCCGGTTGCGCCCAGTTGAGGCTTCGGTTAACTGCGCGTTTCCATAACATGTAATCGTGAGTCTCTGTGCCCGTGGGTTGAGGGGCGAACACGGTGTCAAGTTTCCAGGCGTCAGTAACAGACTGCAGTGATGTCCACACGCCTTCAGCAAGACCTGCAAGATATGCGGCACCCATTGCGGTGGTTTCAAGCTCGCGAGGGCGCATCACGGAAACGCCAAGCTGATTGGCTTGTAACTGCAGAAGCAGGTTCATGACAGCAGCACCACCATCAACTCTCATGTCGGTAACGGTGACGCCAGCGGCGTGAGACATTGCTTCAACGACATCACGCGTTTGATAGGAAATTGATTCGACAACAGCGCGTGCGATGTGTGCGCGAGTTGTACCCCGGGTTATGCCGAGCACCGCGCCGCGTGCATACGGATCCCACCACGGACTACCGAGTCCGGTGAAGGCAGGCACGACAACAACTCCGTCAGTTGAAGGCACTGACTCGGCAAGTGGACCAATTTCAGGTGCAGAGTCGATGATATTGATGCCATCACGGAGCCATTGAATGGCGCTTCCAGTGACAAAAATTGCTCCCTCAAGTGCGTAGACAGGTGCATCTGAACCCAACTTCCATGCCACCGTGGTGAGCAGACCTTCGCTTGGCGCTGGACACGTGGTCCCCACATTCATCAGTACGAAACTTCCTGTGCCGTACGTGTTTTTACTACTGCCGGGGTTGAAACAAGCCTGACCAAACAATGCAGCCTGTTGGTCTCCGGCAATTCCGGAAATGGGAATTCCGGATGGGATCAATTGCGTTTGTGCAGTAACACCAACACGCTCGCTTGATGCAACAACACGAGGCAGTGCACGCTCGGGGACCCCAAACATCGCGCACAGTTCTTTGCTCCATTGCATCAATGTGATGTCGAACAACATTGTGCGACTTGCATTGGTGACATCGGTGACAAATGATGCCCCCTGAGTCAGATTCCAGACAATCCACGAATCAATGGTGCCGAGTGCCAGATCGGAGTTGTTCGGGACGTTGCCGTGCTTCAGCAACCATTCCATTTTCGATCCTGAAAAATATGGGTCAAGAACAAGTCCTGTGGTTGCACGAATGAGATCAAGTTGAGGAGTGAGTTGTGAGCATCGCTCGGCGGTCCGACGGTCCTGCCACACGATTGCGTGACCATATGGTTTGCCGGTCGACTTATCCCAAGCCACCACGGTTTCGCGTTGATTAGTGATGCCGATTGCGGCGATCGGTTCGGAAACTCTGTTGATCACGCTCGACAGCGTGTTGTGCACGGCTTGCCAGATTTCATTGGCATCGTGTTCAACCCATCCGGGAGTGGGAAAATGTTGAGTGAACTCTTGATACGACGAAATAGATTCGCGTCCATCGGCAAAAACTGCGCGCGATCGAATTCCTGTGGTTCCCGCATCAATTGCGATAACGACTGATGTGCTCATGGCTTACTCAGATTAGTTTGCAGTGCAGGATCGATGTTCCGTGGTTGATCATCTGTGGGTATTCCACACGCTGCTGTAACGATTGACAGACACGTGACAGCCACGAGCACAGCGGTGAAGCGACGCCAGTTTGCGGGGTGGTTCATAAAGGTGATTCGCTAGTCGTCATAGGAATCTCTATTGGAAGTTCAACGATAAACCGAGCACCGCGGATTCCGTCAGTGCGGTTGGTAGCCCAAATCCGGCCGCGATGGAGAGCCACATGTTCGCGGGCAAGTGCTAATCCAAGACCTGCACCTTCTGTGCCAGCGCGGCGGCCAGCAGCTCCACCGCGTGAGAAGCGTTCGAAGATGTGCTCAAATTCTCCTTCGATCAAACCGTCTCCGTCGTCTTCGACAACGATCCACACATGTGTTGGGGGTTCGTCGTCTTGAGCGCGCTGAATCACAATCTTTGGTTTGCCCCCACTATGGATTCGGGCGTTGTCGATAAGGTTGGCGATGACTCGCGCGAGTCTTCGCTTGTCTCCACGTATCGCAACGAGTACATCAATATCGTCGCACACAATCTCGGTGCGTGGAATACTGCTGACTGACACTGCTTGTTTTATGAACTCATACAGCGACAACGGTTCGAGGACCAACCTGATTGCGCCAGCGTCGAAACGTGAAATCTCCAGCAAGTCTTCAACAAGACCCTGGAAACGAAGGACATCGCTAGACAATAGGTCGAGTGCTGCCTGTGATCTCTCAGGTAGTTCATCCCGTCGGGATTCCATGACTTGCACCGATGCGGCGAGTGTCATCAGTGGACTGCGCAATTCATGACTGACATCCGATGTGAACCGCGCATCTCGTTCAACGCGCTGTTGCAGTGTGTTCACCATGTCATTGAATGCTGACGTTAATGCTTGCATGTCGGGGTCATCTGTTGGTTCGAGGCGGGTTTCAAGTCGGCCATCGGCAATTGCTCGCGCCGCTTGGGCTGCGTTCGCGAGAGGGCGGACGGCTCGGCGTGAGGCAAACAGTCCAAGCGAAACTCCCACCATCGTGGTGATCACCGTCGCAATCAGCAGCGCCAGCTGAAGGCTTTGCAATGCAGCGCGCACCTCGCGCATGTTGTCGAACTCAAAATACAAAGCATCAACACGAGGTAGTGGTATGCCGACGATCATTGCTTCACCCTTTGGGGTGTCCACAATCATCAGTGCGGCTCGCCCTTGATTCCGCACTCGCTCAAGCAAAACCTCTGGGATCATGTCTTGCAGGAACTGTGGACTGCTTGCAAACCATTGACCTTTCATCAAGATCAGCTTCTGGGTGTTCCCGGCTTGGTCAAGTGCAAGTGTGATTTCGTCGGGCGCCAGAATCAGGTCATTCTGGGCTCGTCGCGCATTGGTGAGTGCCTGATTGGTCTCGGCGTTGATCCGCTGATCGACAAGGTTTGATCGTGTGAATGAGTAGGTGATTGATGCCAGCACGACGGCCAAGATCAGTGCGCCAGCGACAAAGATCAGCAGTATTCGGTTACGCAAGCCGATGCGCGTCGGAGTGATTCTGCGCACGAATGTGCGAATAAGTCGTCGCGCTCGAGTGAGGCGATAGCGAGGTGTTGAGGTTTCGGTGAAGATGTCGGTCACGACTGAAGGCGATAGCCAAGGCCGCGAACGGTGACGACGTGCGTTGGGTTTGCTGGATCGACTTCAACCTTCATACGTAAGCGCCGAATATGAACGTCGACCAATCGACCGTCTCCGAAGTATCCGTATCCCCATACTTTGTCGAGCAATAGTTCGCGGCTAAACACGCCACCTGGATCATTGGCAAGTTCGCACAACAGTCGGAACTCGGTTTTTGTCAGTTCTACTTCGTGGTTATCGAGTAATACTTTTCCTTCATCAGGAATGATCTCGAGGTTGCCAAACACCAACTTTGAGTGGCCAGGCTGAGATGGGCGCACGCGCCGCAATAGCGCTCGGATTCGTGCAGCAAGTTCTTTGGGTGCAAATGGTTTGGTCAGGTAGTCATCTGCTCCCGCCTCCAACCCTGCAACAACGTCGTGAGTATCTGCTCGGGCTGTCACCATCACGATGGGAACATTGCTCGACTTGCGAATGGTTCGGCACAATTCGAAGCCGTCAATTCCGGGAAGCATGATGTCAATGAGCACGACGTCTGCTGGGTGCTTGCTGAACAGTGTGATGGCATCTTCACCGCTTGCTGCTTCGTCAACGATCCATCCTTCGTCTTCAAGAGCGAGTTTTACTGAAGCCCTAATCCGTTCGTCGTCTTCGACTGCCAATACGCGAATACCCACAGTCACAATGTTTACTCCTTTGAGACGCTGGCGGCGATGATGAGGTTGGATAGCTGGTCAAAGATGGCTGGGGCAGAGACGAGTATCTCGGATGGGTGGGCGACTGCGCCAGAAAAGTCCCCACTGGTACACCCGGCCTCATGGGCGATCAAAATGCCAGCCGCAATGTCCCACTGATGGAGGTTCTCTTCAAAGTAGGCGTCAATTCGGCCGCACGCGACATAACACAGGTCAATTGCGGCTGCACCTGCACGTCGGATATCGCGAATGAGATGAATAAATCTGGACACCCGACGTGACTGAATGGTTCGTTGCTCAGGCGAATAACTGAATCCTGTGCACACCAATGCTTGGGAAACGTCTGCTATTTGGTTGCAGTGGATGGGCGAATCGTTAAGAAATGCGCCACCTCCGCGTGTTGCGGAAAACATTTCGCCTAGTGCGGGTATGTAGACGACCCCAGCAATAGGGCCTTGCGTATCTGATGCTCCGATTGAGACTGCCCAAGCCGGTAAATCGTAGAGAAAGTTGGTGGTTCCATCGATGGGGTCAATGTGCCATGTAATTCCCGATGAGCCCGCAAAGTTTGCACCTTCTTCGCCAACAATGGCATCAAGGGGTCGTTGCTGGCGCAATCCCTCGACGATGAGTTTTTCAGATGCCTGATCGAATTCGGTCACCATGTCGGTGGCAGTGGTTTTGGTGTGGACATGCTGGAGGCCAGCCTTGCGTCCAGCAAGAGCCATGTCTCCAGCCGAGGTTGCAAGATCGCGTGCGATAGAGAGCAGCTCGTGAGCAAGTGGCACAGTTATTGCTGTTCCCGGTCAGAGAGTTCGCGCCATTCACCAAGTGCGCGCAGCACGAGTACCGCAACAACACTCATACCAGCTGCTCCGATTAATGCTCCAATGAACATGCCAATTCCATTTGGAACTGCGCATGATCCTGAGCACTGCACATCAACCATCGAGAAGCCAATTGACGCACCAGCAAGTCCGGCTACGCAGATTCCGACAAAGGCAATGATGCGTGCACGAATACTGGGTAGTGCAGAGAGTGGGCGAGTTGATGTAACTGGATCGTCGTTCGGCACGATGACAGCGTAGTTGTCGTATCGTGGTGCTTCTAGTGGAGCCCTCAGCAATGCATTCCTCGCGCACAATTGCCCATGTTGATATGGATATGTTTTTCGTCGCTGTCGAGTTGAGGAAACGCCCCGATCTCATCGGAAAGCCAGTGGTAGTAGGTGGCGATGGTCGACGCGGAGTTGTTGCGGCAGCCTCGTATGAAGCGCGTCGGTTTGGTGTGTTCTCGGCGATGTCATCATCGCGCGCTCGTCGGCTGTGTCCTGAAGCCATTTTTTTACCGGGGGATATGAGTCTGTATTCCGAAGTCAGCGCATTGGTGTTTGGCATCTTTCGTGACTACACGCCACTTGTTGAAGGTCTGTCGCTAGATGAAGCATTTTTGGACATCACAGGAGCATTGAAGTTGTTCGGTGATGCGGTCTCGATAGCTGAGTCGATTCGCTCACGTGTGCATGATGAAGTGGGATTGGTGTGCAGTGTAGGAATTGGGCCAAGCAAGTTCATTGCAAAACTTGCCTCCAAGCAGGCCAAACCCATCGCCGACCAGCAAGGTGTGCGGCCAGGAAAGGGTGTTGTTCAGGTGCGCCTCGGCGAAGAGATTTCCTTTGTTCATCCACTTCCGGTGAAGTCACTATGGGGAGTTGGCCCGGCGACATTGGAAAAACTTGAACGGATAGGTATCAGAAAGGTTTCAGACCTCGCCAATGTCGACCGAGTGGCGCTTCAACATTCGATTGGGGAAGCACATGCCAATCATCTTTTCAATTTGGCGCATGGCATTGATCATTCCATGGTTGTTTCCGACCGCGAAGCAAAATCAATCGGTAATGAAGAGACGTTTTCGCATGATCTGTTTGATCGCGACCAGCTGCGCACGCATTTGGTGAGATTGGCTGATGAAGTGGCAAGACGTTGCCGCAACGAACAGCAACTGCCACGAACGATCACACTGAAAGTGAAGTTTTCGGATTTTCAAACGGTGACTCGATCGCATACGTCGTCATCGAGCATCGTCTCTGCTCAGGCAATGCTGCAGGTTCTGGATCCGCTTCTGGAAAGTCTTGATCTCTCTCGGGGTGTTCGTTTGATCGGAATCAGTACACGAAATTTTGAAGAGCACGAACCACAGTTGAGCCTGTTTGATGATGGGGCGTTAACTGCAGATGCCAGCGCCCTCGATGAAGTCTGGGCACCCGCGACGAGAGCAATTGACGACATTCGTGAACGGTTTGGTGATTCAGCGATACGCCCTGCGAGCACATTGAGGTCGGGTAAGCGGCCGGGTACCTCTAAATGGGGTCCCGGCGATGTATCTCACGAATAAATAGGTTTCGTCCTGCGTTGAGTTGGCGGCTGATTCGTGGAACAATAGGGGTGTGCCACTATCTGACGATGAAAAACGAATCCTGAGCGAGCTGGAAGAGCAGTTACAAACTGATACCAAGTTTGCTAATGCTGTTTCTTCATCAGGTTTGTACAGCTATGCAATTCGTAAAGTCCGCTGGGCGACACTTGGGGTGCTGGTGTCATTGGTGTTTACGGTGCTCACTCTGCAGGTTCACTTCCTTGTTGCATTTCTTGGCTTCCTCGGGATGCTCGCCTGCGTACTGGTGATTGAGCACCAACTTCGGGCGATGAGTAAGGCAGGTATGAAAGACGTAGCCGACACCATACGCTCTGCTGCCAAGGTGGGTGGCTTTCGCGCTCGCAGCATTTTTGACCGCGAACAGTAGGCAATTATCCCTGACGGGTGCAGCCTTCGGTTGCTTGTTGTTGCAACGATGCGACTAGTTTTTCATTTATGAATCCTGCGTATACCCCAGAGGCCGAGGAGTATCGACTCACCGTTCAAGAGTTTCTTAACGCCAATCTCCCTGCAGATTGGAAGGGCATCGGAACACTTGAGGGCAAACCACTTGAAGATTTCGTGGCGCAGTGGCGCAAGGTGTTGGCGGCAGGTGGTTTTTTAGCGATGGGTTGGCCAAAGCAATACGGCGGTGGTGGTTTATCTGCTCTCGAGCAAGTGATTGCAGCTGAGGAGTTCGAGCGTGCAGGTGTGCCAACGGGTGGATCAAACGACGTGTTCAGCATTCAGATGCTGGGGAACACGCTGTTGTTGTTTGGAACTGAAGAGCAAAAGCAGCATTACCTTCCGCGAATCATTTCGGGCGATGACGTGTGGTGCCAGGGATATAGCGAGCCGAATGCGGGAAGTGACTTGAGCAATGTCGGATTGAAGGCAGTGCTCGACGGAGATGAATGGATTTTGAATGGACAAAAGATTTGGACTTCTGCCGGTCATTTAGCCGACCACATCTTCACTCTTGCGCGTACCGATGCCGATGCACCTAAGCACAAGGGCATTTCGTTCTTGCTGGTGGATATGCGTCAACCCGGTATCGAGGTTCGCCCAATCAAAATGATTTCTGGTGAAAGCGAATTCAATGAAGTGTTCTACACCGATGTTCGTGTTCCGAAAGAAAATGTTGTTGGTGGTATCAATAACGGTTGGGCAGTAGCAATGGGATTGCTCGGTTTCGAACGTGGTGAAGCGGCTGCAACTGCACCGATTCGTTTTCAGGCAGAAATCGATCGGTTGTTCGCGCTTGCGCGTGACAAGGGCGTTGCTGATGACCCGCGCATTCGTCAGCGTCTGGCTAAGTGCTATTCGGTTGTGCAAGTCATGCGCTTTCTCGGCATGCGCACGCTGACTCAGTTCTTGAAGGGTCACCATCCTGGTCCCGATGGAGCAATTTTTAAGTTGTATTGGAGTGAATACCACAAGGTGGTTACTGAGCTGGGCGTCGACATCATGGGTATGGAGGCATTGGTGCCTTCGGGCCGACGTCCTTCAAGTGCATTTCAGACAGATGATGCAGGTGCTCCAAACGACTCGATGAGTTGGGCGATGACCTTTCTCAATGCCCGTGCAGGAACGATCTATGCCGGCTCATCGCAAGTTCAACGCAACATTATTGGTGAAATGGTGCTTGGTCTACCTAAGGAACCAAAACCCAATTAGTCTGAGCAGATCCACATGATGACCACGATGACATTCGCCAAGTTAATTGCAGCGTTGTTGATGCGCCCGTGGTTATGGATGACTGCAATTCGTCAGGCATATCGGCTTGCGCCAACGCGTTGGTGGACTCGTGCCCCCTATCTTCCATTGCCTACCCCCGCATACGTACAATTCAGAACCTCGACTCAATATGGTGGCCAGCGTCGCGAACCAGAGGTGTACGACATTATTGATTACCTCGAATGGGCTCGTGATTGGCACAGTACAACGAGGTTGAGTCGCCGAGGGCGACGAGGCTAATCATGCGTAGCGCGCTCGTTCTCAACGCAACATACGAGCCGCTGAGTGTCGTGTCTGCAAGACGAGCCGTATGTTTGGTTCTGTCCGACAAAGCCGACATTGTTGAAGACGATGGCACCGAAGTTCGTTCCGAGAATTTTTCGTTACCTGGTCCACTTGTGATTCGACTTCGTTACGTTGTCAAAGTTCCGTATCATCGACGAACGGCCTTGTCACGTCGAGCAGTGTTTGCTCGTGACGATCACCGTTGTCAGTATTGCGGAGGAGTTGCCGACTCCATCGACCATGTGATGCCTCGTTCGCGTGGCGGCATGAACGTCTGGGAAAATGTGACTGCAGCATGTCGTCCGTGCAACTTGCGAAAACGCGATCGCACTCCAGAAGAAGCAGGCATGAGACTTGCAAACCAACCTCATGCGCCGCGAGAGTTGACGTGGATTTCGGTGTCGGTTGGGCGAGTGCCTGACGTGTGGAAGCAATATCTTGCCCACGCCTCTTAGTCATACATGGACTGAGTTTCACGAGAGGATTTCTGCTGGTGAGCAGCATCTTCGTGAGCTTCCCGCGCAACGCGGGGTGTGGAATATTGATGTAACGCATCCTGCTTTAGTGCTGGGATCACGTCAACAAGAATCATTGTTAAACACACAGCAGTGTGCACTTGATGGAATAGACATCGTGCGTCGTCGTAGTGGTGGGGGCGTTGTGTACCTGGCACCTAGCGAGCAGGTATGGATCGATGTTGTGATCCCGCGTGGTGACGCACTGTGGAGTGACGATGTTGCACAAGCCTCATGGTGGCTTGGCGAAACATGGCAGAGTGCACTTGGCAGTCTCGGCGTCACTGATCTCGATGTGCATCGTGACTCGGTGCACAGTGATGCGTGGGGTGAACTGTTGTGTTTTGCCGGTGTAGGACCAGGTGAAGTGATATCAGCACGTGGCGACAAGCGGGCCAAAGTAGTGGGGATCAGTCAGCGGCGGACCCGCGATTACGCGCGCTTTCAATGCACCATATATATGAAATGGAATCCACATCATCTTGCGCATTATTTCGCTTCGCTACCAGGTGCAATTGATGAAGTAATCCCTCGCGTTGTCACGATTGATGCTGATGCTTCGACCATCGTCGAAACATTCGTCGCACATCTGCCTCGTTAAACAATTTTTTTCCTCGCCATCTGGCGTTGTGCTGCATAAAAGTCATTTCTGCCAATAAACACTGCGTTTTTTGCGCATTTCTGCGTCCCCAAGAAAGTGGGGAAAAGTGGTGGAAAATACCTAAAAGTGGGGGGAAGTGGGGATAGTCTCTATTTCGTTGTTCCGGAGTGCGGACTCCCTTCAACGGCAGCAATTCAAGGGAAAGCAATCCCCACAAGGGTTTGCTTGGGCAAGCGGAGGAAAACAGTGTTTGTAGGAGTGCATGAACGACAGCTAGACCCAAAGGGTCGCCTGGCGTTGCCTGCCTCATTTCGCCCTCGATTAGAGCCACGATGCTTCTTGTCCATCGGCCGCGACAAGTGCATCGACATCTTGACCGCCGAAGCCTTCGAAACGGCAGCACGTGACTCGATGGAAAAGGTCCGCAATGGTGAGATGTCGCTGAATCAGCAACGGGCACAAGCCAGCAACACCTTTGAGGTTGCCATTGACGCTCAGGGTCGCATCAACATTGAAGAAAAGCTTCGTGAATATGCCGGTCTCACCCTCAACTCGCGCGTCGTGGTGAGCGGTTCATTTGATCGTGTTGAAATTTGGGACCCAGAGCGTCATGACCGAGTCGTGACCATGGGCATTGAACAAATCGCCGGATCAGGCGAGTAGCGGCAAAGGAGCACATCGACCACCTTTACCTTTTTGCAAGCGAATCGCACATATCCGTTTCGCTGTACTGCAGTCCTTCGGTCAGCACGATGGACAGCCCCAACTCCGCCCGCTTCCATTTCGTCGAATCGGGGAGACATCCCGACGACAACGCCGGCCGAGGGACTGCAGTACAGCGAAACATTGGCGGTTACAAGCAAGAAAAAGAATCGACACTGCACCATGAACACTCTCGCTACTGACTCAACCTTTAATCACGACCCTGTAATGGCTGCTGAAATCGTGGAGTTGTTTGGCAGTGTTCCTCACGGAGTAGTGGTCGATGCGACATTGGGTGGTGCGGGTCATGCGACGCGACTGCTCAACACCTATTCGTGGATGACCGTCATGGGGATTGATCAGGACCCTTTTGCCATTCGGCATGCACAGACAATTGCTCCCGACTTTGGAGGTCGTTTGATCGTTCAGCAAGGTCGGTTCGATGGTATTGCCGAGTATTTGATGAAGCATGAGATCGCAGGAATTTCGGGAGCACTGTTTGACTTGGGCGTTTCGTCGCCACAGTTCGATGAGGCGGATCGTGGGTTTTCATACCGCCACGACGGTCCACTCGATATGCGCATGGACACGACGCAAGTGTTTTCTGCGGCAGATGTAGTGAATGGTTATGAAGTTCAGCAACTGGCAGACGTATTGCGGGGTCATGCCGATGAGCGATTTGCTTTTCGGATTGCTACGGCGATTGTTTCAGCGCGCCCCGTGACTTCAACAAAACAGCTTTCCGAGATTGTGTCAGCAGCAATTCCTGCGCCTGCACGTCGTACGGGTGGGCATCCAGCCAAGCGAACTTTCCAGGCCATTCGAATTGAAGTGAATAAGGAACTAGAAATTTTGCCACGAGCGTTAGCAGAAGCGATTGCAGCAACTCAAGTGGGTGGCCGGATTGCTGTGTTGTCGTATCACTCAGGCGAAGACCGCATTGTTAAACAAGCTTTCCGTGATGCAGAACGCAACCCAGAAGTTGCAACGATTGCTTCGCCTTTCCAGCACCACGGGTCTGCAGGAAAACTTGTGAAAAAAGTGCGTGTTCCTGAGCATGCCAGCGCAATTGAAATTGAACGCAACCCCCGCGCATCATCGGCGCGACTTCGGGTTATTGAAAAGGTCGGCTGCTGAGATGGCGTTAGCGATCAATACTCAACGGGTGCCGCAACGGCAACCTCGCGGTGTTCAATCGATACCCCCTGAACGCCATCTCACAGTCATCCCTGGCACATCAAAGCGAACCATTGTGTTCTTCAGCACCATGGTGCTGGGATTATTCATTGTGGTGTCGTCGGTAATTGGGTTGCAGGCGTATATCGCTGGTCAACAACTCAAGCTTGACCGTGTGACGAGTGAGATTCGACTTGCAACGGCGTACAAACTTGAGTTGCAGCAACAGCGAGCAGAGTTGTTGGCACCCGAGTACCTTCGTGCAAAGGCAATTGAGATGATGATGACTCCTGGTCTGGGTTCAAAGTTCGTTGAGATCCCGCAAGACGCAATTGCAGCAGTAGTGATTTCAACAGGGGAAATGGACCCAAGATTTGCGGATCCATCTGGACTTCCTTCGTTGAATCCCCTTGCCAATCTTGGCCAGAAACTAACCCAAGGCATTCGGGCAGGAGGTGAGCAACCGTGAGTATTGCAGCAGGATCTCGTGGGCGACGTTACGAGCAGCCACGTGCAGGCGACATCGCTCGCAATGCGGCTCGCAGTACAGCACGCGCGTTGACCGAAGATTTACGACCAGGAAGAATTAAGCATCGCATCGTCTATGTACGCGTTGTCGTTACCTTGTTGCTTGTTTTGATGATGGGTCGCACTGGCTACTTGCAAACAATTGGTTCGTCAAAGTACCGCGAAGCAAGCGTTGCTCAGCGAACACGCATTAATACCCTCAAGGCAGACCGCGGAGCAGTGTTGGATCGTAACGGTCTTGAGCTTGCCATTGCTGTACCTGCACGTACAGTGTTTGCGGATCCTCGCGAAATTGAAGATGGAGTCGGAACCGCACGTGCACTTTCTGTTGCACTTGGGTTGGACCCAGAGCAAGAGGCGGCACTATCCGAGCGCTTGCAGAATCGCAATTCAAGTTTTGTCTACATTGCTCGACAGGTAACGCAAGAAGTTGCTGATTCGTTACTTGGGCTCAATCTGCTTGGCGTGTCTTCGTATTCAGAGCCATCACGTGCACTCACAAGCGAAGGGTTGCGTGCCTTGGTGGGACGTACCGACCCCGATGGCGTAGGTACATCTGGTCTTGAAGAAAAGTTTGATGAGTTACTTGCTGGTGTCAACGGCCGACAGGTCCGCGAAGTCAGTGCAAAGAATCAGTCAATGCCGATTACTAACGATCAAAGTGTTCCAGCGATACCTGGAAAGACGCTTGTCACCACCATTGATCGCAACATCCAATATCAAGTTGATGGAATTCTTGCTCAGCAGATTGCGCGACTTAACGCGCGTAGCGGTACAGCAATCGTGATGGATTCAGCAACCGGTGAGATTTATGCACTTTCAACGTTGCGACGCAACGAGGATGGAAGCTATTCGGCTGACTCGGGCAACCTTGCGGCAGTTGAGGCCAACGAGCCTGGTTCGGTGGCAAAAGTATTCAGCATTGCCGCTGCTATTAACGAAGGTACTGTGGAGTCTGGGACCGTGTTCACTGTGCCTCCATCATTTATTGCTAACAAAGGCACGAAGTGGGAACAGAGGATTAATGATGCGTACCCACACGGTATTGAAGATATGACCGTTCGCAAGATCATTGTTGACTCATCAAACGTTGGCACCTTGTTGATCGGCAACACGATTAGTAATGACACACTGCACGATTATTTGCAGTCCTTTGGGTTTGGTAAAAAAACTGCCATCGATTTTCCCGGCGAGACTAAGGGCATCTTGCAGTCAGCCGACAAGTGGGCTGGGGCGAGGAAGTTCACGACTTCATATGGTTACGGTTACTCGACCACTGCCTTGCAGATGATTGCAGGAGTGAATGTCGTTGCAAACAATGGCAACTATGTTGCACCGCGATTGGTGACAGCAACCGTGACTAAAGATGGAGTGAACGAGTCGATTCCGCCAGCCGAACAGCGGTCTGTAATTTCACCAGAAACAGCTGCGGTAATGCGCACATTGATGTCAGATGTGGTGTGCTTTGGTACGGCAACCTTAGGAAAAGTTCCGGGTATGACGGTTGCGGGTAAAACGGGCACAGCCTACAAGCGTCAAGACAATGGCACATATGTCGCTGATGATGGATCACGTTCATACTTTGCTTCATTCGTTGGATTCGTTCCCGCGTTGCAGCCTCGGTTCACTGTCTTGGTCTCTATTGACGAGCCGAATGCGGATTCAATGGATCGCTTTGGTGGCACGGCAGCTGCACCAGTATTTGCAAATATTTCTCAGGTACTGATCAATGAGTTGGACATTCGTCCAGATGCAACTGATCATGGTTGCCCCAAAGTGCGTCCAGCAGAGCTCGGACCAAAGCACTAGCCATGGCTGAGTCGCCGGCTTCCTCCGGCCATATGGCCGTCAGTCACCTGGTGGCTGCTTCAGGTTTGGCAAAGCGCGGTGTGTTGACACGTGTGGTGGGAGATGATTGCGAAATCTGTGATGTGACTCACACATCACAGGAAGTTAAGTCGGGATCGCTGTTTTGCTGCATTATCGGCGAAACCAATGACGGTCATGACTATGCCGAACAAGCGATTGCTGCAGGTGCTTCAGCGCTACTTGTGCAACGAGAGTTGCCCGTATCTATTCCTCAGGTAGTGGTGTCTGATGTTCGAGTTGCGATGGGATTGATGTCGGCAGCGTTGCGTGATTTCCCGAGCCAAAAGATGGTGGTGATCGGCGTGACGGGTACTAACGGCAAGACTACGACCGCACAGTTGTTGAGCAGCGTGCTCGGTGAGCATGGACTTGATACGCGAGTACTGGGAACGTTGAGTGGTGAACGCACAACGATGGAATCAACTGACCTGCAACGGACTCTTGCTTCGTTTGTAGTCGAAGGAGTGCAGGCAGTGGTGATGGAGGTGACGTCGCATGCGATGGCGCTCCATCGAGTTGTGGGAACAACATTTGCCGCTGCGGTGTTCACGAACTTGTCGCAAGATCATTTGGACTTCCACCACACGATGGAGCAGTACTTTGCAGCAAAAGCATCGCTGTTTACCCCCGAGTTCACTAACGACGCTGTAGTTAATGAGGATGATGTCTATGGAAGATTGCTGATTGATGCCGCGAAAATCGTCGTACACCCATTTTCACAACATGATGTGCGCGATATTGAGATCACACCTCGTCATCACAGTTTTGTCATTGATGGGCACGAATGTGTGGTGCCACTTGGTGGAAGGTTTAATCTCCACAACTCGTTGGCGGTTATTGCCACCGCCCGGTTCCTTGGCGTGCCGATGTCAACAATTATGCGTGGATTGGCATCAACTTCAGCAGTCCCAGGAAGATTTGAATCAGTCGTAGCCGGTCAAAGTTTTGATGTCGTTGTTGATTATGCGCACACACCAGACGCATTGGAGCGAGTGTTGCAAACTTTGCGCGAATCAGTAGGCAGCTCGGTAAAGATTCTTGTGGTATTTGGCTGCGGCGGAGATCGTGATCAGCACAAGCGTCAACTCATGGGTAAAGTTGCTGGTGCGCTAGCAGATGGCGTAGTGATTACCTCAGACAATCCGCGCTCAGAATCTGCAGGTGACATCGCTGCGCAGATCAATGCTGGAGTTGATGTGGCTGATTCGCATAAAGTAATCGCCATTGAGTTAGATCGTCGAGCAGCAATCGCAAAAGCATTTGATGTTGCGAAGACGGGCGATGTGGTTGTGATCGCAGGAAAAGGTCACGAACGCACGCAGACGATCGGTACAGACATTTTTTCGTTTAGCGATGTTGAAGTCGCTCGTGAGATATTGGGAGCACATTCATGATTGCAGTACTCATCGCGGGCGCAGTAGGGATGCTCGTTTCACTCGCTGCGACGCGACTGCTGATCAGTTTTTTTGAACGTCTCGGTAAGGGCCAGCCAATTCTCGGCGCGGAAGATCACGGGCCAGTACATCAGATGGCTAAGCAGGGGACACCCACAATGGGTGGTATTGCAATCTTGGCTGCCGGATTCTTTGGCTGGATTGCGGCACATTTACGCGGTGGGTTGCCGTTTTCAGATCAAGCAGCGGTGATTTGGTTGACAGTGTTTGTGCTCGCAGGAATCGGATTTCTTGATGACTATCTCAAGGTCAAGCGCCAACATAATCGTGGAATCTTTTGGAAGAAGAAGGGATGGATCACCTTTGGTATCACGATTTTGCTGATGTTCATCCTTGCGTCAACCACCGGCGTCGCGCAGACCATCTCATTCACACGTGCAATGAGTCCAGGTTGGGAGCTGTCGGGACCACTGTTCATTGTCTGGACTGCTGTCATGGTGTGGAGCACCACTAATGCAGTAAACGTAACAGATGGCTTAGATGGACTCGCTGCTGGATCTGCATTGTTCGGCTTCCTTGCATTTACGATCATCGCATATTGGGCGTTTCGTAATCCAAAAATTTATGACATCGTAAACCCACTCGACTTGGCAGTGTTGTCGGCCGCACTTGCGGGTGCCTGCGGTGGCTTTCTATGGTGGAACGCAGCCCCCGCACGTATCTTCATGGGCGATGTTGGTGCGCTTGGTTTGGGTGCTGCACTTGGCACGCTTGCAGTCACGACGAATACCCATTTGATGCTTCCGATTATCGCCGGTATCAATGTCTTCGAAGCCGGTTCTGTTGCTGTGCAGATGGGAGTGTTTAAAGCATCTGGGCGGAAAAAGCGTTTGCTAAAGATGTCGCCGATACACCACCATTTCGAGTTGAGTGGCTGGCCAGAGACCACAGTGATTATTCGATTCTGGATAATCTCTGGTATTTGTGTTGCTACAGCAGTAGCTATTTTTATCGCCGACTTCACTAACCAAGTATCGCGATGACCACTGCGCCAAACACTGTATTCGTGTTTGGTTTGGCGGTTGCTGGTCGCGCCGTAGCCAAAGCGCTGGCGGAGCGTGGAATGAACGTGAGCGTTGGTGACGATGCGTTGAACCAGGAGCACCGTGATTTTGCTCGTGAAATTGGCGCACATGTTGTTGATGTAACCAACACGTCAGAGTTGGAGGAGGTGATGAGTTCGATCAACATTCTTGCGCCAGCACCCGGGGTGCCCGAGCAGCATCTCGTCATCCGGAGCGCTCGTGAGCATCAGGTGTCGATCCAGTCCGAAATTGAGATCGCGTATCGCATTGAGCAGCATCGGCCAGGTGGTTCACGGCCAATGGTTGCCATCACTGGTACAGATGGAAAGACATCCACAACGCTGATGGTTAGCTCGATTCTTAATGCATCAGGGTTTCAATCTGAGGCAGTAGGAAATACCGATATTCCGCTTATCGATTCACTCGCCTCGAGCGCAACTGCTTTCGCTGTTGAGTGTTCAAGTTTTCGCCTGGAGCACATTGATACGTTTCGCGCGCAAGCATCTGTATGGCTCAATATTGCCCCTGATCACTTGGACTGGCACAGCAGTTTCCAGAAGTACTTCGATGCCAAAGCAAAAATGTGGGCCCACTGTGTGTCTACCGATGTTGCCGTTGCGCCTGCAAGCGACCTGCGAATACTCGAGGTGGCGCAAGGAAGTAAGGCCCGTGTTGTTACCTTTGGCCTTACTGATGGCGATTATCGTTTGCGTGATGGGCAACTCGTTGGCCCGCGCGGGGTGATTATGTCTGCATCTGATATGCAGCGGTCACTGCCACACGATGTTTCGAATGCTCTTGCCGCTGCGGCCGTATGCATCGAGTCTGGTTTGGCGACAGAGCCACACGTTGCTGCAGCGCTCGCTGCGTTTACCAATGCGGCGCATCGAATTCAATTCGTGCGTGAACTTGATGGAGTGCGTTGGTTTAACGACTCGAAGGCAACGAGCCCACACGCCGCAGGTGTTGCGTTGAAGTCATTTGAACACGTAGTGCTGATTGCAGGGGGTAAGAACAAGGGTTTAGACCTTTCACTCATGGCACTTGAACCTCAGCGCATGCGCGCAGTGGTGGCAATTGGTGCAGCTGCGTCAGAGATTGCGCAGGCATTTTCTGGTGTGTGCACGGTGGAGGTTGCAGAGTCGATGAAGCGTGCAGTGGAGAGTGCTCGGGCCTTAGCGCAACCGGGTGATGTTGTGTTGTTGTCGCCAGGATGCACCAGTTATGACTGGTACTCAAACTACGGTGAACGTGGCGATGACTTTATGAATTGTGTCAAGCATCTATCTGAACATCGTCTCTAGGAGGACAATATGGTGACCAATGTTTCAACTTCGCTCAGTCCGGCTCAACGCCGTCGAGCCGTCCTCGACAAAAAGGGTGTTGGTTCGATGCGTCGACTCACATCAGCAGCTCCAAACAAGGTGTTTTGGGGGATCCTCGCAGTGACCACGTTGCTCATGGTGTTTGGTTTGATGATGGTCTTGTCGGCAACATCTATTGAAGCTGTTAACCGTGGTGGATCTCCGTGGGCAATGTTTCAAAAACAATTCATGTGGGCCGCCTTTGGCATGTTTGCTGCATGGTTCACGTATCGCATGCCGTATCACCAGTGGCACAAGTTTGCGAAGTACGCATTGTGGGCTTCATATGGTCTGATGGCCTTGCCGATGGTCCCTGGCGTAGGACTCGTCATCAACGGAGCGCGCGCATGGGTGGCACTAGGTCCAATTCGATTTCAGCCATCAGAGATCTTGAAGGTGACCTTGCTGCTGTTTTGTGCAAGTGTGCTCTCGCGTCGTCGTGCAGAAATGACCGATTGGCGCCGCACCTTGAAACCAGTCATGACAGCGTGGGCGATCACCGTTGCATTGTGCATCGTGTTGCAGAAAGACTTGGGAGCAGCAATTGTGTTTACATGCATCGTGATGGCGACACTGTTTATTGCAGGTGCTCCCATTCGTTGGATGGGAGCAATGACAGGCTTGTTTCTCGTTGTCGCCACAGGGTTGGTTCTCACGAGTTCGCGATTGCAAAATCGATTCTTTGCCTTCACCGATTTAGAAGGGAACAAAGGGCACTGGGCGTATCAAGTGTGGCAATCGGTAATCAGTATCGCCAACGGAGGAGTCACGGGAGTTGGCATTGGTGAGGGCACAGGAAAATGGGGCTATGTCCCACTAGTGCATAGCGATTTTATTTTCGCAATCATCGCGGAGGAATTTGGTCTCATCGGAACAGTAGGTGTGATTGGTGGCTTTGTACTGTTGCTCAGCCTTGGTACGCAGGCCGCTCTTGGTGCACGCGATCACTTTGGTGCACTGTTGGCTGGTGGGATTACAACATGGTTATGTGTACAGGCTTTGATCAATATCGGAGGAGTAATCGGTGCGATGCCAGTAACTGGTCTCACATTGCCCTTGATGTCATACGGCGGTTCATCGTTGTTTATGACACTTGCGGCAGTTGGGCTGCTGCTGAATGTTGCACGTAATATGAAGTAGTTCATGACTGCATCTGCTTCGTCCACCTTTGCCGTGATCACTGGCGGTGGCACAAGTGGGCATGTCGTGCCGGCCGTTGCCATTGCAGAATTACTCGTTGATCAAGGCTATTTAGCAAGTCAGATTTATTACGTTGGTTCAACCCGTGGCGTCGAGGCGACCATGGTTCCTGGACTTGGGATTGGGTACTCGTTGCTCAAGGTGGATGGGTTGCAACGGGGAATCTCTCCACGCATGATCCGACGCAACATTGCGATGGTGTTTGCCTTGCTGAAAGCAAATCGACAGGCCAAGCAACTACTCGCATCGTTGCAGCCACACGTTGTGATCTCGGTTGGTGGATACGCGAGTATTCCAACATGTCGAGCCGCCCGTGTGCTGAACATCCCTGTGGTTACGTGTTCGTATGATCGCCGTCCTGGACTTGCGACAAAGGTGCAGTCCCGTTATGCGTTCGCCTCGGCGGTTGCATATGAAGGAAGTTCGTTACCGAGAGCAATAGTCACAGGTGCCCCTGTGCGTCGAGTATTGCGAACGGCGCAATTGGCGGAGTTGCGCGATGCTGCGCGCACTCAACTAGGCATTGGCTTGGGTGATCGCGTGGTGTTGGTGATGGGTGGCTCACTTGGTTCAGCGGTACTCAATGCTGCAACCGAACATCTCGTGAAGAGTCTTCACGGCAGTCAGCACACATGTGTCGTCCACATTGCAGGCGAACGGTACATGCACCAGATTCAACTCCCCGAGCACGTGCAGCATGACAATGGAAACCTTGCCTATCTGCGGTTGGCATATTCCGCTGACATGGTTGGCATGTACGCCGCAGCAGATGTTGTTGTGTGTAGGGCAGGGGCGAGCACGATTGCCGAGATCGCTACGGTGGGAGTGTGCTCCGTTGTGGTTCCATGGAAGGACGCCGCAGAGAATCATCAGCTCGTCAATGCGCGATGGCTTACCGATCACGACGCTGCATTGCTTATGGAAGAAAGCACGATGACGCATCATGATTTTGCTGCTGTCATTGAGAGTCTTCTGATTGACGATGACCGACGAATGACGATTGCGCGCAACGCTAAGGCCTTAGGTATTGCGCATCGGGAAAGCAAGATTGTTGATGTCATCAACGAGGCAGCACGGAGTGGGAAACTGCAATGAGCACTATGTTTGACCTATCGACACCCCGCAGGGTGCATGTTGTCGGAGTGGGGGGCCCGGGAATGAGTGCGATTGCCCAGGTGCTTGCACAGATGGGCAATGTTGTTTCAGGTAGTGACGTGCGTGAGTCCGAGGCGATCGAACGACTCCGCGCATTAGGTGTTGTTATCAATATCGGACATGATCCTCGCGCAGTTGATGGATGCGATGCGGTCACCGCCTCTTCTGCCATTCCGCAGAGCAATAGCGAACTACGCGAAGCAACAGCGTTGGGGATCACGACTTTGACGCGTGCGCACATATTGGCAGCAATTTGTGCTGCGAAAGACACCATTGCAGTTGCGGGCACTCATGGCAAAACCACAACATCGTCAATGTTGATGACGGTGATGGCTGGCGCTGGTCTGTCTCCCAGTTTCATTATTGGTGGTGATGTCCGTGAACTTGGTACAGGTGCAGCATGGAACACGGGAAAGCACTTGATTGTTGAAGCAGACGAAAGCGATGGTACCCACGAGCAGTTGCCAATTTCAGCAACGATTTTGACCAATATTGATCTTGATCATCTTGATCACTTCCAATCGTTTGAACGTTTGCTGGAAAGCTTTGCTCGTTACCTCGGTTCGGTTCCTGGAAGCAAAGTGGTGTGTGTCAGCGATGAGCACATTGCAGCGATGGTGAAGACGTTGCAGTCCACGGTGGGACTCACCACATATGGAATTGATGTAGATGCCGATGTAATTGGCAGCAATCTTGAGTTTGCTCATGGTGGCTCGCGATTTTCGGTAGCGCTAAATGGTGCAGTGCTTGGGGAGGTCTCATTGCGCCTGCGCGGTCGACACAACGTGCTTAATGCTCTTGGTGTGATTGCCATGTCGATGAGGCTTGGTGTTTCCTTTGCACAAATCCAGGAATCTCTCGCAGGTTTTGGTGGGGTAGTACGCAGATTTGATCTTCGCGGCACTGATGATGGCGTAACGTTTGTCGATGACTACGCCCATCTTCCCAATGAAATCGCAGCTGTCCTGGGCAGTTGTCATGACGCAACTGATTCATGGAAACGCATTGTTGCTGTATTTCAGCCGAATCGCTTCAATCGAATGAGCGTTATGTCAGAAGCTTATGCGGGTTGTTTTTTGGATGCAGATGTTGTAGTCGTAACTGATATTTACTCTTCTGGTACGGCGCCAATTGAAGGCGTAACGGGCGAGCTCGTCGTAGATGCCGTTACTGCAATGCATCCAACAACGCATATCGAATGGAAGCAGTCTCGAACGGAGTTAATCGAGTACTTGGCCACCGAGCTTCGGGCAGGCGACCTATGCATCTCGATGGGGTGTGGAGATATCCAATCTCTTCCTGATGAAGTGATTGATCGGCGTAGTCGGATGCGAGGTGCTCAGTGAACTCACCTGCGCAGTTGCGTAAGCCCGCAACTCCCGATGCACTTGACGAGGCTTATGGGTTGCTTGCCGGCCGAGCTAAACGTGATGTGTCGCTAGCTCAGTACACGACATATCGAGTGGGTGGATCCGCAGCGTTGCACATGCATGTCACCACCATTGACGATCTGTACGCGGTGAGTTCGGTATTGGCTCACGTTGAACTGCCGTTGTTAGTGATTGGGCGTGGAAGCAACTTGTTGATCTCAGACAGTGGTTTTTCTGGTCTAGCGCTCACGATGGGAGGGGTAGCCGAATACATCGATCTACCTGATCGCTCGGAAGATCCTGATGTTGAGCCGATTGCGTTGTTTGGTGGGTCAACTACCTTGCCGGTGGCAGCTCGGCAAAGTGTGGCGCGTGGTCTTAAAGGATTTGAGTGGGGCGTTGGTGTTCCCGGTTCAATTGGCGGAGCAGTGCGGATGAACGCTGGAGGACACGGTTCGGACATGGCCTCTTCGTTGACGTCGGTGCGGATCTTCCATTTGCGCAAGGGAATGGAAGCAGATGTCCAGGCTGTTGATTTAGGTTTGCGCTTCCGAGGATCGGCATTAGATGACCACCATGTTGTGCTCAGTGCAACCGTTGATTTGGAGTGGTCGTCCGATATGAATGCTTCCGAAATCGAATTGCAAGAAGTGGTGAAGTGGCGACGCGAGAATCAACCTGGCGGACAGAATGCGGGCTCGGTGTTTGTTAATCCCGAGCCGGGGCGTTTGTCGGCAGGTGCGGTCATTGATGAACTGGGATTGCGCGGATTGCGTATTGGATCGGCACACGTTTCAGAAAAGCACGCAAACTTCATCCAGGCAGACGACGGTGGTAGTGCTCGCGATGTAATTGCATTAATGGCCCACGTGCGCAAACGCGTGCGTGAAGAGCGAGGCTATGCATTGCGAAGCGAAATTCGTCTTGTTGGATTCGAGACAGAGACCGATCCAGACATTGTCGATTTGTTGAATAAGGATTCCGAATTCGGTGTGTCGACGATTCGTCTCGAGCAAGTGTTCGCAAAGACAGGTGTCGCCAACCCGGTTGATGCATCCATTCCGCTGTCTGTTCTTGATGGAAACGTTGTTCGAATTGTCGACGCCGAAGTGTCTGAAGAAGTTTTAGAAGAATTAGCGGATGCGTTCGGTCGCGACGTAACGCGCGATATAACCATCGATTTGGTGCAGCCAGAGGTAGCAGCAGATACTGAAAGAGTGGTCATTGTTGACGATGATTTGCGTATCGTTACTGACGATGATTTTCCCGCAGACACCATGTCGCAATCGGTGCATCGTGCACCAACGTCGACTCGAATTGCAATCATTGATGAAGATCTGGATGCCAGCACACTGGTTGACACCAGTGATGAAGCGTCTGCAGATGACAGTGCAATCTCGTGGGCAGAGTTATCTGCTGGCAGGCGATTTGCTAATTCGCTTAAGCAACTTGTTGCTTTCCGCGGTGTGTCAAAGCGAAAGAAGATTTTGCTTGCTGGAACATCGTTCGTGGCGATGTCAATTCTTGCAATGATTGTGTTGGCTTCACCGATTGTGGCTGTGCGACAAATTGATGTTGAGGGAGTTAAGTACGCAAATAGAGCATTGATTGAAACAGTGTCAAAAACGCTCCGCGGTAAATCGGTGTTAACTGCAGACACAGCCGCTGCACAAAAGTTGCTGGAGACTGACCCGTGGATTGAGTCCGCCAGGATCAAAACATACCTACCCAGTAGAGCTGTAATCGAAGTCAATGAGCGGGTTCCCGCTGCGTGGTTTTTGGGTGTAGATAATCAGGCCCGAGTAATCGATCAAGAAGGTCGCGTACTTGCGGTGCTCAATGGCCGACCAACGGCATACATGTTGATTGACGGGATTGGGCCAAACTTGGTTGCAGGTGCGATGGCCTCAAACTCGTATACGGCTGCGGCACAGCTTGCCGTCTCGTTGCCTGAAGAGATTCGACCTGTTGTGAAAAGCATGGGTGTTGATGGCCCTGAACAGGTAACCATGACCCTCTTGACGGGAGCGGTCGTCCGGTTTGGTGAGCCAGTTGATCTGCGTAACAAGCTTGTCAATGTGGTGGTCATTTTGCGACGGCAGGACATCAATCAAATTGCTGGTATCGATGTGTCGTCCGGAACCCCTGTCGTCACCTCTCCATAACCACCGCGTGAGACTTCACATATGGGTCGTGCCCGTCAACTAGCCTGCTAGGGACGTCTTTTACGTACGTCCATACATGTGTGATTAACGGAGGATTGAACAATATGGCTGGTGCACCGCACAATTTCTTGGCAGTGATCAAGGTGATCGGCGTAGGCGGCGGAGGTATTAACGCTGTTCAGCGCATGATCGACTCTGGCATGAAAGGTGTTGAGTTCATTGCGATCAACACTGATGCTCAAGCTCTGATGATGAGCGATGCAGAAGTCAAGATTGATATCGGTCGTGAGTTCACGCGCGGGCTCGGTGCAGGCAGCGATCCAGAAGTTGGTCGTGAAGCTGCCGAGTCAAGCCGTGCAGAAATCGAAGAACTTGTTGCCGGTGCAGACATGGTGTTCATTACCGCCGGTGAAGGTGGCGGTACAGGAACAGGTGCAGCACCGGTCATCGCCGAAATCTCGCGTGCTGCCGGTGCATTAACTGTTGGCATTGTGACGCGTCCTTTTAATTTTGAAGGCCGTCGTCGCGCATTGCAGGCAGAGGCGGGTATTGCAAAGTTGCGCGAAAAAGTTGACACCTTGATCGTGATTCCAAACGAGCGCCTACTGTCGATTTCAAGTGATAAGACAAGTTTGCTTGCTGCATTTGCATCAGCCGATCAAGTGCTGCTCGATGGAGTGGTGGGTATCACCGGTTTGATCATGACGCCAGGATTAATCAACACCGACTTCGCTGATGTGAAGATGATTCTGAAGAATGCCGGAACGTCATTGATGGGTATTGGCCGTGGTACAGGTGACAATCGCGCAACCGTCGCGGCTAATGCTGCAATCAATTCGCCGTTGCTTGAATCATCGGTTGAGGGTGCTCGTGGAATTTTGCTCAATATCGCTGGTCCGTCCGACCTCGGTCTATTTGAAGTAAACACTGCTTCAGAGATCATTCACGGGGTTGCTCACCCAGATGCCAACATCATCTTTGGTTCAGTGATTGACGATGAGTTGGTTGATGAAATCAAGATCACAGTGATTGCCGCTGGCTTTGACCGTGTTGACTCGACAAGTAGTCGTGCAACACGTGACGTGCGTTCGGGTGACACAGGCCGTGTTCCAGAACAGCGCGGAAGCCGTTTGAAGGAATTGTTTGGAAGTGGTGAAGATCCATTGCGTGATGATGACGATGGTCTTGATGTTCCTTCATTCTTGAAGTAATTGGCATTGGACCAACTCCGCGTTTCGGAAGCGGTCGCACACGTCCGCAGTCGTATTTCGTCAGTGGGTGGAAACGGCGTTGCACTCATTGCGGTGACGAAAACGTTTGGGCCAGATGCATGGCTCATGGCGCAGGCGGCTGGCTGTGATGGTGTTGGTGAGAACTACGCGCAAGAGGTGCTCATAAAAGCCGAGGTAGTTCCGCGGGCGAATCGTCTTCCCGTTCATTTCATCGGACAATTGCAGACCAATAAAATCAAGCAGTTGGCTGACATCGTCGATGTATGGCAATCAGTGGATCGAGCCTCGGTGATCACCGAGATTGCTCAGCGTGTCAAGCGGCCAGACGTTGGTCTGTTCATCCAGGTAAACACCACTGAAGAAGACCACAAAGGGGGGTGTAGTCCATCTGCACTTGCGCAATTAGTCAAACAGGCAATGGATGCAGGGCTGTTGGTGAATGGGCTGATGACAGTTGGACCAACTGATGCCGACCCTCAACGCACGCGCGCCGCGTTTGCCCTGCTCCGTTCTCTCGCCGACGAACATGGATTGGAACATCGGTCGATGGGGATGACAGGTGATCTAGAGATCGCGATTGAGGAAGGTTCCACCATGGTCCGAATCGGTTCGGCTATTTTCGGTAACCGTCCATCACGACAGCAGTGAAGTGTTGTAACCTGTAAACGATGTCAATGTTTAGACGAGCAATGGACTATCTGGGTCTTGGACCTGACGACGCGTATGACGATTACGACGCTTCGGTAGCAGTGGAGCGTCCGCTCGCTCGCCGTCGTCCAGAACCTCGGCAGCGGATGCCGCGCCACGAGGAAGAATACGACGACTTCGAAGAATACGAGGAAGACTTTGTTGAGCCGCGAGGACCGCGTGCCCGTGCGCCACAGCAGCGAGATGACTCGAGTGTGCAAGTACGTCCTTCGGTTTCTGGTGCGCGCAACATTCCAACGGTCCGTCCGTTGTCAACTCATGCCGCCCAGCCAGTTGAGGTTCGACCAACTCGTTATGACCAAGCAAAAGAAGTTGCTGATTTGTTTAAGAGTGGACAGTCGGTGTTGCTCAACATTGGTTCAGCAGACAGCGAAATCGCACGACGACTTCTTGATTTCACCAGTGGTTTGATTTATGGAATGCAAGGCACAATGGAAAAGGTGTCACCTGGTGTGTTTTTGATCAAGCCTTATGGCGCAAGTTCGCCACGTATCTAACGTGATTTCTTCTCTGCTATGCCAGGCGCTTGGTATTTTTTTGTTCCTGGTGTACATCCGCGTCATCCTGTCGTGGTTTCCCGCTAACCCGCATGGGCCATTTGGCCAGGTTTCTCGTATCGTTCATCAGATCACCGATCCAGTGATGATTCCCGTGCGTCGTGCATTGCCGCTTGTTGGGCCACTTGATCTTTCACCCATTGTGGTGGTGATTGGTGTAACCATCTTGCGTAGTGCAATTTGTTGAACACGGTGAACTGACCAAAACCGCGCAATACACTGGCAAATCGTGACGTATCCCCAAGTTGATCCGCAGCCAAACTTTCCGGCACTCGAGTCGGCAACGCTGAAGTTTTGGCAAGAGGACAACACGTTTCAAGCTTCAATAGATCAGCATCCAGAATCTGCGGGTGTGGCAAGCGAGTTTGTGTTTTATGACGGTCCACCATTCGCCAATGGTTTGCCTCATTATGGGCACTTGCTTACTGGTTTCGTCAAAGACGCGGTGCCGCGTTACCAGACCATGCGCGGCAAGCGAGTTGAGCGTCGATTTGGTTGGGATTGCCACGGTTTGCCGGCGGAAGCTGAGGCAGAACGACAACTAGGAATCTCGGGGACTCAAGCAATTACCGATTTTGGAATTGCAAAATTTAATGACTATTGCAAGGTGTCAGTGTTGCAATACACCGCGGATTGGGAGCGGTATGTCACTCGTCAGGCACGGTGGGTTGACTTCACCAACGATTACAAAACGCTCGATCTGCCCTACATGGAAAGTGTGATGTGGGCATTCAAAGCGCTGTGGGATAAGGGTCTGATCTATGAAGGGTTCCGAGTACTCCCGTATTCATGGGCACTCGAAACCCCGTTATCCAACACTGAAACACGAATGGATGATGCGTATAAGCAAGTGCAGGATCCAGCACTAACCGTTGCCTTTGCACTTGAGTCGGGTGACTTCATTGTGGCGTGGACGACCACGCCGTGGACACTTCCGAGTAACTTGGCGCTCGCGGTTGGTCCAGACATCACGTATGTACGTGTGCGTCACAACGACAAGGTCTACATCCTTGCTGAAGCTCGGTTGGCAGCATACGAAAAAGAGTTGGCAGGGGCGGAAGTGCTCGGAACGGTTGTGGGATCACAATTGGTGGGGCAGAAGTATGCACCGTTGTTTCCGTACTTCGCCGATCAACCAGGCGCATTCACGATTCTTGCTGGCGACTTCGTCACCATTGACGACGGTACCGGTGTGGTGCACATGGCACCCGGTTTTGGTGAAGACGACCAACGTGTATGCAAAGAACATGGCATTGACTTAGTGGTTCCCGTAAACAGTCGTGGTGAATTCACTCACGAAGTCGCCGACTACGAAGGCGTTCAGGTGTTCGCTGCTAACCCGACAATCATTCGTGCGTTAAAAGAGCGCGGAGTCGTCTTGCGGCACGAGACATACGACCACTCGTACCCACATTGTTGGCGTACAGGTAAACCACTCATCTACAAAGCAGTAAGTTCATGGTTCGTCAATGTCACTGCAGTCAAAGAACGAATGGTCGCACTCAACCGAGAGATTCGTTGGGTCCCCGAGCATCTGCAAGATGGAAGCTTTGGCAAATGGCTCGAAAATGCACGTGACTGGAATATCAGTCGTAATCGTTTTTGGGGTTCGCCAATCCCTGTCTGGCGCAGTGATGATCCGGCATATCCGCGCATTGATGTGTATGGCAGTGTTGCCGAGCTTGAGCGCGACTTCGGGGTCGCGGTAACCGAACTACATCGGCCTGATGTAGATGATTTGGTTCGCCCGAACCCGGATGACCCAACAGGCAAATCGATGATGCGTCGCGTGCCCGAAGTGCTTGACTGTTGGTTCGAGAGTGGGTCTATGCCGTTTGCGCAAGTGCATTATCCGTTCGAAAATCAAGAGTGGTTTGAGCAACATAATCCTGGCGATTTCATCGTTGAATACATTGGTCAAACACGAGGATGGTTCTACACACTGCATGTATTGGCTACAGCGTTGTTTGACCGACCTGCATTCTCGACATGTGTAAGCCACGGAATTGTTTTGGGTGCAGATGGACAGAAAATGTCGAAGAGTCTGCGTAACTATCCCGATCCTATGGGCGTGTTCGATAGCTATGGAGCAGATGCGATGCGCTGGTATCTGCTTTCCTCGTCAATCTTGCGCGGTTCAGACTTTGCGGTAACTGAGGAGGGGATTCGCGACACCGTTCGCCAGGTGATGCTGCCGCTATGGAACAGCTGGTATTTCCTCTCGTTGTATTCAAATGCAGAAGGCAAGACGGGCGTCGTTGATTACTCATCCACCAATGTGCTCGACCAGTACGTTTTCTCAAAGTTGCACAATTTGGTGAATGATGCAACCACCAGTATGGACGAGTATGACTTGTTCAATGCCTGCCAGCATGTCCGTTCATTTTTAGATGTATTGACTAACTGGTACATCCGTCGCAGTCGAAATCGTTTTTGGGTCGGAGATCAAGAGGCAATCAATACGTTGCACACGGTGTTGGATGTGGTGACGCGAGTTGCTGCGCCACTATTGCCATTAACGACAGAACAAGTGTTTCAGGGCCTGACGGGCAAGCGCAGTGTGCATCTTGAGCAGTGGCCAAGTAGTGAAGCCATTCCTGTAGATGGCGTTTTAGTTACCGCTATGGATCAAGTTCGAGATGTGTGCTCCACAACGCTGTCGCTACGAAAGACATACTCGCGTCGAGTTCGCTTGCCGCTCGCAAATGTTACGGTGGCGTCACCGTCTGCCGAACGTTTGCGTCCATTTGTATCCATCATCACCGAGGAGGTGAATGTACACAATGTGACTCTCACTTCAGATGTGGAAGGTGTTGCACGACATGAGTTGCAGGTGATCCCGGCTGCACTTGGGCCGCGACTTGGTGTAGATACGCAGAAAGTGATTGTCGCTGTGAAAAAGGGTGACTGGACGCGTACTGGGGACGTGGTGACGGCCGGGGGATTTGATCTGCAACCTCATGAGTATCAGTTGAAGTTGTTGGCAGCGAATGATGATAAAGATGTTTCGGCAAGCGCTGCTCTTGCCGATGGTTTGGGCATTGTCTTGCTTGATATTGCGCTGACGCCGGAACTGTTGGCAGAAGGTGCGGCGCGCGACATTGTTCGAGTTGTGCAACAGGCGCGTCGTCAGGCAGATTTTGCGGTTTCCGATCGGATCCATCTGACCTTGGGGTTACCTGATGATGTGACCGAGCAGATTTCAGGTTTCATGGACTACATACGTGCTGAAACCCTTGCGGAAACGGTGTCCTATGATGCTGGCGCCCCACGAACTACGGACCTAGATGGAACTCCCATTGCAGTGGCCGTGGAACGACTACGGTGAAGCGCCAAGTTAGGGAGGTAGTTATGCCAACAAAGTCCGCCAAGAAAAAGTCTGTAGCCAAGAAGAAGCCAGTGGCGAAGAAGAAACCCATCGCGAAGAAGCCTGCAGCGAAGAAGAAGCCTGTCTCAAAGAGTAAGCCTGGCGCTGCACAAGCGGCAGCCAAGAAGAAGGCTGAGCTGAAGAAGAAGGCTGAGCTGAAGAAGAAGGCTGAGCTGAAGAAGAAGGCTGAGCTGAAGAAGAAGGCTGAGCTGAAGAAGAAGGCTGAGCTGAAGAAGAAGGCTGAGCTGAAGAAGAAGGCTGACGCAAAGAAGGCCGCAGAAGCATTGCGTAAGCAACAGTTACGCGAACGCGAAGCCGAGAAAAAGCGTCTTGCTGCAGCAAAGAAGAAAGAACTTGCCGAAAAGGCGAAGGCAAAGGCAATAGCCGAAAAGGAAAAGCAAAAAGAACGTATGCGCTTGGCTGCTGAAAAGCAGGCTGCGCGTGAGGCTGCCGAAAAAGAACGAATTGCACTGCGCGAAGCGAAAGAAGCAGCGCGACTTGCGGCGATCGCCGAAAAAGAAGCCGCGCGAGAAGCTGCGCTTCGTGCCAAGCGAAAACCAGAGCCACCACCTCGCCCTCCAATCATTAAAACTGAATTTGCGGATGGTATTCAGGCGACTAAGGAATTTGATCTGAAATTCCTCGCCTCGCAGCGTGAAGCGTTGCTTGAAAAGCGTTCATTCCTCACTACCCAGGCAGGTCGCTTAGAAGACGAGGCGAACGCGTTGATTGAAGATGTCGAAATGGGCGATGTTCAATTTGACGAAGAAGGCGGAGAAGGCGACACCATGGTGGTCGAGCGCGAACGAGATCTGATGCTCTCGGCACAAGCACGCCAAGAAGTTGAGGAAATTGATCTAGCGTTGGCTCGCATTGCGAGTGGTGAATACGGTTATTCAGTACACAGTGGATTACCGATTCCTCGTGAGCGTTTAAAGGCAATTCCATGGACAACCGAGTCGGTGTTGGAGCGGGTTGGCGGCATCGGTCGCCGATGACCAAGACAACGGTGCGGTATCGCGCCAAACGAGTTGGAATCGGTGCGGCGCTCATCGTGCTGGTGCTCGACATCATTACCAAATGGTGGGCGGTGCAACGACTGAGTGATGGCAGTGCAATAGATCTCATCGGCTCACTGCGGTTCAAGCTGGTGTACAACCAAGGAATGGCATTTTCTACGGGGACAAATGCGGGTCCATTTATCGGGTTGCTTGCAATAGTCGTCATCGTGGTGTTACTGCGCAATCTCAATAAAGTCGACAACCTGTTGTCGCTGATCGCTACTGGATCAATTATCGGTGGGGCGACGGGAAATGTGGTTGATCGAATTTTTCGTGGAGATAGTTTTCTCTCAGGTGCGGTAATCGACTTCATTGATCTGCAGTGGTGGCCAGTGTTCAACATTGCTGACATCGGCATCGTGTGCGGCGCAATAGCAATGGCGGTTTCATTAATTTTCTTTCCAGCACCGATAGGACAGGCCGATAACCATGTTGATTGAGTCCATTCCTGCTGCGCTTGCCGATCAGAGATTGGATCGTGTTGTTTCGTTAATTGCCGATATCAGTCGTGCCGCCACTGCAACACTGATCGAAATCGGTGGCGTGACCGTAGATGGAGTCGTCGCAATTGCCGGCAAGGTGAAGATGAAGGAAGGCCAGGAAATCACGGTTGACACTTCGATGATTCCTGCCAAGGAGTTACCTCAGGCGGATGCTGCGGTCGAGGTCGATGTGGTGTTTGCTGATGAACACATCATTGTCGTGAATAAGGCGCCAGGAATCGTGGTGCATCCCGGATCAGGAAATCCATCGGGAACGTTGGTTAACGGCGTGCTTGCGCAGTTTCCTGATGTTGCAACGGTGGGTGATCCGTTGCGGCCAGGAATCGTTCATCGTCTTGATGCCGGAACGAGTGGTTTGATGGTCGTTGCACGCTCGCAGACGGCATATGACTCATTAGTTGATGCCTTGACGAGGAGAGATGTTTCCCGCGTCTACAGCGCGCTTGTGTGGGGACACCCTGAAGTATCCACGGGTGTCGTCGATGCACCTATTGGTCGAGACCAGCGTGACCCAACCAAGATGGCTGTAGTGATTGACGGAAAGTTCGCACGCACTCACTACGACGTCGTGCGGAAATTTGATCTGCCACAACCATGCGCTCTTGTCGAATGCCAACTCGAAACAGGTAGAACCCACCAAATTCGAGTTCATCTTGATTCAATTGGGCACCCAGTAGTGGGTGATTCAACATATGGTGGTGCGCGTAGTTCGCTGTCAAGCCCGCGGCCGATGTTGCATGCGGCGAAACTTAGCTTCACTCATCCATTCACTGCAGAAACTGTTTCGTTCGCTGTTCCTATCCCCGAGGATATGCAAGTGGTGATTGATCGTTGTGGAAACGAATAAACGTTAGGTCAGTTGGTTAGTGGTGTAGCTCTGGCCACGGTGCAGAGCCTCTGGCAGCCTGGGCGATTCCGGCAAGTGTGTAGTCCTCTAGGTGCTGGCGCATATGTTCACCCGCAACATTCCAAATTGCAAGCAAGACACAATGACCTTCATGGTCACATGCGCCGTCTTGATGCGGTTGACCAAAGTCTCCGAGCGAAATTGGTCCGTCGGCAGCAGCAATAATCTCGGAGAGTTTGATCTGGTCTGCAGGTCGTGCCAACACGTAGCCACCACCTACACCTCGCTTGGATTTAACAAGTCCGGCGCCTTTAAGTACGAGCAAGATTTGCTCGAGGTATGGCTGAGGGAGTGCAGTGCGCGTTGCGATATCGCGCACCGATG
>Ga0222714_10000984_pt1 | contig 32278 bp, 33 predicted proteins | sample C33_3DmetaG_FD_165048 | JGI IMG/M metagenome (GOLD analysis project Ga0222714, IMG submission 165048) | Estuarine water microbial communities from San Francisco Bay, California, United States - C33_3D | ecosystem: Environmental > Aquatic > Marine > Unclassified | place: USA: California... | reverse complement strand
GCTACGAACGAGTACTCAAGGTTGTTGATTCATCCAGAATCGTCGTTGCCACCGATGATGAACGGATAGCAAACGAATGCGCGGTCCATGGCATGAACTTCGTCATGACAAGTTCGGAGTGTCTCACTGGAACGGATCGTGTAGCCGAAGTGGCAACGAAGATTGCGGCGGACTGGTACATCAACGTTCAGGGCGATGAACCGTTCCTCGATCCGACTGCAGTCGAAGCACTCCACTCGTCCATTTCGTTAGCATCCGAGAGTGTTCTAGTCATCAACGCGCATGCCTCTATCTCAGATGAAGTTGATTTCAAAAGCGCGACCGTTCCGAAGGTAGTAACCGACTTGTCGGGACGACTGCTCTACATCAGTAGAGCAGCGATTCCGACGACGAAGCAACTGGAGTTTCGCGGTGCAACACGCCAAATTGGTATGTACGCATTTCGACGACACGCATTGGAGCTCTTCTCGAGTCGGACACGCAAGACTCCTCTTGAAGAGCTTGAAGACATAGAAATTCTCAGGTTTCTGGAAATGGGCGTGGAAGTACAAATGATAGAGGTTGCGTCTGGAGGAATTGCAATTGACACTCCGGATGATCTCGCCAGGGCTCGCCGCTTTCTAGGTAGTTGTAGTTGACTTAACGCAGCTGGTCCTCGATGAGTGATTTCCATCTCGGGAGCAGTGGGTTGATCACGAAGTAGTGGGCAATTGGCGGCACGAATCCGGACCGTGACTCTGCCTGACACATCCAATCGACCGCAGCATCGGCGTCGACAGCAACGTGGTGGAAGGCGTCTTCCTCAATTGGGCTCATCGCGAGACCCGATGGAATCTCTAGTGAGCACGACGGCACTCCGGCAAGGTAGGTGTCCAGTGGCGCCGCCCTACCCACCATCAATGCGGCTGACGCTCCACGACACAATTGCTTCAACGGTTCGGAGCTCAACGTCACGAGTTCAGTCTCAATCTCGACAGGTTGACCACATTGCGGATGCCACTTCACCACGATGTGCCGATTGACGTTCCGTAACCTCATGGCATCGGAAAACTTCTTCAGCTCTCGTAGTGAACTCTCGCAGTCTGCCCCACCGACAACGAGCCACTCTCCAGCGTCATCTGTTCTGCTCTGGCTCGACGTCGACAGAGATGGTTCAGTCCCGAGATGTTGGTATCGAAGTGCCTCCACTTCGACTAGCCCCGTGCCGAGCCTCCCAAGTTCGCTCGCATCATGCGGACCATGCACCGCCAATCGCTTGAGGGGAAGTTCACTAATAAAGGTATGGGCTCGAAGATCCCATGGTCGCATCATGGTATGTAGGTACGGAAACCACCGCAAATTGCGAGATTCCAGAGTACGCACGAGGCACGATTCCCAACTCTGCCCCTCAAACGCGACTACCCAAAGTTTCGTGGTCGAGTTGGCAGTTACCGCAGTATCGAACATCTGGGTGAGAAGGGCGGTTCGTACCCCATGACTTCCGTGAACCGACTGTTGCAGCTTGGGCTTCCACCACCGCCACAGTGTGCTCGCATCCGATGAGTGCCCAAGTTCAGGCGTAAGCCTTGAAAGTGACGGAACGCGACGACAAATCCTGATCCACGTTGCAGCGCCTCTCCACCAACTGCGCAGGGAAAAGTAGTCAGCAAGGAGCACGTGTTCGTGACGTGATGCGTCGACGGATCGCACCGCGTGTCGGATGTTCGATGGTGCAGCAGTGACGGATCCCACCGAGTGTAAGTGGAGAAAACCAACGGATATACCTTGCTTTCGTAATTCGTCTGGCAAGTTGCCGAAATACGGCGATGTCCACTCACCAGTGGATCCATTGGCTCTTCCCGAGTTCGGTGTGGGCCAGTACTGAACGAACATCACGTCGGCTTTCGTGGCAGGGGGCTTTCGTCGGATGAGTGCGTGCGTCAGGGCCCTCAACCAAGCAAGCGCAGAACGAGTTCGTACCACCCCTGTTCGTGGGGCGAGGTTTGACTCCTCTGACTCATCGTCAATCAACGATCGAATCTGATCTACCAGGGTGGGGTCGGCCCACAAACTACTTTCGCGGAGGCTGCTGGCCATCCACAGATCAGTGTCACCAACTCGCAGTGCATCCCGCAGTGCGGTGGAGCCCAACGACACGTCACCGAGTGACCTCATCGCACGCAGATAGCGAGCAATCACCTCGTGGCGCTGTGTCTCAAGCAGTGTTCGTACTCCCAACGTTGACGACTAGAGAATGGCGGAAGGGGTGGGATTTGAACCCACGGTAGGCATACACCCACAACGGTTTTCGAGACCGTCCCATTCGGCCGCTCTGGCACCCTTCCGTCTGGCAACGCTATCTGTGTATGTGTCACGCAATTTCGGCTGCACCACCCCCTTGTCGCAGCCATCCGAAAAGGTCGAGTGGCGGAGGGGGTGGGATTCGAACCCACGGAAGCTTGCGCTTCACGCGCTTTCCAAGCGCGCCGATTCGGCCGCTCTCGCACCCCTCCGAATCATCATCGCGTTGTCGTACAACGCATGAACGAGGGCAGGCTATCTGCACACAACCGTTAGTCTCACAATGCCGACATTTCGTCGAGTGAGGTGGCGGTCGGGTCCTGTGCAATGGATGCCCGAGAATCAGGTCAGGTCCGGAAGGAAGCAGCCTTCATCGGAAGCTGAAGTGTGCCGCAGATCGCCTGACCGTCACTTCAGTCGACGCGATTGCCGACGGAGTGCTTACCGTAAAGACGCGGCGCGTTCGCCGAGTCTTGGAACTCCCCACTCCGCGGTGAGCGCACCAAACTCCGAACCTGGGCCACTCCACTTCCACTCATCGACCATCCCAACATCAACGGTGTCGACCAACGTGGCCAAGATTCGAAACAATTCGGCGTCGGTGCGTTGCTCCCTCAGTACGACTGCCAACTTCTCTGCTCCTCGCACCTTCACCCCATCGGCAATCCACTGGGCATGATCCGGTGGAATAGACATGATGTCTCCGTATTTGGCCAGCACGGCTGCAGCGCTCTTGGCTCCCCAGCCAGGTAGGCCGGGAAATCCGTCTGCGCTATCGCCCACGAGCGCCAAGTAATCGATGATGGACTCGGGTCCGACACCGAACTTCGCTTGTATGGCAGTTTCGTCTATCAGCGCATTGTTCTTGCGATCAACTTGCACGACGCGACGCCCACTCACGCACTGACCGAGATCCTTGTCTGGGGTCAGCAGTTGCACCTGGTGAACACGGCGATCTTCACACGCAATTCGTACTGCCGAAGCAAGAGCGTCATCAGCTTCAAACTCTGTCATCGCCCATACCGTCACGCCCATCGCCGTGAGTGCATCTTCGAGCACCGGAATTTGCCGGAGAATCTCGGGTTCCATCTCCTCACTGGTCTTGTAACCAGGCCAAAGATCGTTACGAAAGCTTTCGATCACATGATCGGTAGCAACACCAACATGCGTGGCACCATTTTCAATCAGTTGCAGTGTGCTGGTGAGCACTCCAATCACCCCAGCGTTCTCGTGTTCCTCGGTGTGACGACCAAGCTGACCGTAAAATTGGCGATACAACTCGTAGGTACCGTCCACGAGATGCACGATCATGTGTATGAACCTAGACGCTGATCGTCAGCAACAACCACGCACCAAACAACAAATGTGGGCCGAACGGTATTCTCTTTTCTTTTCGTAGCCGACGAGCTATCACGCCGTGGAGAGCCCCTGTCATCGACGAAAGGGCTAGCCAGAACATCACCAAACGTGGATTTACGGAGCCGAGAAGCAAACTAAGTGGGGCCACCAACAGCACGTCACCAAATCCCAACGACTCCGCGGAACGCCAGTGCATTATCCAAAACAGAACGACGACTATGGCGGCAACAAATACAGCTCCGTATACACCGGTCCAGTTTCGTTCACTTGTCGCACGAACCGCAATGAGCCCCATGGTGCCGATGAGCGCCATCCAAGTCACGGGACGCGACAGTCGATGGGTGGTGGCGTCCAACACGCCCTGCACTACGAACAGCACCCATGCAACGAGGATTGTTGCGGCCGACAATGCCTCGATGCCCCAGAAAACCCATCCAGTCGTGAAGCTGACCACCATTACTACGACGACCACTGATCGAGAGAGTTCCGACTCACTCGAAATCTGCCTTGCAGTGTTTCTCGCCCATAGGACTAGTGGTATAGCCAATATGCCCCACAGCACCGCGAGCGATAGCCGGAGAACATTGTCCTGCATGTCCCGCAAGGCTAGGAAGGAATTCGTAGGTAGAACCATCTACGCAGAACCTGTCTGCTGTACGCGCTCATCGCCCCGACGACCTCACGTGCGACGCCTGCATCAATCTCATCCCTCTGCACCGCACGGTGAAACGTGGCGATCACATCTCGGGCTTGAGACGACTTCGACTTGTACGACCATGACTGTCGAGTAACTCGGAACTGTGCCAACACCTCTTTGTCTAGAAAGACCCTGCCCTGTTGCAACACTTTGATGTACATCTCAAGGTCGGTCGCATACCCTCCAGCGTTCGGCCACGGCAATTGACGCTGCAGTGCATCTCGTCGAAACATCACGCAAGACACCTCGCCGAAAAGATTCGTCCCCAAGGTGAGTGCGCGTCGTAGAGCAGTGCTACCCGCAATTGCGCCCTTCAAACCTGCCAATCCGATTGCATGTGCCAACACCTCCGAGTTTGGACCAGTTACCCGACGCCGAGCTGCAGTCATGACGCAGTCACCGTTGGCGACAAGTATCTCGGATTGGCGCTCCAGGCATCCTGGCAAGAGGTGATCATCCGCACAAAGCACCTTCATAAAATCTCCCGAGGCAAGCCCAGCGGCGGTCGTCCAATTCTCCGCCGCCGAAACCGGATGGGGCTGCACGACCAACCGAATATCCTGTTGCGAGTTGAGAAATTTCAGCGTCTCATCACTTGACCCATTTTCAACTACCACAATCTCATCGGCTGATCTGCTTTGGCCTCGAACTGATTCGAGAGTCGCCGCCAGGTGGGGCATCCCGTTTCGAACCGGAATTACTACGGAGATCCGAGGACTCACTTCACCACCTGCAGCGACTTCCAGCAGGCTTCGATGCCGCTACGAAGATCCCAAACTGGTGACCAATCATTCAGAACCGGTGGTCCGTCGAGGCGTGGTGACGCATGGGGTTGTCCGGTCCCAAACTTTTCCACAACCGTGCGGTTGACAGTTTCCTCTATAGCGGACACAACATCGGTGACGCGACAGTTTGCTGTAGCACGAACCGACCATTCTCCAGTGATTCCCTGTATCACCACGAGAGAGATCGCAGCTACAACATCATCGATATAGCAAAGATTCATTTCTGCATCCGGTGTCTCAATCTCCACGGTTCCACCAGACACGGCCATGTTCAATAGATGTGGTATGAGCTTTTTTCGCCGATCGCCTGGGCCATACGTGTCGTACAGCATCAGATCGCACGTACGTATGTTGCTGTGTACACCAAACCAACGAACGATCTCGGCAAATGCCTGCTTCGTTGCGGCATACAACGAATTTGGTTTTGTTCCTCCCACTCCCTGTCGCTGAAAAAACGTGCTGAGATTCACGAAGTGCGTTCCCTTGTCTCCGAGCGCCCCAAGCAGTATTGCCCCCATACGAATATTGGCATCAATCATCGGGTCAACATCCTTTGCTTCGTGATGCAAGACATAGTGGTTTGCACAATGCACAACAGCCTTCGGTGACACTTCGGCAACTAGTCGTGCCATTTTTTCCAAATCACCGTCGTGAAGTAGCCAGTCAACATTGTCCGCCTCAAAGAGTGGGGTCGACCGTGGTCCACTTATCGCCAAGGTTCGCTCACCATGTCGAGCAACCGACTTAACTACTGCACTGCCGATGAACCCAGTCGCGCCAGTAACAACGAAGGTCACTACGAACCCGAATACAAGAAGGGGGATTCAAAGTCCGAAAATCGCGGTAGGCAACGATCGCGCTCTGACAGCGTTGGATTTGCCGTGATCCACCCAAAAGAGAAGGAGTTCCATGCAATTCCCGAGTCGTACATTGGCGCATAGTCGACTTCTTGCGCATAGTTCACCACGGCTTCCGCGGACAGTACCTCGAATCCATGGGCACAGCCAGTGGGGATGAAGAGCCCGCCGGAGGAATCATCGAGCATTGTCACCAGACAGGTCCCGTACGTGGCACTACCGATACGAAGATCGAGCACGACATCACGAACCTCTCCTTGTGACACCCACACGAGTTTGGCTCCAGCGTGAGGAGGCAACTGCGTGTGCATTCCACGAATTACGCCGCTTCCTGATCGACTCCAGAACAACTCCCGTGGATGAAACTCAAGACCGGCAGTTTGCTGGAGGGACGTCGACAACACTTTCGAAAAGCTTCCTCGTGAGTCTCGATGCACTCCAAGATTCAGCATGTGACAACCCTGCATAGAAGGCACTATTTTGCCGATTGCACTCGTCACGCTGATGCAATGCTAGTGAGAATTCCCGATTCAGCATCGCGTCGTCTCTCAGATTGCTTCTACACTTGTGACATGCCAATGGAGTCAGGGATGACACCTGACCAGATTCGTGAGCAGATTGCTTTGCTTGTGGCGCAGTATTACAAAGCGGCGTTTTCAACGAACGAATTTCAAGCAGGGGTTTCTGAAATTCCGGTCACAGGAAAGGTGTTCGACGAGCGCGAGATGCAATCGCTGGTCAATTCGGCACTGGATTTCTGGCTGACTACCGGTCGCTTTGCGGCTGAATTTGAGAACCGATTCGCGGATGTGATGGGTGTTCGACATGCCCTCCTATGTAACTCGGGATCATCGGCCAACCTGCTCGCGATGTCAGCACTCACGTCTCCCCGACTTCGGGACCGCGCGCTTCGCGAAGGTGATGAGGTCATCACCACGGCTGCCGGCTTCCCAACAACGGTCAATCCCATCATTCAAAATCGACTAGTCCCGGTGTTTGTAGATGTCGAACTCGGAACCTACGATCCCTCCCCAGAGACAATTGAAGCTGCGATTGGACCCCGAACCAGGGCGATCATGATGGCACACACACTGGGCAATCCGTTTCAAGCCGACCGCATCCGCGAGATCGCCGACCGACACGACCTCTTCCTTGTTGAAGATGCGTGCGATGCCGTTGGCGCAAGTGTTGGTGGGAAACCCGTTGGGTCCTTTGGTGATCTCGCAACGGCAAGTTTTTACCCGGCCCATCACATCACTATGGGAGAGGGTGGTTGTGTGCTCACCAACAGCGGAGTATTGAAACAAGTTGTTGAATCCCTTCGTGACTGGGGTAGGGACTGCTGGTGTGCCCCTGGCACAGACAACACATGTGGTCGACGATTTGATTGGGAGTTGGGAACTTTGCCGCATGGATATGACCACAAATACATCTACTCCCACATTGGCTACAACTTAAAACTCACCGATATGCAAGCTGCAGTTGGTGTAGCTCAACTCGACAAACTTCAAACTTTTGTCGCACAACGACGTCAGAACTTCGCTTACTTGCTTCGTCAACTGCAGGACCTTGAAAGTCACTTTGTGTTTCCAGCGGCTACCGCTGGGAGTGAGCCGAGCTGGTTTGGATTTCCACTTACTATTCGTCCTGAATCTGAGATCAAACGTCATGAGCTCATCAATCACCTCGAGTCAAAGAAAATTCGAACGAGGCTACTTTTCGGCGGTAATCTTCTCCAACAGCCTGCGTATCAGGGAGTTGCTCATCGAGTATCTGGGGAGTTGAGCAACGCCAAAATCATCGCTACTTCCACCTTCTGGGTGGGTGTCTACCCAGCGGTGACCAACAAGATGTTGGATCACATTGTCAACGAGTTAAGCCAATTTTGTGTCAATAACTCTTAACTCACACACTGCCATGCTCTTCGGCCGAAACACCGAGTGCGCCGACGCGTTCACCAAGTCTTGCTACTCTCCATTCGGCGGTGAGTGTTGCGAAGTCAAGTAACGGCCCTGCCCACTTCCACTCATCTACGGTGCAAACGGCAACCTAATCGACAAGTGTGGTCAGAATACGAAACAGCTCAGCCTCTGCTCATTTATCGCGTAACGTGATGGCAAGCTTTTCGGATCTGCGCACTTTCTCGCTACCTGCTGCCCGTTGCGCATAGTCAGTGGGTATCGACATAATGTTGCCATTCTGCGCCAGCACGGTTGATGCACTCTTGGCATCCCAACCAGACAAACTTGGGAAACCATCGGCGCTGTCCCCCACCAGGGCCAGATAATCAATGATGGAAGTGGGGTCGATACAAAACTTCGTTTTTACTGCTTGTTCGTCAATTACTACAACGTTCTTGCGGTCTACTTGCACGACACGTCGGCCATTCACGCACTGACCAAGGTCTTTGTCGGGTGCGAGGAGGCGCACCTCATGCACTCGACGATCTTCACACGCAACCCGAACGGCGGAGGCTAGCGCATCATCAGCCTCAAACTGCTCCATCGCCCAGACCGCCACACCCATCGCAGTGAGTGCGTCTTCCAATATCGGAATCTGCCGCAAGATGTCGGGCTCCATTCCTTCGCTCGTCTTGTAGCCAGGCCACAAGTCATTTCGGAAGCTTTCGATCACATGGTCGGTGGCCACGCCAAGATGTGTTGCCCCATCTTCAATCAACTGCAGCGTGCTGGAGAGCACACCGATAACGCCGGCATTCTCATGTTCATCGGTATGCCGACCGAGCTGTCCATAGAACTGCCGATACAACTCATACGTACCGTCAACAAGGTGAACAATCACGACTCGAACCTAGACGCTGGTCACCAACACCATCCATGCGCCCAACAACAGATGGGGGCCGAACGGGATATGGCGTCTACCGTGTCGAACTCGAACCCAACCCGCGTGCGCGGCACCGGTGGAAGCCGCCACCAACTGCCACCACAGCACGCGCTCCACCGATACATACGCAATTGCGAGCGTCAGAGGCACCACCAAGAGCACGTCTCCCCAGCCCAGTGAGCCCGGTGAAACCTGGTGCATTAACGCATACACACCCACCGTCGCAAGAACGACCGTCATGCTCAGCACGGCAGTCAGGAACGCATCGGCGATCCACGCATCAATCGCCACTATCAGGGCTACAGCAATTGTCGCCCGTGAGGTAGCCGCCCGCGAAAGTCGATGCGTTCGAAGGTCAAGTGGCACCTGCACCATCATCAGTACAGTCACCACCGCTATCAGCGCGATAACTGCGATCCAGTTCATATCAACTTCTCAATCCTGCCCCACCTCACATCCGTCCTCCTCTCACTCGCATTAGAGTCAGCGGTGTGAGCTCTTCTACTACGCAAATCACCCTTGCAGCTGTCATTGGTCTGGCGCTCATGGTGGTAGTGGTGCACCTGTCTCGTCGTGGTCAACTCTCATTTCGCTATACGGTCGGCTGGATTGCGGTAGCCAGCGTCGGAATCCTCGGGGGGCTCCTAGTTCCGCTGGCGGAACCAATAGCCGAATTGCTCGGACTATCAGCGGCAGCCCTCTTGGCACTTGTAGCACTCGTTTTTTTCGTGGTGATTTCAATTCAGCTCTCCATCTCCATTTCTGGCTTACAGAAACAGAATCGGATACTCGCAGAAGAAATTGCGCGACTTCGTCAAGTTACTTCACGTCATGCGCAATGATTTGCTGGTTATCGTTCCAGCATTCAACGAATCGTCAACCATCTCCTCTGTTGTTGGAGATGTAGTTGCTCTCGGACTGAATGTATTGGTGATTGATGATGGATCATCTGACTCCACACCAGATCTTGCTGCACGCGCCGGAGCGATTGTCTTGCGGCTCCCTTTCAATTTGGGCGTTGGAGGCGCATTGCGAGCCGGATTTTCCTACGCAGTCGACCATGGATACTCCTCAGTTGTCCAGGTGGACGCTGACGGCCAGCATCCAGTACATCAAATCATGGATCTCGTACAGGCAGCTGAACAAGATCAAGCTCATCTCGTAATTGGAAGCCGTTACGTATCCAAAGATTCCACTCTTGCCCCAACATGGCTGCGGCGACTCGCAATGAAGTCTCTTGGACTTATCGCCTCAGTAAGTGCTGGTAGAAGACTTACTGACACAACTAGTGGATTTCGAATCATTCGTCAGCCTCTCTTGGGAGAGTTCACACGTGAGTTTCCGTCCTATTACCTCGGCGATACCTTCGAAGCAACAGTTGCCGCAGCTCGGGCAGGGTACCGCGTTATTGAAGTTCCCGCTGCCCTTTCACCACGCACGCACGGCCAATCTTCCGCGAGCACACTACGAGCAATACTTCTGATTGCCAAGGTGATCCTCATAACAGGAGCTCGACTTCGAAAGCGCATCAAATACATACCGTAAAGTCACCATTAATATTCTGAAATGTCAGACAAGATATCGACATAAAATTGACGTGCCTTTGGAGTTACGACAGCTGCACTGGCTCTGGCACGAATAACTTCTGCATTCAATATTGCGGCACCATCAACGAGATCATCATTCGTAAGTGCTTCGCGTAGTCGATTCACGACTGCTTGGATGTCGTCTGGTGCGACCAAGGATCCAGATGATTCTGTCAACCACTCGGACGCGCAACCAGTGTTGGATTGAATTGGATAACACCCAGTTGCCATTGCTTCAAGAAGCGAAGTGCTGATTCCATCTGAAAGTGCGATTCCTAGGTACGCACGAGACTCAGAAAACAACTTCAACATATCTGTGTGTGAGGTTCGTTTTCTGACTATTCGAATGTTCACTCCGTGCCGCAATCTGGAGAATAACGACCTCAGCCTCACCTTAAGTGATGCCGAGTAAATCAACACCTCAAACCCCTCTAGACAGTCCGAAACTCGTTCCAGTGCGTCAATCGCAACTAACGCTCTACCCACAAAACCCGTGTAGCCCTTGACGATGATCTTCTTTCTCTGACTGGGCGGTCGTGTATTGATTGGCAGGTCTTGAATATGGAGCCCGCCGCTGTTTGGAATCACTGACTTCACTTTGCCGGCGTATCCCATCTCTCGAACAATCCTGATATCTCGCTCACACTCAGCAGAGTAGTAATCGGCGATACTTAGGAGATCAATGATTCTCTCTCTATGTTTCGGGAAATTCTGAAACCAGTAGATGTCGCTGCCCCAGTTTGTTATGAGTACCTTCGGTAACTTTGTTGTCATTCGGGTATCTAAGAGCAAGTAGCCAGCGTGTTGAAGTTCCAAAACGTGAATTACATCAAACTGTGTACTGCTGATGACTCGACGTAATAGATATGCCCGAAACAGGTTCGAGAACACCAGATCCATCGCCGATAACGGAAATGCAAACCACTTCATGATTGCTGGCCGAATGGTCAGTGTCATCTCTGATGACTCATCCTCAATGCATTTCTTAATCAATGTATGTATGTGTCGATGAGGGGAAGAAGGGAAGAGGGAAAAATCAATTGGCTGATTCGTAAACTGAGATATCCAGCGACCTAAGTGAACACTGTCGGCCATCCCAAGAATGAGAATCTTTGATCGCTTACGTACCACGGCTCACACTTCGAAGAAGTTGCTCAAACTGCTCGATTTGTCTATCCCAGTTGCACTTTTGATTCATCAACTCAACTCCTCGGGTGGCCAGCTTCACTCGTTCTGTCGAATCATTTGCCAGGTTGACGGCTAGGCGCGCCATTTCTGACGGACTATTCGCATACAGAACTCCGTCTCCTTCTTGCACAACTGACTGCAGGCCACGCAATGGTGTTGCAATAGTCGGTAAACCACAGGCAAGATACTGCAAGATTTTGCCGGGTAAAGCACAATGAGTGACGAGATTAGGAAGAAATGGAAGAAGAGCCACGTGGCCTAATCGTAGATAGTCGGCAAGCATGTCGTACTCAATACGACCTGACAGTAAAACTTGACGGCTTAACTCTAGTTGCTCTACGAGGGAAGCAACCCTCAAGGAGTCCTCACCATTCCCAAGGACAAGAAACATTAAGTTTGAATCTTGTCTAAGTGGTACAGAGAGTTCACTGACTAGTTCATGTACGCCACCAAAACGGAAGAGTGTTCCCATGAACACAAGCACTTTCTGATTTGGATGGATCCCAAGCTGCTGCTGCAACTCTCGGTTCGGAGGTGCTGGAACAAACCTCTTGGAATCACAACCGGGAAGAATCACTGCGGTCCTTGACCGCATCGCGCCATGATCAATGCAGTACTCACGCAATACCTCGTTATGCGTCGCGACAAAATCTGCTCGGCTGAAGACGTACCGTTCTGCGGACTTCACAAGCCTTACGAATCGAGTCTTGCGCAGTACATGAGGTACATCAATCACGCGCGAAATCACAGGAAGACCCATACGGCGACACATTGCAACAATCTGCCAACCACTCGTAGGAACTGAGTACAGTACAACGAGATCTGGTCTGATTCGACGGCATAGAAACAAAAACGCAAGTGGCTGGATCACCACAGCCAGCAATCTTCCAAGAATTCCCGGCAGAAATCGAGGTGGCGACGTGACAAGAACCCGCGACCCAGGGTGAGCCCGTGATTCTGCTGTGGTTGTTGTCCTCCAGCGTGTTCGAGGCTTGCCCTCCTCAAAATCCAAGAAGAACACTTCGTGTCCTTTGAGCGACAGAAGTTCGGGAAAGTCGTGCATTTCGTAAACGACTTTGTTGAACCAACTCACTTCATGAACAAACAGAATCTTCATTCCAAGGACGGCTTGCGCCAAGTCTTACGGTTGATATATCCGGTATAGCTATGAATGAGGTTCGCTACACGCCATGAGACATCAAGATCTCGATAACTCTGGGGAATGTTTCGTATGGCTTGACTATCGAATCGATTACGTGAGAAGTTGATTCCTGCAATCAAGCTCACGGGGTCAATCCCAGTCATTACTAGAACCCCGCTGTCCATTCCTTCGGGACGTTCATGTGCATCTCGAGCCGTTACTGCGGGAAAGCCGACGATGGCCGCTTCTTCGGTGATTGTGCCGCTATCTGAGATCGTGCAGTACGCATCCATCTGTAACCGTACATAGTCAAAGAAGCCCAGTGGCTTCGTCTGTCGAACGAGCGGGTGAAACGGCAAAGAAAGCTGCTCAAGCCGAATTCTTGTGCGTGGATGGACCGAAAGCACGATGGGAAATGCAAGTTCCTGCGCAACAGTATTGAGCGACTCTACGATGCTGACCAGCCGTTTAGGGCTGTCAACGTTCTCTTCGCGGTGAAATGACGCGACAAGATATCGATTCTTTTCGACGTTGAGCGACGGAAGCACCTGCGACTCGTCAATATTGGCCTGATGATGCTTTAGGACCTCCGCCATGGGCGATCCCGTGAGGAAAATCTGATCTGCTGGCAAGCCCTCAGCAATTAGGTTGCGGCGCGCATGCTCTGTGTACACAAGATTTATGTCACTCGTGTGATCAATAATCTTCCGATTAACCTCCTCGGGAACGCGGGTATCAAAACAGCGATTACCTGCTTCCATATGGAAGATTGGGATGTGGCGCTTCTTGGCTGCAATAACGCTCAAGCAGCTATTGGTATCCCCGAGAATCAAGACTGCATCTGGAGCCTCCACCGCCAGAACTTTATCCAGCCCCTCTATACAGCGTGCAATTGTTGTTGCAGCTGTCTCACCGGCTGATCCTAAGAAGTGATTCGGCTTGCGTATCCCAAGCTCCTGAAAAAAGATTTCGTTGAGCTCATAGTCATAGTTTTGCCCAGTATGTACAACTATGTGTCTGAAGCAGTCATCTAGTCGTGCCATTATGCGACTGAGGCGAATGATCTCAGGACGAGTCCCCACTACTGTGAGTACCTTCATGCGAATTTCACTCTTCATTTATGGCTCCCCGTATATTGCCTGATCTGAACACAGCTCGCTCAGCATTGCGTCCCACGAAGGCACTTGGATACCAGTTACTTTACTGAACTCGCTTCCATCTAGTGTCCGATCGCACTCGAATAAGTCATCCGGATTGATGGTCATACCTAAGCGCAATCGCATATTCAATTCAGATAGAAGGTCAAACTTCGAGATTGGACTTGAAGCAACCTGATACAGCCCTACAAGGTTCGGAAATTGATTGATAACGCGGGCTACTACATCTGAGAGTGCTCGAGTCGTGAGCCCAGAATAAATGGCTCTCCGAAAACCGTTGACCACATTCCCTCTCTGAGAAATCACCCATTCAATCAACTCCTCATTCCCCACTATCTGTCGTCCAATGAAGGATGTACGGAGGGTCAGACTTGATCCGTAGTCAACCTCGCCGAGCCTCTTTGTCACACCATAGATATCAAAAGCATCAGGCACATCCGTTAAGGCCTTTACGCCGGGCCGACCAGCGAAAACACAGTCCGTACTGAAGTGAATGAGGCGAATCCCCAACTCCGTGCATGATCTTGCCAACTGATGTGGAAAGACGCTATTGATAAGGATCGCGTCAATCGTCCGGCGCTTGTTCATCTTGTGCTTGATTAGCCCAACACAATTGAGGACGACGTCAGGTCGCCACTTGCGAAGAACAACCTCAACTCTTGGCCAATCAGTTGTATCCAACAGGTCAATACATCGATCTCTTGGAAGCAGTTGATCAATCTTCTTGGTTTGATCGTATGGCGTAGAGATCGTTCCGACTACCGAATGGAGCGGTGAAAGCACCCGAATAAGCATGTGCCCGAGCATTCCCGTGGCTCCAAGAATGAGAATTGTCCTTCTGCTATCTGACAGGCTCAGACCAAACTCAGACATTTGTTCTTCTGTCACCAAGTGCTCTCTGAACAATCTCGAGTGTCAAGAGCAACTCCTGCACTTGCTCAACATCAAGTCGGGTCGTGTTGTGAGAAGAATACTCTGTACTTGTAGAGATTCTTGTCTCACCTAACTCAACAAACTTTTCGTAATTCAAGTCACGAAGATCGGGCGAAATCCGGAAGTACTCGCCACAGTCATCGGCTAGCGCCATCTCTTCCCTGCTAAGAAGCACCTCAAAGAGCTTCTCGCCGTGCCGAGTCCCAATGACATTAACGGGGTGATTTGGCACCTCCAGAAGTTGAGTTATGGCCGTCACTAAAGTACGAATTGTTGCAGCAGGTGACTTCTGAACGAAGATATCCCCATTCGTTCCGTTACCAAATGCGTATAGCACGAGGTCAAGAGCGTCATCCAGACTCATCATGAAGCGCGTCATCTCGTAGTCGGTAACGGTTATTGGTTCACCTCGCAATACCTGGGAAATCATTAGTGGGATAACGGAACCACGGGTTGCCATTACATTCCCGTAGCGGGTGCCGCACAACACGGTTTGAGAGTCTTTGAGACTGCGCGATCGCGCCACCATGACCTTTTCCATGAGAGCTTTTGACATGCCCATCGCATTTATCGGATACACCGCTTTGTCAGTTGAAAGACAAATCACCTTTTCGACCCCGGCCTGAACGGCTGCCTCAAGAACGTTCTCGGTTCCCATCACGTTGGTTTTTATCGCTTCCATCGGGTGAAACTCACATGACGGTACCTGTTTCAATGCCGCTGCATGAAAAACGAAGTCCACCGATTTCATCGCCTGGGACACCGACGAGTAATCACGCACATCACCAACATAAAACTTGACTTTGGGCGACTTATACATCTGCCTCATATCGTCTTGTTTTTTTTCGTCACGGCTGAATATGCGAATTTCCGCAACATCTGTGTCGAGAAATCGACTCATTACTGCGTTACCAAACGAGCCGGTACCACCTGTGATAAGGACAATTTTGCGGTCAAACACCAATGTAAGCGTACCCCAAGACTCTCTATTAATTTTATTGCGTAGATCAACTTGAGCAGTTGTGTGATGTGAGTTATCGGATCCAACTTCAGTATCACGACTTTCAGAGTTCGGACTGAACTTGCCGAGAATCAGCTCCTCTAACCACCATCAACCACTGAACACTCCGATCTTTGTATCGAGCTATCCAAGTGAAACACTCAACCTCAAACCATTGATGTTTCGGGGGACCAGTTCTCTTATGATTATTGTCCTCAAGGGACCTAGCTGATTAGGTATCATCTTCCTATGGAAAAGTTCTTCACCTCACAGGGCGAGCTGAATCACATCATTTGTAAGTTCTCAGACTTGACCGATGCCCCAACGAACCGGCTGAACTTATGCCCCGATGAAGCGTTTCTTCAGTTGGGACTTATTAAGTCGGGCCCGAGAGATTATGCGGCGCACTTCCACCTTGATCATCAAACACCTAACCCAGTGATTCGAGCACAGGAATCATGGGTAGTGATGCGCGGGTCTGTCGAAGTCACACTTTACGATCGTGACAACACGGTCCAAGCCATACGCACGCTCCACCAAGGTGACGTAACGCTGACTCTTTTCGGTGGGCACGGCTACAGAATTTTGGAAGACGACACACTGGTGTATGAATTCAAGTCCGGACCATACGAGGGGCCAGCCGTTGATAAACAGCAAATTTAGCAATACCGATTGGGTTTAGTTAATGCGACTACACCTCGGGTGTGGAAAACGGTACCTTCCTGGATGGGTGCATGTAGATCTAACTCCAGCTCCGCATATTGACTTTGTAACCTCAATTGACGAACTCTCAATGTTTGCGAATGAGTCAGTAAATGAGATTTACTGTTCCCACGCACTCGAGTATTTTGACCGTGCTCAGGCCGCCAACGTACTTCGTGAATGGAAAAGAGTGTTGACTCTTGGTGGCACGCTATTTTTGGCAGTCCCCAACTTTCAGGCACTTGTTCAAATTTACGAGACAACACGCGATCTAAACTCCATACTTGGTCCCCTTTTTGGGCGCATGACCGGTGCGCTACCTCCTCAAACGATCTATCATCGAACAACATTTGATCAGGCTTCGCTTACTTCCTTACTCGAGGAACAAGGGTTTGTTAACGTGTCTGAATACGATCCGATCTCATTCCTCGGTCAACTAGATCCGAATTATGACGATCATTCGTTAGCATTTTTTCCACACATGAATCGCAGCGGGATTCAAGTGTCACTTTGCCTTCAGGCCCAATCATCGAAGTGACAAACTGCTTATCTGATACTAATGTTGGGGCAATCTTAGCGATTACTGAAGTAAGTTAATAATTGAAGCATCGAGTCGTCAACAATCTGTATGCATTGACCCCAAAGTGTTCTTTGGATAGCCATAGCCCCATATGAACGTGCCAATCCCATACAAACAGATAATCAAATGAAATTGCCGAGATAGTCGCAGGTCTTCTATGTGTTGCGATGTCATTGCTTTCAGATCAACCGAAATTACTTATTCAGACGAGCGAGCCAGATCTCAATCATTTCATCCAACATCTGCTCAAACGTAACCTCGGGTTTCCAATCCACTGTGTCTCGAAATAGTGAAGCATCACCGCGAAGATACGGCAACTCTTCTGGTCGCATGAATCTCGGATCTTGGATGACGTACTCTTGATATTCCATGCCCAACTTTGAGAATACGATTTGGCATAGCTCTCGGACTGAATGCGTAACTCCAGTTGCAACGACGTAATCACCCGGAGCAGGTAAATCCATCATCAATTGCATCGCTCTGACATAGTCTCGAGAATGTCCCCAGTCTCGAAAACTGTCTAGATTCCCAAGAACTAGCTGACTTTCAATCCCGAGCTTAATTGCAATAGCTGTTTTCACCACTTTAGTCGTTACAAAATTAGATCCCCGACGTGGTGATTCGTGATTAAAGAGAATACCGTTTGTTGCAAACAGTCCATACGCGTTTCGATAATTTCGAACCGCGGAGTAAGCGAAGAGTTTTGAACAGCCATAGGGAGATACGGGCGTCATCGTTGTGGTTTCGCGCTGAAAACCATCGGAGTCAACTGTGCTTCCAAACATTTCAGATGAACTTGCCTGGTAGTACTTGATCGTCGGATCGTGTTGCCGAATCAGTTCAAGTAGTTTGAGAACTGACATGCCATTTGTCTCGGCGGTGTATTCGGGAATATCAAAGCTGATACGAACGTGGCTCTGCGCCGCAAGATTGTAGATTACGTTTGGGGACGATATGGATAGGATTTTAGAAATTGATTGGATATCGGTAACGTCACCGTAGTAAGTCCTAATTTTGCCTTCTAGGTGATGAATCCGCGACTCCTGATGCTCCGGGGTTGAGTTTCTTCTCAGAACCCCCTCTACTTCATATCCAATCTGAAGTAAATGCTCCGCCAGATAACTGCCGTCTTGTCCAGCAATACCAAGAATTAGAGCTTTCCGTTTCGACATGTTACTTTTTCGCGAGATTCGTAAACGGCGCCCACTTGCGAATATCGGGGTAGTGACTCCAATCCATCATGTCCGGGTTTTCAGCGGGTATCCGGTCCATGAGCCAGATTCCTCTTGCCGCATCTTCAGGTGTCATATAGAAATGCCAGCCCAAAGATTGAACGTGTTCACTATTGTCGTACGGCAAGTTGAGATCACGCCCATCATATGAAGCCAATTTCAGCCATCGGTAGGCCTCATCTGAGTCGGTCAAGATTGCGCCTCCTTTTCCAATCGGTAGTCTCTTCTTGATTTGGAATGATAAGACCTGCAATGCGTCAGAATGAACATACATATTTTTGGTAAAGCGTGCGGCTGAGTCAAAAATATTCCACGGCTTTAATTCATAGATGCCAGACCAAGGAGTATCATCAAACTGTGGTTGACACCCAGCGTGAATTACTTGCATTGGAACGGAGACGTAAGTATGTGCTGGAATCACTACTACTCCAGATGCTTGACGATATTTCAAACTTAGAAAGAGCGCGTTTGACGCACAATCCGTGACCACTGCATATTTAGAGTTTGCATACTTCGCAAGCTTTTCTTCAAACAACGTGACGATATCACGAGGGTCTTGCCACTGGTAGCCGTCTTCTCTAATCATTTGTGGCTCTGGTCTTTGGAACTCGGAAGGCAATTTACCAAGCGGCCAACTGTTGTAATTCGTGCTCACATACTTACCTGCTTTGTGCTCAAATTCGAAGTTTAGACTATTTTAGTTTTGAAATACCATCGCGCTAACCTTTCAGATGCTCCTGCAATGAACTGAGACTAAATGTTGGCTCGATCTTGTTATTGCGCTTACGCTTGTCAAGTGAATTCCGCAATGGCATAGCTCCACTTCTTCAAAGTAATGCAAGTTTGGGTATCTCTCTGTTGATTGGCGCCTCAATGGAGTATTTATAGGGATTCGATTACTTGAACTACTGGCTCATTTCTCAGAAGTCGAAGTAGAAACTCAATGTTTCCAGCACTCGCCGCAGCGTGTTTCCAGTCGCGTGTCCAAATGAATTTAGCTGCTTCGCCAAGCGCAAGTATCACGGCAACCTGAATTACCCTGATCGGCGAGACCCTACTGGGATACCTCTGCGCCAGTAGCCACCTAACTCCATCATGATAAAGGCTTATCTCGCGCCAAGAATCTCGATTTGAGGTATCATTCAAATGCTTGATGGGAAGATGAACGGAAGAAACTATGTCTCCCAGATTGCAAACTCTGAGGTAAAAATCAACATCTTCTCCGTACATCCGCATTGTTGCGTCAAATTGCATGTAGTCGAAAACCCAAGCTCTCACACTCTGCATTCCCCCAACGAGCCATTCACAAGTTTCAATTGCCTTTTGGGGATGGGGAGGAATTGCAATACCTGATTGCAGAATCACTCCACACTTCTTCGAACCAATGCTCATTATTCGTCGAATCAGTCCACTGTTTTGTTGGGGATTCAGCTCGGAGTCATATCCGCCGACAGCCACGATTTGGGGAGAATCGTGACAAATTTGCCTAATACGCGTAAAGTAATCTTTCCCTGGAATAATGTCGTCGTCGAGGAAGTGAATCAACTCGAGATTCGGAAAGTTCTTCCGAGCCCACTCGATGCCTACGTTTCGCTGATGCGGTAGACCGGGTCTACTTCGTAGATACATAATGGGTACGGGGAGTTGGGGGGAAACTTGTTTGATGGCTTCGTCGGTCTTGATTGAGTCGCTTGAATCAACAATGACTACGACTGCTGGAAGAGTTGAGAACTGCAGTAACTCCTTAAGACGATCCTTAATCTGATGCTCTCGATTTCGTGTGCAAATTATCAGGGCATCGGTAGTTTGGGGCATGCTCAGGCAATCTTCGCTCTTGGCTAATCTATTTTTTGTAATTTTAGTAACGACTGTGATGAATACTACGCATATATGTGTTTTACCTCAAAGATGGTCGACTAGGTGGATCAGATACCTTTCAAGCACTTGCCGACACGTTGCCACAATTTTGACAACAAATCGAGCTCGGCCAAATTCATTTAGGTGACAGAGAGTCTTAAGTGTTGAATTTCGATAATTAGTGGAGCCCGATGCAGAAATTGGACCCGCGACCCACACATTACGAGAGCGTTCAATGGTATGTATACGACTAGTTACAAACAGAAAATGTCGCCAATTAAGCGATCCCAAAAACCTTGGTCACCCGAGACTCCCCAACCTCAAGTTCCAAATCAGAATTGGATAGACCTACTTTTTCCCTGACTTTTTAGGAAACAATCCGCTACTCTGAAATTATCAAATGACAAATCAACGTACTCCACTTGATTCCTCAAAAGACATAGCGCAATTTATTGCAGGCTTGTTTCCGTATAAAGTTGCCAAGTTAGTCAATCCACCTTGGTCACGTGACGATTCCACTTCCAAAGAATACAAAGGCAATTTTGGGAAAACTGAAGTACTTGAGGGTGACGCGAGCTGGATTGAAATGCTGGAATTTGGGAGGTCTTATCATCACATCGGCGCAGCCGTGCTTGACTACTGCATTCTCAATAAGAATTCGAGGGCTTTTGTATTTTTTTCCCTTGAGAACGAACTAATTGAAAAGTGTATCGAAACTTTGGCTGAGAACTCAAATCTGTACGTGATTTACGCGGTGAGTCTAGAGTTGTCCAAAAAAGGAGCATTAAATTTTATTGAGCTTTGTTACGGCAACAAGGCTTTCTTTACGGAACGTTACGGCAGACGCATGGCTCGAGAAAGATTTGTTTTCTCGACAAAAGCGTTTGTGATCTTTTACGAACTCAAAGAAGGTGTTGAGGAAGTCATTGAACTTAAGGCGAAGCTTCGCCACAATCTTCCCGCCGTGACTTTTGATAGGCGAATTCACGGGACCGACGGCGTTGAGGACACCCGTTACTTGGCTGAAGCATTAACTAACCCAAACACACTTAACCTTTTAAATCGAGTCAAGGTTTCACGTCATGACCGAGTCTTTAGTCGCTATCCGACTAGCCTGAGATTCAATCCGAATGTTTGCGTTGACGGTAGTGCAACAATGGAGCTATACGGTTTGAGAAAATCCCGAGATTTGGACTTAATTTGCCTGGGAGCAAGCCTGGAGGAAGAAATTCTTGCAATGGGATTTGATGTCAATAACGGGCATTATAAGGGGCTCCCTTTTTCTCATGAGGACGTCATCATTAGTCCGTATTTGCACGTCAGCCTATTTGGAATGAAATTTACCTCACTTGCCACGAGGCAACTCCTCTTGAGCTTTGGCCCACGATCTGCCCATGCTTCATGGGCAAACAAAAAAATGAGGGACATCAAATCCATTGCAGAATTCACACTTAACCGCCATTCGATCAGAGTAGGGCCGTCTGGCTATCTGAGCACGATGGCTACCCAACTACGACTTGTATTTGAGTTCGCAGTTAAACGAGTCATGCCACATTTACCGTCTGGTTTAGCCCAGATGCTTAAATCAGTCAATCAAAAGCTAACTGCAAAACTGAGATAACATTAGGATGAACGTAAATGTAGTTAAGTTTTGTAAATTTGCTGGCAGCATCCCGACAACACTAGGTTCATCTAGCTTGAGATTGCCAGCGCTTGCCTGGGGACATGGGTTCGTAGGTTCAAATCCCGCCAGCACCACGGTAATCTCCTGACTGATTTGCTTCCGTTGGGTTTGCCTGGGACTCAGGAATCACTGTCTAGATTAGGCTAAAACTTCGAAAGTACTGTGGGCATGCATGTGTACGGCAGTAGATATTGGGTGGATAGCTCTTCGCTGAAAACCTTGGAGCTCCCTATGCTTCGTTCTTGTGAATGGCGGTGAGGTGCGTGTTACGAAAATTAGTCAAGCAATTGCCTGGCGTTACACGTTTATACGAGAGATTGGTTCAGGGGCCGAAAGTATTGCGACTAAGCCCGATTGAGGACCTAAAGCCTTTTGCTCCCAACGTAGCCGGCGGCAATCGCAAGCGAAATTCCTTGACTTTATTAACAGCTAACCGCGTTGGAACAGTCTTTAGGGATAGTCTCGGTGCGCTTTTATCCCCAATACATATTGTTGACAGTGCTAACTTTGCGAGTCACTTTGGACTTAAAGCTGATTTCAGTGCGGACTTAAGAGACCTATTTTCAAAATACAGATCCGATAAAAGTAGCACGCACGATTACCATCTTGTGTACGGTCGGTTGTTTGAGGACCCGAATTCGGTTCGGCTGGTGGTGGAAATAGGTATCGGGACAAATTCGCCTGATGTCTTGTCCACCATGGGAAGGGGTCACGTAGGGGTGGGAGGCTCTCTCCGGGCTTGGAGGGACTTCTTTCCTTCCGCATCGGTAATCGGGTATGACATTGATCCTCAAGCCCTATTTAAAGATGTTCGAATTCGTACTGCCGTTATGGACCAGCGGGACGAGGACTCAATCAAAGCCGAATTTGACAAGCTAGAGGATTGCTCCGTTGATTTGTACATCGATGACGGTTTGCATACCCTCGACGCTAACCTTTTGCCAATCAGACATGCCTTTTCAAAAATTCGACCCGGTGGATGGTTGATCGTAGAGGATATCCACGCCGAAGCGGTGCCTTTTTGGGAAGCATTTGGCTCAGCGATTCCGGCGTTTAGAGGTCGCGCTTACAATTCTTGCGGGGCAGTCGGCCTATCTATTTGTGCTACAAAAAGCCGCCACTCATGATTTATCAAACCTTGTTTGATAATAAAACGATTGATGAGAACTCATGATCGGGGGGAGTTCGTGAATCCAACCCAGTCAGCCCCTCTGCCACCACGTTCTGTCGATTAGTAACGGGCACTATTCGCTTAAATGCACAGTTGTTCACATATAAAAAATGGTAGAAGACGGAACTCCAGCGAACAGATACCAGTAAACTGCGTTTGATTAGGTGGCATGGGGCTGCAGGTCCAAATCTTGCCAACCCCACGACAACCTTATTCACGAGAGCAACAAAACCAAGGTCGAAATTCACGATTACTTGCGAGATGATCAACTGAGATACTTATTAATTTGACAACTCAGTAAACTGGGCTTCCATTGCGAACTAGTCTCTTCCGTATATGGCTGTTAGGAAGTGGTCGGTCTGAGCGGATTAACTGACGGCTATAAGTTAGCTATAAGATATTTTGGGACTTCGGACATCCCAAAAACCAGTGGCTGGTGGAGTCTGTACTCAGAGCTGGAAGCCCTAAATATTCGAGTTGTTCAGCCGGAAAGCTATGGAATAGCTACGCACCTCTTAGTTATTGATTACAGTGAAAAAGATGTTGTGCGATGGCCAAAGCTTCCGAAGACGAATCGTTTTCTGACCGCGACTGAGCCTGTCTCGGTGAATCCAATTCAGTTCAGCAAGAAAGTCACAAGCAAATTCCAAAGAGTTATTGTTCCATCTAGGCTGTCGCCTCAAAGTTCGAATACCGTTGTTTATGAGGGTGGATATATCAATCCACTCCGGTATCCAACCGCTTTTTCAAATGACGGCTTTAGGCAGGGCTGCGCGATGATTAACGAGAATAAATTCAGCTTTGCTAGACAAAGTAACTACGCTCTACGAACAAAATTCATCCGGCATGCCCTAAGACGCGACTTCGACCTGAAAATAGCCGGAAAAAACTGGACGAGAGGCTTTATATGGACCGTTGCGAAGCTTATGCACCATCTTCTAATTGGGTTTCGCGCCAAGCAAATCAAGTTCAGAATTGCTGATGTTGTTCAATTAGTCACGTTTTCACTTAGCAGAAAAAGTGTTGAAACAATAGGCGTTGGCGTGGTTCCGGATAATGTCGAGTTCCTATCAAAGTTCAGGGTATCAATAGTCATTGAGAACGAATCTTCTTACGTTTCAGAGAAATTGCACGCTGCACTTATTGCAGGGTGCCAATGCGTCTATGTTGGCCCCAAACTAGACCCAATTGACTTTCCAGATGGTTTTCTTTTTCAATCAGAGCCTCATCCGGAAGCGATTCTCAAACAAGCAGAAAGAGCTTTACAGACCCGTTATGTGGTTTCAGCCCATGAACTGAAAAATCACATCGACAACAGCTCATTCTTTAGGGAAAATGGTGTAGGTCAACGCAATGCTTGGATTGCAAAGTCACTTTTCGCCTGGATGGGCTCTGATGATGGCAACCCGCCACAAGTTTCGGATTCGGTCAGATAGGAACACATCACAATATGAGCATCGGCAAATCTTAGAAACTAGAACGTGGTGAACTACAGAAAAGAACGTGGAGGGCTGGAGAATTAGGAAGATTATTTTTTCATTAGTTCAAGTGGCTTTTTTTACCTTTGAAGTTCTTAAGGGTAATTGCCATTTCAGACCTAGGGTTGTGGTGGGAGACTGGTCACACTCCAAATGGCGAGCAAAATATTTTATTCTTGGCGCGATGATTGTTGACGAAGAGCAAATTCTCGTCGAAAATTGGGGAAAGATATATAAACTTGGAGCCTGCCCCCAAAAAGAATTTTTTCGAAAACTTGATTGTGGAGAGGATCTCCAAGCCGATCCTTACTACACTGAATCCAAGGAGCGGCTAGATGAAGCCGCGTTCAACGCTTGGCTTAGCGTTAAGTTAGAACTCTGGGAGAACTTCAACCAAGATCCCAGGGACTTCACACCGATTGCCATTCGGTGCTCGATTGGGCAATTCATTGTTCAAGACGGAGCTCATCGACTATCCCTGAGAAGCCTACGTGGCTACAATTCGCACACATTGGGAATCGGGCTTTGGGACTGCATCCAGAAGCAATGAACTACGGAGTATTTGCCGACTCAGACTATTTGTCTCCGCGCCTTCACTTTAAGAGACAAGCAAACCAGTCGGAAGATTTTCGGGAGGCCCCAGTGGATCGGGCAAGCACAAGTTCACTTTTTGGTGGACGTGAGCAAGCAATATAGGTTTTGCACAATTCTTGGAAGACCCTGACTTATCAAAATTCTGAGAGACTGTTGCGCCCCCAGATCAGGAAGGTAGATCCTTTAGTTGGAAAGTGAACGAAAGAGGTTTCAATTCTGCCTCAATTTCATTCAGTGGAAGCCGCATACTATTTTTATTCAGAGCACGTACAACGACATCTAAATCAGGCAACCAAGGAAAATGGGAGTAGCAAAACTCTGGTCCCAGAGGAGTGAATCTATTGAGAGTTGCCCATCGATTCAAGTAGCTCTCATCGTGTACTGAGGCTACGATTCCCGCTCGGAGGTCAGCATCCATCCATGCGTCGCAAATTTTACTTAGCTTCCGGATTTCTTCTGTGGGGCCAAAGAAGATTCCACCTGCATAATAATCTCGCCTTTTTTGTCTGGGTACCCAAGCGGAAGAGTTACGTCTGGATTCCCATGATCCCAAGCCACCCTTTCTGAGCCTGCAGTAAATCTCGGCGAGTCGCTCTTTAGGCTTCAACTTGATTCCAAAATCTCTAGCCCAACCTGGATGTCTTACTAAATGAACCGATGTTGATTTTTGAATCGCAACGTGCAGGGCGTGCGGGTTTTCAATTTCCATGTCACAGTCCAAATAGCACAAGAAATCAAATTCGCCCATCTCTTGGGAGATGTACTTAAATCTGAGCATGGAAGCCAAGGGGAACTTTAACGGGGGGCACTTAAGTATTTTGACATGGTCATCTAGTTGGTTATCTTTCGTAAATCGAGCTAAGTGTTCCACTTGATCTGTGGCCACCACATAACGCCAGCCGAGCTCCTTTACCTGATCAGAGATAGATCCGAGTTGAGCCTCCAACATAAGTACATAGCGGTTGGTGGCGATGGTAAAAAATCCAATTTTTGATACACGATTTGAACACATCTGACTAGCAAGCTCTCTCTCCATAGATGTAATATTCCTCCCAGGGCATTCCAGGCTTCTTGTCGAAAGTGGAAGTCTTGTATCTATGTTTTCTCAGCCACTTGGAAACATCTTGAAACGTTTCGGTTTCAGGATTGCCGAGAAAATCATGGCAACTAACTACAATCCTCCTTGGGAGCAATGAAAGTCCCTCCAAGGCGAGAAGTTCAGCCCCCTCTATGTTCATCAGCAGTAGATCGGGTTCTAGAAAACCTGAGAGAGCCAGAACTTGATCGAGAGTGAACCCCATAAATTTGACCCCACTACCGAGAACATGGAGAATATTAGAAGTGGTGAAATCGGCACCAAGAAGGTTCCTGAGTGTCATTTTGGTCCACTCACTTTGGTTAGTAACTAGACCGAAGAATGGAAACACATTTTCAAAATTGTTCAGCTGAATTCCCATTGCGAGTTGCGCAAAGGCTGTCGGATCTCCCTCAATAGCGAGAACTTTTCCACTTGCACCTACGAGACGAGATGAAATAAACGCTTCGGTTCCAATGCCTGCCCCGACTGAAACGACTTGATCGCCTACTTGAGGAGAGTAGTACCTGAAAAAGGGACTGAACTCAATCTTGGAAAGCTCCAACGCCCAGTCCGAGGACTTCCCTTGTAAAACCAACCAAGGTTGGGTTTTGAATTGATGGAGCCAATACTTACGGCCAATCGGTTGGGTAGAAACCCAGCCATCCCTTCGGTCCCAAACGCCCCAAAAAGGTATTACTGTGCTGATCCAATAAGGGATGTTTCTTAATCTTCCCAACATCTCGGGTTCCCAACTTTTCAATAGCCCATCAGAGATTAGAGACTAATGGGGGCAAGTATGAGCCGATTATATAGAATAGTCACGCGATCGCATGTTATGTTCATCGCGTCGCACATTCACATTCCGGTCGGCGGGCCGATGTCCAATTATGTTCTGTTATCACCGTTATGAATATTGAGTTACGTATTGTAAGAGCAGCTGGGTGGGAGTTGTTTGGGAAGACCAAGGTGAATCATTTGTGATGAACGCTGGCGATTACGTCTGCAGCCAATAGCGAACCATCACCGTGTACTCAAGAGCACACACAATCTCAAAGTTATTGGTATTGGTACCCCTACCAAGCCAGAAACATTTGCTGAGCATCAAATAAATTTGCCAACTCTGTAAACAGAATTTGACCAATTTATCTGTGATGCCTTTTATTCGCAATGTTGCCAAACGATCTTTTAGCCGCCATGGCACCAATCGGGTTTTGCAACACGCAACACTGGAATTGATATTGCGACTTCAGGCTGCAAAAGTGTAGTGACGTTACACGCCAACCAGTCGGTGGTCATTGACGAATACAAGGGTATAAATCAGTTGAATTTTACCCTTGTTTTGTGTGGCTCAGCAGCACTCGAAACTGGTAACAATCGTGAGACAGAACAATTGCGACCTGGCACATCTGTAAATTTGCCGAATCTGCTCGACTACAAACTCAAAATCAAATCCAGCGACATCAGTCTTCTCGTCGTTGAACTACCCACTTCAAATTTCTGATTGGTCGCTATATCTCGCGGTTTAGTCCAACAAGTACTTTCAGGCTATTCAAATTACGAGTATTTGTGCTCTATCGCAGCACTAAGAGTCCAAAAAGGCTCAACTAGATTTGGTCACAGGTGCAAACAAATCTCGGCACGGCCAGCAAGAATTACTTTGTTCACACTGTCAACGCTTGACACAGTGCCACAAGTCAACGTCAGTATCGCGACTTACTAGCGAATAGGATTTTCAGTCTACAAACTGGTGCTCTACTGTGAACCATTGCGGTGGAATCAGATCACTGGTATCAATTTCTTCCGTAAAGAACCACGGTCTTGGTGCGACAACTGGTGTCACTCCTTGATTTAGCCAACCCGCCATCCAAGAAAACGTGCTATTTGCAATGACGAGCGATGGGGATGTAATGAGTGTTTGAAGATCGGTCCACGGCGAAGTCGCATCAACCTGGGTCACTGAAGTACCAATCTCACTTTCGAGTTCACTGAGATCATCAAGTCGATCTTGGGAGACCACCCAAACCTCACCAGACTGGCCAGCCGCACGAAGTGCAGTGATTGCATTTGAGTAATAGCGGTAGGGCAGAATACCGTGAATTTCACGTACTCCCATTTTTAAGTAGTCACCTCTTCGGACATGAATGACGATGTCGCGGTGGCCGAAAGAAGCTGGATTTGTTGCGAGATGTTTGATTGCCTCGCGGACTTCATTTCGACGCTCGATGCGTACCGGTTCAAGATAGCGCCATGACTGGAAGTATCCGACGGCACAAGAACCTTTTGAAAGCAAGAAGAAGTCTGGACTGAATAGAAACGAAGGTTCAACAAAGTCGCACCACCGTCGAATCCCAATCTTTCGTATCATGCGTCCAATTGGAGTTTGAGGTTCTCGAAGACATTCGACCGTACGAGAGAGTCCACCTGGAGATTTCTTGATCACCTGATCAACCAAGAAAGGTAGTTGTGGAGTATACCTGTGTTGTGATGGGTCGATGTACAGGCGGCACTCCAATTTGTCAGCTAGAGCTATACCTGCGAACAAACAGAACAATTGATTGCCAATACCCCCGCGACTGTGAATCGTGATTCCATCTGGGCGGGCATGTACCATTTGAAGTTTTCTTCGGAGCGTCATCTCAAAGCAGTTACCAGTTCTGCCTGGCGAGTCGAAGCAGTCCTGCTTTTGAGATCATCAGGTTTTGGACGTGGCCCGCCTATTTCGACTATCGCGGCAATTTTCAATTTTCTCCGATGAGAAAGCACCGGCTCATTTCGGGGGTACCAGATTGCTATCGGACCTTCAGGTCTTCTTTGAAAATTGGTGAAGATAGTATCAAGTACCATTAAGATACTACTCACAGGAGCAAATGGGGTTGTTGGCTCGGCGATTATGCGCCGACTTAAGATCGAGCCAACAATTGAAACTGTCACAATCACTCGAACCGAATTAGATCTGCTTGATGAGCAAGCTACTTCTGCATATCTCGAGCGACTGAAGCCTGAGATAGTCATAGGTGCTGCGGCGGTCGTTGGCGGTATAAAAGCGAATCTAGGTGAGCCTGTGCGTTTCTTACTTGAAAATCTTGCCATTCAGAATAACCTCATGATGGCGTCAGCTCGTGCAGGCGTGTCAAAGTTCGTATTTCTTGCTAGTTCGTGTATATATCCGCGACTCGCACCGCAACCAATGTCAGAGTCTGCTCTGATGACGGGACCTCTAGAACCAACTAACGAGTCTTATGCAGTCGCAAAACTTGCGGGGATTCAACTCGCTCGTTCTTTGCAGCAAGAAGGACACCTTGAGTCTATAGTCCTCATTCCGCCGAACATTTACGGACCAAATGATCACTTTGACTTAGAACGGGCTCACGTTCTCTCATCGCTGATACGTCGTTTTACTGACGCAGCCCTTGATGGCAAGAAATCCATGAACGTTTGGGGCAGTGGTAAAGCACGCCGTGAGTTTATGCATAGCGATGATTTAGCGGACGCTGTTCTATTTCTGCTTCACAACTCAGGTGCTCCTTTTCTAGTAAATGTCGGTGTGGGGAAAGACATTTCAATTTGGGATACTGCACATTTGATTGCCGAAATTACTGAATTTTCAGGAGAAATTGTCTTTGACCCCAACCAGCCAGAGGGTATGCCCCAGAAGCTCCTTGACAGCAGTGTTATACAGCAGCTCGGATGGCATCCTAGAGTTGCGCTTGCTGATGGTCTAACGCAGTTGGCGGCGGAGTACAGGAGTAAGATTTAATGTCGGAACCAATTAACGATGCGATTCATCAGTATTTGCTGGAGAATCCATCAGCTGACTCTGTGAGTGAGTATTGGTATCCACTTTCAAGGCCGTCGTTCGGTGCAGAGGAGATAACTGAAGCGGTCGAATCAATGATTACATATAGAACCACCATGTGGGACAAAACACGACGGTTCGAGGAACTGTTTTCAGAGTACGTGGGGGCTGAAGCGGTGATGGTTAACAGCGGGTCCTCCGCTGATTTACTCCTCGTCTACTCGATGTTAAGTACCTCTGGCGGCACGCTGGAACCAGGAGATGAAATTCTGGTTCCAGCCGTTACATGGCCTACACATCTTTGGTCAGTCGCCATGGCGGGACTAGTTCCTGTCTTGGTTGATGTCGACCCCAAAACTCTAAATATGGACTTCAACGATCTGCGGACCAAAATTTCGAGTCGAAGTAAGGCTGTTTTCCCCGTCCATCTGATGGGAAATCCTGCAAACCTCACCGAAATTCAAGCAATTGGTGCTGATGCAGGATTGACAATCTTAGAAGATTGCTGCGAAAGTCTGGGAGCTTTCTGGAATGGTCACCACGTCGGAAGCCAATCGTATGGCGGGACCTTCTCTTTCTTTTTTTCGCATCACATTTGCACGATGGAAGGTGGCATGATCGTCACCTCAGACCCCGAAACTGCCGAACGCTTACGACTCCTTCGGGCACATGGCTGGGCACGCAACTTGAAAAACCGAAGTCACCCTCTATTAAAACTTACGGAAGACTCCGCTCTCGATTCTCGCTACACATTCCTTGAATGGGGTTTCAACGTAAGGCCTACTGAACTGCAGGCTGGTTTTGGACTTCATCAGATCAAGAAGTTCCCACGATTCAAAGAGGTGCGAAATCGAGTGTTTGCACATGTCCGAGCAAACCTCGTCGATGTCTCGAATGTCATCCATCTTCCAGAAGTCAATCCGGAAGCTGAGGCCTGCTGGTTTGCTCTGCCAATCATGCTGAAGCCGGAAGCATCGATCTCTCGAAATGAGGTCACAAGAAAACTTCAAGCTCTCGGAGTGGAAACTCGACCGATTGTCGCTGGCAACTTGACCAAGCAGCCAGTGAGCAGGCGGTTCGATTGGCTACGCAAGGATGACTTGCCTGGAGCCAACGCAATTCATGATCGTGGATTTTACATAGGTATACATTCTCAATTCCACGACGAAGAGATAGAGCGAGTTACAGACACGCTTAGATCAGTATTGTCTTCCGCCTAATTAGTTGCTGTCAGACACCTTTCAAGCACTCGCAGACACGCTGATCAAGTAGACGTACCCATAAATGCTTAGTGACTACTCCTGCACGAGCTCAATCAACGTGCCGAACGAACCCTTCGGATGAATAAATGCGACTGTCGTGCCGCGAGACCCGGGGCGGGGCACCGTGTCGATTGGTGTTGCACCGGCCGCTGCCATCGCAGCGAGTGCGATCTTGCAGTCGGCCACTCGGTACCCCACGTGGTGCAGCCCTTCACCGCGCTTATCGAGCGCTTTGGCAACGGGCGAGTCTGGTCGTGTTGGGGTGAGCAACTGGATATAACTCTCAGCAACTTTTATGAGCACTTCCTCAACGCCGTCACGCTCAACTACTTCGCGGTGTTCGACGGTGGCGCCGAAAGCGCGTTGGTAGTACTCGACAGCGGCTCTTAAATCACGCACAGCAATTGCAACATGGTCAATCTCTGTGAGGATCACGAGGTGAATACTACGGGTTTACAGATGAGCGACCTGTATCTCTGACCAGTTCAACTCTTGTACCCACCAGAAATCGAGACCTAGGTCGGTGACAACTCCCTGAGTCTCGTCTCCACCGACAAGGATGACGACGAGATTGGAGTTGGGCACGTCCTGGCGAATTCGCGAGAGTACGCGACTTCCCACATGATTCTCCTGAGGAATCAATACGCCATCCGGACTAATGTCCGAGTTCAAGAGTGCACCCATCCATTCATTGAGCGCTTGAGCTCGTCCGGGGCTAAACGCCGCCGACAATCGGGTACAGAGATAGGCGGAAAAAACTTTGGAAGGTTCTTGGTGAAGGCATGCAATTTGTTTTTTTGGCTCAGTTGCGAGAATCTCAAGAACCTTTGCTTGAAACGTTGCGGTTGAATCACTCAATCCGGGCCCACGGAATCCATTATGGGATTCATGAACCACGGAACTCCAAAGTAAAACTAAGGCGAATCCTACGACGAGTGACTCACGACCAAGTCGCGTGAAGGACTCAACCAGTAGTGCTCCGAAGCCGACCATCGCAAGGAGCGAAAGCAAGACCAG
>Ga0222714_10000983_pt1 | contig 32291 bp, 15 predicted proteins | sample C33_3DmetaG_FD_165048 | JGI IMG/M metagenome (GOLD analysis project Ga0222714, IMG submission 165048) | Estuarine water microbial communities from San Francisco Bay, California, United States - C33_3D | ecosystem: Environmental > Aquatic > Marine > Unclassified | place: USA: California... | reverse complement strand
TTTTCAGTTACTGCAGTCTGAAGTTTTGAACCTGGATTCTCACGACGATAAGCGTCCACTGCTGCCTGACTCAACCCATCAGTTTTATCTTTACGATTGACCTTTTGCCAATCCTCACTGAGTTCTTCTCTCCAATTAGAGTATCCTTCTTTCACACAGTTGGGAACCATCTTCCCACCCTTCTTTTTCATACCAACTTGCTTGTAACCATCCCAGCAAGGATCTTTATCTTCTTGCACACCTTTAATTGGTTCTGGTTTAATTATATCAATTGATTCAATTTCTAATGGTTTAAATTCATCTCTCCAATTTGAAAATTCATATGATTCACTCTTATTTCCCCAGTTATCAGCGCCAACCTTACGGCACTTGACTAATGCACCAGATGCATATGCACTTGGCCAAACTTTATAACGAGATTTTACTTTGCTGTAACAAGCATCTTTTTCTTCTACTACGGAGAACTCTGGCATTTCTTTTTCAAGTGCCTTTTTGCCGTACTTATTTCCTGCTGCTGAAATTTTCTGTCTTGTAGTTTGCGTAGCCGATGGTGGAATTGTATCACCAACTTTGTAAGGAACACTTTCATCAATCAGTTCACCTTCTGGTTGATAAGAATTTTTTTGTAGTGCTTTGTTGACAGCATCTCTTCTTTGCTTCAATTTATCTACCAGAGTTCCAGATCCTGATGCTGGTTCATCAATTACTTTGTTTACCTCTGGTTTCATTCTGCTCATAACATAAGGTAATGCTGCTGCTCCTGCTGCAAGTGCGATTTTTCCCCATAGTTCATCAAGTTGCTCACCTTCTGGTTCAAAGTGTGCTCTAAGATTTATGCCAGATGCACTTCTTAGTTCGCTTGGTGGAATATGAACTTTTCCACCAAGTTTCTGACGATCTATCATCTGTTGCAATGTTTTATATACATTATCACTTTTAACACCAATAGTTTTATTAGTCTCTTCTCTTACTATTTTTGCTTTACCCTTTCTATTTGGATTTGGATCTTCTTTGCGCTTCTTCTTTGCTCTCTTTTCTCTTTCATCCTTACTCATTGCTGCACGATCATCAGCATCTCGGCAGAATGGTTTAGTCTTTTGACCAGGTTGCTTAGCACAAGGTTTCCCATCATACTTACCACCTGCCTGAACCCATCCACCACCTTTGAACCAATCACGAAGTGAATAGTCTTTATCTTTTGCAGATTTACCGTCTCTCTTACCTTCTAATATTCCAACTTCTTCATTATTCATTTCACCACTATCTACATAATCTGCTGCGGTATCAATATAGTCTGCTGCTTTGGTGATCTTCGATTGAACCCAAGCCTCAATCTCACCTTCACCTTTTTTCATTTTTTTCTGAAGTCTTTTTGCAGCCTTCACAATAGTTGAGAGTTCGGAACGAGCCATTGAATACTCGTGATCTTTCGATTCGTTAGCGGGGTGTGGACTGTTTGCATGATAATGTGGATTTGACATTGCTACCGCTGATGGATTGGATGGTAGTGAATATCTATCCCACATTGCAGGTCCATAAGAGCATTCGTCTCTTTGCTCCACTTTCCTGCATAATTTACAGTAACGCATTTTGTCCATTTCTATTTGTTCGCTAAATGGTGACTTAGATTTAGTTTCTTCACCTCTTCTTCTTTTTTTGCGAGCAGCACAATGTGCTTTTTGGGAAAATCCTTTCGGATTTCCACAGTCTATTGATTTTTTATAATCCTTAGACCAACTCATAAAATAAAGAATCTATTCTTTATTATTTAGAAAACCTTGTTTAAGTAACTTTGAAAGGTCGGAAGTTGATCCAACAAATACCGCATTGTTAGTAACATTATTTGTTGTTTTCACCACATCCTCTTCAACATCTTTAAGTTTCTTTTGAAGATCGATTAACTTATCAGTAACGTCTCCAACACTTTTAATTAATTGACCTGCAACCTCATATGCTCTTGGAGAATCACTTTCACCAGCAAGTTCCATTATTCCATTTATTGCCTCTTGACCCTTTTCTATAAGAGAATATAGGTTAGCCCTAGTGTACTCATAATCTTTTTTAATGTCATTATTGGAAGAATCAACCTTAACAATAGGTGTTTCTTTTTCCACCTTAACAATTTCGCTTTTGATATTTAAAGCGTTGTCAATGCTGTCATAGTTATCAGTCATGATTTATCAAAGATCTATTTTACGAGTTGGGCTGAATTCCTTAGAATCTCCGAAAAATTCCCAGTTTTCATTAAATCCAAAATCATCATCTGGTTCTGCATTATATGGATCTGGTGTTACTGTGTATCTCAGTTCTCTCTTAGCGTTCTGAACATCAGTGTTAGTGTACATATCAATTTGTACCTTACGAATGAGTCCATCAGAACTTTCTGCAATAGGACCAAACAGATAAGTTTTTGCAGTAAAACTTAAAGTATAAATTAAAGCCCTTCTTGTTGAAAAATCACCCTCATAATCATCTTGAAAAGATATATTTTCAAGAACCATTGGAACATCCCTTTTCTCACCAATAGACTCAACTAGATCTATTGTTAGATTAAATCCAGGTTGAAAATAAGGTAGAATCTGTTCAACAATTTGTAGAGCATCATCATTTAATTTGGTGAGAATATTTAATTCAAACCCAATATTATACGGAACTGGCATGAAAACTTTTTTAATGTTTCCACCATCATCACAAGTTTTAAAAGTTTGCGTTATACTTGCTTTTCTAGTGGGATCATACTGTATAGAAGTCATTTCAAATGACATTCTGGGTAATGATATTTGAGTTGCCTTGTTTAATTCTGGTTGCTGTTGAATTCTTGCAAGGAATTTTTGTCTTGGACCGTAAGCAATAGGAACTCTCATATCACTCACATTATTGCCACTTTGATCTGTATGGCGAATGTGAACTTGATTAAAAAGTGTACCAAAAGAAATGATAGTCTTTCTTATAATTTCGTGATAATAATATGTTCCTAACATTAATAAGTACCAAATGGATTTGACTCTGAGAAATCTAAGATAAGATCTGCTTCTTCTTCAATCTCGTCATTTTGACTATATTTATCATATGTATCCGTTTGATCAAAACCTTTAACCGTATACAATGCACCGGATTCAGTTCCAATAATTGTTTCTCCTGGTAAGAATGTAAGTTGAGTCGCACCTATACCAACATTGGAAATTTTTAGAATGTTTGTATCTTTATCCCAACTCTTAACTCTTGCTCTAATTTCTGATCTAGAACCTCTAATGATTTCGTTGAAAAGATAAGTTCCAAATCCAGTAAGTGTTTCAGGATTAGAAATTACAACAGTTGGATTGATTGTGTATCCTATTCCGGGATTTGCAATATATATTGCCTTTACAGAAATATCTGAACCAACAGATCCAATCGAAGAAATTCCAACGGCAGTTTCCCCAATACCACTAATAGAAAGTTCTCCTGGTGCAGAAATAGTAACAATTGGTACGGTTCCATATCCAACACCACCATCAGTCACTGTAAATCTAATTAATCCTTTATAAGTTGTTTCGATAGAACAAGTAGCAGCAGCTCCTGCACCACCACCACCAGTAATTGTTATCGTAGGTGGAACTGTATAACCCGCACCAGCATTAGTTAGATATAGTCGTTCGACAGAACGAACTCCACCTCTAACAGTTGTTATGGCAACTGCTGTGGCATTGTCACCAATTTGTCCAGTCGGTGATGGAGTTATTCTAACAACTGGATTTGATGTGTATCCATATCCATCATTATTAAGGAAAATTTGTCTTATGTAACCAGTATCAATCGCAGACGTTGCCAGTGCGGTTCTTCCAACACCAACCAAACTTAATGTAGTGATATAACCTTCTTCTTGAACCTGAGTATCTATCTCTTCAATAGAAGTATCAATAACTTCATCCTCATATTCGAAGAGTTCGCATTTCAGTTCATAAACATAATTTCTTCCTAACTGATAAAAAGGATTCTCGTGCTCTACAAATTTTACTTCAAAAAGTCTTTGTCCGAGAGGAAAATAAACCAGATCACCCTCTCGCGGTCTAGTTGATAATACAATCTCTCCTTCACCAGTTCCAGAATCTAATGCACCTAAAAATGGTGCAATAAAATCTTCAAATCTTTCTTTTGATATTGTAATCAATAATTCATCTCTCAAACTCATTCCAAATTTTGTTAAAATATCTCCTGCTCCGGAATAACCATCATATGAGTTTACATATGCTTCAATTGCAAAGTTGTCATCAAATCTTGATGATTGAACTTCTTCTATTATTGATTTTTTATTAACAAATTTTCTAGGAATATAAACAACTTCTATTCCATGCATCCTAAGATGTTCATTGATTAAATCCTGAACTAATCTTTGTTCGGATGATGTTCCTTTTAAAAAGAATGGATTGAGTGCCATTATCCAATAAAGTCGTATGGTGGAAGTTCGTAATCCATTGCCATTCTCTTAGTTATCTCATCAAGTTCTCTTTGTGCATCTTCATAAATTTCTCTACCATTAAATTCCAGACCACCTGGCAATTTAACTCCTCTAAATTTAATTAGATTTTGACCCCACTGTCTCTTAATTAATGATGTCAAGTATCTTTTTAAGAAACTATCATTATACACGTTTGTAAATGTAGACGGATCTAAAATTCTATAACAATCTAAAACAAGGTAATTTCCAGCAGTTTGTGCTCCCCAATCAATATCAAGGTGTAAACGATTTTGCCTTTTATTAAATCTAACTTGTTTATCTGTCGTTAATAGAAAATCAATATCTTCAAGATAACTCTTAACCATAGAATATTGTAAGAGTTCTACTGAGTTAAAATAATATAAGTCATTTAAGAATAGTTGATACTTAATACTAAACATTCCACCAGAAATAGAACTAGTATCAAACTTAAATACTTTTTCTACACCTATAACAGAATCTGGAACTTGAATATAATTTGAAGTCTCGTAAAAATTGAATGTTGTTGTGCCATAACCAGTTACGTTAGATGTTCCCGTTGTGGTAACAATTCCAACACCAGTTTTTCCTTTTGCAGATCCCCTATCAATATCATTCTGAGTTATTTCATACTTCAAATACATTCTCTCAACGCCATCAAAGTGGCGCTCATTGAAGTATTGAAGGGCATCATCGACAAGATCGTCTATTTGATCATCATCGACGTTAATTTCCAGCACAGGTGCTCCTAGACGCCTTAGACAGTAATCAATTAGCTCTTGTCTACTTGCTGGTTTTGCCATTCTTTTTTATCCCTCAGACTTCTTTGATTTTTTTAAATCATCATATTTGTTTTGTAGATCAAGATTTTCTGCTAATAGATTATTTTTTTCCTTAGAAAAATCATCAGTTAGTGTTTGTAATTTTGCTTCTAGCAGCACATTTTGATTTGTTAGTGCTGCTAGTTTTTGATTATATAAACGAATTAAAACATTAACGTCAACTTCACTATCTTTTGTCATTTTTTTAGAATGTTCCTCCGTCAAGAGTTGATGTCCAGTGTGGTTTATTAGTATATATTACTGTTACCACAGAAGGGATAGATCCAAGATCACTAATAAAACCATTCTGCCCTTCTCTTCTTAAATTATAAGCAGTGGTAAATGTTCCTTCAACACCAATAAGATCAACTGATGATGCAGAACTTACCGAACTCTCTACTACACCATAAGCGCCAGTAGTGTCTTGTCTGATAATATCACCAGCACTTGCTGTGATTGCAGTTCCAAGAGTTAGTGTGTTTTTTGTAATCGCAGTTAAAACTTGCTTAGAAGTTATAACCGAAGATGCTGGATTATTTGTAGATCTTTGTAGACCTGTATCATCAAAGAATACAACACCATTAGTGCTATAATCTCCAGACTGATAATAGATACCCTTAATATCTAAGAATCCTTTTGTTCCACTTACAACACCATTGCTTATAGATGCATCTGGAACATAAGTCCATTTTCTGCTATCATCAGCATGAGTTCCATTTGTTAATGTAGTAACAGTGCTATCTGCAATGGCACTATCATCAAATCCAAAGAAACCAATTTTATTGTTAGAAGTTCCAACACTCGTATTATAGTTAAATCCAACACCACGATCAGTGTTGGTATCATATGCATGGGTAACTGTTAATTGCGTCGTGGTTGCAATTCCAGAAATCGTTGCATCAGTTAAGGTAACAATTTTGTTTACTGAGTCATATGCTGTAACTGTATTAGCAGCACCAACATTCAATCCAGCATTACCGCTAATAATATCTCCGGTATTGATTCCAACAACAGAATCTAATCTAATCGTACTAACACCAGAAACAACGGTTTCCATAACCGTTCTTACGCTGGTTACATCACCAAGAACAATTATAGCATCGTTAATATCAACTGCTGATGAATTAACAGATGTTGTAGTACCATCAACTTGAAGATTTCCTTTAATTATAACAGTACCATCATTACTTAGACCATCTGGATAGGGATCTAAGTAAAGTTCATTTCCGGAAATAGTTGATATTACATTATTTTCAAGTTTAATTTGATCAAATACTCCAAAACCATCGATGCTGATGTTACCACCAACATTTAGGTTTTTCTCAATACCTACACCACCTTCAACGACCAGAGCACCAGTATTTTTATCTGTTGATTCTGTAACGTCTCCAATGTTAATTGCTACTCCATTAGCAAATGCCCAATCCGCACCTTCAATTTCAAATCTATTGTCAGTTGCTTCATCGTAGCGAAGTTTTACATCCTTATCATTTCCGAATGAAAGATAAGTGTCATCGACGATGTTTACTTCACCAGTTCCGTTAGGATCTAGAACAATATCTCCATCAGTATTTGTTGAAGATAGAGTGTTTACATCAATTCTTATGTTATCTACGTTCCACTGGTCAACTTTGAGAGATGATGCTCCACCTAAACCAGAGTTAGTTGCTGGTGCAAGAACTGCAACAACACCACTATCAGAGTTTCTTGTATTTTGTACACCATCTATTGATCCAGGTTGGTGCTCCATCATGGAGGTGTAGTAATAACCACCAACTGGATTTACGTTATTGCCATCATCACCAACAAAAATTCGGTCTTTATACTGATTTAGTCCACCGTAACTTCCAATACCTGTTACGTATGCTAATTCACCCCAATTTAGACTAGAAGGTTTATTAGTACCTGAGGACCTTTTGATCCTGATAATACTTGCCATTTAGAAATTTCCCCCGTTGATGTCTAAATTCTGTGTTGCCCCTGGTGTAAGGGTTAATGTAGCGTCCCATTTTCTAGTGGCACCATTATAAACAAGAACCATACCATCAAGTAAGTTCGTAGCATTAACATCACTAAGTTCAGACAAAGAAAGACCTTGAGCACCAGCAAGTGAAGATATAACTTTTACTGCAGGTTGTTGTCCTACTCTGACCTTAATTTCTGCCATTTATAAACAGTTCAGGATCTAAAATATATTTATACTTCATCAAATCCAAAAGATTTAACAGAGGATCCAAATGATGAAATAACCTCTTGTTGTTTAAAGTATAGTTTTATATAAGATTTTGCAATGTTTCTAAGTGTGTCAGTACAATCGATAGCATCAATTTCTGTCGCTACCTTATAATATTCAAAACTCTTGCTCAAATTTTCTAAATTAATTTTGTCTGGGTCCATTGATAATTTCCTTTAATAAAGTTTTAATCTCTTCAATATCTTTTTTTATGTCTTCAATTTCATTCTTTTCTCTTTGCTTTTGCTCTTTCAATCTTACATAATTCAAATAGGCGGATTTATCTTTATTAAGGATCGCCCCTGTATTGCGATCCCTAAAAAGATTGCTATGTCCTTCAACTGGTATCAAATCAGATTTATTATTTTCCATAATTTTATGCCAATGCAATACATCTGAAATCTTTCAGTTTTACAGGAGTAGATTCGTTTGTTGAAGACATTACAATTTTAATTGAGAATCCATTAAATTGATCCAAATTATTTGCACTAAATTGATATTCAGAGAAAGAATCCGGAGAATCGGGAACTACAAAAGCATCTGCTCTTCCACTATTTTTAGATTGATCAATTACTAAATCTCCAAAACCATCACCATCAGTGTCAATTAGGTTATCATATCCAGGAAATGGTGTGTAACTTTGAGGAATATCACTTGAATCTGCCTTGAACAATCTGTAGAATGCTCTAAAATCAGCACTTGCTTGTCTGTTAGCGGCAACTAAGAGTCTTAGACTTGTTGCTGGTTGGGCAAGAGAAATGATCTGAGTAACAAATACTCCACCATGAGGATCACCATTAATTTTGTTTGATCTTGAATCAATAACATAATCAGAAATTGGATTATTTGATCTGTTTCTACCAAGAACAAAAGTTGAGTTCTGTATATCCATCACGGGGGATAGATTTTGATCTTCCGTCACAAAATCAACTTTTAAAGTCAGAGACTTATTCAAAGGCATTGTTGTTAGTCTTGAAGTCTCATTAATTCTGGAAGCAACCATTCTTGGTGTTGGGAATTGTGTAACCGTATTCAACTGAATTGGTTCATATCCTAAATCTAAGAATGAAGTTTCAGATCCACCAGCACTAGTTCCAGATATTGTTCTAATTTGTGCGGATGCTGCTGTTCCTCTTCCTGGTGTAATAATGTTGAACATTGGTTCAATAGTGCTAAATTGGTGGTTTTGTGATATACCAACAATATTAGATCCAAATCCTTTTTGGGATTCGAAATTCAACATACCAAAACCAGAACTTCTATTTGTTGGGGAAGATCTGTCAAATTCTAGGAAATAATTATCAAGATTAGAACTATCGGAAGTATAGTATGTTGCTGGAATGTTGTGAGTGGCATTGATTCTCATTAGAGAAACGCCATTTACCTCATATGGTTGTATAAAATCACCAATTCCGTGTGAAGTTTTGACACTATTGTTCAATGCTCTGGAATTAATAGTCAAAGTTCCAGCATTACCAGAAACCTGAGTTATATTGCTATAAGACACAACTTCATTGCGTATCAATGCATAACCACGACTTGTAGTTATACCTTCAAATCTAGAAAATACAGTCGTATCCGCAACTGATACAACAGTATCATTTTCACCAAAGTTGGCAGTTAGAGAAACTTTTTCTCTATCTGGTAAAACATTTGTAATGCTAATTACATTGTTTCCGCCATGATGAGCGTGATTATACTGTTTGATTCTAAATACATTTCCAGAATATAGATCACTAATCAATGAAGATGTACCATTTACAGTAACACCACTAGATGTTCTAGATGATTCTAGAAGAGGATTTCCATAGTAAACAACGGAGGCAGTATTGGTAAAGTTTTCCCCTTGAACATTAGTAAGATAAATTGTATCTTTTGTACCAATAGATTGAACAGAAACCTGTGCTCCTGATCCACTACCCATTGTACTTGTAGTAATTCCAAGAACTTCACCATTTACATATCCATTTCCATTTGAAGTTAATGTTACGCCAGTTACCTTACCGCTAGAAACTGTGATATTCGCAATAGCACCTGTTCCTTTACCACTGATAGAATAAAGAGGAACGCTATTGGTAGATGCTGAGTATCCAGATCCTGCTGTTAGAATGCTAACAGTAGAAAGTGGTCCTCCAAGATTTTCGACGATACCGGTAATGCTAGGACTTGATCCTTCACCAATTTTAATTCCAGGTACAACCGCAGCATTAAGAGTTCCTGAAATAGGAAGTTTTAATTTTCTTGGTAAACCTTCTATTGGATTGTTTGGAAGTTTCGCAACGTTAGCACCGTTAGGTGTAATATCTGTATTATAGAATGTTACAGTACCAGAAGGAACAAACTGAGCCTTATACAGTTTGAATGTTAGATCTTGATACTGGCTTGCTGTCCAAATAGTTCCGTTTTGAGACTTAAAGAGAGAACCGCCAATATACTGTTTAGTGACCACAACATTTTGAACATCGGGAAGAGTCTGTGTTTTAACAGTCTTCTGACCCATAGTAGCAGTCCACATCTCATAGGCATCAGAAGCAGGTGAAAGAATGACGATTGCATACTCTCTATTTGCTTCTAAGAATACAGGAGATGGGAAGCGTATTCTTGTTGGAATTGGTTCAAATGGATTTGCCTCATTAATATTAATTTGATCTGGATTTAATGCAATTTGTGTATAATCCTGGACCAAGAATGAAGTTGGAGTTCCAAGTTCGACCGTTCTAAGTTCAATATAGATCTTTGCTTGGGGATCTTTTGATGCGAAATAAAGATCAAATGAGGTTAAGAATGCTCCTTTACCATCAACTGTAAACGATTGTGCTAATGGGTCTCTGTGTGGTGCCTTTACTTGAACAGAAACTTCTGATGGTTTGGCGGCGGGTTTGGGTGGATTTCTTACAGCAACTCTGCTTGTTTCTTGCGTAAGAATAGTTCCAGATCCACTATATGTGCCAAGAGCTTCACTTGCAAATACTGTCGATCCAGGAAGTGGAGTAACTCCAGGAGGAACAGCGGTGACTTTAACAGTCTTTGTCCCACTAGTAACCTTTACAGGTGGTGGTGGACTCGAATTAGGATCTCTGAAGAAGAAGTTTGCAACAATGTCTCCCCAGTTATCGGATACTAATTCTGCCCGTGTTACGCTTGCAACAGCACCACTAGTTTCACCAACAATAATCGCATCTTTTGTAACGTATCCATAATATTTTTCTTCTGTTGCCAGAGCTCTTACACCAAAGTTAATTAATTTGGAAGTTGCCGAATAAGAAGTTCCTGGCGCAGGTCTTGTTCTATCATAAGGATCAACACTATATTCTTCAACAAGAACGGCAGGAGATCCTAGTCCAGCACCAATGTCTGGTCTAGAAGTATCACCAAACTTATGATTTGGTCTTTGTACTCTTATATAACCAATTTGTTGTCCACCATGATATATTCTTGCATCTTCAAAAACTTGGAAAGATCCAGATTGCATTTGAATTTCGCAAAGTTTTGGAACAATATCAACTTGCTGGCTATCAAGATAATGGTAATGCTTTGTGAAAGGTCTTAATCCATTAGCATTAAAATATACGTTTCTTGAACGCATGAATGGATCAACGTTGCCACTTATTTTTACATCTTCAACATAGTTGAATTCACGAGATGGTCCAGTTAATTTGGGTGTATAGTTAGTTGTTGTAGTTGTTGTAGTTGTAGTCAGAGTTCTTACACCCTTCTCACTTCTTCCACCACCCTTCTTATAGGTTTCTTGCTCAGTGGTTTGGTTTACATCAACATTAACATTTGCTTCTTGTACCCACTCTGCACCAGTAGATTCTGTTCTATTGTCATCAATATAGATTGTTCTAACCCAGTTATCCGATGCTGGATCAAGTTGAACTCCACCGACAAAAACAATAACATTAAATGGGTTAACATTTTCAACATTAGTTGCGTGTGGCTGCTCTATCCAATCAACTTCATCGTATTTTAGTGTTAAGATGTCACCGGTTTTTTGAATATTAGAATCTAATAGTTTTAGGTTCTGAGTACTATCGGTTTGAGTTCTATCAATTGCAGGATCCAATGCTAATTCTGCCTGCATAGACCAGAAATCTACAGGAGTAATTGCAGTTGGGTCTGACTTGCTAATATCAATAGAAGTATATCTTTTATCTGCAAGAGATTTATCTTTAAAACTGCTGACAATAAAACCAGACTTAAATCTATTTAAACCATTAGCATCAGTAACTTCAAGAGTTTGAGCTTTTAGTTCAAGCATACTCAAACTGGTAACATCTTCTAAGTTTTCAATTCTCTGTTCCAGTTTGGCAATATCACGCATCGTGAATCTTCTGTTATCTCTCAATAAAATCTTTGGATCTTTTTGAGGATTAAACAGATATGCTGGATACTGAATTTGGGCAAGTTCCATAGCATCATCTGCCAAAACAGGTGCTTTTGGATTATCGGTTGCCTCACCCTTAACAATTTCAATTTCACCAAAACGATTGACAGTTATTAAATCAATTCTTGGTAAGTAGTAACTATATCCAATGAATGATGTTTCATCGGGAGAAACTACATATCTAAAAGTGCTTTCGTATGATCTGGAACTAAATGCAAATGGTGATGAAGTTGCAGTGTCTGGATTAAATTCTTCTACTCTTGGTCTGAAATCTAAAATATCAGATACTCGAGTACCATTTGGAACAGATGGAATATCGCTAGCATATCTTTCTTCAGTATAAGAATTTACTGTAAAGATATCTCCGGTATTTCCAGATGAAACTTTATAATAATCCAGCACTACTAAAAGTTGACGAGATGGTACAGAACTTTCAGATTTTCTTCTTATTCTAGAATAGTCGCAATATTGATTCTTATGTCCTTTATCTAAGACATAGTTTTTAGTCTTATCAATATAACTTCCAAAGGTTATTTCTTGAATAACTGCATTTATTGAAGACTCTTTGAATGAAACATTTTCTCCGACTTCAAAATTATTCTCATTCAAATAAACAAATTCTATTGTTGAAGATCCTCTGTTGACAACTTGTGCAACTGCTCTACTATTGGTTCCTACTATTTTTTCACCAACAATAGCATTGGTATCTAATGCTAGTCCAGTAGCAAATGTCAGTTTATCTAAAACTGGTGCGGAAGTATTTGTAGACTCGTAAACTGCAATTACGTTTACAACGTCTGGGACATTTAGAGATATGTTATCATCTTCTACACGCAATCCATAATATTTACTTGTAGTAAGACCGCTGGAAGTTGCACCAGTCTGAGTGGAAATTCCACTTGTTCTTGTGACAGATACTTGTCTGCTTCTGATAAGATCTTTTGATTTATTAGTAACATTTCTCTTCTTCAATGTTACGTTTACGGTAACATTTGACTCACCATTTTTTAGTTTGGTGAAAGTAACTGAAGATCCATCAGCACCAAGTGTGAATTTACTAGATGTTAGTTGATCTGTGGATCCATCTGCATAGTGTACAGAATATCTTTCAGCATCAAATGCTTCAAAGAAAACACTAGTAATGCCAGAGCTGGTATCTAATGCATCAGAAGTTGTTATTGTCAGAGATCCTGCTCCACTAATAGTTCTTCCAGTAATCTGTTTTGAAATAGTAAGTTCAGAAGAAGAAAGATCGACAGATGCAATATTAATCTTTGGTAGGTTGGAATACAAACCAGAAGAAACTATATTAGAAATTTTCGGTTCCATTAAGGAAAACACTGAATCTGTTGTAGCAGCAGGAAGTCCATTATCACAAACGGACGTAATTGCAACACCAACAGCAGCAAGAGTTAGAGATGTTCCATCAGCGGAAATTGAAGATATTCTATTAAAAGTTGGATCAGTATTTCCACTTTCCTGATATTTTACAATTGATTCTGTTTTAATTCCCGTTGTTCCTGAGAAAAATCTTCCAGGAGCCTTTGCTGTTCCACCAGTAGTAATGTTTAGTTTATCAGTGATTGAAAAATTAGGTGGAGTTCTTTCATATAAAACAGAGTCTGCAAAGAAATCGCTTTGCAGAGAAGAATTTAGTGTTGAGGAATCTTGATATACTGATTTAATGTCTTCGGTTGTATATGCAACTAAGTTAGTAACACCAACTCTGAGTTGTGGATCTTCATTGATAATAACTTGCTCGCCAACTAAGAAAGTTCCGGAAGTTTGTGATAAACTAAATGCAGAAGCATTTGGTCTTGCTGCAACATAACCAGTAGCACCGCTAGAAAGACCCCTTACAAAAGAAGTTAATGGTACTTCTGACGCAGTATATTCTTTTCCAAGATATAGAGTTGTATAAGTCTGAATATCAAATAAGTATAAATCCCATTCTGTGCTATCATAAGTATATGGAGCATCCGAAACACCATACCAATATACTCTTGCTTCTCCAATCTTAGTTCCACCACCACCTATTGTACCTGCTGCCCCACCAGTTTCATTTCTTCTTCTATTATAAAGTTCTATAATATTTGCTTGTGTGGTTTGTGCTCCACTTACAGATGCACCAATGTTTATATAAGGAACACCATGAACATTATTTACTTTGAGGAGACTTCCCATTCCAAAAGGAACCAGAGATCCATCGACTCTCTTAGTTGTTCTTGGTTTTTCTACGTCAACAATTGTTGAACCAACTAGATCAACATCAAATCCTTTAACGTATGCCGTTCCAGAAGAAACTTTAACACACATTAAATCATTATTTGGAAGATTACCCTGCTCAGTTCTTTGACCTTCTATGTACAATCCACCATTTCCAGTTTCATTGTTTAATGAATTTGCTACTGAAATTGTGAATGGATTTACTGCATAGTTTCCTGACTCATCAAAAGTTCTTTTTGCAAAGTAATCTTTAATTACGCTATAATCTGATTTATTTTGTAATTTCTTAATCTGCCCCTGATCAACTTTAACTAATTCTACAAAATTAGTATCATCAAAATCTAGTAATTGCTTCTTAGCTAACTTTACACTTATTTTTAATCTATCTGCACCTGGTGCAGCATAGTTTGTAAATCCTTTTGCATTATCATTTAAACTATCATCATCATCGGAGGTAATGATTTCCTCAAGAATATCAAAACCAACTCTATAAGAAGGTTCATTATTATATGGGTCTAGAACAATCTGGGTGTTTGGTACATCTACAAAAACACCTCTGATAAAATAAACACCTTTAGATACACCAACAGCATATCCTGTTGATGCAGTATTTACTGAAACTAGTGTAATGACACTATCCCCACTATTTAAAGTGGTATTTCCATAAGTAACATTTTCTTCAAGAATTAAAACTTCACCATCAGAAAACTGAACGGTTTCCCCATCCGTTCCACCATCAAGATATTTTACAAATAAGGTAATTTCTTCTATTCCTTCTTCTGGTGGTAAAATATAACCTTTAATTGTTCCAACTATTCCAGAAGACTGACCCCTTACTCTTGTCCCTCTACCATTATTTGCATTGGATAAAGAATCGAGATAGACTGTAACGTCTATGCCAAGATGATCAGGATTAACTTTAACTGTTGTAAAAGCATTATCACAAGTAATTCCACCAGGAATTACCATAGAACCTTCTTTAAAAAGATGACTTCCAAAAGATTCTATTTGATTTTGTAAAATTGACTGAAGACCTGTTAATTCTCTTGCCTGGATTGGGTGTCCAGGCTTAAACAAAACTCGATAGTAATTATCTCCCTTATCAAAATCGTCATAATAAGGGCTTACATTTAGGTTAGTCTTCTGTGGCATTGTTTAAAATTCCAGTACGATTTTGATGTCTTCTTTTTGTCTTGAATTCCTACTAATAGTAGGACGATTGTCGAGATAGATTACATCTCCTGATCCTTTATTTATTTCAGGAAATGCCATTCCAGATGTGAAGTTAACACCTAGATTAATTAATTTAGAACCTGTTGGATTTGTAGAGATACCAGAAAAACCGGTATCAATAGAAGCAGAAAATCCTGTTGATTTTCCACTAATTTGGTTAGCAGAAGATTCAAAAGAAAATGGTTTTCCATTAGTGGAAATACCAACATAATCCTGTTGATCATATGTTGTTTGGTTAAAATATAATGATCGATCTCTAAAATATTTCAGAACCTTAGTCTCACTGTCCCAAGAAGCAACGTATCCGTATGCTCTACCAACTCCATTAGATACTACTTGTTCAATTTTTTCCCCAACAGTAGGAGTTCCTGTGATTGAAGAGAATTTAAGAGAATATAATCCAGTGAAAGTATCTTGAGTATAAACTTGTGTTGATCCGATTGAAGTAGGATTTTTTATAATTGCTACTTGTGCAAAACTAGTATCAACTGGAAAATCCTTTGTAGAGTCATCAAATCTAGAATATACTAGTACTTTATCAGTACCAAGTTCGGTATATAAATCATATCCATGTCCCCTTGATGGTGGGATAATGGGGACTAACTTAGCACTGTTTCCAATTGTATTTGTATTAATAGATCCCAAATCTACTAATGCATAACTATAATTTTTTCCACCAGAAGTAACTACCGTGTTAGTTATTGCACCCCCTTCAACATCAACTCTTACTCTTCCCCCTGTTCCATCACCTATAATGGATAGTTCTTGTCCCAGTCCATTTGAATAATTTGCTCCCGATTCTTCAATATATACAGTTTTAATTTGATTATTATTTACTGTTGAATCGCCAGATTCTCTTATTGCTTGAATTTGCGAATTTGTAGATGTTAACCATTCGTTGGGGACAGTAATATATTCCGTAGAATCAAATTTTACAATATCGCTTGGGGAAACTGTAAACAGATATTTCCAAATATATCCATCACCACTATCTCCCGCTCTCGATGGTTCTAAATCAGTAAAAGTTGGTTCATCCTGTGATACATTTCCTTTTGGACTATCACCACTTGAACCGTTTTCGATACAAATATATACTCGATATTCGGAATTAATTACATAATAATTTGCACCATATAATCTTGATGAATTTGTTAAAGGGCTAGGATTGAGAATACTATAATCGTCCCTATACATTTCATATCTATTTCCAGCAACCCAATCAATTCTTCTGATTATTCTTCTGATATTTGCTGATGTAATCTTCTTTCCGTATAAAATAGTGTCAGTATAATGCTTATTATATGAGAAATTGTCAATAGGCGCTGGTGGATTAGTATTCCAAGTAGTAGATCTGCCAAAACCAACGGCAGAAGGATTTGTTAATCCTACAACAATATAATAAGAGTTATCTGTGGACCCAACAGAGTCCACAAAATTACTAGCATTCAAAATTCTAAATTGATCAGTAACAATTGCTGACATCGTTAAACTTTTTTATGTATTTATATCCCATCAAGGTAGATTAGAAAGTTTTCTAATCGCACCACTATTTCTTAATCCAAATGTTCTTCTTTGAATCGTTGGGAATGTGGATAAACCGGAGTCAATTGTCAGACCAGTAACTCCTATCGAAACAGGGTTCAAACGAGTTTGGAAGTCATATATTCTACCCCAAGAAATATTTCCTAGTGGTAAAGTAGTAGATCCAGTAGTTGCAATTCCAACAATGTTACTATTAGTGTGAATATTACAAATTATCTCCGCATTCGGTCCAAAATTAACCTTAGAGTTGACAATATAAACATTATCTAAGAAATTGGTTCCTATACCAACAACAGATGAATCTTCGCTGTTAACAGAAGTTACACCAGTTCCAACTGTTGTATTATAAACTAACAAAGGATAACCTGCTTGTAGATCATTAGCATCAGATGCATTTGCTCTAAAATTAATTTTCAGTGCAAGTGGATGACCACCAGTACCAGTTGTTGTGGTAATTCCCGTAATAATTCCACTAAATCCTTGAACATTTTGAATACTCTTAACAAGTTCAGTTGTTGATTTTGGTACTTCAGTTATTACCTGAGGTGGGTTTGTTTCGCTATATCCTAATCCAGGATTTACAATCGTTACAGAAGCAACACTTCCACCAGAAATGTTTGCTATTGCAGTTGCTGTTGATCCAATACCAACTCCAATTGGTGATGGTGCTGAAAGTTTAACAAGAACAGTGGAAGTTGAATAACCAAGACCTGGATTTGTGATTGTAATATTGGAAATAGTTCCTGCGGCAGAAACTGTTGCCGTAAATGCTGCTGATACTGGATCGGATCCTTCAACTATTAGACCATCGACAGTAGTAATTGTAATTCCATAATTATTTTCTTCAAAATTGAAGAATTGAGCATCATCTACAAATATGCTAGAAGAACCCTCAGTTACATCACCAATGATTTTTGCAGTCGGATAAATGAGTGGTTCAATAGAGTCTCTTGATTTGAAAATAATATCACCCTTAATGTACTTGTCTTCTTTCTGCTTAATCCACTCTATTGGTTTATAATCAATTTCATTGATACCATAATCAACATAATTATCAGTCTCCACTAAATCAGAACCAACAATATCTACAATAGTTCTATCTCTTGCTTGATCTATGGTTGAAGGATATCTTGGATTTTTTCTAACAAAAACATCGTCACCTATCTTAATAGTTTCATTAATATCAACTAATGTAATATCAACCCCATTTTGTCCAACATAGAAGAATATATCTACCTTATCACTAGTTTTAGGAGGTTCATTGAAGATGAATGAGGTTCCACCAGAGAAACTATATGAATATCCTGGTTGCTGTAGAACACCATTTACAAATATGATTAATACTGCATCGAGATCGATAGAACCAGATAGAGGATTATTAGGATCTATTTCAAAACTCAACAACTGACCATTATAATATAATGGGAATCTAGTTCTACTTCCATTTTGTAAAGTTGATATACTATCAATATAATTCATTTCACCAAATGACCAAGATGAGAAATAATCTTGGAATGTTTCCACAACTTCTAATTTAAATTCTGAAAGTGGTTCAGAGAAATCTTTTGCAGTAACTAATCCAACTGGTTTAAATACATCACCAACTTGGAAAGCATAACCAGGTCTCGATATTTGGAAAGAATCAACAAGGAATAAAGTAGAACCAATTCCAACAGACGATGGTGATGGTCCAATACTTATATTCATAAGGAGATTTGATCCTGTATCAGTTGTTGTACCAACACCAACTCTGTAAACACCAATAACTTCGAGATTTTCATAAATTGGTTCTGGTATCTCAATGTATGGTTCTACATATCCGGATCCACCATCGTTAATAGTAAACGAAAGAGTTCCACCAGCCCCAACAACAGCGGTTATATTTGCTTCTGTTCCGGTATGATTTGGATCAGTAACACCAATAGAAACTGGATCTCTATATCCAGAACCATCATTCAAATCGTACCAGGGAAATACCGTACCAAATCCAATATATGTGTGTGGTAGAGTGCTTGTACCGACATTTGCAAGGAAAGTTCTTGCCGAAACAATACCAGAAATATCATACGAGTAATCTAAACCGCGTGATGGGAAATAAGATACAATTCCTGCACCAGATGGGCAAGTGAATCCTAATCCTACAAGTTTAATTCTGTCACCACCAACAAAGTTATGATTGGTTGGTGTTGTTATTTCAACTACGCCAGTTTGATTATTGTAAGATGCTGTACTAATTGATTGACCAGGACCAGTATGGGATATGCCAGTGATACTTACGATAGAACCAGATCCATCAAGAACGGCTCTAACTTTTGCGCCAACTAAAGGTGCATATCCAAGACCAGGTGTAGAACCAAGTGATACAATTAGACCACCTCTTGGAAGTTGATTCTGGTTGATATCAAAATCAGACTTAATATAAGTACCGTCTGTTGAAGTAATACCAGTAAATACTACACTTGAAATTCCAGCAACAGTGTCATTTTCGAACTCATAATTATTTCCTGCATTATTAATTGTTGTTGGAGTCTGGAAAACGCCATTAATAAACAGTATTCCATTTCCAATGTCAACACCAGTTGTATTGATCCCCTGAACCGTCATCGTATAGGTCTTTCCAATACCAGTAAACTGATCTGAAATATCATCAAAGAGCATGTTTGTGTCATAATTTGATCTCAGGAAAGTTCTTCCAGAATACTGAGCTCTTACGTATGGGAGATTGCTTTCATCTCTTCTTGCTCGTGTGTTTCCTTTTGGTGGATCAACAAACCAAATTTCCGATCCAACAATATTGAATGATCCTCTATAAACCTGAACGTTGGCACCATCACTGTGTGATACTGCTGTGCTTCCAACAGAAGCTCTTACAACTGAAAGTGTATAGAAAGTATTGACAAAATCGGGATTTGGATCTGATGAATTAATAATTCCATTAATTGGTCCAAGAATAGAACCGCCAACGTTGGTGCTAATACCAACTTCAACTACCTTCATGTATTCATCATCAATCTTGATAAGATCTCTTGGTTGAACAGAACTAATACCACTTACATTGAAAGTTGAAATGCCGACAGAAATAGAACCACTATTATATGCCAGAGTATGTGATATTGGTGTAAAGGTAATAGGTTGCTGGACAATACCATCAAGAGAAACAACACTCTTAGTGAGTTTCTTAGTCATTTCAAGTTCATGTACATTACCAACTCCAGCATCAGTAAATGTCACATAAATTCCAGCATTTGCATATTGTTTTTGTGTTGATAGTCTGAAAGTATCTGGGGTAATAGCAATTGGATAAACTCTCTCAGGTAGTCTGTCAGTAACAACACCAAGATAATTTGCAGTTGCTCCGATTCCCATCGCACTTTGTCCAACACCAACAAAAGTAGACTTTGGAGTGTAAATTAACTCCTCACCAGTGTTAAACATATGGTCTACAATTGTAAATATACCCGTTCCAAAATCAACAGTAGTAGCGTCAGATGGTGTGAATACTTTCTTATAAATTGGTCTTCCTTGATATTTTAAGTTAAAGTTAACTTTATTTGCTCTCGTTCCATTGATACTGTCATAAGATGACAAGAACAGTTCTTGTGTACTGTTTCCATAAGACAATAGTCTAGGTACATTATCAAAATCACTATAAGTGTAGAATACCTCATTAAAGGATTGAACTGTTGTATTTGTATCTGAAAAATCTGGGTAGAAATTCAAATAGAATTGATCGCCATTGACTTCGGAACCAAAAGTGCCTAGTCCCGTCACATTATTTACAGCAGAGAATGATCCAGGTACGACAACAAAGTCTATACTTCCACGAATAATTGAAACTTGATGTATTGCAGAACTACTTCCACAAGACACTCTTACAATAGATGAGGATGATGTAATTGTATTTGAATCAAATGTTCCAACTCTAATTGCCGTTGTTCCAACACCAACTGTTGATTCTAACCTAGCACTTCTCTCTGATCCTTCTGGTTGACCATTAACTAAGAATCTGTATGTGCTAATTCCAGAAGATGTTGATGAGAATTTAATAATATTTGATCTAACATCAATAAGATTGTTTTCTTCATTTTTAACTCTAAATGATACTATTCCTGCGGTGGAATCATAAATTGCTGTTACAATTCCAATAGAGGATGCACTGTATCCCTGAGGAGTTGTATCAAAATAATATTCGCTGAGATAAGTGTGGGACCCATCAAATCCTAACGCAACATCAACATAATTTACTTCTCTTGTTAAAGAATTTGCAATTTCAATATTGGCAAATAATCCATTGAAATCAGTGTCAGAGAATTCTGCAATTGTTCCAATGCTGCTAGCAGTTCCAACACTGGAAATACCAATAACAGTACTTCCAACTAGATCGACAGACCCAATAGTTTCCGTTCCAATTCCAGATGAAGTTTGGAATGTTTTCTTTAAGACTTTGATATCATGGTCCCTATCAAATCTATTAGTTGGGGTAAATATTAGAGTTTTTCTTCCCGAGTTGTCTACATTAGCACTAAATTCACCAAGAAGTTCATCTGTATATACAGTATATTTTTCAAACAGAGAGGAATCCAACGTTGTTGTTTCTAAAACTAATTCTGTTAACTGTGAATCAAATGTATCTGGATCAACAACTTGAATCAAGTATCTTACGTGAGTATCAGAAATACTAATTTCCTCAATCTCAACAAAAGGATCTTCAAAACCCCTACTTGAGAATCTATTACTAATATCATCATGAATAATAACTCTATTAGTTCTACATTCAGTATAATCAGTTAGTTTTCTATTTTGAATCTTCAAATATTTTGATTGGTCAGGATTTGTTCTGATATCATAATCAACAACGTTATCAAAATTGTTAATAACATCAACTCTTCTTTCTTCAACTACATCTAAGACAATAACGCTCGTTGTCGTTCCAGATAATCCAACAGAACCATTCGTGCTGGACATTATACCAACATCTGCAAAATTTTTCATTCCAGATGGGTGTAAAATACTATTAACTGGTCCCGAAAATTCGCCCCAAGTTATTGGACTCTTGATTGAATAAGATAGATTTTGATAATAATCATTATCTGGAAGTACCTGATAATCTTCATTAGTTTTTCCAATATCATTTCTCCACCCAATATTCTGTCTTGAAGAATATTTAATTTTAAATCTAGATCTATTAGTGCCAATGGATAGTACATCCGCTATTACACCACTAACCTTGCCTTTGATTTTATCACCCTCTTTCAGTGCATATTTTCCATTTACTTTAATAAACTCATCCCTTACAGAATAAACATAAACATCCTGCTCAGCAAATCCACTTCCACTATCAACAAAAAGTTGTTCATTTAAGGAAAACTCACCTCTCTTCTTAATAACATCAATTACTGGGTAGTAATTTTTATTAATAATGGTGGCATATCCAGACTGATAGGTTTTAGCAATACCTGGATTTGTTGATAGACCAACACCAAGTTCATCAACAACAGAGAATGTCAATATTGCTGGGTTTGAATTGACATATGAATCTACCCTGAAGAAGCGATAGTCATAATTTTCTGAATTATATCCAGTTCCACTTCCTATTAATTCTACTCCCTCAACAAAAACCTCATCACCTGCTTGGAACAGAGGAGAAGTAAATCCTAAAATAGGAGTAGATAAAGTACAAGTTGCAACACCAGAGTTACTTGTAATTATTGAACTGATTCCAACACCATTGGAATTATTAATTGAAATTATCTTGTGCGGATCTGATTTTAATCCGTATATTGGGGCAATTTGAATGACATTAGATATTGCTCCACTTGGACATTCTGCAATGAGTGAAAATCTATCAACTACTTCATTTGTAGATTCATTCCATAGAAGAAGATCAGGAGTGTTTAAGTATCTACTTCCACCATAAACAATGTTTATTTCATCGATTGTATCTAAATTATCTAGATTTACAATTGGCGAAATAAACGCTTCGGGATTTAAAGTATTGTCAGATGGATATTCAAATCCAACATCCTTAAATCTAATATTTTTAATTCTTCCAATAGATGTTGATACTGCAACCAAGTTTGCATCACTTCCATCAATGCTAGTTATATCAGTGAATTTTGGAAGTTTTTTGAAGTTAAATCCTTTTGAGAGGATCTTAACTTTTCCAACAGATCCATTAATTGCATTTGATGATTTGGTGGAGTATTCTAATGTTTTAGTTTGATCCTCATTATACAATAAAACACTAGGAACTCTTACGGGAGAAATTTTAAAACTACTTGTTGATATTCCAAAAACACTATAAGTTCCACTTAATTCACTATTAATATAATTAATCTCAGAATAATCCTTAACTTCTTTATCGGCAGTGCTTATGTATCCTCCTTTTTCTAAGGAATAGAAAAGTTTAGTAGGAACACTATCACTATACTTGAGTGAAAGAGATGCCGTACCAAATCCTACGGTCCCAATTCCAGTAACATTAAATTCTTGACTATCTGATGTGGATATAAACTCAGATTCAAAGTTTTTATCATTGAAAATTTTAAACTTGAAACCAACCAAAGAACTATCAGAAAGATTGAACTTTAATGTGGAGTTCTTAACAACATTAATTTTTGGATTGATAAGAGAGAAGTTATGAATGGAAGCACCAGTTCCAACAATGTTTACTACACGTTCAGATCCAGGAACGGTGTCATATAGCGTCTCAGCAAGTCTAAATTTGCTGATGCTATCTTTAATCACATAATATGATCCAGTAGTTAATCCAGAAGCAACTTCTATACTATCATAGAATATTTTATCTCCTGTACTATAACCATGATCTGGAATAGTAATAGTATTATCTCCAAGATTAATCTGAGAAGAATTAATACCAACAGTGTTGATCAGTATTTTGTTATATTCTGAATTAAATTTAATGCTTAAAGGTGAGGTCGTTCCAAGACCAACTACTGTATTTGGTACGACAGTTAGTTTAATAGTATCGCCTTGAAGTAATCCGTGAGATTGTGCAACACTAACTGTTGAAACTACTCTATCAATTTGTCCTGTTATCTTAGTATTATTTGAAGATAGTAAGTATTCTGAATTATTAGAACCATCACTGTAGAAGAATAATCCCTCACTGCTGGTAGTAAGTCCTACTTGAGTAACTAAACCAACATAATCTTTTCCTTTATTAATTACATATACTGTTGAAGTTAACGAGGTTGTATCTGGAATAAAGAACGTATTTAAATTAGAATCATTATCAGCAACAATTAATGAATCAACGCCAGCAAGATCTGTTTTTGTGAACGTAAGTTGCTGTCCAGTTTTGAATGGATGATTTGGTAAATATATGCTTCTGTATGGAATAGAAACCGTTTCAGATATTCCACCAATAGTAAACGTCTTGGATACTGCACCACCAGAAGTCGTTCCAATTCCAACAGAATCTTTCGCATTGAAATATACTAAGTCATCTCTCTTAGAATCGAACAATGTAGTTTTAGCTGGTATTCTAACTCTATCACTTAGTATATTCAGAGAGCTGCTATAAGTGTGTGCAACACCAGTGCTTCCATATCTCTTTACTCTCAGTATACCATTATTATAGTTGTTTAATATTTTTACAGTTTCTTGACCAAGAGAAGATTTGATAAAAATACTATTTCCAATCGAAACATTATTGGGTCTTGAAGAGACAAATATGTCCTCAATGAGTCCACCTGGAGAAGTGTAGCTACTCATTGTTTTGGCAAGTCCAACAACTTCTGTTGCAAATCCAATTGTTTTTGGTCCAGAAATATTTGCAATAGAGGTTGAAATTGTACCAACTAAAACGGTATCCCTATTTCTTAAATCAAAACCAGCATTATAATATGCAGAGATATTATTATCATCATCCCAAACAAAAATACATGGTGAATAACTTTCAAATGTTGTCTCTACTTTAGTGACATTTTTTCCTACGATCTCCGAAACTTCTGCTCTAAGACCAGAACCACCTGTTCCTTCTTGATCAAAATTGACTCTATCACCAATTCTATATCCACTACCACCATCAATAACTTCAACATCAGTAACAGAACCCTTATTGACGGATTCTACAACTACTATTTGATTAGAAGTCTCATAAGGTTCTACCAAAAAGTCATAATCAGCATACTGATCGTTAACTTTATATGGATAAGTGTTTCTAATAACATTAGATCCATTAAAATCAAAAGTCTGATCTAAGTATGAGTTTTCTAATATAAAATCAGACTTAAATGTATTACCTATAAAATATGGGTATACTGGTTCTAACTTATTTGATGTAATACTTGTGGTTACACCTGCAAAATATGCATAGACTCCGTTTGGAAATTCTGGTGTTTTGCAGAATCTTCCGTTGTGAGAATCTAAGTCTCCACTACCATCATATACAAAGTCTTCGATAAAGAAACCAGAAGCAAAAGATGAGGGTCTATCGGTAATGTTTGAAGGGTTGAGAGTATATCCTGGATTGAGAATCTTGGTTCCAGACTGAATATTGTTTGGATCCGTATATCCATATGGTCCATAAATTGGATTACCATCATAAGACCATCCAATGATTGGAGAGTGAAGACTCAGACTATCAGAATACTTTGCTGCTAAATCCTCAGAATATCCGTATATTCCATAGACAAGAGAATTTTTCTCATCATTCCTATTAAGACTGGAAAATATTTTTGGTGTTCTAAGTTTTGAATATGTGGCATATCTTTCTGCATCATTAACTGTTAGATCTCTAACTCTAACATTAAATAGAGCACCAGAACCACGAGGAGTTACTTTTATATAAGTGGTTGTTTTACTATATCCAATACCAGAATTTATTACTATTGCGTCAGTAATTCTTCCATCAGTAATAACTGGTTTAATAATAGCACCACTTCCATCACCTATTACTGAAATTTCTGGAAGGGAATAATATTCGGAACCACCACCTAATATTTGTACTTCTATTACTCTACCATTAGATATAATTGGATTCAGTTGTGCATCCTTACCATTTTTGATATTAATTAATGGTTTTTTGTGGAGATTTAAAGTATTTGATCCATATCCACTGCCTTTTTCATATAAGTAAGAATCAATGATATTGCCAGTAACAACAGGAGTAAAGGTGAAATTACCAGTTGTCGTTGAACCATAAGATACATTGATATTAACTTGAATTGGTGGATATTGGAAAACGTGATATCCACTACCAGTTGATTGAATATCTACATACTTGTTTCTAATAAGATTATCAGTAACGGTTGCCGCAATTCCAACATCTACAAGTCTGAATGAATCTAAATCTACTTTTTGTACCGAATAACTTTTTTCTGTTGTTAATCCAACAATTTCTGTTCCGGTGGTTGAATATACCACAACATCACCAGAAGAAAATCCATGATTTTTATATGAAATTGTATTGTATTGAGTTGAAATTCCAGAAGAAGAAACTCTTAACTTTCTATACTCATATCCAGAACCACCATCTAAGACAGCAATGTTTCTAAGAGTGTTTTTTGAAATAGTTCTAAATTTGTGTATACCACTAAATGTTGTTGAAGTTGAAAATCCAATCGTATTAATACCTGCATTATAGTCTGAAAGAGTATTAAAAAGTTTAATAGATCTGTTATTAACAAATCTTGCAATATACTGATCGCCACTAACCAAGTTTCCGGTAGGAGTATTAGTTACATCAGCATAAACTCCGGTCAATAATGGATTATTTCCATTTTGGTTATAGATGATAGATTCACCATCATAAAAATTGTGATCGGTTAAGAATGTAATAGTTTCGTCGGTAAGATCTACACCACCACCAACGGTTAATGCTCTACTATCAAATTCAACTTCTCTAAATCTTTCTCCCATAACGGGTTTTAGAACGCAACCAGAACCGTTTCCACCAGTTAGTGTTAAAGATAACACATCTTGAACATCAAAATCCTGAGGATCAACAAATACTTGCTTTACACTTCCACTAATGACTGGTTCAACAAGTGCTGTAACACCAGCACCAGTAGAAATTGTGATTAGAGGTGGGTTTACAATATCATATCCATCTCCACCATTAAGAACCTCAAATTCTTTTAGTGGTCCATAGTAAATTTTATCAGTTGATTCTGGATTAGTTACTTGAACACCATCAACTAAAATTCCAATAGAATCTCCAACATCAAATACTTTTCTTTTTACTTTACCAGAATATTTTGTACTTTTTGGAAACTTTCTAAGAATTTTATTTGGAGATATAACTCGATCTTTATGTTTTTTCAGAGTGAATCTGTGGAAACCTGGATTAGTATTTTCAGAGAAGACTGTATATTCGTTTCCACTCAACAAAGATTTCGATGAGTACAATCTAATTTGATTAGAAGTAACAATTTTCACATAATAATCTGATCCAGAGATTAAACCAGATAATGGTTGATTCTCTGCCGTATATGTAACAATATCACCATCAATAAATTTAGTGTTATTTGAAAATTTTATAATAGAATATGCTAAAATTGTCGAATTGTAACCGCCAAGATATGTTGCTGTTCCAGCGGGTATTGTTGATTCTATCAACTCATCATTAATTTCATAAGATGGTAATGAATTTGATGCGACATATCCATCGCCATTATCATTATGGTACACATTTAATGTGTCTGAAATATAAACATTATTACCACCAAAGAGATTAACATTTAAACTCTTTGATTTGTTTAGTTTTCTTCTTATATCATACGATTGAGATGGATTTGGTGTAAATCCAGATATATTACTCAGGATAACCTGATTTAGAAGAGTATTAATTTGCGAAACAATTGCACCAGAAGATACTATTGTATTACTGTGTGCAACTAAGATATCAACAATATCACCCTCTTTCAAACTGGATTTATCAACGTTGCTAAACAAAGTGAAAGTTGATCCGGAAATTGAAGATACTTGATACCTTGTACTGGTATTATAAATCCAACTATTTGCAAATACCTCTTTGCGAGTTTTGCCCTCCGATGGATTTTCAATTATCTCACCAAGATTTTTAACTCTTATTTCTTCTCCTTCATCGATCAAAGATATATCACCAACTTCTTCAAATTCAGAAATAACACCTGTTATACGTAGATCAACTCTCTGCGAAATATCTCCATCTTCATATCCGTAGATAGTTTCATTTGATCTAATATCTGTTCCTAGTGATACCGCAGTATCTACGCCTGTACAACCAAAAAATTGATTAATAGATTTTGAAGTATATGTGATGATATTATCATCTGCAATTAAAGTCCCAGACTCTGCAAATCCAATAGTAGAATCAACGGAAATTACAGAACCACCAACAGAAACATCTTCAAGGATTATTGTTTTTCCTGGAACAGTGAAAATACCTTCGATTAAATCTCTATCATTGTATCCTACAAATAGTTCAATCCTATAATATTCTTCATTATTTCTAGTGAAGATGTCAACATTAGAAACAGAAGCGTTGGTGTTTATATCAGTTGATTTAAATATAGTCTGCCCTTCTAATGCAAGAGGATTACCTGAAATATTTTTTGCTACTACAATTTCTCTTCTAATATAGTCAGCGGATGATGGCTTGACAAGTCTATTTTCTAGGTCTATAACAGTAGATTCTACACCATACAGAACTTTGAACAGAATTTTAATAGATTCTGCAATTCCCTTTGATTGATAAAAATTTCTAGCATGTTTGATAAAATTGCCAACATTTAAGTCGGAAACAAAATCATTATTCTCTAATCCAGGTGTAAAAGTGTATTTTAATTTTTTATAGAATTCTTGTAAGAATAAAACACTTAAATTTGTAACAGTAGTGCCAGATGTATGACTTTTCTGAGTAGATTTTGAAAATGTTAATGACTGTTTGTTTACATTATCAACAAAATCTGTGGTAGAAAGGTTATCATATCCTGTGATTCCACTAAATCCACGAATACAACCAGTAAAAGTTGTTGCTGTTATACCAGTGTATGTAATAATCTCATCATCAATCTTTAAAAGACCATATTCCGATGGAAATCCTTTTGTAGAAGCAACTGTTATAGTAGTATCAGAGGAAGAAATATTGTTAGAAAGAGAAGTTGATCCTACAACAACCTCAGGGACAAGGTTGTCAAGTTTTAGATACTGATCTAGATTTTCAGCAATATCAACATTTCCCCCTTGAATTTCTTGGGAGATATAGTACTGTTTGAAAAAGTCTATTGCTTTTGGAAAATCTGAAACTATAAACTCTGGAAGTTGGCTCTCAATAATTTTATTGATCTGCACTCTCTTCTCAAAATCTGACATATTTTACTTCCTCTCGATTTCTCCGTTGGAATAACTTGAAGTATAGTAATCTCTTGTAAAAGTAACTCCGGAGATGTCCTCCCCAGAAGAAATCACATCTTTAATCATATTTATCTTACTCTCTGAAACATTAAAACTCAAATACAAATCTTTAAGACCAATAACGTCATTAGACTCTGGATATGCCTGAATTTCTATGATGTTATTAGGGGCAGAGGTTTCTGTAATGTTTACGGTGTTAAGAATTACTTCTCCACTCTCATAATTAACTGTTCCTGCGTCTTTGGCAACAACAATTCTATTTCCACTAGGATCAGTTTTAACTAATGAAAGAATTCCTGTTTTTGCACTGATAGAACCTGGTCTGGAAAGGAACACATTTGCAGCTTCGGTAGCATTAGTTACTGTATTTCCCCTAGCAGTAATATTTGGGGTGTCTGTAATGTATACAGTAGAAGATTCACCAGCAATTTTAAATCCAGTAGATTTAATATTAAATCCTTGTGGTTTTACGTTGAATTTATTTCCAAAGCACAGTTCATACTGTGCGAATTGATTTATCAGAGCCTTCATATCTCTTCTAATTCTAACTTTTGTAATATTAGAAGTGATAGCACTATCAACTCTATCAATAAGTTGGACAATTTTACTGTACTTAAATCTTCCACCAAACTTATTCATGTCAACATTCTTAGAATAATCTGTAAGAGAAGACACAATTGAAGTTTTTAGATTATCAACACTAGAAACCTGATTTGAATTGTAATAAACAGAAGAATCAATCTCAACATAAAGTATTTTGAGATCAATTATCTTTTGATTAATTCCTGCGATTGAATATTGCTTTAATTTTGATAGAATGTTTTGTTTATCAAAGTCTGAAATGTATGTACCATTCTTTGGTTTGATACTGATTTGAACATTACCATACTGTGGTGGAGATAGTTCTTCACCGCCAACAACAGATACAGACTCGGTATTGGGATATATTGATTGAATAATCGCCTCATAATCACGAGAAGTTACTGCTCTGTATTGTGCAGAATAAAGTCTTGGGGCAAAATATTTGATTGATGATATTGGTTCAATTTCACCACCGTTTGATGACTTATTAATTGTATTGACTGTAATAGTTCCAGAAGGAATTACTCTAATATTTGAGGCATCTACAAAATTTCCTTGAAAATCAAAGTTTGCTGCACCATTACCTCTTTCACCATCTGTTACAATATACTTTGCAGTGATTATCGCATTATTTTCTAACTTTTTTCCAAAGTATCCATCACCAAATAGAAGTTCATATTTTTCATCCTGAACCTCTTGAATTAAGTAAATCTCAGAATTTTTATTGATTTGTAGAATATTATCAACTCTATAATATTCTCTACCTAAACCAGTGTCATTAATACCCTTAATATAAACGACAAGTGTTGAGGTATCAATGTTTGGGTTTTCTAGAATGAATCTTTGATCTTGTGATTGATCAACAGTCCACTGCTTTGTCAGTAGACTTCCTTGGTAGACTGAAACAGGTGCTGCTGATGAACCAAATCTTGCTACACCGTTATTAACTGTAGTTGTAATATCTTCGGAAATTGAGAATCTATATGAGGTATTATCGAACGATCCTACGCATACCAGACCCGCTTGAAGAGTGATAAAAGGACTTGCGGTAGTCGTAGGTACTTCGAAAGCAATAGACGCCTTAGAGGCGGTTTTAGAGCGAGGTACATAACCAATATTTCTTGCCAGAGACACGACGTTCTCTCTCAAAGTCGCAGAATCCAAGAAGGATTCGTTGACAACCATGTTTGAGTTGAACGCTGTAATATAAGTATTATACGCTAGGGTATCAATCAGAACAGAAAAGTTAGATCCCTCAAAATCAAAATCCGTGAAATTAGAATTTGCACGGAGATAATCTTTGATTTGAGTTTTAATCTGATCGAAATCTAGATTTGTAAATTGTGTAAAAGGCATTTTATCTTGTTGCCTCTAGTAAGAATGAGAATTGTTGTGTTGGGAAATCTTGTCCAATAATATCAAATATGATAGTCACTTCAAATGAATTATCATCGGGTCTTGGATCAACTTCAACAATTACATTTTCAACCCTATCTTCAAAATTATTAATTGTCGTTTTAATTTGATCTTCAACTACGGATGCAGATCCATAGTCTACGAACTCAAATAAACTTCTGCGAACGTCAGATCCCAACAGTGGATTAAAAAATCTTTCTGTTGGGATAGTTTCTACTAAGTTACGAACAGATCTGATAATTGCCCTTTCATTGACCAAGACAGGTAGATCTTTTGTCACTGGATGTGGGTCAAAAGATAAACTAATATCCTTAAATGCTCTGGATATTCGTGTGACTGCCATTGATGAGGTAGATTTTCTTGTTTTTATTTATACCTAGTGCCAGGGAGATCCATAGTTTGGTTCAGTCCCATAGTCCCAATCATCATAATCATCATCGTTACGAATTTTTTCATGCAATTCAGTTTGCTTTTTAAGATCATGTTGAGGTGCATGGTCATTCATTACCTCTTGAATCACCCTTTTTGGTTGGTCAGATTCATAATCAGTCACTAATTTTGTGGTTCCCCACATTGAATACATGTAATTTTGATCTCTATCGACAGGTGAATTGGACATTTTAGCTCCTGTTTTAATGAATAAAACAGAACTTTTATAAAGGAGGTTGCTATCTCCTTATTTCTATTTAACGACTAACCTCACGAAGAGAATATGAGTCCGAATTGAGATATTTTAGAATTTCTAAGGCGATTAAACGTGGATTTCCTTCCCCACAAGTGTAAACATCCACTGCCAGGCACCCATTTTCAGGCCAAGTATGGCATGAAACGTGACTTTCTGCAAGTGCAATGACAACAGTACACCCTTGTGGTATAAAACAGTGCGAAAATACGTTCAGAACGGTCATTTTCGCCCTTTCAATACCTCTTAACATGGCACTTTGAAGCGATTCTACATCATTAATCGCTTCAAAATTGACATCATACACCTCTAGGAGCAGGTGCTTGCCCATTGAATATTGTGTCAACTCA
>Ga0222714_10000982_pt1 | contig 32307 bp, 34 predicted proteins | sample C33_3DmetaG_FD_165048 | JGI IMG/M metagenome (GOLD analysis project Ga0222714, IMG submission 165048) | Estuarine water microbial communities from San Francisco Bay, California, United States - C33_3D | ecosystem: Environmental > Aquatic > Marine > Unclassified | place: USA: California... | reverse complement strand
CAAACACGCCAGATGGAGATGGCGATACCGAAAAAGACACCAATTGTGAAAGTGGGGCATGTGCAATATGAAAACTATCTTCAATACTAAAAGCGTAAATCCATCATCTCAGCCACTATTTCTAGGCAAAGACCTTGGCGTACAGCGGTATGATGTGATTAAATATCCAGTTTTCAAAGAATTGGATAATAAACAAATGATGAACTTTTGGCGTCCAGAGGAAATAGAGCTTAAAAAGGACAGGGCTGATTTTCAAACATTAACAAATAATGAAAAATTCATTTTCACATCTAATCTAAAATATCAAACAATGCTCGATAGTGTTATTTGTAGGGGTGTGCCAACACTTCTTGAATATGTTACTAATACTGAATTGGAAGCATGTCTTATGACATGGCAGTTTTTTGAAAAAATCCATTCACAGAGCTATAGCTATATTATTCAGAATGTATATGCTGATAGCTCTGAAATATTTGAAGGGATATATGAAGATAAAGAAATTATGAAAAGAGCCAAATCGGCAATACAAGACTATAATAACTTAATGGGTATGGATTCAGAGTCTACTAAGATGGGAGATCTTAGAAAACAAATCTATATGACTATCATAAGCATTAATATTCTGGAGGCGGTTAGATTCTATGTCAGCTTTATCTGCTCATTTGCTTTTGCCGAAAATAAGAAAATGGTTGGCAATGCCGATATTATTAAATTAATCAAGAGGGACGAAGCACTTCATTTGACCAATACGCAAGAAATCTTGAAAATACTACATAAGCATGAAGAAGAGGGGTTTACAAAAACGGCAGAACAATGTAAAGATGCTGCAATAGAAATGTTTGAAAACGCAGCAAATGAAGAAAAGGCTTGGGCATCATACCTATTTAAAGATGGCTCAATCATTGGATTAAATGAGGCCGTGCTACATCAATACATAGATTGGCTCTGTATGTCTAGAAGAAAAACTATTGGACTACCCTATGAAAACGTTGGCAAAAATCCAATTGCGGGATGGACTGAGCCATGGTTAAACAGCGAAAGCGTACAAGTGGCACCGCAGGAACATGAAATTACTTCTTACAAAATTGGTGCCAGCAAGAATGATTTGAGCGATACGGACTTTGGAGATATTAAACTATGACATATAATGATCAATTAAATCGTATGGGACAACTAGAAAAAATAGACAATAAAAAAAGCAAGTTCATACCATTATTTAAAGATAGCATTACTATTACAAGCACTGCTGACACAGATTCTGAAAATGTAGTTAATACTACCAGCAGGTTAATTGCAAAGATAATAGGATGGCATTACGATAGAAATTTAATTGATGGCAGTAGCGATAAAGACCAAACATTAAAGCTGCTACAAGAACTTGGTGAATTATCCGATAGTGTATGCAAGGGCAAAGATATTCGTGATGATTTAGGAGATATGTTAGTAGTTATGTTGAATATCATGGAGAGAAACAACTTGTCAATAAATGATTGCTTATTAAAAGCATATGATGATATTAAGGATCGTAAAGGTAGGATGGTAAACGGTGTTTTTATTAAAGAACAAGACGAGGTTTAAACATGCCAATTCCAAAAAGAAAACCAGACGAAGACAGAACTGATTTTTTATCTAGATGTATGTCTAATGAAACTATGAATAAAGACTATCCAGATAGTGGTCAAAGATATGCCGTATGCATTAGTTCTTCTAAAGAATCCAAGGGGGATCAGGTTAAAGATGCATATTATGAAGACACATATGGCAGTACTGAAATTATTTATGATGAAAAAAATGTCTACATCCCATCAGAAGATGAATATATAGATTTAGATGATGATGTAGAAGATTATGCGTTCGCCGCTAAACCGGGATTATGGGAAAATATTCGTAAAAAGAAAGAACGCGAGGGTAAAAAGTATAAACCAGCAAAGCCGGGAGATCCAGATAGACCAAGTAAGGACGCTTGGAAAAAAGCACAATCTAATGATGATGGCGCAATGCAGATTAGCCAAATTCAAAAAATGCATGATCAGCTAATGATGTTAAGTAAAATAGTATCATCGATTCCAATAGAATTTCAAGAATGGACAAAAGACCATATTTCTAAAGCAGAGTATTATATTCAATCTATCTATGATGCCGTTTTATATCCATCTAAAGAAGAAGAAGAAGAAGATATAGAAGATATGGAAGATATGGAAGAAGTAATGCCAACTGATGAGGACATGTTATCTCTTTCTGTATATGAGTATGAAGATCCAAAAACTGGTGAAGTTTATAGATTCAAACGCAAAGGAGTATATAGAAAAAATGGAGTAGTTCTTACATACCTTGGAACCGCTTCAGAATACCAAGGCCGTAAAGTTAAATTAAATAAGCCATTTAGAACACCAGATGGCCCAAAGAAATTTAGTGTATACGTAAAGAATGATAAGGGCAACGTAGTTAAAGTCAATTTTGGTGATCCAAATATGGAAATCAAAAGAGATAATCCAGCCAGAAGAAAAAGCTTCAGAGCTAGACATCAATGCGATACAAATCCGGGTCCAAAATGGAAAGCCAGATACTGGTCTTGTAAGATGTGGTAAATATTTGATAAAATAGAGGACATTACAGTTGGATTAGTATAATTATAATTCACCTATGAAGAAAGACTCTAAAATGAAAAAACAGAGGTCTTCTGTTAATAGCAATAAAAACAACTCAAATAATTCAAACATCAATAAAGATTTAATACAAAAGCGTAATGAGAAAAAAGTACTGGAGGCCAAAACTGACAATCATAAGAAATACATTAAGTCAATTATACAAAATGATATAACTATCTGTATTGGACCTGCCGGTTCTGGTAAATCTTACATTGCTGCCGGTATGTTTGCACAGTATTTAGATTCTGGTAAATATACACAGATTATTGCCACTAGACCATTGGTATGTGCTGGCAAAGACATCGGTGCTTTGCCGGGAGAAATTGGAGATAAAATTGCCCCATACTTAAAGCCGATTGAAGAAAATATCAGAGCATTTTTAGGCTTCAATAATTATGGACAATACTTTAACCAAAAGATGATTAGATATGAGCCATTAGAAGTAATGCGTGGTGCCACATATAATGACTCATTAATGATATTAGATGAAGCTCAAAATTGTACACTAGAGCAAATTAAGATGTTCATGACAAGAATGGGCAGTAATTCTAAAGTAATAATTAATGGAGATATTAGACAAACGGATATTAAAAATAGGAACGGTCTTGATACTATAATAGATAAGCTAACAGGCATTGATGGTATTGGCGTATGTTTTCTTACATATGATGATATTCAAAGAAATGGAATTATTGCAAAAATACTTAAAGCACTGGAGGAATAATGCCGACATATGATTATGAATGTGAAAACTGTGGATATTCGATAGCTGATATTTATCAGTCAATAAAATCAGACCCATTGACGCTGTGTGAGCATTGTGGCACCAATTCATTGGTTAGAATATTATATTCACCACATGTATTTGTTAAGGGTGATCCAACCACCCTTGGACAATTGGCAGAAAGAAATACTACCAAAATGGGTAAAACAATGGTTCAAGAAAAGAATGGTAAAGATCAAGAATCAAAAAAGACGGCATTAAAAGAAGCAAAATCCGAAATTAGATCACAAATAAATAAAATGAATTCACAACAAAAACGGAGATATATAGAAGATGGAAAATAATGAAATAACTATTTTTGTCATTCCATATATTAAAGAATATCATGGTCAGTCCGCATTTTTAAGAACCATAGAAGATCAAGAAGAAGAATTTTTAAATGGCAACTCTCACATTTCATATTCTTGCAGCTATAATAGTTATCCAGAGATGCTGCATGGGATCAAGGATAAAATATCTAAAATCAAAAAAGCCTTAGAGGAGGAAGAAAATGCCCAAGATAAAAAAGAATAACCGATCAGAATCACAGTTAATTGAAACAAATATATTGGAATTGGATAAAGTAACAAAGTTTTATATAGAAAAGAACTGCAACGAATTAACCTTGGATCAAATATGTGCAGATACACAACTAGACAAGAATAGCATAGAATCATATTATCATGCCTGTCTTGACAATGAGAAAAAGAATGATACAATAGATAAGCTAATGTCTGTTAATACTAAAAAGGGATATGCCGTAATGACAAAGGAGGCATCAGAAAAGGGTGAGCAAAACAAACAAAATCCAAACAGAAGAAACAAAACAGAACATATCCACAAAATCAGAGCGGACAAATAGTGCGGGCAATAAACCCAAACCGTGCTGTGAAGCGACACCATTTAAGTCTAAATACAAAGAGGGATATATAACACCCTCTAATTATTTAGCTGAACTGATTTTCACTAAAAGAAACGAGGCATTTAATAGTGGTAAATGCCCAGAAAGATTCTGGACACAGGATAATAAATTGCATGGGGCATATAAGGGACAAGTAATAGCCGCCGCGAGGCTACTTAAAAAGTACAATGTAGATTCAATATCGTCTGCCATTAATTGTCCAGAAGCAAAATTTATTCTGAAGCTACAGGATAAAAAGCTTATTCCATTGATTGAAAAATTTGAGTCCACTAGGGTTGATAAGACACTTGAGGAAAGCTATAATGTAGTAATGGAAGTGTCTAAACCGTTTGCGCAAACAAAAAAACAAAATATTTTGAAGGATTTATAATGGCTAAAGTTAAAGTTGATTTAAGCACCGACAAAGCCATACAAAAGGCTTTTGGTAAAGTTGTTTCTAAAGGATCTGAACTGTTAACATTAAAAACAGAACTAAAGCCAATAAGTGTCAGTCCATCATTAGATTTGGCATTGAATGGTGGAATACTTGAAGGTAGCTGGACCATTATTTCTGGAGATCCAAAAACTGGCAAAAGCACAACCTGCTTACAGATTTGCAAAAACGCACAAGATGAGGGCAGGCCAGTAATATATATTGACGGCGAAAGCAGATTGAAAGCATATAATCTTGTTGGTATAGAAGGGCTAGATCTAGATAAAATACAAATTATTCATAGCCCAGAAGATGCAGATTCATTATCTGCTGAAGACTTTCTAGATATTGCTGAAAGTCTGATGAAGCGTCCAGAAAATCAAGGAGCGGTATGTGTAATAGATTCATGCTCCTCCTTAGTGCCAAGAACTGAATTAGAAGAAAGTTCTTCTGCGTCACTGAGGGCCAGCCTGCCAAAATTATTATCACATTGGATTAAAAAAGTTTCACAAACCGTGGTCAAAAATAAAATCATTGTATTGATAATCACACATTACATTACTAATACTTCTGGATATGGTAAGATTAAAATACCAGACTGCGGAGTAATGGTACAATATCAAGCAGATACAAGACTAGATATCGCCAAGATAGAACCTTGGGAGGATGGCAATAAAAAAATAGGCCAATTGATTCATTGGAAAATTAGTTGTTCTTCTATGGGTGCGTCTGGTACAGAATGCATTAGCTATATCAAATATAACAAGGGCATAGATAAAGAAAAAGAAATAATTGAATTGGCCGAATCGTTTGGCATTATTGAAAAGGCTGGTGCTTGGTATAGCATACCATTTCTACAAGGCACTAAGGGATTTGATGAGGCTCCCAAATTTCAAGGTCAAACAAAGATATATGAATTCTTAGTTGAGAATAACAAAATTTTTGATTTAATTAGAGATCAGGTTGGAGCTATGTTGTTGGATGTTTAAAGTTATTGGTTTTGATCAAAAAGAACACAATTTTAATTTTACCAAAAACAATAGCAGAAAATATCAAAACAATAAATCATCGCTCCATCTGAAAGCTAGAACATTATTGAATGAATTATTTCCACATATATCAATATATGAGGAAGTAACACTGCCGGGATCTAAAAGAATTGGTAGGCCGTCATTGCTATATGCTGATTTTTTTATCCCAGAATTAATGTGTATAATAGAAGTTCATGGAAAACAGCATTATGAATATTCTTCATTTTTTCATGCTAATAAATTAGACTTCGTATATGCAAAAAGACGAGATACAGATAAAATAGAGTGGGGAGATATGAACGGCATCAAGGTTATAGTACTGCCATATAACGAGGAAAAACAATGGAAGCATTTGATACAACAGTCAGTGAATCAGTAGAAGCTCTAGAGAAATTTACACAATGGGTTGATTCATTTTGTAAAGAGAATAATATAGTTGAATACAAGAATAGTGATGATTATAAATTCATTATAGATATGTCTCATGGAGAGCTAATGAGTCTATCACAAGATGAATGTTTTTGTCACGGCATTACACTTATGAATTATGCTGGATTGCTGCAAAAAAAACATGATGTAATACATGGACAATATACTTGGTGCATCGAAGCATTGAATTTATTGTATTCAAAATACTGGGACAATTATGATAAATACCTCCCGGCTGAAATAAGAAAAAAATCTATTATCAATGATAATACATTTGCTCAATCCATTGAAAGATGTAGAATGAGACTTGAAGCCGGTATGAACATATTAAATGAAACATGTAAGGACATAAAAAAACGAGTATCACTATTTCAAGACTTAGGAAAATGTAGGAGCTTCAAATGAATATATCACAACTATTAGAAGACGGAATAAATGAAAATAACTGGGAATTAATAGCTCAAGCATATACAATGATCACTGGTAATGAAATCGATATACCAGATAATAATAATGCTTTATCTGATATTTTAGATAGAATTTCAAAGCTAGAACAAAAGCCCAAAAACACTAAAGGGAAACCACAAAAAAAGACGATAGTTAATAATAAGTTTGAAGTCAAATCTAATAATAAATCATCAAGAAATATATTAGATAGAAATAAGACAAATAAGTTTGAAGATATGTATGATGATGTGTCGGCAGAAGCTGGTCAAGATCAGGGGTTTGATAAAATAAATGACGAGGGGCCAAGAGTGGCTAGAAATAGAAAGGCATACAGTGAAAAAAGTGTGTCTTGTAGTTCGTGCGGAAAAAGCTATAATGTACATCCGATGTTTGCTAAAGAAAATTACATATGCGATAAATGTATACCACGTAGAGGTCGTTAATGTCAAAAATTGAAAGCACGCTCGTTAATGTTGCATCTGAAAGAGCGGTATTGGCTGGATTGTTTCAGCATGGCGAAGAGATTTTATCTGAAGTTCAATTATTCATTAACGAAGATAGCTTTACTCTAGATATCAATAAAGTTCTATATAAATGCATAGTTCATGCATTAAAAGACAAAGCATCTGCTGGCTATACTGATATTTTGTCATCAGCTAAAAGTCTACAGCTTGATGAATATGTAGAAAAAAATGACGTACTGAAACATATGTCTGGCATAATGAATACGCCAGTACATATAGATAATGTTTCTGAACATGCAAAAAAACTCAAAAGATTGGAGTTTGCCAGAAAGAGCCAAGCTGAATTAAGAAACATATACGTAAAACTTAACGAAGTTACGGGCGATGAGTCCATTACTGAAATACTGGCTAGAATAGAAACGCCGATTCAAGATATTTGCCTATCTTATATTAAAGAAGATGAACTATCCCCAAAGTCTATTGGTGACGATATTGATGCATATATAGAGCATCTGGAAAATAATAAAGACAAATCTATTGGTATCACCACTGGCTTTACTGCATTTGATAATGCAATTGGTGGTGGATTAAGACGCAAATGTGTAGATCTTATTGCTGCTAGACCCAAAACCGGCAAAAGCTGTCTGGCTGACAATATTGCATTATACGTAGCAAAAACACATAAGATTCCAGTGCTTATGCTAGATACTGAAATGAGCAAGCAAGATCATATTAACAGACTACTTGCTAATATTGGCGAAATTGAAATTAATGAAATTGCCTCTGGTAAATTCTCCAATAATAACGAGCATAAGGACAAAATATCGCACGGCGTATCTATACTAAAAGACTTGCCATATGATTATATTAGTATTGCTGGAAGGCCATTTGAGGAAACATTGTCTATAGCAAAAAGATGGTTGATTAAAAATGTTGGATATGATGAGAATGGAAATCTTAAAGACTGTTTAATCATATATGACTATCTTAAGTTGATGACATCCGGCAGTATCAATAATAATCTAGCTGAGTTTCAAGTCTTAGGTTTTCAAATTACAGCACTGCATAATTTCTGTGTTGAAAATGATGTGCCGTGTTTATCTTTTGTCCAGCTTAATAGAGACGGCATTACTAAAGAATCCACAGACGTTGTAAGCGGATCAGATAGACTAGTTTGGCTATGTACTAGCTTTTCTATCTTTAAAGATAAAACAGAAGAAGAGAAACTTGCCGATGGTATGAAATGTGGCAATAAGAAATTAATCCCAGTGGTCTCTAGACATGGACCCGGAATTGAAGATGAAGGCTATATTTGCTTGCAAATGGAAGGCAAGTATGCTAAAATTACTGAGCTTGGAACAATCAGGAGCATTAAGAAGAATGACAAAAATGATAAACAGGGATTCGCAGACAAGACAGACGCTAATATTGAAACGAAAAATGATGAAGAAGATTTTTGATCTTCTCCAGTTTTTTGATATTGATGAATATTATGAGTCTAATAATTTAATCATTTCGGCATGTCCAATACATGATGGAGATAATCAGACGGCATTTAATATCAATGTTGATGAGGATCATGAAGATCATTATGGAAAGTGGTTTTGCAATACTAAGCATTGCCATGATAGCAAGCCCGGAAAAGATGTTTTATCATTAGTGTGGTGCCTATTAGAGAAAAAATACGACAAAGAATTCAAATTCACAGAAGTTATAAAATTTTGCAAAGATTTTTGCTCGGATGTAGCTATTGATGATAGTGGTATTAGTATATATTCCAACACATATAACGCGATTGATAAATTACTAAAAATAGATCTCAAAAAACAAGGAGTCAAGAAAGACTCTAAGATTACCAAAGAAACAGTTAGAAAGCACTTAGAATTTCCAGCAGAATACTATTTACGGAGAGGTTATTCAAAAGAAATATTAGATATATTTGATATCGGAGTATGTACTAATCCTAAAAGCCAAATGTATCGAAGGGTGGTATTTCCCGTATATGATGAAAATGATCAATATATGGTTGGATGTACCGGCAGGACAACATGCGACGATCCAAGAAAATGGATAAATCTAAAGGGCTTCAATAAGTCAAATTTTTTGTACAATTACGGAAAAGCAATGGAGCATATTCAGTCTAAGCAAACTATAATATTGGTAGAGGGACAAGGAGACGTAATTAGACTATGGGAGGCTGGTATATATAATGCGGTCGGCATATTTGGTTCTAGGATTAGTGATTCTCAAGAATTTCTGATTCAGAAAACAGGAGTCTCAAATATAGTTATCATGACCGACAACGATGATGCTGGTCATGCGTGTGCTAAAGATTTAACTGAGAGATTAAAGTATTTATTCAATATTTATACAGTATATCTCACTAAAAAAGACATAGGCGATATGACGATAGAAGAAATTAATAGAGAAATAAAACCACAGATTGAAGGAAAATTCTAATGACTAAAATAATAGCATTGTGCGGTAAAAAGCAAAGTGGGAAAACAACACTTTCAAATTATCTACATGGTTATGAATTAAAGCGGCATGATGTAATAGAGAAGTTTTTCGTGTCGCCAGAGGGCCAGCTTGTAGTAAATTGTACATTTCATGACGAGGACGGTAAAGAATTTGAAGAAATGGGCCTATTAGATTTACAACAAAATACTGAAGAATTTTATCAGTATGCGTCACGTAGAATTTGGCCATTAATTAGGGGTTATAATTTTGCCGACTCATTAAAAGAAATTTGTGTTATGCTATTTGATATACCGTCAGAGTGTGTATATGGCACCAATGAACAAAAGAATCAAATACAAGAACATTTGCTGTGGGAGAATATGCCATTAGATACAAATAAAAGTGGACCAATGACATCTAGAGAATTTATGCAATGCTTTGGCACAGACGTTATGAGGAAAATATATTCACCAATATGGCTAAACAATTGCTTTAAACGGATTGAATCTGATAAGCCAGATATTGCCGTAATTAGCGATTGCAGGTTCATGAATGAAGTTAAGGCAGTACAAGATAAGGGAGGTCAAGTAATTAGATTGTCTAGATCATTATATGAAAGTAATCATCCAAGCGAGATCGATGCTGATAATTATACAGAATTTGATGCAGTAATTAATAACCAAGACATGACAATAGAAGAGTCTTGTAAGCAGTTTATAGATAAATTAGTAGAACTGGGAGTAACTAAAAAATTACGACAGATTGGTAAATATACAGCTTCAATAAAATAGAAAGGCAAAGTTATGAAAAATATGTTATTTTGTGTTATTTTGTATCTATGTTCTTATACGCAGGCAATTGCTGGTCAATGGGTTGCATATACTCCATCAGTAGTATCTCCACCTGTGGTTGAAGTGCCAGTATTTCCAACAGCCACATATAGAACCGCCTTGTATCCAGTATATGAGTACCAATGGGTTCCATATTACTATAATGTCCCTATTGATTTTATTGAATATAGATTATTTTGTCAAAAAAGAAGGACTATTTTCGTACCTCAAATCAATTGGGTATTACAACCAGTATACAGATAGGATCATCATATGATTATATGTTATCATCGTTCTAGCTCCCTTGGCACATTTGAAATGTGTGAAATGAAGTATTTCTTCCAATATGTACTTGGAATGAAAGATAAAACCAACAAAAAGGCAGTGCTTGGAACAATATTTCACAGAGCAATGCAGGTACTGGCCGATAAGCAATTAGCTATTGCCAAAGGCGAAAAGAAATTAGAGAATGATGATATTAAAAACCTGACATTTAAACAATGTGATGATATTGAATATATAGCGAATGTTTGTTTTGAGTATTATAAACAACACGAAGAAGATGTTGGGCTAGAGCCATCTGATTTGAAAACATGCATCAATTGGATCAACAAAGCCATTGCATATAATAACGGGGCATTAGATCCAAGAAATCAAAATGTCCATGCTACTGAATTATTTTTTGATATAGAGATTAAAAAACCTTGGGCTGAATATTATTATGAAGTCAATGGTAAAGTTTTTTCTGGATATCTTGGCATCAAGGGAACTATAGACCTTATAGTTAAAGAAGATGACGCATATTATCAAGTACTAGATTATAAGTCTGGGAAAAGATTAAATTGGGCAACAGGTAAAGAAAAGACATATGAGGATCTGTGTTCCGATAAACAGCTGCTATTGTATTTTTATGCATTAAAGAACATGTATCCAGATAAGGACTTTTACACAAGTATTTTCTATATTAATGATGGTGGGATATTCGATATTGTTTTTTCCGATGAAGACTATGATAAAGCAGAAAATATGCTCAAGCAAAAATTTGAATATATTAAATCTGTTGAAATACCAAAACAATTATCTCACGACCAATCAAATTGGAAATGCACAAAACTTTGTAAGTTTGCTGAAAATTTTAAGGACACAAATAAAACCGTTTGCCAACACTTCCATGATATGATACAATCAGACGGCATGGATTCCGTTGTCTCTCAATATGCAAATTTAGACAAACTAGGCACATATGGTGCTGGTGGAGGAAGATTAGAAGATGCTAAGAAATCATAGTCATTATTCATTATTGTCATCAATATCTCGTTGTGATCAAATAGTTAAAGCCTGTGCTGATGCCGGTTATACACATTCCGGCATTACAGACATTGCAACTATCAGCGGGTGTGTTAAATTTATACAAGCTTGTGACAATCATAATATAATTCCCATCATAGGATCAGAAATAATTCTTGATAATGATGCAAGAATAACGCTGATATGCAAAAATCAATATGCTTGGACGCAGCTATTGCGCATAATATCTATTGCCAATAATCCAAGTAATTATAAGGAGAATCCAACAATTCCATTCGATATACTTATGGATACAATTAGCTGTGATGACTTTATATGCATTGATGGATATATCGGAAGTAAATTATTTTCTATTGTAATGCCTAATATTGATTGCGTTTTTGAGTCCTTAGATAATGACAGTATTGAAGACTGTCTCAACGCTAATTATAAGCAATTGGCTAGCGACCATGTAGAATATATGCGTGGCAAGTTTAAGCATTACTATCTTGAGGTAAATAATACAAATCATGAATCATATCCAATAACTAAGGTAATGAAGGATATTATTGAATCTATTGACCCCAACCATCAAATATGCATTCCAGATACTGCCACATATTACTGCCAGAAGAAAGACGCAATCGATCACCGCGTATTAATTTGCACAAAGCTTAAAACTACTATGAAAAAACTAGATCAAAAAATTATTGAGAAAAAAGATCTAGAAGCATTAAGATTTATAAAAAGTAGCAATTATTATGTTAAAACTTCTGACGAGCTTGTGAAGCTGTATGATAATGCAATGTACTACAATCTCAAAGAAATAACAAACTTAATTGAAGAAATAGATATTCTTTCAAAACCAAAGCTGCCAGAATTTAAAACGCCAGACGATAGCTCTGAAGATGAATATCTCAAGCAATTATGCAGAAATGGGTGGACTAAATTAGTTAAAGAACGTGTTGATGCCAGTAAGCTTAATGCTTATAAGGATAGAGTTCTAAAGGAATTAGAGGTTATTAAAAATGCCAAATTGGCTGGTTACTTTCTAATAGTACAAGACTACGTAAACCATTTCCGTAGGCTTGGATGTCTTGTTGGGCCAGCCCGTGGATCTGGTGGTGGATCACTAGTTTGCTACCTTACAGGCATCACATTAATTGACCCTATTGAATACGGCCTACTCTTTGAGCGTTTTTATAATGATGGCAGAAACACAGACGATCATATATCGCTACCAGATATTGATGTTGATTTTCCACCAGATTATAGAGAACAAGTAATACAATATCTAAAGGATAAATATGGCGAAGCAAGAGTTTGTCAAATGTTAACTTTTGGCAGATTAGCCGGAAGGTCTATTTTAAAGGAAGTATTGAGGGTAAATGAAACTTGTAGCTTTGATCAAATGAATCAAATTACAGAAAAAATACCAAATGAAGCGGCAATATCAGATCTATTAGAAGAAATGGATAATCCGTCTGTAATTAGATGGGCCTTAGAGAATGATAAAAATGCATTAATAGATTATTGCTGGCTGGACGATAACAATGAACTACAGGGAGAATATGCAAAAGTATTTGAACAGGCCATGCGTATGGAGGGCATTTTTAAAACACAGGGCAAACATGCTGCGGGTGTAGTCATAGCCTCTAATGATTTGCAAGAAATATGCCCAATGGTAAAATCTTCTCGTAGCTCTGAACAAATAGCTGGAATGGAAATGGGAGACCTAGAAGCTATTGGATGTGTAAAATTTGATATTTTGGGCGTAAATCTATTAAAGAAAATAGCAGATACCATAGAAGAGGTAAATGATGAACTATAGAGATTATATTGTGTATGACTTTGAAACCAGTAGTGCCAATCCATACACTACTCAACCAGTACAAATCGCTGCCGTCGCTATACATGGTAGAAAGCTAGAGATCAAAACCGGTTCTGAATTTCAATCCCTAATGAGGCCAATATTCGATAAAGAAGAATGTAAAAAGCTAGGCATAGACCCCCTTGAAGAAGGTGCTATAGCAGTACATGGCAAGACTGAAGAAATACTCAAAGACGCACCATCAACAGAATCAGTATGGAAAAACTTCACGGACTATGTAAACCAATATAATTTTAAGGGAAGTAACTGGAGTGCGCCAATATCTGTTGGATACAATATTAAAAATTTTGACTCTGTAATAGTAAATAGGCTATGCTCAAAACCACCATATAAATTTGGACCCGTAGACAATAATCGCGGAGAGCAGGATTTATTTAACAAGATACATAGTATTGACATGCTAGACTTTATGTTCACATTATTTGAAAACAATAAGGATGTAAATTCATTATCTGCTGATAATTTAATTCGTGGTTATATGGGCTATGCACATGGAACGGCACATGATGCGATGTCTGATGTTGTTATGACCGCAGAACTATTCTGTAGAACAATGAAGATGCTTAGAACATTGGCTTCCAAAAAGAACTTTAAAAATGCATTTATGGGGAATTGAAAATGATTGATATAACAAACATACCAGAGAATGATACTAAAGTATGGGAGATGATAGGAGATGGCAGGGTCAAAGGATGTTTTCAGATAGAAAGTCATCTTGGTAAGACTTGGTGTAAGAAATTAAAACCAGAGAATATGACAGAATTAGCAGCACTAATCAGTATTATTAGACCCGGAACACTTAAGGCCGTTGTTGATGGCAAGTCAATGACGCAACACTTCGTGGATAGAAAGCATGGCAATGAAGATATTCCCAGCTTACATCCATTAATCGATGGGCTATTAGAAGAAACATATGGGGTTATTGTATATCAGGAACAGGCAATGGAAATTGCCGTTAAGCTAGCTAACTTTAACTTGAAAGAAGCTGATAATTTACGTAAAGCTATTGGTAAGAAAAAAGCAGACTTAATGAGAACTATTCGCGGACAATTTATTGATGGATGCGTCAAAAACTATATTGACCAAGAAAAGGCTGAAGAGATTTTTGACATGATTGAGAAATCTGCCAGATATTCATTTAATAAATCACATGCCGTAGCATATGCTAAAATGGCATATTGGTCAGCGTGGACAAAATATCACTATCCAGAAAAATTCTTTAAGCATTGGCTAAAAAATGCCGATGAAAAGATAGATCCAGACTTTGAGAAAAAACAATTGATTATATCAGCTAAGGCTGAAAATATCGAGGTCAAGGGACCGACTATACAATATTTAGAAGAGAATTTCTTTTGGAAAAATGAAGCCATATACTTTGGGATATGCAATGTAAAGAATGTGGGCGCAATTCATTTAAAGCAGCTAAGACAGCATTTGTCTAAATTAGACAACAACAATATAACTTGGTGCAATATTTTGATTCACGTTCTACCATTTGTTAATAAGCGAGCAGTAGAAAATCTAATTAAGGTTGGCGCATTTGCCGGATTAAAAAAGACAAGAACTGAAATGCTGCATGAGTACCATTGTTACTTGGATTTAACTAAAAAAGAAATGGATCAAATACAAAACAACATAGAATGCCATTTATTAGATGCGGTATCTACACTAGAATGTTTTATTTCCAAGGGTACTAAAAAACAGGGAGGCTTTATTACTACACAATCTAGACTAGATAAGATTAGTAATATTATACTAAGAATCAAAACGCCGGGAAGAAGCCTGCTTGACAATTCTATGGTATATGCTAAAATAGAGGAGAAGCTGCTTGGATGTTCTATTAACCATTCGGAATTAAACACATGTTCTGATGCCTGTCACGCAAATACAACATGTAAGGAAATTGTAGATGGTAAAATGGAAGATTCTGTTATTGCGGTTATTATTAAGAGGCTACGAGAATATAAGACTAAAAATGGCGACATTATGGCCTTTTTGTCAGTTGAGGATGATTCTGGAGAATTAGAAAATATTGTAGTTTTCCCTGACATCTATGAGCAAAACAGAGATATAATGTATGAGGAGGCTACCGTATTGCTTTCTGGAAGAATTAAGGATAGACAAAGAAATTCTTTCATAGTGGATAAAGTATTCTTGATATAGATTGATAGTATTATGAATAAATGTTCATTTTTTGGCTGTGTGGATGATATGGTATTAGAAACCATTAATGACTCGCAGGTAGTGTATTTAAAAATACAAATTGAAAATAAAAGACAAAGCAAAATAAAAAGCAAGATTGATTATGAATTTCTTGATTTTGAAGCTTGGGGTACAGCTGCTATTACTATTGCCAATCATGTAAATATTGGAGATGATATATTAATTGTAGATGCTACAGCAAGACAAAATTATGATAGTGTTTGTTTTAGGATTAATGAATTTAGACTAATATGAGGTATAAAATGGATGCAAAAGTTGAGAAGATGATTGAAGATAATAAAAAATTGATATACAAAATTGCTAACTCTATGTATATCAAAAATAAGTTGTTTAGTAAAGAAGACTTGATACAAGTTGGATTTTTATCATTATGTCGTAGCGGGCATAAATATGATCCTACTCGCGGACAGGTATCGACATTTATTACCCATTGTGTTCGTAACGATATAATGAAATTTATTAAATCCAACAAACTACAACCCGATTTGTTATATAATGAAAATACTAAGATGAGCTATAATTTAGATAAAGAATTTGACTGTATAGACTATTATGATCTTTGTGGTGCTACCACAAAATTAGAAAAAGATATCATTGAAATGAAACTAAATGGATATACCAATAAAAAGATTGGTAAAGAAATGGGCATATCCCCAACTAGAGTATCTAAAGCAATAAAAAATATGAAGAACAAAATGGAACAAAATCATGCAGACTGATAACAAGAAAAAAATATTATTCATGACAGAGGCATCATATCTTAACACTGGATATGCTAAGTACGGTCGTGAAGTCATATCTAGAATATTCAATAGCAATAAATACAATATTGCTGAATTTTCTGTATATGGCGATGTCTTTGATAAAAGGCGAGGCGATATACCTTGGAAAAATTATCCAAATTTACCAAATCCAAATGATAAGAAATCACAAGAGGTATACAATAGTAATCCAATTAATCAATTTGGAGCATGGAGATTTGATAGAGCTTGTTTAGATTTTAAACCAGATATAGTATTCACTATACGTGATTTTTGGATGGACAGCTTTATATACCAATCGCCGTTTAGAAGAATATTTTCTTGGTGTTGGATGCCTACAGTAGATGCTTTTCCACAAAATCCAGAATGGCTGGATATGTTTTCTGATGCAGATTATGTTCTTACATATTCAGATTGGGCAAAAACCGTAATAGAAAAACAAGGCGGTAATACAATCAATACCATTGCATCTGCTCCTCCATCGGCGTCATTAGAATTCTTGCCAATGGATAAAAATCAAGTACGTTCAGAATTCAATATAGATTCAGAAATAAAAATTATAGGCACTGTTATGCGTAACCAAAGACGCAAATTATTTCCAGCCCTATTAGAGTCATTTAGTAAGTATATTAAAGAACACAATAAATCCAATGTCTTTTTATATCTACACACTAGCTTTCCAGATGCTGGATGGGATCTATCGGATCTTATACAAAAATATGAAATTTCCAATAAGGTGTTAATAACTTACGTCTGTGAAAAATGCAAACATGTAGAAGTATCGTTATTTAGAGATGCCAAAAAGGGGTGTGCAAAATGTGGAGCGTATGCGTCTACTCCATCTAATGTTGGCAATGGAGTAAACGACGCCACTCTCGCTAAGATATATAATACATTTGATTTATATATACAATTAGCTAATTCCGAGGGCTTTGGTTTACCACAAGTAGAAGCCGCCGCATGTGGCATACCAATAGCCTGTACAAATTATTCTGCAATGGAGGATATTGTCAATAAGCTAAATGCCTTGCCGATAAAGTATTCATTGTATAAAGAATTGGAAACGTCTTGTAATAGGGCCGTTCCATACATGGATTCAATAGTTAATACTTTTGTAGACTTCTTCAATCTCAGTGATGATGAACAAAAAAACAGAAGTACAGAAACTAGAAATCTATTTGAAAAACATTATAATTGGGATAAGACGGCAGACATATGGATGAAAATTGCGGATCAATGCAAATATGCAGATTGGCAACAACCGGCAATGATCAAAATGCCACCGCCGCAAGATATAGAAATTCCACATAACAACAATTATGAATATGTATCACAATTATTCAATATATTTTCATATTATGAACCATTTAACAATTCACATGCTTTTCGATCTATATTAACTGATCTAAACCGTGGCTTTACACGTAGCTCTCATGACGGATTTTATTCAAGTCAATTCTCTCCATTGAATGATACTAGACCAAGACCAATTAATAAAGAAATGATTCAAAAGGCAATGTATAATAGACTTATTAACTACAATAATTGGGAACAGTTAAGAGTAGATCCAGATATGTTAGCAAAAAGAGGAGATAATGACACATGGCTCTAAAAACAATATGTAGCGAATGTTGTTTCTTTGGCAAAAATGAAGATGACGATGGTATTATATGTCATCATAATCTATTTCATATTTTGAATAAGAGAAATACAACCATAACAATCAATGATACTGAATGCATAATTGATCGTATATGTCCATACTATCGTAAATTAGATTGGGAGCCAAATCTGAATATAGATGAAAAACAGAAATTGTGTCAACAGTCTGTATATATTACGGGGTCAATTATCTTACTCACAAAAGATGAACATGACTTAAAAAATGCACTAGAAACATTGCACTCATATCAGCATATTGATTGTTTTGAAATCTTAGTAATGTGTATGGGCTTAACCAAACCGGTTATCAATTTGCTTAAAGAAATGAATCTAAAATACGAGTGCATTAAACTAATAAATCCAACAAAGGAAAATATTAGAGTAGCAATTTATCAACAATCAGCTAAATTGAAAAATGGCTTTTTGTTTATATTAGAATGCGATAAGGATATTGAAAATGACATACTTGATAAGGTAAATTATATTGTCAATAAACAACTTTTTAGGCTTTTGCATGTCCCGCCAACAACCGGATTGCATCAATCTGTTAGCATGACGCATCTATATAAATATTTAAAGGGCGATCTACAGGAAGATTATGCGGATAAGATCACCGCCATAGCCAATGAAGAAAATTTACAAACACCAATACTTAGCTGGAAGGAAATAAATGAGTACTATAATAGTTCACTATAGAACACAAAGTATTGATAAAGAAAGCGTCTTAAGAAATATTAATACGTGGAAATCTGACAAATATAAAATTCTTATGAAGGTGCATGACTATTCATTAGACGGCGCGCTATCAAAAAAAATCAATGATGAAGACATATCTAATCTGACTAATTACAATATTAAACTAAACACTGTAGAACATGCATACGAGAATTTTTCTGACAATAATGAACATAAGACAATGATATCCAACTGTCTCATGGAAACAATAGATAGTATAGCCACTGTCATTTTTAATGGAAACATTAATCTAATAATTCCAATAGACACAATCAATATAAATAAGTTTAAGGACAATCATCTCGGTTTAATTTATACCGATTTTACAATAGACAATTCTTGGACATATTATTTACAATCTGAGCCTAATCCAAAGTTAATGCCATTAATAATCTGGTCATCATCATTGATTGCTAATAAAATAAATGAAAGCAATCCATTAGAGACCATATTCAGTAGCTATAAAAAATTCCATATAGCTAACACTCTGTATAATATTAGTATAGATGAGTAAAAAGAAAATAACAAAACACCAAAACGATCTCACCACTTTTATTGTTCTATGTGCTAGAAAGTACAATAAACGTGGATGTAAGAACATACCATTAACGCCAATAACAAAAAGGCAAGTACTAATAGATATTCAAATTAAGAATATCAATTCTGTTTTTACCAATAGTGAAATTATAATCATCTCTGGATTTGAACATGATCTAATAGTCAATCATATTCATAATCAAAAATATACAAACGTGCGGATTATAGAAAATCAATTATACACACAGTCTAGCATTATTGACGGATGGAAAATTGGATTAAATGCTGCGGTGCAACAAAACACATATATAATACACGGAGACAGATTATTTTCAACATCATGCCTACTAAATGACAACAGCAATAGTTATTTGTTAACACATAAATATGATAAGCAGAATTATAATTTAGGCATTACTACTAAAAATAATTATGAACTAATGAACATGTCTTATGGATTACACAATGTATGGTCTGAAATTTGCTTTATAGCCAAAAATGATTTTGATATAGCTAGAAATATTCTCAATCGGTCAGAACAATATAAGCTTTATTCAATAGAGCATTTTATCAACTGCTTATCAACGAAAATACCAATAATGATATATAATAAAAATAATAAGGACATACAAACAATAGGGGAATTAATATGAAAATATTGACTTATGCTACATCAATCAATGAATTTAAAATGAGCAGCATTATTAATATATTACATTCTATGAAATACGAGCTTGCTATGATGCATACCGAAATAGATAAGGATGCAATAAAAAACTACAACCCAGACATTATTATTCACAATGTTCCAGATACAGAAAAAATTATCGACAGTAAAAGCATTCAGATTAATATCTCAACACTAAATATGGACTTTATTGTTCATAGACCATCTGATGTGTTGCCAATAGATAAAGATAAATTTTCATCTGATATAGTATTTTTTGGCAATATACAAGATTTTGGAAAAAAGATATTTAGGCACATTAGTAAAAACAGATACAAGTTAAAATTTTTTCATCCACAGCCAATAAATATATATGGCTATTGTGGACTATGTGGACAAAATGATTATTATCGTTTCTATAAAAATGCTAAAGTAAGTATATCACATATACATGATTTAATGCGTATTAAAGATATTTTAGCTGCTGGTGGAAACCCAGCAATATTAACACCAAACAAAGAGGATGAATTTATAAATAGTATTGAACTAGCCATCAAAGAAAATAAAAAATTCAATGTGCCAAACATGAATAGACAGGATATAATAAATAAAGACACCGCTCATGATAGACTAGCTACCATATTCAATAATGTTGGTCTTAAAAGATTAGCAAAAGAGATTATTGAGAATAAGCGAGAGGTTTGGGAAGCATGAAAACCAATATATGTTTAGATCACATTTCGTATTGTCAATTTAATGATGAGGCAATCAAAGAAATTAATAGAATTAGCCTTCTGGACAATATGCCAGATGTGTCAATCACATCATTCAGTCCATCACCAGAGCATCTAAAGATAAATACGTCTGTATTTAACCCGTCAGTATTAGATCAGTTTTATGATGGTTTAGTCATTGCGCATACAATTACAAACGCCAATAACATTCTTGGATGTGCTACTAACTCACTAAAGGTTCTATATTTGTATGATTTAGATTGGATGTTTAAGCAAATGACTTATAGCTACATATATAGCACACTGTCTGATAAGAATCTACATATAATACTCAGGTCAAAAGAACATATTGAGCCATTACAATGTTTATGCAATAAGCAAATAACTGGGGTAATAGATAAATTTAATTTGGAGGATATATGGAATTTGCTCTCAAAAACAAAGACAAAATAATCAAAATGTATAATAGCGGATGCAGCAGTTATGAAATTGCTGATGAATTAAATACATATTCTACTAGAGTTTTAAGGGCGTTAAAGTTTCTAGGTAAAACATTATATGATGATGAAAATCACTTTCGGCGCGATTATTCAGAGGCTCAAAAACTAGCATTGAAAAACGGCAGAGCTAAACATCCAACAGAGGGAAAAAAGTTAGATCAGGAACACAAACAGAGGATTGGAGAATCTAGATCGAAAGCGTATCACAATTTATCTGAGGATGAAAAACAAAAAATATCTCAATTAAGCAAAAAAAATTGGGACGCTATGGGCCGGGCCAAACAAGAAGAAATTAGAAGTCTAGCATTGGAAAGCGTTAGAAATGCGAGTAAATATGGCTCAAAAACAGAAAGACATCTGAATCATGGATTAATGTCTGCCGGTTATACAGTAGAATTCCATAAAACAGGATTGGTTTTTGGCAGTGACTTAGAAGTAGATTTATTTCTACCAGAATTGAAAACCGCTATTGAAATTGATGGGCCGGGACATTTTATTCCAATATGGGGTCAAGAAAAATTAGTTAAACAACAAGTCGCAGATACTGCTAAACAAGGTATTCTAATAAACAGTGGATATGTTATTATTAGAATTAGACAAATAGATAAAAGCATCTCATTGACAAAAATGAATCATTTGTTAAAGTTGATAATCAAAGAATTGAATGGAATAGACAAAAAGTTTCCCAGTATTAAAAACCGCTTGATAGAAATTGAGGTAAAAGATGGACAAACAAAAAGAATCTGAAATACCAAGTATGCTTTCGCCAGAATGGAACGATTATGTAATGCAGTTCTTTGCGCCAAAAGAGCTTATAGATGGTAATCCATTAACATCTGGCCTAAGACGAGTGGCTGAAATGTTAATTGGGGAAATTATATCCAGCAAGCCAATTGATGTACAAAGAGTTGAAACAGGCGATCCAATCGGCAAAACAACAGTTACTTACGAAGTACAGTTCTTAGTCAAAAAAGACGATAAGGAATACATAAAAACATATGCCGATGTTGCTGATGTCTGGGCTGGCAATACAGACGATCTATTTGCTGTTCACGCCCCGGCAACAGCGTCAACCAAGGCAGAGGGTAGGGCATTAAGAAAAGCCCTTAAACTGCGTGTGGTGGCCGCAGAGGAGCTATGCAAGAAAGATGTATCACAGTATTTAAGCCAGCAGTCTGGACAGCAGGATGAAAGAATTAAGCCAGAACAGATAAAATATATTGATATTAATTGCAAAAAATTAGATTTGGATGTAATTAGGTTCATCAATTCTGGAGAAAAAGTATATAATAGTGTATACGAGATAAAGCGTGATACAGCCGCTAAGATGATTGACCAAATCAATAAAATCAAAAGGGGTGATCATGCTGTTACAGAGAGTTTAAAAGGCTATAATAAAGATTGGAATGAATCATGAAAGTAGATTACCATGTAACTTTAGGTGGAACCCAAGTAGTAATATCCAAAGAGTGCGAAACTGATACTGATGCATTTAAGTTTTTGCATCACATGCATGAATTATATGATGATAATGTATGTGTAAAAAATGGACAAAGCTCAGATAAAGTTAGGGTTAATGTTAGGAGTGATAAGGACGAGAATGAATACTATGAGCTTGTATGCTATGATCCCAAAAATCAAGACTGTCATTATGCTAGAAGAGTATTTGGTGTAAACAAGAAGGGTGGTGGACTATTTCCAAAGAACAAAGATGATGACGGAAATTGGAAACCTTGGCGCAAGTACAATAAAGAAACGGGTAAAGAAGAATAAATAAACAATAGTTTGGGCGGGAGACATCTTATCATGCTTCCCATCATCCCCACTCCCGTCCAAGCTATTTATAATTTAAGGATTTACATATGAAATATTATAGATTAATCTTCAAGATTGAAGATGGCAAAGTGCTGTTTAGTGAAATAATAGAACAAGAAATTGCTAAAGAAGAATTTCAACAAATGAACTGGGATGCCCCGATTATTAGACATGAAATTGCTGGACATGTACACTTCTTATCATTAGATCCACAATATTTAGATGCAATGCTTTTGGGAATTGGAACTTATCAAATGCTTAGTGGAGTATTTGCTAATGTCAACGGATAAAAAAACACCATGTGAATGTCCAATGGCAGGATATTGTCAGCGGCATGGAGTAAATAAATCCAAACATCTACATACTTTATGCCAAAATCATATTGGGTATTTTAAAATGTGGGAGGAATGTCGTGGCCCAAATCAAAATCCAAATGATTGCACTAAACAGTCAGAAATCAAAGCTAAAGAAAAAGTTGAGGAACTTAAAAGGAAAAATACTGAACCAGCATTGCCATCTACTATGACTATGGCAAAAAATTTCATTTCCTCCGCAGCCAAACATGTTGCTGGCGGTATGCAAAAAGTTACAGAAGAAGAAAAGCAAAGAAGGCTAAATATTTGTCAAGAATGTCCACATATAGTTAATAATTCTAGATGTGGAAAATGCGGTTGCGTATTAAATGTCAAAGCTGGTTGGTCTACATCTACTTGTCCAATTGGCAAATGGTAATTATTACTCAGATTCTGTAATAATAAACTTAACCATTGAATTAGTTTCGCATTCTGTGCCTCCTACTGGTCTTGCCATGCAATCACATTCCTTTTCATAGTATTCTGGGTAATAGCCAACGGCCTGACCATTTAATCCACCCATAAATTCTGTAATTTCTGCACAGTGTGTGCAATTAGGCTCATTGGCAAATCCATCTTCGCATCTATAAGTTGCTGCACACAAGCCATTGAGATCTGCTAGACATTCGCATTGGCTATTGAATGCCCCCTTCATTACAGTAGATACATCAGCAGATCCACTACATTCCCAGACTTTAAACCACTGGCCTAATTCACCCCCATCTATTTCATAATATTGATCATCGCATTTATACCTATATAATGTTGGCAGCCCGTTTGAACTAGCAGTAGTTATCCAATCATAACCACAACAAGAAAAATTATTTGTGGTTATAACTTGACCTGACAGTTCTGGACTATCATCAAAATCTATCATTGACGGATGTACCAATATACCTACCGGGTTTGGATTAATAGCATATGTTCCAAATGTGCCGCTTTCAGATCCGTCATAATTTACCACTGTGCAACCGGAACAGCCAGCATCAAGAAAATATTCTGTTTCTACTACATCCCATCTATATGATAGAATATTATACTTTTCACAGGTAGCATCATTAACATTTAAACTACAGGCAGAGTCTTGGCAACCACATGGCGGTCCTGTCTGTTCGCTTCTACACGCCCCCGCTGGCCATTCTTGTATGCCTTGTAAATAGGTGGGATCGTCATTAGAGTTTTTTCTTCTTATTCTATTGGTGTTACATTCAACATCTAGCAATATCTTAAATGGACTAAATAAGCATTGATCTGCTGCTGACGCGACCGTTTGATCTAACCAATAACCCATAGAATCAAAAGCGTTTTGTGTATATGTTTGTGGTAAATGTAAACCTCCGCTGATGCTCATATTAGAATGTAATGGAATATTGTTAGCGCAACCGGATGTAACTACTATGCAGCTTTTAACATCTGATGTATATCTAAAGCCGGGGTGAACCACGCCAAGCAATGGTAAATAGTCTTCCACTGTGATCACGTTGCCATCTATTGATAAATCATAAACTAGCTCTTGAATAAAATTATCATCACAGAAATCAATAAATCTATTTTTTGCCTCTGCAAATAATGAACGAGCAGCACTAATTGTTTCTCCAGCTTCTACATACCCTTCTAAATTTGGCATTTGTCGTTCTGCATTATTGGTACAAATTACGCCCGCACCAAAAGGTGCCACTCTTGTACCAGACAAATAATAATGTCTTGGAAAAAATATCTTATTACACCACATATCCCCGCCACACGCAGCACTGTCTTGTATGCAGCTATGTTTGTTATTCGTAATTTCATCAGAATATAGTGCGCCAGTTGCCCATACTGGCAATGTTTTTGATGGAGTTCCCGTTGGTGGACACGAACTATCAAAATATGGTAAATTAGTATCATAATCCACATATTCAGCCAATGAAGCAACTAGATAGCCATTACTAGGACTTACAGCACTGCCGCCGCCATAAAATAAATTATAGTAGTTCCAATAATAAGAGCCATTATCGGCGGCATCTGCAAATCGAAAATCTTGAACAGCAAATGCACCGCTTGATAAATGTACGCTACATGGGGCAACATAAGATGGCGTAACAGTGTCTGTTGGCATCATGTAAGGCAGCTGTATACATCCGGTAACTCCGGCTGAATTTGTGTAAACATATGTACCTTTTATAATTTCTTGACATATTCGTGCAGGGGGTATTTCATCAGTATAACCCACTACCTCCTTCCAAATTCTATCATGCTCATGATACTCCCTAGATAAAGTTAAGTCATAACCGGAAGCAACACAAGCAATTTTGGTTACTATAGCAATTTCTGGATGACATTTCTTTTTTCTGACAGCAACAGATGCATCACCGCTATGAAAAATTGGATAACCACAACTTTTAGATGATACATTATTATCTAAAGTACACCCTTCATTTACACAAATTCTGTTTTCTAATGGTAGACTATCACAATCATCGGCATTGCCTATTTTTGGTTTATTAAGCTCATACAATATTCCAGAAGTGATCGCATTCACTCCGTGGCTCCACTCGTGCCAATCAAATGAGGTTGTAATATCGCCATATCTATATCCAATATATGGATATGGTGGACCACATGACATAAGAATTGGTTCTATACCCTTAGATTCAATACCATACCAATATATTGTTCCACACGGTGAGCCGCCACTAGCTAAAGCTAAAGTAAAATCAGATTGTACAGTGTATAGCGCCATTAATTCTGGCTCTAAACATAGACATCCGCATCCATCAATATCATAATTCATGGGCAGTGGACGTATCTCTCCATCGAAACCAATAGCATTGTCACATACGCACCAAACCCCGCTTGCTATTCCTGTAGCACATGTATTACATGGCGTGGCAGCATCACATGGATCTTCACCATAACCATATCCTCCGCAGCCGCGCCAAATACCTCCAACCTTGCAACCATATGCCTCTACCTGATCACCGGGACAAACTCCAAATAGTCCATTGCCATAACCTCCATAAATATTTGATCCAACTAAACAACTTTCAAAATCAAAGTTTAAAAGCGCATCCCTAGTGAATTTTTGAAATACTTCTAGCCATGGAACTGATACTAGCCATAGCCTTGTTCTTAATTGCAAGTCTTGATTTGAAACTGCTGGATATCTATGCCCGCAGCTACTAGTGCTGCTCCACAGGGTAGTAAGTGGATTAGAACCATATGCCGCTTCTGGATATTGTGTATCATATAAAAAGTCATGCATTCCGGGGCAAGCTAAATCAAATTGGGCAAAAACTTTATATCCACCACCCTCAGATAATAGACTATATGAACTAGTAAATTTTGGACTATTGGGCATATTACAATTTTCTATTTCAATTAATCCTTCAGCACTTCCGTCTCCGCTTCTCCAGCCCAAAATTATATCTGTACCAGCCAATTTTACTGGAGATAAAGTAATTGAGTTGTCTAAACATTCACAAGTATTACCAGTGTTTCTGTTTGCGTATTTAGCATTTATAGAATAAGTTGGATCATCAAAAAGAATATTGCATGAAGCCTCTTGAAAGCCGCTAGCACAACCCCAAAATGGGCGAGGCAACTGAGAAACCATTTCCCCATCATATTTACAATAGTTATGACCATACTTATTGCTCTGATTCCAAATAAATTCTGAGCTTAAGCCCTGTATAGATAATTGCAAAGATGTATCATCCATTACCTTAGTTACACATCCACCACAAAAATCTTCTACTTCCAATTCAATTAAAAACGGCACTCCGTTGGTGGGCCAACCAAGCGATAAAACTCCAGTATTATTAAAATCAAGATAAGATTGATTAGAATCAGCTGGACAGCACTTGTATTGATTAATTTTTGTTGGAAAATATGGAGCCACTATTTGTTTGTTTGCATCTGCAATTCCCCACCAGCCATAACCACTGCCAGCCATTTGAACAAAATCACCGCCACCATCGCTTCTACTACCGGTGCCACTAGACCATACAGTTCCTCCACTATCTGGACTTGGAGAGGTAAATGACCAATACATGGGTTCATCTATATCTACTGACGGAGTAGCATTGGTATAAGTTTTATCTTGATATGTATTTGCAAAGGCATTAGCAATAACATCTTTTCTATCACGATTTTGTTTACCGCATAGGCCCATAATATATCCATATGTAGTATATGGCTGTTTCACATTACATGCTGATGCAGAAGTATGAAGTGGATCGCAAAGACTAGTATTGCTTAAAGTGCCACCAGCTTCTTCCATAGCCTTTGCAATTTGCCATCTTGGATCAGAGCATCCATAACCAGACGGATTTAAATCAAAATTTGGAAAATTTGGAAAACTCATTGGGCTTGGTATATCAATATGTAATGGCGCTCGTTCTCCCGTTGCTGGCTCCTCACTACAATCACATGGACATGGTGTTCCCGGCAATCTACCACCCCAAGCTGTGCCTAAATTTAAAAACATATGAATTTCAGTTCCGGCCAACAATCTTTTAAGATCATTAATGCCCGTTGGTACACCCCCTTGCCATCCACCAATCGGTAATCCACTGGCATCAAAGTTACAAGTATCATAAAAATCACAACCACGATAAACAAATGCTAATCTAGGAACTAAATTAGTAGGATATCTATCAGTTGCAATGTCACAAACTTCATACTGATCATATTGAGTAATGCAATCTGGATATACTTCTAATGTTGCTCTTTTACTATAACATGTTGCATTATCTCTCTTGCCTCTATCTATTAATTGCTGTATTCTAGTAAGATTTTGACATCGATCAACATTATAAAATTCGCCATAATATGGTAATTGTCGATGAAAAACAGGATGTCCATATCTCCCGCTATCATCAATACTTAACCAACTATCATTACCGGTAGTTAATACTACATACCCAGTTCCTGTTGGTATGCCAGAAGAATCTAATTCACCACTAACCAGTGGATATGTATAATCTATTACTGCACCGCTACCAGATAATTCACTAGCAGTAAAGACATTATATGTATATCTATCTACGGCATTTCTATTTGACTGCATTAAGTTTTTGGGATTATTAAAAACCTTGCGCATATCTGCATGATAATTTGGTTGTAATTTTTTCGTTTCATTATCCACACCATATGCGCTTGTGCTACAACATGTTTGCGGATCATAAGTATCATGAGCTATCCAAGTTCCACTACCATCTATATCTAATGCAAATATGCCGGTTGGTATTGACGCATCTAATGCATTACCCGTCGATGTGCCGACTAATTGCACCGTAGTACTATGAGTCTGATGACTAATATTGAAAATTCGATATTGATTATTAAATACGCCACTAATATCATTATTAATGGTTATAGACATCCCCTCTTGCAATCCAGTGGCTGGTAAATACGGGGCATCTGAGCCATAATAAAGACCAACAGTAATAAATCCACCACCACCTAAATCTCTAGTAATTTCGCTAATTCTACCACTATATTTACCAACCACCGATCCATCTGGTAAGCAGCGACTTTGATAGCCATAATAATCAGATGGTTGGTCAAATGCCCTGATTCTTGTTGGATCATAATTTTGGTATTGACTGTCTTTATAGATTATGTTTTGTTTTGGCGTATTGTCACATTCTAATAAATGACCGGCTCCATATCCTAAATCGGCTGGATCATAGCAATTTTCTAAACTAGTCAATCTCCATGCGCCGGTAATATTTTTATATATGCGACTATAGAAATGAATTTTATTACCAAAACCAAAAGATGCTGGATTTTTTCTAAAACTATTACTGGGGTTTGAGGATTCACATCCATCCCCGTCTGATGCACTACCACCACGATCAACTAAATATACTTCTGCTCCACCAAGTCCATCACTGGCTGATAATAAAGTAGTGCCATTATAATCTTTAACTATTCTATTTTCTGGATCATATACTGATCGATATCGAACATCTGATCTATTTACGTTTGGTACTACGCCAAACCTAGTAATTGTTTCTCCATCTGTACCATAACAAAAGTGATCATATGAATGTTTTTCAGCATGATTATCAAAAAAATCATAATATCCATTAGAGTATGTTGCCCAGCCCTCTATTAATGTTCCACTAAAGCCCCAATAAGCTTGGTTGGCTATAATTTTAACTCTAATATTTCTTGATAAATTGACACCATTAGCACTAGCAGAATAGTCATCATTATAACCATATCCGCCGCCATCATTACAAAATTCAACATTAATGCAGTTTTTACCACAAGAATAACATTGCGTATTACCAGACTGTGTTATATATGCCATATCCTATTGTCCTTGTCCTTCAATTATGAATTTATTAATGCTGTATTTTCTCCACACCATTCGCAAGTTTTATATCCCTGTGTTTGTATTTTCATTGTACAAGACTGTAAAATTCCATTATCACATTCAACATGTGTCACAACCTGTTGCGATTTGAATTCTGCTTGTAATACCCAATGTATTTCTAAGGTTTCTGTAGAAACACTGGCATCATTTGGAAAAATATTCAAACTACATGTTTGATTGGCATTATATCCACCAGATGGTGATATAGAGGCAGAGCTTAGTAAACCACCGGCAAAATTAAGCGTAATGTTTCCACCACAAATATCACAATTACCAGACGATAATGCAAATCCACCATATGTATATCCATCGCCAGCAGATATGATATTGACAGTCGCGTTTCCACTGGAATCAGTAGTAATTGTAGCTTCTGCGCCAGAACCAGTTCCACCGGTATAATTTCCAGTATTTACTCTTTTACTTCTGCCAGTATAAACAGTAAAAGCTAAATCTCCAACATCAAAAGACTGTCGTAATGGATTTTCAACCAATATTCTTTTGGATGCATTTGTGCCGTGACCAACCCCAGAGCATTGATTTGTGATATGCCCACAATCATTTGCATCTTCAGTCCAGATATTATAGAACACATTATCATTGACTGATGTATTAGTTTCTCTAATAATAAACGCCTCATAATATGGATAGTCGCAAGAATAATCTAATTGTTCATAATAATTTTGATTATTTGCATTTGCATTATATGCGACATACTCTGGGTCATAAATAGTAGAATCGGATGTGCGTAATTGTGCTGGCGCATTTCTTGTATATTGATCTCTACTATTGCTCCTATCTACTTCAAATGAAAAACTAGGTGGAGTATAAAGATTTGTCATTTTAACTAGAGCGATTTTAGTAATACCGCCACCACCACCGCCCGTCCAAACACCACGGCCCTCATCCCATCTTAAATCAACGGGGCCAGATTTCCATAGGTTCATATTCCAAGCGGCTTGTGGATGCATTGCTCCACCACTGGCCGGAACAGGATTACCGTCAGTATCATATCCCCAACCAGTTAATACCATTGGGGCTTTAAAACCAACACCACGTATACGATCAAGTTCTACTCTATGTCTAGCCCAATGGTCTTTATCAAAATATAAATCTACCGGAGAGCCACTGCCATTTGGATATTTACCAGTAGCACCAACTAATCCGCCAGACCCATTTACTCCAGAATCATAAGGGTTATAAGTTAAGGCCATTGCAATGTTATGCCCGCTCTCCATCCATACTTGAGAACCAACTTGCTCTGTGGCTTCTATTAAAGTATTAAATGGGTCAAAGGGATTTAATGTTTTTGAAGTCGGTTCGGAAGTACTGCCACTAGGATTTGTCCAATGTGGCAAATATGGTCCACCATCATCATTAGCTCCGGTATTAGCCACATTAATATATGGACAAAAGATAGCATCCAAGGAAATGGCACCAACTAAATTCCAAGGATGTCTATCCCCTCTTTCTTCTCCTGTTGGCATATGAAATCTATTAGCCTGCTCTTGAAAAGCCGCATATGTCATTAAACCAACTTGAGATTGTGGTATTTCTTTCCAGCCACTAGGCCCACCAACTATTGGATTATCTGGACCCGCTGGAGCCTCTATATCTATGCCTGTAGATAATGGATTTCCCATAGCCCTTAATGTATGGGTAATTTCTCCAACTAATACTAAAGATGCTGGATTAATATTAATTTCTGGATTGAATTTTCTTGCCATGTAATATTATATCCTATTCCATTTTTCTCTGTTTAACTAAATTCGATATTTTACTGATTTTTTTCTCAATATCTCTATTATTTTTACCAAATTTTGGCATTACCGTCTTAAATGAATAAGACGTTTCAATTTTATCGGCAGATATGCTTACCTTAAGATCAGTTACTCTTGGTAAACTATATAAAACATCTCCAATTCTCTTAATTGATGGTCCTCCGGGTATTGTGATGCTACCCTCTTCAATTGCAAATGCATTATAATTATCAATAGAATTTACTCTAGACTGAGCGACTAAATCCATACCGTCAAGCCCACTAGTTTGCGTCATGGAATAAGAGCCATAATTTCCGTAATTAATTGGAATGAGGAAATTTTCTGGCACTAAACTATCATCTTGTTCATATTCAACTTTACCCCTAAATGCAACATAATTCCAATCCGTGATCCAAGGGCCATATACATGCCTATTAGAAATTTGAGGATAGGAAAAACTATACGGAGCAACACATGTTTTAAATGGCGTTAATATGGATGCCAATGAATCTAATGTCATTATATGGTTTAATACTGGATTTTGTGGTTTCTCTTTTTCCTCCTCGCCAACTGGCTCACCGCGACGAAATTTTAATTCGTTATTAAGAAATA
>Ga0222714_10000981_pt1 | contig 32324 bp, 23 predicted proteins | sample C33_3DmetaG_FD_165048 | JGI IMG/M metagenome (GOLD analysis project Ga0222714, IMG submission 165048) | Estuarine water microbial communities from San Francisco Bay, California, United States - C33_3D | ecosystem: Environmental > Aquatic > Marine > Unclassified | place: USA: California... | reverse complement strand
ATTTCCTCCGCCCCATGCGTTACCATTACACATCCATCCACCACAACCTCCATTTACACAGAAATTGCTTAGATTGTGTCCTGTAACAAATGAACGGCATCCCATACTTGCTGTACAGGTATGTGATTTCTCACAGGGCCACGAGCCTCCAGCGCAAACAGTGTATAAACATCCGGGAGAAGTTACAATGGTCTTAGAAGCATAGTTACCACCTGCTCCACCGATTGAGAACGAACAGTTGTTACAACAGGTGTGTCCGGCTCCGCCGCCTCCACCTGACCAAATTTCAAATGTTACAGATGTAACTCCGGTCGGAACAGTCCATTGACAGCAACGACCATTTGCTTGTTCGCAACAGTCACCGTTGTTAGCACAGTTTTGACAACAAAATCCTCTAGCGTTAAAGATCCAAAGGATTCCTCGGCTGTAACCCGCACCTGCTTGTAATTTATCAGCAGTTATTGCTCCAGTTGAATATTGATCTGCCGCTATTTTTTTGTAACTTCCGTAGGTTGCCATTAATTAAACCTTTTCAATCATTATACAGAGAAGATTCTCCAGCCAAATGTATCGCCTGAGAATATTAAATCAAATGCCGCCGACTCTGTTGAAACTGTCATATCAGCCGCATCACCTTGTATTAATTTGCCATTACGTGCAACTGTAAGAGAATTTGTATCAAATGTTTTTGCTACATCAAGGAATCTAATAGTGTCGCCTACTGCCGGAGAACTTGGCAACGTTGCTGTAACAACACCACCTGATGTATTTACAAAATAACAATTAAATGCCGCCGTCGCAAAACTTGTTGTTTGAGTCGAATATGTTCCTGCAAAAGGATCTGCTGGTCCCCAAGATGTTACACCACCAGTAGTTGATTTTAATGCATAACCATTTGCACCTGCTACAGCACTAGGAAGAGTAATTGTGTAGTTGGTGCCAACAGTCGCTGGTCCTTGGATAGCAACATAGTTTGAACTGTCTGAATCTGCGAATCTTACATCGCCTTGTGCGTTTACTGTTAAATTACCTGCAGTAAGAGTTAAATCTTTCTGTACATCGACAATACCAGTACCGTCAGCAGTAAGTACTAAATTTTCATTATCCTTAACTGTTGTGATATTAGTAGTATCAAATGACAGGAATCCTACCCCTCCCGGTAATACACCTGTTGATATTCTACGTCCCATAATCTCTTCCTTTTATATTATTTACGCAGTCGCAGTTTCAATGCCAACCGCTACAGCATTAACGTTAATCGCACTCGATCTAATAACTAATACTTTACCAGCATCCATAACGATACCTGTTCTTTCTAAAACACCTTTTGCTAAAACTTCAGCATCATATTCTAAATAATCTGCATCGGCAGGTGTGCCTGAATTTGATACAGCGATCCTAATGTTAGCAGAGGCCGCGCCTCTATTAACTACAGATACTGAAACTACTGCGAATGTATCTGCTGGAACGGTGTACAGTGTTGTATCAGCCGCCGCTGATAAGTTTTGTCTACCTAAAATTCCTGTTGCCATTTATGTTCTCCGTTAGTTCAAGAAGTAGTTCCAAGCCACAGGATAACCATCTACCTGTCCTGAGAATTTGAACTTACCTCTCATATTAATTAATGTTCCACCAATTGTGGTGATTTGATTAGTGTTAATAAACACCGATCCTGCTGTTACACTATTTACATTCAATGACGCACCACCACCGCCAATCTGTGAACTAATGTAAGCCTTGATAGCACGTTGTGTTGGAACAATACTATCACTGTTTGCAGTAAAGAATGGGTCTGTTGAAAACTCACTAATACTTGCAGATCCACCACCTAGCGAAACTTCACCAAGTGATAATTCTTGTAATCCTGCGATGTTAAATGCATCAGCATTCAATGTCGCAATACCAGTTGACTGTTCAATACTGAACAATGAACCAACTCTAAAGTTACCATCCTGGTCAGTTGAAGTGTAGAACACCCTACCGCCATTATTGTCAACTGTTTCATTTGCAGGAATAGGAACCTGTGTAGGTGTTCCTGGATAGTTTGTTTCTATGAAACTACCTGTACCGATATCTAAGAAATCGTGTCCTGTTAATCGAACCTGCGAATATCTAATTCTTGTTTCGATCGAGTCCTCGTGCGGTGGAGATTCAACTATTTGTAAGCTCGGGCTTATTTGATAGAACGCTGTATAACTACCGTCTAATGATCCTAAGAATGTAATAATATTAACTAGTTTAAATGTTCTTCCTGGTAAACTATCAAATACTACGTTAGATCCAGCAACAGGTCTTGTTGAAATGTGTTTAACAGCAACATATGATCCAGTTTGGAAGTAATCTGCATATCCGTCACCTGTTAATATTTCAGCAGTAGATGCTGTATAGTTAGCGCCTCTGTTGGTAAATGTCGGATTACCTAATGCACCGTTACCGATGCGTATTGTAAATGGTGCTTCGTTAGTGTTATTAGGATCGGTAATCGTCATTGTTGGAGCTGTGTCGTATCCTGAACCTGGTTCAGTTAATCTAACAGCAAAGATCTTAGTTTGTGAAACATACGCACGACCTTTAGCTTTAGCACCTGTTCTAACTCTTGCTACGTTATTACCAGAATCATAATTAATTAATGTCCAGTATCCTACTCTATTTGGATTACCAAATGCTAACGCATTGTAACCTGCTATACCGTTGTCTAGTCCGTCGAATCCTTTCCATTCCCAATACAATCCATCTTGAGACGTTGCTATCCAGTTGTAATCAGCGGTGCCTGTGACATATGATGTCGCTACAAATAATCCTTGACCATATTTAATTTTTTCTAAGTTAGCCGCTGATGATCCATCAGCTGATCCAACTGTTGAAGCTACCCAAGTTGTACCGTTTTTGGACATCGCCGCATCGTTTGAATCTGTTGCGATCGCTACATAAATGTTATTACCGTATGCTATACTATTCCAAGCACTGGCCGCTGGTAATGCAGTACCAGTATCTGTCCATGTAACACCATCTGGAGATGTTGCAACATCTTGTGATCCTGATTTCACAGCAACGAATGTTCCATTACCGTGTGTGATTGCTGTCCAGCCTGTTGAATTTAATGTACCTGTGATATCCCACACTTCACCGTCCTGTGAAATAGCCACGGTAGTGCTATCACTAGCTATAGCAACAAATCTACCTTCACCAAATACTATGTCTGTCCATGCCGCTGATGCTGGCAATGTTGATGCAGTCCAAGTAACGCCATCTGCTGAGTATGCCGCCGCGGTTGATCCACTACGTAATGCAACAAATCTCGATACTTTAAGATTTGACGACCCGTCGTCAAATTCACCATGTTCTACTACTGACCATGTACCTGAGCTTGGTAATGTTCTTGCTGTCCATGTTTCGCCATCTGCTGAACTAGAAGCCGCTGTTCCGCCTGATGCTACAGCAACATAAACTCCGCCTGATCCATATCCAGTAGCCTCAAATGCTTCGATAGCACCTGTGCTTGCATTTATACTTGTAACTTTGATTGTAAGATCGTTTGCTGTAGTTGTTCCACCTAGGCTTGTGCCTGCAATCGTAATAGTTTCCTGTCTACTATATCCTGTACCTGCAGTTGCGCTTGAAACGATGTACTTAGTACCATTTCTAACTACATCCCAAGTCGCTCCTGATCCTGTACCACCATAAGTACCTGTTTGTCCGGTATATGTAGCATTGGTGTTACCATAAACTGCGCTGGTCCAAGTTGTCGAAGCTGACATAGTTGATACTGTTGTACTTGTTGTTGGAGCGGTAAATGATATTCTCGGTTCTAACACATAAGTTGTTGAAGCATCTGGAGCAACAATAGTTGTTCCTGGAACTATATGTTCCCAACCTGCGCCTCCATCTGTTTCTCTTGTAACTGTTGCTAATTTAGTACCTGCATTATAAGTTGCTACAGTACCATATTGCCCAGCACCAGTTCCACCAGTTAAATAAACCTTCATTCCAACATATGCAGTGCTTAATTCACTATCAACAGCCGCTATGGTTATACTTGTTGTAGTACCTCCCTGAGCGGTGTTTTGATTAGTTAAGTAATTAGCACCGCCAAATTCTCCTGGAGAACCCGCTAACGCTAATTCTAATAATCTAACTTGGAATACTGCACCATCGCGAAACTCGTCTTGATCTGCGATTGCTCCTGTTCCTGCTCCGGAAATAGTCCAAGTTGCTTCTGTATAATCATTACCTGCATTATCAAAAGCATATGCTAATAAATTACTGCCATTAGTTAATACTTCACCTACAGTGGCTTTAAAGTTGTGATTATCAACAGCCGCTGTACCTACGGTTTCTGTAGCGTCAAATCCTTCTGCTACTGAACCAAAGTCACCATATGAGTTGTTACCGTTCGTACCACGGATACGTCCACCGTTCTCTGACAAGTAACCAATGTGTGAGTAATATGTAAACACAGACACAAGTTCTGCTCTACCATTGTTGGTTACCCAAGCACCGATACCATCACTGATAACCTGTGTAAAGTCGTTTGAAACGATCGAATCGTTACCGCCGTTGTGTAATGCACCGTCGATCTTCTGACCAATAGCCGCTGTACCAAATGTAGTAACGTTCTGTACATAACATGATCTTGTTGTTACCCAAGTTCTATAATCATCTGGACCCCATCCTGGATCAAGTGATACATAAGCACCTGCTGATACCCTTGAAGTACCGTATGTATTTGGTGCTAACAAGTCTCCTGATAATCCGTCTAATGTCATGTTACGAACGCCAGTAGCATTACGTACATAATACATATCTTCTTCTAGAGAACCTAATACAGCATTGTAGTAATATCTTGAAGCCATTAATGACTTGTAATTACCTGGATATTTAATATCGTATTTGAGAGCGTCTATATAAGCATCTATATCTCTTAGGCACGCTGTAGTGTTATAGAATAAAGTTACTGCTACGCTTCCTGAAGCATTTGATAGTGTTACTGCACTTCCTGTCCTTGTTGTGGAAACAATAAAATCTGTGCTATCTACGATTTTAATTACATAGTAAGTAGTATTTGCACTTAGCCCGCCGATCGCGCTAGCGAATCTAACTGATGTTCCTCTCTGTAACCAACTTGTATCACTAATTGTAATTTGATTTGTTGATATAGCTGTTGCTGTTACTGTGTCTGAATATGCATCTACTATGTAAGCAGTAGCTTCTGCTTTCAAGAATGCTCTATTAACTTCTAACTGATAAACAGCCGCTTCGACATTTCTAGTACCATTTGCACAGTTATTGCCTTCAAATGATCCCATATAAATTATGTCATCTAATGTAGTGAATAGTGTTGCTGTTCTAGATGCCGCTAGTGCTTCACTGTTAAGATAAGTTGCTGTATCTCCTGCAATAGTTGCGGCTAAATCTGCGTATGCCGCTCTGGTTGCCGCTTTTTGGCTTAGTGTATAAACTTCACTAGCATTTCCTCTTAGATATGCATGTGAAGCTACTCTTGTTGCGAAATTACTATTAAACATAAAGTCGAACATAACAGCTTCTGTGATCAATCTAGTATCACGCTGGCATTTAGCTGAATCATATGTCAGACTTGGATAATTAGTACTAATGTAACTAGTCAATGCTGTTACCAGAGTTTCTTGCCCTGCATCTAAATCTCGTGCCGCTTGAATTATACCTGGATCTACTCCTGAAGTAGCCGGATAATCAATCACATCGCCTACAATGTTTAGTCCTGAACCATTAGTTAATGTGTGAGTGCTTCCACCAAATGTTTGAGAAACTGTAAATGTGTTAGCGCCTGGAACAGTTAATACCCAATATTTTGTTCCTGCTACAAAACCGTTTGCTGTTGTTCTTGGTGTAAATGAATCGCCTACTGTCAATCCATGTGATGTTGCTGTAGCTTCGTTAGTTGCAATAGCAGTAACGGTAATATTTGGAGCACTTGCAGTGCCTCCATTTACAATATCAGCGATGATTTGTATATTAGTTTCAATTAAAGTTTTGGCCGCCGCGGAGCCTGCTGTGTCTGCATAAGGAGCAACAGTACTTTGTAATGCAGTATAAGAAGATTGTTCCGCTACTGCCGCCATTGCTGTTTTAAGTTGTCCATATGCCGCTACAGTAGCCGCTTTTTCTGTAGAATCAACTAATAATGTTGCACCTTCATAATATGCTAATCCGGCATTAAGAGATTGGTAATTACCGCCATATGTTAAATCATAAACGATAGCATCAACAATATAACCTACATCTCTTCTACATTTTGTTTTACTATATTTTACATTAGGATAGTTTTCTGTGATATAAGCAATAACTTCTTCTTGGAAGAATTGTTTATTTTCTTTTATTAATTTTCTAGCATCTCCATAACCTACCAAGTATGATGTATTATAGTTTGTAGGATCTGTAAGAGTTCTTAATACATTTGTATTAATTTTGAAATCTTCTTGATTAGCGATTATTCTAGCTAATTGTTCGACTCTAGTTTCTTCTGGTGTGTCAGCAAAAGGATAATCCTGTTCTTGTGCTGTTACATTGCCTGAAGTTGGAGTAACTGAAGTGCCTTTAACAATATCACCTATTACACTTACTAGATGATTAACAGTTTCAATACTATATTTCGCATCTGATTTATGCACTAAGCTACCTGCAGGACCTGCGTTCACAGAACGAACTTCGTCGCCTAATAAACAAACATGTTCTGGTACAATGATCGGTAATACTTCTCTGTATTGTCCTGTTTTAATAATAATAACTACAGGTTCAACATATCTTGCCGGAATTCTTGAAGAATTTCCGTCTGCAATAGCATTTGTGTAAATTACTAAATTAGTTGTAATATTAGTTAATGCTCCTGCTTCTGCTGGGATACCTGTTTCAGTATATTGTGAAACAACAGCAGTTGAATTATCACCGTTTGTAGTTTGATAATTTGTTGAAGGCGCTTGTTGATTTAATATATTTTCAACAAGAGTTAAAAAGTACCCGTATGCCGCGGCTGATTCTTCTTTCTCTTCAACTAATTTGCTATAACTTCCTGTTCCTGCTAATTCAGATTCAACCAATGCACCAACAACTGCTTGTGCCGCTCCTCGAATTTTTACATTGCCGCCGTGTGTTAAGTCATGTATTAATGCATCTATCACTAATCCGACATCTCTAGCACATCGGAAGTCTTCGTATACAAACGCTCCATCAAATGGTGCTATTGTATTTGTTACTTGATAATCGATCCATTCTACAACTTCACGTGCGATAAATGCTCTATTAAGTTCGAGCAATCTAGCCGCATTTGGAAACTTAGTACCTTTTTCAATCTGTTCACACGCATATCTAATTGTTTTCCAAGGTTTATCAACAGTTCTGCCATTAATTGGTGCTGGACCGTCTGTTCCGTGTGGAGCAACATAGTAAGCATTTTCTGTTACTCCTAATGTAGCCCATTCAGGTTCTAAATCTGTACTTACACGTAAAATTTGACCTTCTTGACCTACTGGTAATCTTGCTGGACCTGCACCTGCAAAATAAACCAAGTCACCTTGTGTAGTTAATACCGCTGTGTCTGAACCAATGTTTAATAAATTCCAATAAGTACCTGAAGTATCTTGATCTGGTCTTGAGTTTACTGCGCCACCGCCTTCTACTCCAATAGAAGACCCGTCATCGCTCTCTGCTCTATGTTTTGTTACACAGATGTAAGCGTTTGCATTATATCGTACAGCATCTCCGACTTCATATTCATTGTCATCGGTCCAATCGCCTTGCCAACTAATACCACTGTTTAGTCTATTCCAATATGTTGTATTAATAGGATGAAATGATGCATTAACAGTCATCGAACCAGTGTCATTAGTTAATGTTTTTGCCGACCCTGCTAGTGTTTCTTTAATAGTAATTGTAGTGCCACTTGCTACATTTGCAATATAATAAGTAGCACCGTTATTAATTCCGTCTATGCTAGTTCCAGAAAATTGTATAGCCATATCAGCTACCATTCCTGTTGTATCACCTACTGTAACTAAATTTCCAGTTGCCGCTGTTGCTGTTGCTGTTGTTGAAATAGATGGACTGTCTTGTAATGCCACATATGTATTTCCGTTGACTCTAGTAACATCTCCGATTTTGTAAGAAGTGTTAATAGCCCAGTCATTAGCCCAATTAAAATTTTCTGCAAACAGATACCAATCTGTTGTATTTGTGCTTGGTGGTGATGATGCGGATGCTGTATGATTAGTTTTTGAAATATATTGATTACCACCATATCTAACAATGTCACCTACTTGGTATGCAGTTCCGCCACCGTTCCATTGATCTTCAAATTCAACACCTTGTACCCATAGTTGCCAATTTGCTTGTTCTGCAGTAAAATTTGTAGCAGATGTATAAGCAGTTGTACAAAGGAAAAGATTTGATCCTTGCTTAACTACATCATTAATTTTATACCGAACGCCTGCTGAACTATATGCACCTTTAAATTCAAACCCTTTATTGAAATAATCCCATTTACCTTGATCTACTTCTAACCCATCTGAATCGGTTGATGCAGAAGTGTGTCCTGTATTACAAACGTAAGTTTGTCCACCGTATCTAACTATATCATTTGCTTTATAACGAGTAGTAGTTGCCCAATTATTTTTCCAATCGAACCCTTCGGCATAGGCATCCCAGTTTGCGATGTCAGCTTCTAATCCATTGGCAGATAATGATTGTGAAGTATGACTGTCATTCGCGATATAAAGATTACCACCATATTTTACAATATCACCGATCGCATAAAATGTAGATGTCGCCCAATCACCTTTCCAAGATTGGCCGTCTGTCATTAAATTCCATTTTGAAGGAGAGATATCTAAATCAGTATAGAAATCTGCGGCTGAAGTGTGACCTACCACACAAATATATGTTTTACCGCCGTATCTTACTACGTCATCGACATAATAGGTCGTGGCTGTAACCCACGCATCCTTCCATACAAATCTAATTCTACCTAATCTAAACTCTGCCATATTTTACTCCGTTATCAAGTATTTACCGTTTCTTTAAGATGTCCTGTTAGCGTCATCATCAAAGGATGCATGATACATAGTTTGTGCAACTATCGCGCCGCTGACTTCTCCTGCTCCGTCGTATCCTGTCACTCCGTCTGAAGTACCGTCGAATCTAACTAGTGATGGAAAATTAACAAAACTACTAATAGTAGAATTAATTCCATCTGGACCAACTTTAACAGTACCTGCAATGAAACTTGCTGTTGTTAGTTCTGCTCCGCCAACGCTTAATCTATTCGCTAGATATGCTTTAATAGCACGCTGTGTTGGAACCACATTATTTGAATCTGCTGTGAATAAAGGATCTGTTGAGAACTCTCTAATAACAGCACCTGTGCCTCCTAATCTAACACCGCCTAGTGCTAATTCACTTAGTCCGTCTAGTTGAAAGAAGTCAGCACTTAATGTTACGATACCAGTTGCCTGTTCGACTTGGAATAGTTCGCCACATCGGAAGTTACCTGACTGATCAGTAGCTGTATAGAATACTCGCCCGCCTTCCGATTCTGCTATTTCATTTTCTGGTGCACTTACAAAATTTCCTGTACTATATAGTGTAGGATAATTTGTCTCAACAAAATTACCAGTACCTATATCTAAGAAATCGTGTCCTGTAATACGACATTGTGAGTATCTTTCACGTATAGTTACTCCGGTAGCATGTTGTAAATTATCATTAATGCTTAATTCAGGAGTTATTCTAAATGTCGCTGATAATTGACCGTTAACATCTCCGATGTCTCCGAGTTCTGTAATAGTAATTACTGTATAAATCTGAGCATTTCCGTCAAATATAAATTGTGTTCCTGGTCCAGGGTACCTCGATAGATCGCTTAATGTTACAAATTTTCCTACTGGTATAATATCTCCAAATCCGTCACCGGTAACTGTTACTGTAGTTGTTGAAGTTTTATATCCAACACCTCTGTTAAGCCAACTTGGTTGTCCTAATACACCATCGCCTATTCTGTTTTCGACAAACAGTTCACTGGTATTTCCTGGATCGATAATAGTAAGAGTTGGAGTTGTGTAATATCCTGAACCTGGTTCCCAAATTCTTACCGCTGTGATTCTTCCGCTTTCTACTACACATCTACCTTTTGCTCTAGCACCGGTATAAACTCTGTTGTATGTAGGAGTTACACTGTCTGTGATCACTAACCACATAGGCGAATTGTTTCTTAAACTAGAATCACCTAAGATTATATCAGGATTGCCAAACACTGCTTTTTTCCAATTTTGAGAATTTGTAAGTTCTTTAATTGTCCAATTATATCCATCTTGTGATGTGGCACATATCTGCGTTGGTCCTGAAGTAGCATCTCCTGCTACAGGTCTACCTCCGGTATCACAAGTAGCAAAAAATAATCCTTGTCCATAACTTATGCTAGTCCAGTTCATTATTGTAGAACCATCTGGAGTAATCATGTCTCTTGGGTTCCATACGGTTCCGTCAAAGCTGTATGCTATTTCTCCAGTATCTGCTAATGCTACAAATCTATCATTGCCGTATGCGATGTCCACCCAGTTAACCTGTGTCGAATCGCTAATTACATCCATTATGGTCACATTCCAAGTGATTGTGTTGAGGTCTTCATCATATATACCTGTCGCATTCACGTTATTTGAATTTGCTATAGCAACAAATTTATTTTTACCCCAAGCAACACTTACCCATTCGTTAACAGTAGAATCTCCGAAACTTGGAATATTTGCATTTGTCCAAGTTACACCATCATCGGCACTAAATATCGCTCTATTATCTGCTCCAGATACAGCTACCCATATTCCTTGTCCGTATGCTATATCATTCCATAATGACGAAGCAGGCAAAGTTCTAGATGTCCAAGTCACGCCGTCATTGGATGTTGCCGCTACATTACTATCATTCTGTATTGCAACAAATTTATTATTTCCAGCACCGATAACTTTCCAATCTCCTGAGCTTGGCAAATCTCCGTTTTCCCAGGTTACACCGTCTTCACTATATACTGCTGTTGTTCCTGTTGATGCTGTCGCAATAAATTTACCACTTTTTGCTACTCCCTCATATTGGAATGTTACTACACTATCTGTACTATCATCGGTTGTTGTTAGAACTTCTATCCTGATATCATTATCAGGAGTAACTCCTCCTACGTCTGTTCCTAAAATAGTGATACTATCTCCTGGGACATATCCAGCACCGCCGTCATCTAAAGTTACTGTATAAGATCTTCCTTGTTTGGTTACCAAGAACGAAGCGGCATATGGTACTAATCCGTCATCTTCAATTACTTCCCCGGTTCCTACTTGCCCTGTTTTAACACCTAATGTCTCTGTAGTTTCTCCCCAAACGATATTTCTCCATGCAGTGGACACTCCGAACGATTGTTGTGAAGGGGTAAATCCTGGATCTGAAAATACTGGTCTTGGTTCAAATCGATATGTTGATGACGTATCCAAAACAGAAAGTATCGGATATCCGGCAATAACATGATCCCATCCTGGAGTTCCGTCTGATTCTTTATACACCGTAACGACTTTTGTTAGAGAATTATATGCGTGTACGTACCCGTATTGTCCTGTACCTGTACCAGATGTAAGAATGATCCTTGTTCCTAATAAGTTTGCTTGTTCGTTTTCATCATTGGATGCGATCGTAATAGTTGTTGTATTACCTGCCTGGGCATTGTTACCTACTAGAATAAATCCTGTACCGCCTGCTGATGCTAATGGCGGGACATAATATGCTGTACCGGTTCCTTCTGAACTGCCTGTTCCTGTTGCTCTAAACTGTGTTCCTACATCATTGTTAGGTGCACCGATAGCGGTCCATTCTGTATCACCTGCGACTAAAATCTCGTAGTCTAATCCAACAACAAAACTTCCATCTGGAACTATGGTATCAAACGGCTGTCTTGCCTCATTAATGATTCGTACATCAAAGATAGCATTGTCTCTGATCTCATCACCGATCACAGATGCTTGTACTCCTGACCCAACAAATGTAAAGTTGCCTAAAGTATAATTTCGACCAGCGTTTGAATATTGTAGTGCTAAAATTTCATCATTAACTTCTCCAGCAAAAGCATCTGCTATAACTGCTTCTTGATTTCTGGTATTAACTGTCGCAGATCTTGGGGTTTCATTTGAGTCAATTCCTGTTGCTAATGCTCCATACCTACCATAAGAACAGTTACCATTGGTAGCACGGATGACACCTCCGTCTTCCGCTAGATATCCAACCTGTGCATAATACGTAAATACCGAAACTAATTCAGCACGTCCATTGTTTAATACATGAGCTCCGATACCATCTGAAATTACCTGTGTAAAGTCGTTGGATACTATCGATTTATTACCGCCATTATGTAATGCTCCATCAATTTTTTGCCCTGTTACTGCGTAACCAAATGTAGTAACGTTTTGTACATAACATGATCTAGTAGTAATCCAGACAGATTGATCGTTTGGTCCCCATCCTGGATCAAGTGATACATATGATCCGCCTGTAGGTCGTTGATACAAATCATAGATAGATGGTGGTGCTAGTGATCCTTCTAAATCTTTAACTGTAAGATTTCTGATGCCGGTAGCATCACGAACATAAAACATATCTGTGCCTTTAGAACCTAATTCTGCATAGGCGGCATATTTTGCTTCTCTTACTGATTTATAATTTCCAATATATGTTAAATCATATATCCAAGCACGTACAATTTTACGAATGTCTTTAGTTAATATTGTATTATCATATGTGTCTGATGCATGATTAACTGCTAACCATGCTTTTGCTTCAGCTACAAGAAAATTTATGTTTTGTGTTAAAATTGTTTGTGCATTAATATAGTATTGAAGCTCAGTAGCTGTATTAATTCCTGTTATTGTTACGTCTGCGCCATCGCTGTTAACATTAAATTGGATATATTGAACCATGTTTCCAATGACTGTTTGAATGTGCTCAGTAGCAAGCTCTGCGGTAATAGGAGTATTCACTATAACAATTCTATCACCTCCACCTAACGGATCGGGCTCTACTCTTTCTACTGGTGTTGTAGGAATAACTTGAGTTTGTGTGTTTCCTTCTGTTTTATCGACCAAAGTTGCACTGAACATCCCCGCTATTTTACCTGACAAATGACTTAACAATTCTCTATACGCTTGATTTGCTAATTGATTAGAATTGATTGGATTTGGTTTAATTACTGTGGTTCTAATTTCTGTTCCGGTAATGGCTGTTTTTTTTGGAACAACTATAGGTAATATTTCTTCAAATTCGCCTTGTCCTATATATATTGTACTAGTTCCTGAATAATTTTGATCTTCAATTTTTTCACAGGCAAATCTAACTGTTCGATATGGTTTAAAAGGATTTAGTCCTCTCTGCGGATCTGTGTCATCATCAACTCCATCTTTATCAACATATATAAATTGTTGACTGCTTCCCCAGAATTTATAAAATAGAGTATCTTGATTATTAATGTTTAATACTTGATCTGTAGAGCCAATAGGTACATTTGTTGTATCGAAAGTAGATCCATCATTTGCTAATCTTCTTGATAAATTATAGGTTAGTAAATCGCCTTGTGCTGTTAATCCTACTCCGTCACCGGACTGTATCATTAGATCCCAATAAAAATATCCTGATCCATTATCACCTGGATAATTTTGTGAATCGGCAGTATGCTCGATGTTGGCTTTGTATGCCGAACCATCAAATAGTACAATATCTCCTACCGAATATGTAGATCCTTGACTCCAGAAATTTTTCCAACTACCGCCAGGTATCACTAATTCCCATGCGCTGTCGTCCAGATAATCTAAAGAACTTCCGTCAGTGCTTGTTAAATTAAGTGCAATCCATAATTGTCCACCTCGTCTAACTAAATCTCCTGGAAGGTATACTGTGTCGGCATCCCAATCTCCTAAAAATCTAGTAGCACGTGCTAATTGGCTCCACCATTGATTTATACCTAATTGACTATCACTAGGAAGTTGATTTACGTGAGCACTGTTACAATAATATACAAATCCGCCATCTCTAACTATATCACCGATACCGTAGTATGATTCTTCATCCCACGTACCTCTAAAATTAAATCCATAAAATTCAACACTAAACTTCGAATCGTCAAAGTTACTTCCTGATGTATGAAAAGTTGTGCATCTGTATATAGTTCTTCCATATCTAACTAGATCATTTAATCTATAAACTCTGTCAGCTACCCAACTTTCTCTATATTCTACGTTTTTATGTACGACTGTCCATTTGCCTAGATCAGCTTCTAATCCAGTTGCAAACGACTGTGCTGTGTGTCCTGTGGTGCATTCATAGACTATGCCGTTGTATCTTACAACATCGCCTTTACCATAAGTTGTATTTTCTTGCCATTCACCTTTCCAGTCAATAGAATCTAAATGTAAAGTCCAATTAGAAGAATCTGATTCAAAATCGCTAGAGGTGTGTGCTGTATTACAACGATACAAATTACCGCCGTAATCTATTACATCATTAAAATTATAAAGTGTAGAAGTTTGCCAAGATTGTCTATAGATATAACCATCAGTCATCTTTCTCCATCTTGGAGTAGCATTAGATTGGCCAGGTGGAATATATGCTATATCACTATTAAAATCTGCTTGGGCAGTATGCTGTATCATACAAACATAGGTATTCGCTCCGTATCTTACGATATCGTCTCGATTGTATGCTGTACCTGTAACCCAAGTATTCTTCCAGGTATATCTAATTCTACTTATTTTAAAATCTGCCATAGTCTATCTCTTTATGCTCCAGAAGTTCCTGCTGGATATGTGTATCCTTTATTAATTCTTACTGTAAATCTGCCTTCACTATCTACATAATAAAATAGTGATCTATCGTCCCATCTATATTGCGGATATTTTAAATTATCAAATTCAATTTGATGATCTGTTCTAATACCTTCGAAATAATCTACACCTTCTTCAAAATCTTCAAAAGTTTCACTAGGAGTTCCCGGAGCATTAACATCAATGATGTCAGTAGTATCAGTAATCATATCACTACGAACTAAAAATAATTCTCCATCTTCGTTTCTTCTAACGCCGTAGAAAAATCTAGGACTGTTTCCTAAAATTTCTTCTGGATCTCTACCAATGTAATAATTACTAGCCATAATATTATTCCTATGAAATTTCTACATAACTGATAGTAGCATCAACACTTGCCTCTGTATCAGATACGATTCTTATTCCAGCCGTTTCTGGTAATATCAATTTTTCACCCTGAGTTACTAATTTAGTCGCACTCGCCGGAGGTATCGGCAATGATTTAACATACACTCCTTGCGTAGAATTTTCGTCTATTATATATACATCTACGATAACTGTATCAAAATCTGTAGTATTTGCTAGATTACATCCAATAACGGTTGCTCTAACACCTTCGCCGATCTGTAATGCATCAACCGGAGTGGTTCCAATATCTGTTACAACTGCGTGTTTAAATACGGTAGGCATCTATGTATTATCCTAATATTAATGCGAATGATGCCGCGATGTCATTCGCTTGTAATTCTGAAACAGCACCTGAAGCACCCGCTGGTGAACTCCATGCCGCTCCGTCCCAAATTTCTAACGCTTTACTGTTGGTATTATATCTTGTCATACCAAGGACAGCATATGCTGTTGGTCTTTCAGCATCGTTTCCTCTTGGAGGTACAAAACCGTTTGTCGTTGCTATTTTAAAATAGCCTGTACCTGTTTGTGCTATCTGTGTTATTGCCCCGTTTGATACATTGGTTATTACATTATCTACTATTCTAAAATTACCTAATCTAACTCCGCCGGCTCCGTTGCCGTCAATGTATAAATCTAAACCTGTTGTTGTTGTAATTTCATTATCACGGAACATTAAATTGCCGACATCTAGAGTTGGAACATCTAATGTATCAGCATATAAATCATTTACATATGCTCTTCTCCAATAAAAACTAGAAGAACCTAAATCGTATGTATTGTCTGTTTCAGGAATAAGATCACTTTGAATACTGGCATTAATTTCGATAGTGTCGGATAATGAATCTCCGATAATAATATTACCACCTATTGTAATATTTCCATCTGCATTAATATTTCCATCAACTTGTAAGTTGCCAGTAATATTCGTGGTTGATAATATATCAACTTCACCTGTACCGTTTGGTTGGAATTCTAAATTAGCATTAGAATTAAAAGTTGAAATTACGTTTCCAGTTAGTCTTAAGTCACCAACTTCTAATATAGAATGATAAGAAGTTGCTTCGCCTGGAGAGGCTATAAAATTTATAGTTGTAGTATCAACCTGAATGGTATTTCCACTGATAGTGAAATTTCCTATATCTAATTGATTATCTACTAGAAGATTTGTTGTTCTTGTGGTACCGTTTACGTCAAGGTCGTAAGCTGGAGAAGCAGTATTAACTCCAATGCGATCATCTGTTACGTTAAGATATAAGAGGTCAGTCTCAAAGGCTAAATCTATTCCATTACGTTCAAGATTCGACTTCAAGAGCGGACCGGATATTCGACCTATTGCCATGCGCTCTCCTTTGTACCACCGAATTTCACGGATATAACCCCTTTACATAGCGGGTTTGTTCTGTTTGTCCTCACAAGTGTGGTCGCACTTGCGATTAATTATATTTATCTATATTGGAAAATTAACCGAGGATGAGGCTGTAGAGATTACCTAGATCTTCCATAATATCTGTGGTAACTTCCCCACCAGCACCAGTTGAAAGCTGATAAACACTACCATCGAAACATTCAAGATATTGTTCTTGTGTGTTCCATCTAGTGTCTCCTAGTTCAGGACTTGTTGGTCTACTTGCATTATTACCTGACGGCAATACGAATCCATTATTACCCATAAATCTTAGATAACCGATTCCTGTGCTAGTAAATGTAAGAGGAGTATTAAGAAGATTAGTAATATCACTATCTTCCCATTTTGTGCTTTCGATATATGTAATACCAGTGTCTGGACTTAATAAAATATCTTCATTAGACTGTAACCCTGTGATTTTATTGATAGTTCCGTCTAACCATAATTGATCAGAAACTTTAACTGCGTTCGGTCTATTTGTTGTAACTTGTGTTAGATCGTGCATAAACATCTGAGACCATCTTCTCGGTGAGCTATCTCCTGTGTTTTCACCTAAACTCCATTGATTATCAGTTCCAGGTATTATACTTTGTGTAAAATCAGGAGCGATTGTAATGGTATCTAATATTTCATCACCTATGATGATATTTGATAATGTAGATAAATTTCCATCTAATGTAATATTTCCGGAAACATTTAAATTATCAGTAATGGTCACATTTGATTCAAAAACAGTATTACCGGTTCCGTTCGGATCTAATTCTATATTTTGATTTGATGATAATCCTGAAATTCTAGAATTATCAAATTCTAAATCGTCGGTAAGTATTTTTGCATAATGTATTGTATTACCTGCATCGGATAATACTACATTTAACGGGCCTGTGGTAGTTGCTATTGTGTTTTCGAAAAATCTAACATTTCCTATTCTTGCTGTATCTGAAATAAGATCAGTAGTATGAATTATAGAACTTACATCTAAATCATATATAGGATTGTCTTTGTTAATTCCAATTCTATTTTCTGTTACGTTGAGATATAAATGATCGGTGTCGAAAGAAAGGTCAATACCATTCCTTAGTAAATTTTCATTTAATAACGGACCTGATATTCGCCCAATTGCCATTGTTAGTCAGCGTAACCGAAGTAAACTGTTACGTCCTTGCCTACATCAACTGCTGAAGTAAATTTGATATACCATCCATCTGCATAAGGTGCATTAGGACCTGTTAATGAACCTGATACGCTTTGTTCTATATCAAAGTTAGTACCATTTCCTATTTGGAAAACGTTCTCTACTAATACGATAATATTGTTATCGCTGGCTTGATATGAAGTTCCTGTTGGAACTGTTGTTAATGGTCCGAAAACTGTTTCTACAGCATTTCCTGGACCTAATGTCTGTGTCGAAATAGCAGTAGCACCTGGTGCTCTTACAGTCGTCCAGACATTGTTGATATATGCTTCTATAGTATTAGTATCTGTATTGTAACGGATAGTGCCGTTGGCATCTGTAGGTTGGCGTACACCTGTTAGTTTCGGTCTATCTGCTGTTCCGCCTTTTGGTAGCATTAATCCGCCGTCAGCATTGAATACCACTCTGTTACCAGTGCCTACACCTTTAGGATATACTATCAATGTTTGATTATTAATAGCAAATTTGTTTAGATGTCCTGTTTTTAAAAATTTCATATTATACCGGTAATGAGCTTACTGTTACACATAAAAGATTAGCGGTGTCTGTACCTACATAGATCTCATCTCCTGGATCTAAAACTATTCTTTCTTCGCTTAAGAATACAGTTTCGCCAGCTGGTACTGTTAGATTACTTACAATTAAATTACAAGTTGCACCTGACGATTGTGCTCCTACACCTTGTGGAGCAACGTACACGTTTACTACCACGTCATTAACAGTTTCGTCAGATGCACTAGGTGCTCCGATATTACATAAAACTATTGTAGTGATAGCATTTGTTTGTCCTGTCACAGGCGATACTATAGGTGCACCTGTACTAGAACTAGTATATACTAAATCTGGGTTTGTAACTGAACTTGCTGTAACCAAAGTGTTTTTAATCATATCTTATCTCTTTAAAATAACATACTGAAAAGTAATGCTTTGTTTTTACTTATCAGTTCTCCTCGTTGATATCTCGTATTATTGTTACTCGGATCTGCTCCATTACTTACATTCGCATCATTAATGCTGTCATTTACGAAATAAATTCCAGTAGTTCCAACGTTTACTGGACCAGCGTGTAGTAATCCTGCATTTGAAACATAAGCAGGCTGAGTTCCTTCTAAATCTAATAATTGTAACGCATAATCTAGAACAACTTTACCTGTACCCTGTGTTCTAATATTAATATTTTCGTTGGTGATACCTGATTTTGTTGTAATATCAAGTCCGTCATATCCTCCACCAATTTCTAAATTTCCAATTTCAAGTCTATTGGTAAAAAATTGTGCGATTAACGAACCATCAACTAATACTGATATAGCACTTTCCCCATCGGGTCCTGTAGTATATCCGGTATTATCAAATAGATATGTTAATGAACCTGAAATGTCTTTATCAGAAACGATAAGCCTTGTATCATCATCTAAAACTTGGAAAGTTGGATTGTCACGAATAGCGTCATCAACATATTTCTTATTTGGGATATCGTCATCGTCTGTTATTTGCGTTTCGTAATTTAAAGTTCCAGTAACTTTAATAACACCAGCACCGGTTCCAATTAATGTTAAGTCACCATTATCGGTATCTGCATCAGTGAGTATGTATCTAGTTTTAAATCTACTATTTGTAAACCCATATGCACCTTCTGCTCCGGTTACAACTTGAAATGCATCAATTGATTCATCAAAAATTAAACCATATGGTGTTTCAGTTCCTCTATCAATCTGTATACCAGAATATACTAATGACACTCCTGCACCAGTTTCGCCATAATTTAACGTTATAACGTTATCACTAACATTTAAGTTTTCAGCAGAAACGGTAAGAGTATCACCCTCAACTAATAAATTTCCTGTAACTCTTACTCTACCAACACCGGGACCAGTATCGAGGGTAATATCCTTACCCTCTCCTGTTTTAATTAGGTAATCGCCGTTGGTCTGTAGGACTTGTGACATTGACTAATCCTTAGATTGCTGTTAATACGATATAGTCGTTTGAAGAATCGTTTTCTAACGTCCAAGTGTATTTGTTATCACTCCAGTCAGTAACGAGATTTTTTGTGATTTTAGCGATGTTAATTTCTGTACCGCCGTTACCACCTAACCATCCCCACATTCTCATTTCATTTGCGGCATTTGGTGTTGAGTTTTGTAAAACAGCTTTGACATATTTGCCACCTGATCCAATGTTTGCTATTTCAACAACTGTAAATGTTTTAGCACCACGCTGTTTGATGATAACACCGTCTGTTTTTAATGAAGATGATGGCTCATCATAATATTCTACACGGACACCAGTAGCGGCTCCTGTAGATGATCCGATAGCATCTACGCCGAGTACATCTTTACGTAAAGGTCTTCCCATTTGTTTTCTCCTTAAAATTGGTTGACGTTCTAGGTCTACGCGGTGGGTAACCGCATAAGTCCGCCGAGTTGAAGCGGCACACTTATTGACAATGTATTTATCTTTTACTAAGCATAGCCATAACTTCTAGCTTTTCAACTAGTCCAATTATGCGATTAATTTCATCTATTTCTTTCTGTGCTTGCTCTACATAATAATTTTTGTGTGTCTGTTTGTAACTGACTTGATGTTTGCTGTAATTTTGTATATGTTTTTCTATGGCAGATTCTATTTCTTGAACATCCTTGCGAAACATGGTATAACGATATTTCCATTTTGATAAATGTTCTCTTAGTTTAGGAAAGTCTAGATGTGATTGTATTTGCATACTGATATTTAAGCCAAACAAAAAGGCTCCGAAGAGCCTTTTTGGATTTGAAGTACTTGGTACTTTCTTCTAAAATTAGAAGAATGTTGCGTTAGAAATTGTAACTGTACCTAAGTAGTCTGCCGCATTACCAAGAGATGAAGCCGCGTTAGTTAATTCAACATAGCCATATCTTGTCATGAAGCTTACTACTGGTTCAAATGTTGATGGATCAAGTACAACACCTGATGACATCAATGGAATGTATGGGCAATAGAACGCCGCCGCATCTGATTCGCTTGAACCTTTGTAACCAACTAATACTGTATCGCTTGTAGCATATGTGTTAACATATACTTTCATAGCGTTATTTAAAGTACCAACCATTTTTGTGTTAGTTGGAGCTTCAAATGTACCTTCAGTTGTTCTTGCGAAAGCTGAAGTTGTAGCTGATTGTAGGATTGTTAATGCTGTTGGTGATACAACAGCCCAGTTACCAGCACCACGACGTGTACGCTGAGCGATCACGTTAGATACTTTGTTAATTGCAACTGCTAATGCCGCATGTTCGTCACCAACGAATGTAGCTGTACCAGAAACTGTTGCTTGGTTGTATGCTACTTGGTTAGTAGAACCTGCTAATGTAACTAGAGATGCGATGATTTCTTGATCGATCTCAGCAGTAATTTCTTGTGCTAAAGCCGCCATAATTTCTGCTTCAACGTCAACACCTTGTTGAGCTTGTGCGTCTTGAGCCGCCTCAAATGTCCAGCGAGCTGACAATTTACGTGTCTTAGCTTCAACTGTTTGTTTGAGGATTTGGATTGATAGACGGTTACCTGCTTGACCTTCTAAAGCCGCTGTTGAAGCCGCTTTGTCGTCAGCCGCGCCGGAATAGCCTTCTGCAATCTTGAATGGTGATAATGCTTCTTCACCTGCTGTTGTATCAGTACCACTTGTAGAGTTGAATGTATCAGCATAACGAACTCTTAATGTGTGGATCTGACCAACTGGACCTGTCATTGGTTGTACGCCAACTAATTCGTTAGCAATAACAGTTGGCATAACACGTCTGATCACTGGAAGGATCACACGGTTAAGTGTTGCAACGTTGCCAGCAGATGTAGCACCAGCTGTAGCAGACTCTGACAAATACTTGCGGGTATTTTCTAAAGTCGCTGACATAACTGAGCGCTTGTTACCTTGGAGGCCTTCTAAGAGAGCGTCCTTGGTCTCTGACCAGCGTGACTCGAGTAATTGTGACATAATTTGTTTCTCCTTAAACTTTAAATTCCCGCAAGCCTGCGGATGTCAAAAATTTCAGCGGTTTTTTCATTGTTATTACCGCTATCTGCCTGTGCTTTATCGCCTGTAATTTCTTTAGCCTCTGTCAGCGCTTTCTTGACTTGAGTCCCGCCGTTCATCACGGCTGGTAAGTATTTGTCGAAAGCCTTGTTTAATTTGTCAGTTTGCACTGACTCTAGTAATTCGCCCATAACAGAACGCTTTTCACCTGTTAAAGGTCCAAGCAATTCTCCCATCACTTCTTTGCGTGTAGCAAGATCTTTAGCGATACGGATTTCCTGTTCTTTGCTTTCTACTAGTTTTTCTGTTTCTGCAACAACTTTTGCGGCTTCTGCAAGTTCTTGTTCTTTTTCAAAAACAACTTTTAGAAGTTTAGCGGTCTCTGATTTCTCATTGAGATGGCTTGCCGCATATTCGCTGGCAAATGATTCGAAAATTCTGCGACCGAAATCATTCTTACGTGCTTCATCAATGTCTTCTTTCAACTGAGTCATTTCAGAACGTAGGCCTTTCGACACTGTTTCTTCGATGATTTTAGTTGCTTTTTCAACGAAATCTTTTTTGACTTTTTCAAACTTGTCTTTGCTTTCGCGGACGAGTTTAACCTTAGTTTCTGCTAAGTCTTTTTTGTCTGCGTGGAACTCAGCAATTTCTTTCGAAAGTGCATCCACTATAAAAGATTCTAACTTACCGACATTTTCTGCTACTGTTTTACGGTCTGTGTGAAGTTCTGCAATTTCGCCTTTGAGATTGTTCATTACAAATGATTCTAACGCAGTAGCGTCTTTTGTAATTTTCTCAGCATATTTGGCTTTTGCTTCGATAAGTCCTTGGCGGTCTTCAGCGAATTCTGAAAGTTCTGCTTGCAAACGATCTGCTAACATATTTTCAACTGCTTCTGCCATTGTTGACTTGTCATGCTCATATTTCTGAGCAAATTCTTCACGTAACTCTGCGGTTACTTGATCGCGATTCTCTTGAATCTGGTTTTGCCAAGCGGATTCAATCTCCGATTTGATTTCCTCGGAAATCACATTGTTTTCAAACAACTGTTTTACAAAATCTAGCATGTGATTCTCCTACTTGGTTAATTGAGTCCTTTGATGATCTTCACCAAACTCTCTTTGATGTAACGCTGTGCCTGTGGGTCGCCTTGAACTTCTTTTGCCACTTTTAATGCCTGTAAGCCACCTTGATTATTCATAAGGTGTTCGTATACTGGTGTAGGATATGCTCCTGGTGCAGATGGTTGAGCAACTACATCGACTGTGATAATTTCAAAGCCATTGACATTGCCGCTTTCGTCCACTTCACCGGAACCTCTACTTGATACTCCTAATTTTACTCCCGACGACAACATAGTCTCAATTAATTGACCCATTGGCGTCGGTAGTAGTTTAAGTTTTCCGTAACCGTTCGGTCCGTCCATCCACATCTTTGTAATCATGTGTGATACACGGTCGAGGTTGATTCGTAAATCTGCCGGATGATCAACTTCACCTAGCACAGAGTATCCGCCAGCGATCTGTTCGTTGAGCGTCTTGACAGCCTTGCCAATTTCTTCAGAAGAATAAACACGTTGGTTTGCATTCCTGATATCACCCTGAATGCAAATACCGTTTAGGTGTAAAGACTTTTTACCGTCTTTATCTTCTTCGCTCTCTAAGACAATCTTAGCCTGGTCAAAACTCAAATGTTCCGCTAGTGTTGTTTTCATCGTTTAATTAACCTCTATCTAATTAGCCACGGAAAAGACTGTCTTTATTGTCAGCCGCTGTTTCTTTACCAGCGCCTTTCTCATTTGACATTTTAGTTGCGTCTTTAGAACCTGGTTTATTAACGTTACCGCCATCGTGTTCTTTAGCTGTTGGTGCTGGACGACCTTTTTCGTCTGCGCCTTGTGCTAAGTTTGATGCTGTACCGCCCATATCGTTTTTGCCAGCTACTGTTGATTTTGCGTCAGCGCCTTGCTCTGATGTTACAGGAGCTGGTGCTTTTTCAACATATTCACGCACTGTTTCTAATTCTTCTTCAGCTGATTCAGGAGCAAACATTTCTTCTGCTTCTTCTTCACCTTCTTCTTCTGCTTCTTCGCCTGCTTCTTGACCTTTTAATTCGTCAAATTTAGCTTGAAGTTCGTCAACGATTTCTTCTAAGTCTTGAAAAAGTTCTGCTTCGTCTTTTTCGCCTTCGTCTTCGTCATTGTCAGCATCTAATTCTGCTTCTAAGTCGTCAGTTGGGTCACCGCCCATTTCGTCAGCTTCTACTGGAATTTCTTCAAAATCTTCGTTGGTTTCTTCATCTGAATCTTCGTCTGTAGCTTCTTCAACTGCATCTTCATCAGATTCTTCAGTTGCTTCATCTACTTCGTCTTCATCTTTTTCTTCTGTAGCTTCTTCGACTTCTTCATCTTTTGTTTCTTCTTCGATTTCAGATTCGATTAATTCTTCATAGATTTCTCTTGATTTTGCTACTACGAATTCGTGGAATAGTTCTTCTGCTTTGTCTTGCTCGTCATTAACAAGATGTTCTAACATCTGTTCGAGTGTTTTTTTATCTGCCATGTTTTTCTCCTTAAAAAAATTAATGGTTTGGCTGTCGTCTTATATTTAACACGTAGTTTATTTATTGTTGTTAAATGGTACTTTTTTGAATCGTTTTGTCTGTATATATAGTATCTTGGAAAAATTCTATAAATTCTTGATATGTGATATGTTTGAGATTTGATAATTTTGGACCTAGTTTATCTGGAATGAATGCTCCTTCCTGAATCACCCTTTTAAATCTTACATTACTAAACTCTTTTATTGTTTTTTCTGTTTGATTTAACCAATTTCCGAAATAAGTTGCTGAATCTGTTGATTTTTTGTAGTTAAATGTGTCAGCATACACATTGTTAAATTTACCATCATCTCCTTGATAATCAAACCCAAGAATATAAATTTCTTGATGTCCTTCACGGCAAGCGTGCCAAAGTGCTGTTGGTCCTGAACTCCATCCTTTGTGAGGTGAGAAAAAATTAATTCTATTTTTATCTTTTATACCTTTATTGGGATTGGTCCACACTTCGTTTGATAAATGATACCCAGAATTTATAATTTCATTAACCATTTTAACATCTACAGCTATCAAAACGTGAGGATCAAACTCTCGATATTGAGCATTACATCCGTAGACTGTTCCTAGAGTTAATAGAGATTTAGGATTTATAGCAAGACGACTTTTGCCATTTCCTATTACAAATGCTGGTTTAGGCTGATGTTTGGTCTTCAACTGGATTTGCGTACATCTGTTGTATGAAACCCAGCTCTGATTTATGTTCTGCTTCGTGAGCTTCTGATTGTAATCGAAGTTGATTAATTTGACCCAACGTTAATCTAATTTTGCGAGTATCATCTTTGTGAATAACATTACTATCGTTAGCATTGTTATATCGTCGATCAACTGCAAAATCGTTGTTATTATCGTTAAAGTATAAAAATTCTTTTAGAAGCATATTATTATTTATATTATTGAGCTGGAGGTTCAGTGGTTGTTTCTTCGCCAGCGGCTCCTTCTTCTGCCGCGGCCGCCATATCTTCAGGTGCTTCTGCTGTTTGATCAGCCATATCATTTGCCATACCTCCAGGAGTAACTCCTGCTGTACGTAATTCTTTGCCTGCTTCAGAAGTACCTTGTAATCCCGATCCGTTTTCTTCACCCCATAACCGTTCGTTTTCTGCAATTTCATCAGCAGTCATTCCTAAGAATCGTTTCAATGCGAACCGTTTAGATAGATAAGGAACTTCTGCGATCGCTGTGTATAAGTTAGCACGTGTCGCATCGAGCTCTGCTTGTCTATATGCCGCGAAGTTCTGTGGCGGATTAAATTTTAATTCGAACAAACTCGAATCAATATTAACACCTTGATCGTATAACCAAAGTTTAAATTCTTGGTCAAATGTTTCAATGATCATAGATTGCAATCTTTCACAATATTTGTTGAAACGTAGCTCTTGGATATATGCTGTACCTACCTTTCCGTCTGCTAGAGTGTTCGCAGAATCGTCAATTGCTGTAGGAAGATAGCTACTTGGTATGCGTAAAGCACGGAATAACTTGTTGGTAAAGTATCTTAAATCTGTGATCTCACCTAGGTTAGTACCACCTGGCAGTGTTTCAACTTTAGATCCACGTCCTTCTGCTGTCTGTGGAAAGAAGTAATCTTCATTAGTCGATAATGGATTGTATGATGCATCAACTACTGATTGTCCTCCACCTGTAGCACTAGGAATACGTCTTTGTTGAATCTCGTTTTTAACACGTTCAACAAAACTCATAGCCATGTGTGCTGGCATATTACCTACATCAACATAAAAAATCCTACGTTCAGGTGCTCTTTGAATACGATAGATGATGATAGCATCTTCTAATAATTCTTTCTGTTTGTAAACTTTGAATACAGATTCTAATAACGAGTTACCAAATGGATAGTTGTTATCTAATCCTTCGCTTAATGAAATATGCACAACGTCTTTTGCATCTACTGTAATTTCGTTTGGTTGATTGCTAAATCTACTACCTGTCTGTCTAGCAACTTCTCCAACCATTCCTCGACCAAACCCGCCACCTGTTGTATAAGCACTGGTGCCGCTAGGAGATGTGTTTGATGTACCATGAGGAGTTACTGCTATTAACTCTTTGAAATTAAAGTTAACATCTTTAATCACATACTGTTCAGGAATCTTACCTTCTGATTCGTTTACAATAATTTTGGTAACTTTAGATTGATCTACATATAACCATTTTTTAGTCTCTGGATCTCGAACAAAAAAACAGTCTCCGTATTTGAATGTATTACGAACCACACGGAAAATTCTAGTTTCAAATTGTTGCTGTTTGACCCATTTTTGAAGACTTTCTTTTAAAAGTTTTACTTCCGTAGCAGTTGGAGCACCACGGAAGTAAGTGTGAAAAGGAGTAGCGTTCTCCTTATCTTTCTGAGTACAAAACTCAGCAAGAATATCTAATGCGGCATTGACCTCTGAATCCATGTCCATGGTGTCATACTGCATATATCTTTCAATACGGTTAGGTGCACCAGCATAAACATCTGGCAGATAACTCGAATAGTTTGAACGTGCAGGACCTGCTCTACCGCCACCACCGACGGGACTCATCGATCCTGATTGATTTCCTGTATTAACAGGTGTAAAAAACTTTTTCCAACTCATACGCTATTTTCCTATTAGGCAAACATATCTGCACTTAGACTTCGTTGTACCTGTAATTGTGCTCCTGATACTCTTAACAATGCATCAAGTTTAGTATTTAATGCGGCTAATAATTCATTACTGCTTTTTTGATCTCTACCTGATGTATCTGCTACTGTTGCTACAGATTCATCGCTAACTGGTTGTTTTCCTGCTGATTCTTTTTTTCCTGCTTCTTGTTTAGCTTTTTCATTTTTAATTTTTTCTTTTTCTTCACCTTTTGCTTCCATATCTTTTCTTGCTTGTTCTTTAGGTGCTAAACCGCTATTCTGTGCTTTTAATTCTTGTCCTAAAAGCGATACAGTGTCCGCAGTATTATAGTCTACACTCTTTTTCCTCTCGTTGTCAAGAGCTTTATTGGTAGATTCTAAAGATTTTAATTCTTTATTTTTTATAGTTTGTTCTTTTTTATCAGTATCTCGATCTCTTTTGATTCCTTTTTTGCGATCTTCTACATTTTCTGCCATCCGGTCCTTGATAAATGTTGCATTATCTCTTGCGTTCTTTACATTCTCTTCTATGTCACCCTTGACTATTTCTATCTGATCGGACAGATCAATACCAGGTATCCAATCTAATACCTGGTAAAATCCTAATTTTAGCAAATTGAAAAATCCTTTAAATCCTTCCCACCATATTTTCATTCCTGATTTAATTACATCAAGATCGCCCCCGAAGTCCTCGAATACTTTATAAAGAGCATAGGTACCAGCAACAACCAAAGCCGCAACTGCCGCGAACGGTGCTAATGCCACTAATACTCCCATCAGAGATAATGCTTCTGTTCCTTTTAGTGCCGCTACTATTCCTGTGATAGCACTATATGCGAGCATAGCACCTTTTAATACAAGAAATCCTAATGCTATATCTCCCAATAGTCCTCCATATTCTTGAAAGATAGGAATAATGTTATTCATGACAATATTAGCTATGGTAGAAAATGCGTCTATCATTACTGGAAGAATTCCGCTGTCGGCTAATGCTACCATAAATTCGTTACTAAAACCAGCTAGTGCGGCTTTAGATTCTTGTACAGATTGATTAAATGCATCTGTTTGTGCCTGTGCTTCTGATTGGGCCTTAGTGGCATTTATTACTCCATCATACTGTATTCCTAATGCCGCTGTCATAGCATTAGTTGTTCCTGCAAACTCTGCAGAATAGGTACCTGCAATTTTAATTTGTTCAGCATTTTGTTCGGCTTCAGATCTCATTAGATTATTCAATCTATTTCTTTCTTCTATCGTTAATTCCTCACCTCTCTGCATTTTTTCTCTATACTGAGATAACAATGCCGCCGACTGTGGCAAGAACGCTAATAGTTTTTGATTCTCTTCTGTAGTAGCAGTTCCGGCCGCTAGAATGTCTTTTGAAAAATTTTGTAATCCTTCTGGTAACCCTTGTACAGTAGCTAGGAAACTTTCACGGACCTCTTTTTGCAGGCCGATCATAGATGCTTGGAACTGTGCGTCTTTCAATAGTCTTTCACGTTCTGCTTCTTTTGCTTTGCGTTCTTGGCCTGTAATTTTTGCCAATGCATCCATCTCTTCGAGATAATCTTTTGACCCTTTAACCAAGTCAGCATTAGTCATTCTATCTGAAAGGCCTTGCATTCTTAACTGCTTGGCATAGTTAGCAAATCCTTGATTAATGTCTTGTGTAGAATAACCTAAGGCAAAAAGATCTTGTCCTGTGCGTCTTAATTCTTGTGATATATCTGCAAATCTTTTTGCACCAGTTGAAGTTTCTCCTCCTAGTGCTACTAAAGCCTCTCCATTAGATGCTAAAAAACTACCAAATTGATCTAAGGTCATTCCTGCTTGACTAGCAGATCTGCTGAAAGTACGGATACTACCGTCGAATGTGGCTCCTGACGATGCACCTGCTACAAGTGCGTCTGCCGCAGATGTTGCCGCAGATGCGACAGCACTAAAAGCGGCTCCTACTATCGGAATGTTAGAAAATACTCCAGCGGCTGAAGTTAAGCTATCGCCGACATTGGCAAAATCACTTACCAATTTTATAGAGTAGGTACTAAGTTTATATAATGCACCGGTAGCAATACCTGAGGCTTTGCTTAATCTATCAAAAGATTGGCTCTGTTTCTGTTGTTTTTCAATTAATTGTTTAGTAGATTTAGCTTGTGCAGAAGTTCCACTGCCACCTCCGGATCCACCACCACTGCCACCTCCGGAACGCATTAGATTGACTAATTCACGGAGAGTCGATTCACTAGCGGCGTTTTCTGCTTCTACGGTACCGATACCAGGGATGTCGATTGAAACTGTAGCCATTAATTATTTTCCGAGAAATATACGTACATAAATAGTTTAAACTTAAAAGTATTTATCGGAGAAAAAAGGTGGAACAAAATACCAACGAACAAATGCAAACGTCTATGAATCCAACAAACCCGTTAGCACAGTTCTATAGACAACCTAAAATTTATATTAAATTGCCTTCACAAGGAAGATTTTATCCTAACGGTAGTCTTGATGTTAGCTCTAATCAAGAATATCCTGTCTATGCTATGACGGCCAAAGACGAGCTAATGTTTAAGACTCCGGATGCACTTTTATCAGGACAAAGCACTGTAGAAATTATCAAGAGCTGTATTCCTGCTATTAAAGATCCGTGGCAGATGCCGACGATAGATATAGATTTCTGTCTGATGGCTATCCGCGTAGCAACTTACGGTTCTGATATGGAAATCAACGCAATCTGTCCTAAATGTGGAGACAACAATCCATATCTAATCAATCTAACAGATTGGATGGGAAAATTTGGTACGTTTCAATATCAAGACACTGTTAATGTAGATCCGCTTTCTGTACAAATAAGACCTTACAGTTATAAAGAAATGACTAAAACAGCATTAAAATCTTTACAACAGCAGAAGTTAGTTAATCTAGCATCAAATGAAGAAATGTCAGATGAGGAAAAGCTAGAAAAATTTAGCGATGGTTTTGTAAAACTAACAGCATTAACTGTCGAAGTTATCGCAGACTGTATAGTTAAGATAGAAACTCCAGATGGATTAACAACGAACAAAGATCAGATCAAAGATTTTATCAATAATTGTTCGGCCGAAGTATTTGATAAAATTTCAAAACACGTGCAAGATATTAAATCACAGATCGAATTACCTCCACAACATGTTAAATGTACCGGTTGCGAAAATGAATACAATGTTCCTGTAGCTATGGATCAATCAAATTTTTTCGTAGCAAGATCTTAAACCTCTCCTTGCCGGAGATCTTGCAGTATTCCGAAACCTTGGATAAAGAGGCTAAGGAGATCAAGAAAGAAGTCTTGAAAATGTGCTGGTATATGAGAGGACTTTCTTATTCCGAAGGAATAAATCTTAGCCACGATGAACGAGAAATCGTTGCCGAAATAATCAAAGAGAATCTAGAAACTACTAAAAAATCCGGACTGCCTTTCTTCTAAGCTGATTTGAGATCCTTGGTCAGCTGTATTTTAACTTTCTGTACAGTTTCACGACCTTGTGCTTTGATATCCTGTGCCAGTTTGTTTAGATCAACCTGTCTAGGCATCTGGACTACATTACCACCACCTGACGTGGCACCAGCGGCCTGTTTGAAATCATCTGGAGCACCTGGAGTACCCGCCGCACGTTTCATCGTGTCGTCTTCTGGTTCTGCATCAGTGTCCGTAGCAGTAGCAGTACTGGGTTTTGCACCTGTAACATCGCCACCTGTGACTTCTGGTTCTGCTTCAGGTTCTTGCACGTTTTGCGGTACGGGGAATTTCATATCACCGTAGATCTTATCTAAGGCATCTTTGTTGATTTTCTGTGCGAGCAAGAATTTATATAATTCGTCTGAGTCTGTAGGTGAACCTGCTTTGGTCCACGCTTTGGCCAATCCCTGTGCTGTGTTTTTCTGTGTCAGTGCTGTGCCTACTTTCTGCGCACCTTTGGCTATAGCACCACCTACCGCTCCTGCGGCCTTGCCCGCTACTTTTTTGATAGCGTCGAACGGTCCTTCGTCTAATCTCTGGAACACTAGATATACCTGTCCTTCTGATAAAGGACGTTGCTGTAGGATCACAGATTCTTTGGCATCTCCTTTTACAGGTTTGCCTTCTTTGTCCATGGCAGTAGCACCTGTCGCGGCGCCTTGTGCGGCCGCCGATAATCCATCAAAGAATTTTGCGAGATCAGCCGCTGATTTAGCAGGATCTATACCTTGTAACATTTTAAGTTCATTTGCTTCTGTAGCGGCTGTTGCGATTTTTTGGGCTTGATCGAACAATTTCCACGCTGTACCGTAATTTTCACTCCTCCATTGTGCCACAGCACTGTCAAACACTGAAGAAAACTGTTCCAATTCTTTAGGAGTACCGTAGATGTCTATGTTCTTCATGATTCCAAGTTTGCCAGTTCCCATCTGGATACTATGGTAAAATTCGCTACCATCTATAGGAACAGGATTGAGTGTCTGTGCTATGCCTTCTATCGCATCTCCGATCTTATCCATGGTAAAACCAGCTAGCCATCCTACCGCGGCGGCTTTTAGACCTTTACCTACAGCAGTGGATAGTTTCTCACCTTTGATCAATCCTGTAGCACCACGCAAGACCTGACCAGCGATAGCACTTCCTACGGGACCACCTGCTAGGGCCGCTATCGATGTTAAGACACCGATGATCGCGGCAGTTTTTCCAGGATTTTCCTTCATCCAAGTTCCAAGCCCTGTGAGCTGTTTATCTAGCTCAGGAAACTTAGCACCGATTTTATCTTTGAGCTGTTGAAATTTTCCATCAGCACCCTTAACAGGAGTAGTATCTGCCATCCATTTACCGAGCTTGTTGGTTATCTCGTTGGCTTTCTTAGCGATGTCTACACCTTTGCCTACGGCGGTACGGCTACTAGGATCTTTTTCAATAGTGCCAAACAGTTGATCGATCTGATCTTTAGTTAATGTAGCTTCGTATATCGGCATGAACTCACGCACTATGCCTTCTACGATGCGTCGTTGATCCGGAGTCATTCCATACTGTATGGATTCTAATAGGGGTTTTTTGGCGACTATGCTATCTAGTTTCATAATAAGTTATATAATTTCTGTTTTTGTTGTTTGTTTAGACTCTTGATGATTTCAAAAGGATCTTGAGGTGTTTTATCTGTTGTACCTTTTTGTTTTCCGAAAGGATCGTTAAATCCTGCTTTAAAATTATC
>Ga0222714_10000980_pt1 | contig 32349 bp, 34 predicted proteins | sample C33_3DmetaG_FD_165048 | JGI IMG/M metagenome (GOLD analysis project Ga0222714, IMG submission 165048) | Estuarine water microbial communities from San Francisco Bay, California, United States - C33_3D | ecosystem: Environmental > Aquatic > Marine > Unclassified | place: USA: California... | reverse complement strand
TGACTCTCTTTTTATGCATATAATTCAGTAGGTTAAAACCATATCGCTGAAAATTACCGAGGTTTTAGCGCGTCAAAAATCTGTCGGCTTGCGGCGCCTGTTGATAAACATCTTGTGGATAAACTGTGATTAAGTTCGGGAGCAAAAGAACAGCCAGAATTCCTTTAATGCGTTGCAAGTTATAGGTAAAACCTCTAGAATTCCGCCTCTTTTTTTTCGAACTGCCTCCAGTTCGGGCTAAGATCGAACATTCGGACTTCCTGATATGAAAAGAACATTTCAACCAAGTGTACTGAAACGCGCTCGCACCCATGGTTTCAGAGCTCGTATGGCAACCAAGGGTGGTCGCCTCGTTCTCAAGCGTCGCCGTGCCAGAGGACGCGTCAAACTCTCCGCCTAATTTTTCTTTTCTGCTACAACTATGAGAAAAGAGAATGAAGCGTGGCTGAGTACAGCTTTCCCAAAAGCAATCGGCTGCTCACGGCAGCTGATTACAAGGCTGTATTTGATGAGGCGACATTTAAGGTCTCCTGCCGCTATTTTCTGATCCTCGCTTCCAGGAACAACTCGACCCGATCCCGGCTGGGGCTAGTGATAGCAAAGAAAAACGTTGCGAAGGCCGTGCAGAGAAATCGGGTTAAGCGTATGATTCGAGAGTATTTTCGTCTACACGGTGAGCAACTCCGGGGCCTCGACTTGGTTGTACTTGCCCGGAAGGATGTTGATACACTGCAAAGCGGTCAGCTGCGCGAACGTCTTGGCTCCTTGTGGAGAGATCTGGGTGCCAAGGTCGAAAAGGCCTGCTAATTCCTTGTTGTCGAAGGCGAACATGCACTCATGATTGATTCCCTATTAATTCGCCTGATCTCCCTGTACCAACTTAGCCTGAGTTTGCTGATCGGCAACCAGTGCCGTTTTTATCCAACCTGTTCCCAATACACGAAGGACGCAATCGCACTGCATGGGGCCACGAAAGGCACCTGGCTGGGATTGCGACGAATTTGTAGCTGTCACCCCTGGCATGAAGGCGGCTACGATCCTGTCCCCGAAAAACATTGTCAGCACACCCAGACACGAGCCCGAAACTAATCATGGATTTAACCCGTTTTTTTCTCTACACCGCATTGGCAGTAGTCACCTACCTGATGCTCCTGCAATGGCAGGAAGACTATCCCCCACTGGTAGACGATGGCACCTCCAGCCAACAAGTTCAGGCTCCTGGATTGTCCGCGCTTGATGGCCCGGCCACTACTCCTGATCTTCCCGCAGATACTCCAGCAGCGGGTGCACCGGATACACCGGTTGTTGCAGGTGCCGACGTTACCGCAAGTGGAGCGAGTGTTTCCGCCGGTACTGTCACCATAAACACCAATACCCTGACTTTGCGCATCAGTCTCAATGGTGGCGACATCACCTACCTTGCGCTGCCACAGTACCTGAAGCAAATAGATGTGCCAGATGACCCCTTTGTGATTCTCGACTCGAATCCAGGTCGACTCTATGTCGCACAGAGCGGCCTCATTGGTACTAACGGCATCGACAAGACAGGTCGCGCCTTGTACCAGGCGAGCGCCTCGACATTCACTTTGCAGGAATCCGAAGATGAGCTCACGGTCGACCTGCTAGCGGTTACTGGCAACGATGTGCGAATTACCAAGCGCTTCCATTTCCAGCGCGACAGTTACCTCGTCGACATTTCCTATATCGTTGAAAACAATTCGAACGCAAACTGGCAAGGCAATATCTATGGCCAGATCAAGCGCGATAATTTCGACGATCCGAGTAATTCCGGGGGCATGAAGCGAACTTACCTGGGCTTCGTAGCCACAGCGCCCGATGACCCCTATATCGAGATCAAGTTTGATGATGTCGATGATGACGGTCCGACGACCATTGACGCCATGGGAGGCTGGATCGCCTTTAGCCAACACTACTTCGTCACCGCGTGGATTCCCCAGGATCAATCGACGAATCGCTTCACGATTCGGAAGAATGATGCAAACCAGTATTATGGAGAATTTACAGGTTCGGCATTCACCGTAGCACCCGGAGCCAGTGACACTGAATCCGTACATTTCTACGCCGGCCCCAAGGACCAGTACACCCTGGAGACGTTGGCGCCGAATCTCGAACTGACAATTGACTACAGTTTCCTGCGCTTTCTGGCAGTGCCGATTTACTGGGTGCTGACCCATATTGAGGGCGTTGTGGGTAATTACGGATTTTCAATTATTCTGCTGACGCTTTTGGTCAAAGCCCTGCTGTACAAACTGTCTGAAACCCAATATCGCTCGATGGCAGGCATGCGTCGATTAATGCCGAAGATGCAGCAGCTCAAAGAAAGCTACGGCGATGACAAGATGAAGATGCAGAAGGCTACGATGGAGCTCTACAAGAAGGAGAAAATTAATCCCTTCGGTGGATGCTTGCCAATGCTCGTGCAGATGCCTGTTTTCATCGCCCTGTATTGGGTGCTGTTGGAAAGTGTGGAATTGCGCCATGCACCTTTTGTATTCTGGCTGCATGATCTCTCGGTACGCGATCCGTATTTCATTCTGCCGTTGATGATGGGTGCAACAATGTACCTGCAAACCTCATTGAGTCCTGCGCCGGCAGATCCCATGCAAGCCAAGGTGATGAAGTTCATGCCGATCATGATGACTGGTCTGTTCCTCATGTTCCCGGCAGGACTCGTCTTGTACTGGTTCACAAACGGCGCGCTCGGCATTCTCCAGCAGTGGTATATCACACGAAAAATCGACGCCGCCTATGAGGCGAAAAAGGCGACCTAGCCGTCTCTCCGGCAGCAGGGAACCAATCCCGGTTACTATGCCCCAACTCGATACAGACACGATCTGTGCCATCGCCACCTCGCAAGGTCGCAGCGGGGTGGGCATCGTGCGAATCTCCGGTCCAGAAGCGATGGCGATCGCGATCCAGTTGACGGGAATCACCCCAAAACCCCGCTATGCGCACTACGGTAATTTTTTAGACGAAGACAGTGAGGTCATCGACCAGGGCATCTTTTTGTTCTTTAAAGGCCCACATTCTTTTACCGGGGAAGACGTCGTTGAACTGCAGGGCCATGGGGGAGTGTATGTACTCAATGCGCTGCGTGACCGGGTCCTGGGGCTGGGTGCACGGCTGGCGCGTCCAGGAGAGTTTTCTGAACGTGCGTTTATGAATAACAAGATCGATCTGGTGCAAGCAGAAGCCATTGCCGATCTGATCGATGCCAATTCCCGGCAGGCTGTGCGTTCCGCCATGCGTACTCTGCAGGGAGAATTTTCCCGCCAGGTTAATACGCTTGTTGAACGGCTGACCGCGATCCGGGTCAATGTCGAGGCCGCTATCGATTTTTCTGACGAAGATATTGATGTGCTGTCTGACACCGGCGTGAGAACCGAACTTGACCGGGTCCTCGAAGACCTGCACCAGACTTACCGGAAAGCGCAGCAGGGTGCCATGTTGAAAGAGGGTATGCATGTGGTCATTGCTGGCCGCCCCAATGCTGGCAAATCCAGTCTTATGAATGCCTTGTCGGGACTCGAGCTCGCCATAGTCACCGAAATTCCAGGTACAACGCGCGATGTTCTTCGCGAACAGATAACGGTTGGTGGCATCCCTATCCACCTGATCGACACGGCGGGATTACGTGTAAGTGAAGACCGGGTCGAGCAGGAAGGCGTGCGCCGGGCCTACCAGGCCATCGCCCAGGCTGATCGCGTCCTGTTGGTAGTGGATGGCAGTGATACTGAGCAAACTGTGGACAATGTGTTGGCAACCTTGGGGGATCTTGATCTGAACCCGGAGGATTACCAGCACCTGCTGCGACGCACGTCGCTAATCTTTAACAAGTGTGATTTGAAGAACCGCGCCCCCGCACTAACCAATCCTGTTATTTATGCAGGTGTTGCCCTACCTGGTCTCAGCCTGTCTGCCAAGACGGGGGCGGGTCTGGAACTCCTCACGCACCACCTGCAGGAATTTTGTGGAGATGGCGCCAATGAAGAAGGCGCATTCACTGCCAGAGAGCGTCATCTGGAAGCCCTGAGAAAAGCGGAAAACCTCATAAAATCCGCGCAACAACAAATAAGTGAACACTCACTTTTGGAGTTGGTAGCGGAAGATTTACGGTTGGCGCAGGGGCAGTTGGGAAGTATCACCGGCCAATTCTCCAGCGACGATCTGCTCGGCGAGATCTTCGCCAGTTTTTGCGTCGGCAAGTAGTGGTATCGACAGAGCGTAATGCCGGGAAAAGCTGTGTAGAACTCGGCCTGCGTGCGGAGCAATTCGTGGATATCCAGAGGACGAATCCGGGCCGGATTATCCTACATAACTCTATACACAAACTGCCAAGGGGTTACCGGTACCCGACCCCGAGCTTTTCAACCGGCTTGTACTTGTTACAAGTAACGGATTTCTCAAGGAAATGTGCAGCTTTCCACAGCTGGGCTTGCCGCTATTAATAACAACATCAATACTCTTCTATTCATTACACTATATAACTATATATAAGAATCATTGTTTTATATAAGAATCGTTATTTCATAAGAACAGTTATTTAATTATTGGACGATTCATCAAACAGCTATTTCACTATTCAATTGTCAGGCGCGGCGTGACTCGATCGACTTGAACGAAACTATTCATTTTTCAACCGAAGTCAGTATACTGCTCTCCCCCTGAAATCTGACGAAACGCGCCAAGCGCGTGTGAGCCATCCCATGGACTACAACAGCCATTTCGATGTTATTGTCGTTGGCGGCGGACACGCCGGAACCGAGGCTGCGCTGGCGGCTGCACGGCAGGGGGTGCGAACCTTGCTGGTGACCCACAGTATCGAGACCTTGGGCCAGATGTCGTGCAACCCCGCGATTGGGGGTATTGGCAAGAGTCATCTGGTTAAGGAAATCGATGCCCTCGGCGGTGCGATGGCGCAGGCCACAGATCGAGCAGGAATCCAGTTCCGGGTATTGAACGCGAGCAAGGGTCCAGCCGTGCGTGCAACCCGAGCCCAGGCCGACCGCGTGCTGTATAAGGCAGCGATTCGAGAAATTCTTGAAAACCAGCCAAACCTGAATCTGTTTCAAGCGGCTGTCGATGACCTGATCATCGAGCAGGGTGAGGTGCGCGGCGTCGTTACTCAAATGGGCCTGTCCCTGCGAGGCAGCAAAGTCGTACTAACTACAGGAACCTTTCTGGGTGGCAAGATTCACATTGGTCTGGATAACCACGCAGGCGGTCGAGCTGGTGACCAACCGTCTATCGCGCTCGCACGTCGACTGCGGGAACTTCCCTTCCGTGTCAATCGGCTGAAGACGGGTACCCCGCCGCGTATCGATGCGCGCACTGTCGACTTCTCGGTGATGAAAGTGCAGCCAGGCGACACACCGATTCCGGTGATGTCTTACCTCGGTCAGCCCTCTGATCATCCACAACAGGTCAACTGTTATATAACAGCGACTAATCCGGAATGCCACGATGTAATTCGCGGCAGTCTTGACCGCTCCCCGATGTATACGGGTGTGATTGAAGGTAAGGGGCCACGCTACTGTCCATCAATAGAAGACAAAGTCATGCGGTTTGCAGACAAGTCCTCTCATCAGATATTTGTTGAACCCGAAGGGCTCAATACACACGAGTTGTATCCCAACGGCATCTCAACCAGCCTTCCCTTTGATACGCAGGTAAAGCTCGTTCGACTTATCAAAGGATTTGAGAACGCGCATATCACTCGTCCTGGGTATGCGATAGAATATGATTTCTTCGATCCTCGCGATTTGAAGTATTCACTCGAAACGAAATTCATTAATGGCCTTTATTTTGCCGGCCAGATTAATGGTACAACCGGTTACGAAGAAGCCGCAGCACAAGGATTGCTCGCCGGAGTCAACGCGGGTCTGGCTGTGCGCGGCATGGATATGTGGTGTCCACGCCGCGACCAGGCCTATATCGGAGTGCTTGTAGACGACTTGATCACACTCGGCACCAATGAACCGTACCGAATGTTTACCTCGCGCGCCGAATACCGGCTCAGTCTGCGTGAAGATAATGCTGACTTGCGGCTGACTGAAATTGGCAGGCAGCTGGGTGTAGTCGATGATCAGCGATGGCAAATGTTTGTCGAAAAACGGGAACGGGTTACCAGAGAACTCGACAGGTTGCAGCGCGTTTGGGTATTGCCCGAAACACCTGAAGGCAATCGCGTAAATACTCTTCTGGAAACACCCATAACACGGGAGTACACTCTCGCGGATCTGCTGGCACGACCACGTGTCGACTATGCCAGTCTGTGTCAGGCGGTGAGCGGGACAGTAGCGCTCGGCCCTGAATCGGATGCACTGGAGCAACAGATTGCTCAGCAAGTCGAGATCCACATCAAGTATCAGGGTTATATCGATCGGCAGCAGGATGAAATCGAGCGGCAGAAACGCCAGGAAAACATGGCACTCCCGGCGGATTTCGACTACGCACAGATGCAGGGTTTGTCGAATGAACTCAAACAAAAATTGATCGCAACCAGGCCGGAGAACATCGGTCGCGCCTCACGTATTCCGGGCATGACTCCGGCAGCGATCTCATTATTGTTGATCTACGCTAAGAAACATCAGGCTGTCAGCAGAAAAGCCGGCTAGCGATGAGCACTTCGCCCATCACAGGAGTCAGCGAATCTGCAGCGCAGGAACTGGAAGCAGGACTCAGGGAACTCGGCATCACTGTTCGTGACAACCTGATACCCCAACTCCTGCATTATCTTGAACTTCTCAATAAATGGAATCGCAGTTTCAATCTATCGGGTGTCACCGACGTCAATGACATGGTGGCACTACATTTGTTGGATTCGCTGTCATTGAGTCCATACTTGCGCGGCGAGCGATTCGTTGATGCTGGTACCGGCGCCGGATTGCCGGGAATTCCACTTGCAATACTGCATCCCGAAAAACACTTTGTACTGATCGACAGCAATGGTAAGAAAACGCGATTTTTATTTCAGGTAAAAGTGGCACTTAAATTGAGTAATATCACCATCGAAAATTGTAGAATCGAGCACTATCAAAGTGATGAGCAAATTGATATGGTGATGTGCCGGGCGTTTTCCTCCCTGGAAGATACGGTTCTCAAAACCCGGCAACTTCTCACACGGGGATGTGTGTTGCTGGCAATGAAGGGCCGTTTCCCCCAACAGGAAGTCGATCAACTACCTCCAGGATACGCCGTGACAGCGATCTCGAAGTTGGGTATTCCTGGCAGTGAATCACAGCGACACGTGATAGAAATAAGTCGACGGGAATGAATTCAATTCATCGCGTCAACAGTGACACACTGGCAGTGTCAATCATTCTGGAACAACACAGTGGCTAAAGTACTTGCTATTGCGAATCAGAAAGGCGGTGTGGGCAAGACCACAACCTCAGTGAATCTCGCTGCATCACTCATGGTGACGCGCAAGAAAGTTCTGCTGATCGATCTCGATCCCCAGGGAAATGCCACGATGGGCAGCGGTGTCGAGAAATCCGGGATCGAACTGTCCATTTATGATTTGCTGATGCAGACGCACACTTTTGAACAGGTTGTCGTGCATCCGGAATCGGCCGACTATGATCTGCTGCCTTCCAATGGTGACTTGGTTGCTGCAGAAGTTGAACTTATCGGTGTGGACAATCGGGAGCAGCGCCTGAAACTCCTGGTCGATGCGGTTCGCAACAAGTATGACTTTATCGTTATCGATTGCCCGCCATCTCTGAATATGCTGACAGTTAACGCCCTTGTCGCTGCCGACGGTGTGGTGATCCCAATGCAGTGCGAGTATTACGCATTGGAAGGCCTGTCTGCCCTGATGGATACGATTAGCGCCATCAAGCAAACCTATAATCCCGCGCTGAAAATCGAGGGAATCCTGCGCACGATGTACGATCCGCGCAACAAACTGACGACCGAGGTCAACGGACAACTTTTCAACTATTTCGGCGACGCTGTCTATCGAACAGTGGTGCCGAGAAACATCCGCCTGGCAGAGGCACCCAGTTACGGTCTGCCGGTGATAAAATACGACCGCCAGTCTCGCGGAGCCATTGCGTATCTGGCACTGGCGGGGGAATTGTTGCGGCGCCATGACGAAGCCGCTGCCGCCGGGGTTTCCTAGCACCCCTCTCGCGAGCAACGACAGCAGTCCAGGAATCAGGTGTGAGATGAACGACAAGAAGAAACTCGGCAGGGGGCTTGATGCCCTGCTGTCTCGCGGCAGCTCAGATAGCATGGCCAGTCTGCTGGGCAAGGGTAATTCAGCCAATACCAGCGCCGCCAGTCTCGCCGACAAGGACGGCGATCTTCGACACATTCCTATCGATCTGGTGCAACGCGGCAAGTACCAACCCCGAACGGATATGCACGAGGAAGCCTTGCAAGAGCTGGCCAGCTCCATCCGTCGCCAGGGCGTCATGCAGCCGATCGTCGTGCGCCCGGTTGCAACCAACAAATACGAGATCATCGCCGGCGAACGACGCTGGCGAGCGAGCCAGATCGCCGGGTTGCAATCGATTCCCGCGATTATCAAACCGGTCGGCGATGAAGCCGCGATCGCAATGGCCTTGATCGAGAACATTCAGCGCGAAAACCTCAATCCGATTGAGGAGGCCATGGCCCTCAAGCGCTTGCAGGATGAATTTGAGCTTACGCAACAGGAAGTCGCCGATGCCGTCGGCAAATCCCGGGCGACAGTCACCAACCTGATGCGGCTGATCGGCCTCAGCCACGATGTGCGTCTGATGCTGGAACACGGTGATCTGGAGATGGGGCACGCCCGCGCCTTGTTGTCCTTACCCGATCTGCAACAAACCCAGGCTGCTCGCAGTGTAGTTGGTAAGGGGTTGTCAGTTCGTCAGACTGAATCCCTCGTTCGTCGCCTCATCGCCGGTGCCAGCAATGGCAAAACCAAGGCCGGTGTTGACCCGGACATCAAGCAACTGGAAGAGACTCTGGCCGACAAGTTGGGCGCTAAAATCCTGATCCAGCACACCGCCAAAGGCAAGGGCAAGATCGTCGTAAAATACAACTCACTGGACGAACTTGACGGCATACTTTCGCACATTAAATGATAATCGGGCGTAGTTGATAAGGCCCTGTAAAGTCCCTATAATGCGCGTGCTTTGGTGATCTGCGGCAGTTCAGATGTAGAAACAGGTGCGGTTGGGGTGCTGGGCTAGGTCAACAGCTGAGCGAGAATGTCGAATCTTAAACCCCCTCCAGTACATAAGGTCATTGTGGCCCAAATTGCGGCGACTGGCCTTATAGCAGTCATTTCTCTGTTGATTTCAGGCAGCATCACAGCCTACTCGGTTTTTCTGGGCGGGCTGATCAGTGCGCTGCCCAATAGTTATTTCGCGATGCAGGCGTTTCGCTATCAAGGGGCACGCGCTGCGGACAAAGTAGTCAAGAGTTTCCTGCGGGGGGAACTCGGCAAAATGGGGCTGACCCTGGTGCTTTTTGCGCTGTGTTTCAGCCTTATTGGAAGTGTGAATGAAATCGCCCTGATACTGGGATTCATCGTAGTCCAGTTTGTCGGGGTAATAATGTCCGGGTTCATCGGTTATACCCCCACGGGGAATAAAACCTAGGCCTTAATTACGTAGACCCTATCGAGTCTTTTCATGGCAGAGTTAGCAGAAGCGGCCCACGCAGTCGCCGAACATGGCGCTGAAGGCCAGTCCGTTCAGGAATACATTCAGCACCATCTTTCCTACCTGACCTATGGTCGCTTTCCGGATGGCCACTGGGGACTTGCCCACACACCCGAAGAAGCCACAGAAATGGGCTTTATGTCGATCCATGTCGACACCATGGGATGGTCCCTCGTACTGGGCGCGGCATTCCTGCTGTTCTTCCGTTACATCGGCAAGCGCGCCACTTCGGATACGCCGAATGGCATCCAGAATTTCGTCGAGAGCATCTTTGAATTCGTAGAAGCCCGCGTCAACGAAGGCTTCAATTACAAGAACGCCTATGTGGCACCGCTCTGTCTGACCTTGTTCGTCTGGATTATCCTGATGAACTTCATGGATATCATTCCGGTAGATATCATTCCGGAGATTGCCATGGCAATTGGCGGCATCTGGGGACTTGAACACATGTCCTTCAAGATTGTGCCGACCACAGACCCGAACATCACCATGGGCATGTCGCTCAGCGTCTTCGTACTTATTCTCTACTACAGCATCAAACACAAGGGCATCGGCGGCTTCCTGTCCGAACTCGCGTTCCACCCGTTTGGTAAATGGATGCTGCCATTCAACCTCATCATCGAAATACCAACTCTCTTCGCAAAGCCTATTTCACTGGGCTTGCGATTGTTCGGCAACCTCTATGCCGGCGAACTGCTGTTCTTGTTGATTGCCGCCCTGCTCGGCGCGTATCAACTGCCAGCCCATTTTGTCTGGGCAGTGTTTCATATTCTTGTCATACCGCTACAGGCGTTTGTGTTCATGATGCTGACTATTGTCTATATCAATGCAGCCCATGAATCTCACGACCACTAATTTTTTTGATCTACTGTTATCTGAACTGAAGAAAACCTGGAGGAAAAGATGGAAATGATTTTGGCGAATACAGTACTGGGCGTTCTGCTGGTACTGGGCATGGGTGCATTGGGCACGGCAATTGGCTTCGGTATTCTGGGAGGTAAATTCCTGGAAGGTTCTGCCCGTCAGCCGGAACTGGCGCCCAAATTACAGGGCAGCATGTTCCTGGTCGCCGGTCTGATCGACGCGGTAACCATGATTGGTATCGGTATCGGCATGTGGTTCACCTTTGCCAACCCATACCTCGGCCAACTGGGCGGCTAAAACACCTAAGCGGGAGAAATCGCTGTGGATATTAATTTAACCATATTCGGCCAGATGTTCGCGTTTGCGGTCTTCTGGTGGTTCTGCGCCAAGTATGTCTGGCCGCTGTTCATGAATGTCATGAATGAGCGCCGACAAAAAATCGCTGACGGTTTGGAGGCGGCCGCCCGTGCCCAGAAAGATCTGGAACTGGCACAAGCCAAATCTACCGATCAGCTCAAGGAAGCGAAAGCCCAAGCGGCAACGCTGATTGAGCAGGCGAACAAGCGTGCGGCACAGATTGTCGAAGAAGCGAAAGATCAGGCTCGGGAAGAAGGCAAACGCATCATTGCTGGAGCCAATGCAGAAATCGAGCAGGAAGTGAACCGCGCGAAAGAAGCACTGCGCGCGCAAATTTCTTCGATTGCTGTCGCCGGCGCCGAGAAAATTCTCGAGCGCTCCATCGACAAGGCTGCGAATGAAGAGATGCTAAACAAACTGGCTGCGGAACTCTAACAGACACAACATGGCAGAATTAACAACATTAGCGCGACCCTATGCCAAAGCCGCTTTCGAAGTGGCGATGGCAGACAAGGCATTGGACGGATGGTCAAAAATGCTGACCCTGTCTTCCTCGATTGCGAGCGATGAAAAGGTTGCCACGTTGTTGAAGTCGCCTGCACTGTCTTCAGAGCAGATCACCGACTCGTTTCTGGCAGTGTGCGGCGATGATGTCGATGCCAAGGGCAGAAATTTCATCCGCCTACTGGCAGAAAACAAGCGCCTGGTACTGTTACCGCAAATTGCGCAGCTATACGAAGCCTTGAAGGCCAACCAGGAAAAGAGTGTAGACGTAGAAATCACAACGGCGTTCGAAATCAGTTCAGAGATCTCCACGAAGTTGGCGAACGCCCTGCAAGCACGTCTGCAGCGAGAAATTCGATTGGCGACACGCGTAGACCAGTCAATTCTGGGTGGCGCAATTATCCGGGCCGGCGACACGGTGATCGATAGCTCTGTCCGCGGCAAGTTATCCAAGCTAGCAGAATCAATGAAGTCCTGAACAGGTCAGGAACAAAGGAAATGAGCATGCAACAACTGAATCCTTCCGAAATCAGTGAAATTATCAAACAGCGCATCGACAAACTCGATGTCACTGTGCAGGCGCGAAACGAAGGCACGATCGTCTCTGTGTCTGACGGTATCATTCGCATCCACGGTCTGGCTGACGTGATGTACGGCGAAATGATCGAGTTCGAAGGCGGCATCTACGGGATGGCGCTTAACCTCGAACGTGATTCCGTTGGTGCGGTGGTATTGGGCGATTACCTGAGCCTGCGTGAAGGTCAGACCTGTCATTGTACCGGACGTATTCTTGAAGTCCCGGTTGGTCCTGAACTTGAAGGTCGCGTTGTCGATGCGCTCGGTAAACCGATCGACGGCAAGGGCCCTGTCGACACGAAGATGACCGATGCGGTAGAAAAAGTTGCCCCCGGCGTTATCGCCCGTCAATCAGTTTCCCAACCAGTGCAAACCGGACTCAAATCCATCGACTCCATGACGCCGATAGGTCGCGGTCAGCGCGAACTGATCATCGGCGACCGGGAGGTCGGTAAAACCGCGGTTGCGATCGACACGATCATTAACCAGAAGGGCAAGAACGTTAAGTGTATTTATGTGGCGGTTGGCCAGAAAGCTTCCTCCATCGCCAACGTCGTCAACAAGCTCGAGCAACACGGCGCCATGGAATACACAATCGTGGTCGCCGCTTCGGCCTCTGACCCAGCTTCCATGCAGTTCATCGCGCCTTACTCCGGCTGCACGATGGGTGAGTACTACCGAGATCGCGGCGAAGACGCCCTGATCATCTATGACGACCTGACCAAACAAGCCTGGGCCTATCGTCAAATCTCCCTGTTGCTGCGCCGCCCGCCGGGCCGTGAAGCCTATCCGGGTGACGTTTTCTACTTGCATTCACGCTTGCTGGAGCGCGCTTCACGGGTAAGCGCAAACTACGTCGAGCAGTTCACCAAAGGCGCGGTCAAGGGCAAGACTGGCTCACTGACAGCGTTGCCGATCATCGAAACCCAGGCGGGTGACGTTTCGGCCTTCGTACCAACCAACGTGATTTCAATTACCGATGGCCAGATCTTCCTCGAGACTGACCTGTTCAACTCCGGTATCCGTCCTGCGATGAACCCGGGTATCTCGGTGTCACGTGTGGGTGGTGCGGCACAGACCAAGATTATCAAGAAGTTGGGCGGTGGTATCCGTATCGCTCTCGCTCAGTACCGTGAACTCGCGGCGTTCGCTGCCTTCGCATCTGACCTCGACGATGCCACTCGCTCGCAACTCGAGCACGGACAGCGCGTTACTGAATTGATGAAGCAGAAGCAGTACTCGCCACTCTCAATCGCCGAAATGGCCGTGTCAATCTATGCCGCCAACAACGGTTACCTGAAAGACATCGAGCTGAAGAAGGTGCTGGATTTCGAAGCGGCACTGCTGTCTTACATGAACAGTGAGCATGCAGATCTGATCGCGCACATCAATGCAACCGGCGACTACAGCGATGAGATCGATGGCAAGTTCAAGGCAGCCATCGAGAAGTTCAAGGCCACACAAAGCTGGTAAAAAAGGGCTTCGATGAGAAGCCCTCCGGTTCACATCCAACCGGATGCTGGAATCGGGAATTGAGACAAACCAAGAGAACGCACTACTAAGGTAATACGATGGCAGGCGGAAAAGAGATTCGCACCAAAATCTCGAGTATCAAGAATACTCAGAAGATTACCAAGGCTATGGAAATGGTCTCGGCGAGCAAGATGCGTAAGGCTCAGGATCGCATGAAGCTGGGTAAGCCTTATGCGCACCGAATTCGTTCCGTGATCGGGCACATCGCCAATTCGACTCCGGAATATCGTCACCACTTTTTTGATACACGTCCGGTCAAGCGTATTGGTTATATCGTAGTTTCGACCGACCGTGGACTCTGTGGTGGACTCAATATCAATGCCTTCAAGGCGACAGTCGCCTCAATGAAATCCTGGCATGACAAGGGCGTCGAGATCGACATCTGCACGATCGGCGGACGCGCAGCCACCTTCTTCAACAATTATGGTGGCAATGTAGTTGCCTCGGTTCGCAACATTGGCGACAACGCCGAAGTGGCGGATGTTATCGGCGCTGTGCGCGTCATGCTCGAGAAGTTTGACAGCAAGCAAATAGACCAGTTGATGATTGTTAGTAATGATTTCGTCAACACAATGACGCACAAGCCGACTGTTTTACAACTGCTTCCGTTGCTGCCATCAGAGGAAGAAGATTTACAGCATCACTGGGATTATTTGTATGAGCCCGATGCCCAGGAGTTGCTGGATGGCCTGTTACTCCGTTTTATCGAATCACAGGTCTACCAGGCCGTGGTCGAGAATAATGCCTGCGAACAGGCAGCGCGGATGATTGCGATGAAGAACGCATCGGACAACGCCGGAGATTTGATGGACGAGTTGCAACTCGTTTACAACAAGGCGCGACAGGCAGCCATCACGCAAGAGTTGTCAGAGATAGCAGGTGGTGCTGCCGCGGTCTAAACCGGCAGTCCCTGAGTAGCAAAGATTTTTTAAACAAAACGCATTGAACTGATTGAGATTGAGGAACCGGACATGAGTAGCGGTCGAATTGTACAAATTATTGGCGCGGTCATCGACGTAGAGTTTGATCGTGAAAGCGTGCCATCGGTATATGACGCACTGACTGTAGACGGCACCGAAGTGACGCTGGAAGTACAGCAACAACTCGGCGACGGCGTAGTCAGAACGATCGCACTGGGAAGTACTGAAGGACTTAGTCGCGGATTGGTGGTCGCTGACACCGGTGCTCCCGTGAACGTTCCGGTCGGCAAGGAAACCTTGGGCCGCATCATGGATGTACTCGGTCGCCCCATCGATGAGCGCGGACCGATCGGTGAGAAAGAACGCATGCCGATTCACCGCAAGGCTCCTACCTATGAAGAGCTCGCGGCGACCAACGAATTGCTGGAAACCGGCATCAAGGTTATTGACCTTGTGTGTCCGTTCGCGAAAGGCGGTAAGGTAGGTCTGTTCGGTGGTGCCGGTGTAGGCAAGACCGTGAACATGATGGAATTGATCAACAACATCGCCACCGAGCACAGCGGATTGTCAGTATTCGCGGGTGTGGGTGAACGAACTCGTGAAGGTAACGACTTCTATCACGAGATGCAGGAATCCAAGGTTATCGACCTCCAGGGTGAATCCAAGGTATCGATGGTCTACGGTCAGATGAACGAGCCACCCGGCAACCGTCTGCGTGTGGCCCTGACAGGTCTGACCATGGCGGAGAAATTCCGCGATGAAGGCCGTGACGTACTGCTGTTCATTGACAACATCTACCGTTATACCCTCGCGGGCACCGAAGTATCGGCCCTGCTCGGTCGTATGCCGTCTGCGGTAGGTTACCAGCCGACACTGGCAGAAGAGATGGGTGCCCTGCAGGAGCGCATCACTTCCACAAAGACCGGCTCAATCACTTCAATCCAGGCCGTATACGTACCGGCGGACGACTTGACTGACCCGTCTCCAGCAACGACATTCGCTCACCTTGACGCGAAGGTGGTATTGTCACGTGATATCGCCTCACTCGGTATCTACCCTGCGGTGGATCCGCTCGATTCCTCATCACGTCAACTCGACCCGCTCGTGATTGGTCAAGAGCACTACGATGTAGCCAATGGTGTGCAGACCGTACTCCAACGCTACAAGGAATTGAAAGACATCATCGCGATTCTGGGTATGGACGAATTGTCAGATGATGACAAACAAACAGTGGGCCGCGCGCGTCGTATTTCCCAGTTCCTGTCACAACCCTTTACTGTTGCAGAAGTGTTCACGAATGCGCCTGGCAAATACGTGTCACTGAAAGACACCATTGCTGGATTCAAAGGCATTCTGAACGGCGACTACGATCATCTGCCAGAACAGGCATTCAGCATGGTCGGTACCATTGAAGAAGCAGTCGAGAAAGCAGCGAAACTGAAGAAAGGCTAAGTAGCGGAGCAACGGGAATACAGGTAACCAACATGTCCATGACAATGCATTGCGACATAGTAAGTGCCGAGCGCAGCATCTTTTCCGGCCTGGTAGAGATGGTTGTGGCGGCGGGCGCGATCGGTGATTTGGGTGTGACACCCGGTCACGCACCCTTGCTGACAGCCCTGATTCCGGGTCCAGTACGACTCGTCAAGGCCGGTGGAGAAGAAGAGATTTTCTACGTTTCCGGCGGCTTTCTTGAAGTACAACGAGGCGTCGTCACCCTGCTCGCCGATACCGCATTGCGCGCAGACGACGTGGATGAAGCCGCTGCGCTGCAAGCGATGGAAGAAGCCGAACGCGCGATAGCCAATCAGGGCGCTGAGTTCGAGTACTCTGCCGCCGCTGCCCAGCTGGCCGAAGCCGCTGCCCAGTTGCGTGCTCTCAGACAAATCAAGAAGTAAGCCGTAACGGCGCACATCTCGGAAGAAAAGGTAGCACTGGCTACCTTTTTTTTTGCTATTCTCTAACAGAACAGTACGCCCCCGATCTTCCGGAAATCCCGCTATCAAGAATGGCCAGGCTATGACTCTCGATGTAGTAATCCTTGCAGCTGGCAAGGGCACGCGCATGTACTCGCAGAAGCCCAAGGTCTTGCATGAAATCGGTGGTCAGGCGATGCTGGCGCACGTAATTGCGGCTGCGGCCGCGCTCGACAACCCCGCGCTACATGTCGTCATTGGTTATGGCGCGGATGCCATCAAGCAGCATTTTACGGCGCAATCCGATACCCCGGCGTTGCACTGGGCGTTACAGGAACAACAGCTTGGGACCGGGCATGCCGTTCAGCAGGCACTACCAGGCATCGATACCTCCCAGACGGACAATCTCACACTTGTACTCTATGGCGATGTGCCGCTCATCAAGACAGCAACACTGAAAGAGTTGTTGCAGAATGCGCATGCCAGCAGCATCGCCCTGCTGACACTGGAAACACCGACTCCTGCCGGATTGGGACGCATAATCCGTGACGCGGACGGCAAGGTTCGGGCGATTGTGGAAGAGAAGGATGCCTCGGAAGACGAGCGCGCAATAACCGAAATCAACAGCGGTATTATGGCGATTCCTTCCGCGCGCCTGGCGCATTGGTTGGGACGGCTCGGCAACAACAACAAGCAGGGCGAGTACTATCTCACTGACATCATTGCAATGGCCTGTGCGGATGGGTGCGAAGTGACACCACTCGTGAGCACCGATGCCATGGAGTTGCAGGGCGTTAACGACAAGTCACAACTCGCCTCACTGGAGCGACATTATCAAATGAACAGGGCACAGGAATTATTGAAGACGGGAGTTACACTGCGTGATCCGGCCAGACTCGATATTCGCGGCGAACTCACGTGTGGTGTCGATGTCGTTATCGACGCCAATGTTATCTTCGAGGGCAAGGTCGTGCTCGGCAATGACGTGCAGATTGAAGCCAATACAGTCATCAGGAATGCAGTAATCGGCAACAAGGCGAAGATCCTGTTCGGGTCAAATATCGATGGGGCCGAAATCGGCGCCGGTGCCAGTGTCGGCCCCTATGCACGACTGCGTCCGGGTACTGTGCTCAAGGATGACGTGAAGATTGGTAATTTCGTTGAAACCAAAAACGCCGTGCTGGGCAAAGGCTCAAAAGCCAGTCATCTTGCCTATCTCGGCGACGCCCAGATTGGTGAGGGCGTCAACATCGGTGCTGGAACGATCATTTGCAATTACGACGGGGTCAACAAGCACAAGACTTTCATCGGCAATAATGTGTTTGTCGGCTCCAACAGCGTACTCATCGCGCCGGTTACACTGGCCGAAAATGCGTTCATCGCTGCGGGGTCGGCAATCAACACCGACGTCCCGGAAAGCAATCTCGCCGTTGGACGAGGCAAGCAACGCAATATTGCGGGCTGGAAAAGACCGGTGAAACCCGCGAAATAGTCGTTATCAGTCAATAGCTTTGAACTGGCTGGGCCAGGCAGGAAATCAAGCATGTGTGGAATTGTAGGAGTTATCGCAGAACGTGAGGCCTCAGGTATCTTGCTGGAGGGACTCAAGCGTCTGGAATATCGTGGCTACGACTCGGCGGGCCTGGCACTAATCAACACCGGCAGCCATAAATTGGCCTTCATCAAGGCGGTGGGAAAAGTGCAGAAGCTGGTTGACGCCTGTGGAAAATCCAGGGCCTCAGGTAGTCTCGGTATCGCCCACACGCGCTGGGCGACGCATGGCAAGCCCACCGTGGCAAACGCGCACCCGCATAAATCTGATGACATAGCGATCGTCCATAACGGCATCATCGAAAACTTTGAACCCTTGCGCGAAAAGCTGAAGAAGGCTGGCTACGTGTTCAAGAGTGATACGGATACGGAAGTCATTGCCCATCTCATTCATCAGACGCACAACGGCGGAAAGGTTAGCCTGCTCGACGCTGTGAGGAAAACTGTCAAAACACTCCACGGCGCGTATGGCCTCTGCGTAATCGATAACTCGCAACCCGACCAGATCATCGCAGCTCGTAGTGGCAGCCCGCTGGTAATCGGCATCGGCATTGGCGAAAACTTTGTCGCCTCCGATCCCCTGGCACTGGGTCCCGTCACCGACCGCTTTGTCTATCTGGAAGAGGGCGATATCGCCAAGGTCACATTGACCACCTACGAGATCTGGCACGGAGACAAGAAAGTCAATCGCCCTGTCACAACCGTACGCGGCGATAACGCCACCGCAGAGAAAGGCGAATTCAAGCACTTCATGCTGAAGGAGATCTACGAGCAGCCCAAGGTGCTGCGCGATACGCTCGCCGGGCGTATCAGTGATACTCGCGTACTTGAGGAAGCGTTCGGCGTAAAGGCCAAGGGTATCTTCGACAAGGTCAAGGCGGTCCAGATAGTTGCCTGTGGCACCAGTTTCCATGCCGGGCAGGTGGCAAAGTACTGGCTCGAATCCATTGCCCGTATCCCATGCTCTGTGGACATCGCCAGCGATTACCGCTACCGCGATATCATTGTGCAGCCGAATACCTTATTTGTAACAGTGTCTCAGTCCGGAGAAACGGCCGACACACTGGCGGCGTTGCGTTACGCCAAGCAACGCGAATACATCGCCAGCCTGTCCATCTGCAATGTCGCCACCAGCTCACTGGTCCGCGAGTCGGATTTCTGTCTGTTAACCCAGGCCGGTCGCGAGATCGGTGTGGCGTCGACGAAGGCATTTACGACACAGCTCAGCCTGTTGTTGATCCTCTCAATCGCCATCGCTCGGCGTACCGGACTGACACCCGCTCAGGAAGCGAAGCTGGTAAAGGACCTCGGCAAGCTCCCGGCGTGTATCGCGAACACTCTGAAGCTCGACACAGAAATCGAGGAGGTCTCGAAGCAATTCGCCGACAAGAATCACAGCCTGTATCTGGGCCGGGGCATTCACTATCCGGTCGCGAAGGAAGGAGCACTGAAGCTGAAAGAAATCTCCTATATTCATGCCGAAGCCTATCCTGCAGGAGAGTTGAAGCACGGGCCACTCGCACTTGTCGATAGCAATATGCCGGTAATTGCGGTTGCTCCCAACAATGATCTGTTAGGAAAACTGAAGGCAAATCTCTCCGAAGTGAGTGCGCGAGGCGGAAAGCTGTTCGTGTTCGCCGATGTCAGCATCAAATTCCAGAGTGACAAGAGTTGCAGGGTAATAAATGTGCCTCACTGCCCGGAAATTCTCGATCCTATGGTTTTCACGATCCCGCTGCAGTTATTGTCCTACCATGTTGCGATTACCAAGGGGACGGACGTAGATCACCCGCGTAATCTCGCGAAGTCAGTGACAGTCGAGTAAATCGAACAGATTTAGTTCGAGCCGGGAGTGCGCAGCGCTTTCTGGCTCTTGTTGAGTCGCTTGAGATGTTCTTTCAGCAGCGGCTTGCGGTTGCGGGCAACACCAGTGGCCAATACGTCGATCACCACCAGATGGGCGATGCGGGACGACACTGGTGTGAAAGCCTGATGATCCTCTTCCATGTTGACATAGATCGGAATGCTGCACTGTTCGCTGAGCGGGGTACCCTGGGGAGCCAGTCCGATCACAGTGGCCCCTGCCTCCATGGCGAGGCTGACACTCTGCAGCAATGCCCGGGTCTGGCCGGATTGCGAGATCGCCACCACCACATCATCCTTGCCCAATGAAATGGCCGACATGTTCTGGATATGAGGATCGGTGTACGCGGCCGTGGACAATTGCAGCCGGAAAAATTTGTGCTGGGCGTCGGCTGCCACTGAACCCGACGCGCCGAAACCATAGAATTCCACCCGGTTGGCGTTGCTGATGATCTTGATGGCCGTCTCCAGCACGACAGGGTCCAGCTCATCCCGCACAGTGAGCAATGAACCGACAGTGGTATCAAAAACCTTATTGCGCAGGTCCTCGACGGTATCCTTGTCATCCACGGCGAACTGGGTGTAGACCCCGCCAAGGCTCACCTGTTGAGCGAGCTGCATCTTGAACGCCTGAAAACCGTCATGGCCCACTGCCCGGCAGAACCGGATCACGGTGGGTTCGCTGACCCCGGCATTCTTGGCGAGATCTACGATGCGCATGTTGATCACGTCATTGGCGTGTTCGAGCACATAGCTGCCCACCTTGGCCTCGGACTTGCGCAAGCGGGTCAGGTTGTCTGCGATTCGGCGAATGAGATTAGGTGAATCCACCAGGCACCTGCTAAATTGGTGAGCTGAAAGGAAAAGTAGGCACGATACTACTGAATTTGGCAGAGGCTTGCATCCGCTTTACACACGGAAGCAGCCTGTCACAAATCCAATCAGGTACCGTCCACGTAGTCAGCACTATCAACACCATCATGCAGACATTCGACCTCAGCTTCACTGATTCCATCGCCACGATTGGCGCAGACACCTGGAACGGACTGACAGGGACGGAGAATCCCTTCACCCGTTATGAGTTTCTGTGGGGACTGGAGAGTACGGGCTGCACCACTCAAGGTACTGGGTGGCAGCCCTATCATGTGCTGGTGCACTCGAACCGGAATGGCGAGACCGAACCGGTTGCGGTCATGCCGCTCTACCTGAAAACAAATTCCTACGGGGAATACGTTTTCGACTGGTCCTGGGCCAATGCGTACCAGACCCATGGCCATAGGTACTATCCGAAGTTTGTCACCGCGATCCCGTTTACGCCCAGCGTCGGCAGCCGCTATTTCATCAAGCCCGGCACCGATACCGTCGCGGTCATCGCCTTGATCCAGGAGCGCATCGAGGCTGAGGCAAGGCGCTTGCAAGGTTCCTCGTGGCATGTACTCTTCCCACCGCTGGAGCAGCACGAGTCCCTGTCGTCCATCGGTCTGCTGCCTCGCCGTGGCTGCCAGTTTCATTGGTATAACAGGGATTATCGGGATTTCGAACACTTCCTGAGCGGACTCAATTCCCGCAAGCGCAAGAACATTCGCAAGGAGCGCCAGCAAGTTGCTGAGGCCGGTATTACTTTTGAACGCGTCGAAGGCGCCGCGATTGAACCTGCGCGCTGGCACCGCTTCTACGAGTTCTATCAAAGCACGTACATGATGCGAGGCATGCAGGGCTATTTGCACGCAGACTTTTTCGAATTCCTTTCCGCAAACATGCCGGAACAGGTGTTCATGAATGTGGCGCAGCGCGATGGCAGGGATATTGCGGCAGCGCTGTTCTTCAAGAATTCCACAACGCTCTACGGCCGCTATTGGGGCAGCCAACAGGACTACCGGTTCCTGCACTTTGAGACTTGTTATTATCAGGGACAGGAGTATTCGATTGAACACGGACTTTGGCAGTTCGACTCCGGCGCCCAGGGCGAGCACAAGATCCAGCGAGGATTTGAGCCCATCCCGACCTACTCTAACCATTGGATCAAAGATCCCGGCTTCAGCGCGGCGATTGCCAGGTTTCTCGAGGAAGAAGCAACGCACATCGAGCAGTACAAGGAGAGTGCAGCGAGTTACCTGCCATTTCGCCAAAACTGAACCACACGATACGAAAGCCTTCAGTGCCGGTTGAACCCGCAAATCCAAGGGCGCTACACTTGAGTTCCCGTAAATGCGCGTCGAGATGATCCCGAGTGCAGCCGATGAACCCCAAAGTCGACGCCTTTATCAAGCGAGCGACAAGCTGGCGCGCAGAATTCGAACACCTGCGTGGCCTCCTGCTCGACAGCGAACTCACGGAAGAATTGAAGTGGTGCAAGCCTTGTTACACGTGGCAGGGGAACAATATTGTCATCCTGCAGGACTTCAAGGAATTTTGCGCTGTCCTGTTTCCCAAGGATGTGCTCGTGAAGGACCCGAAGCACCTGCTGAAGTCGCCTGGCGTTAATTCCCAGTCTGCACGCCGGGCGGTTTTCACGAGCCTTGAAGAGGTCCGCGGGCGGGAAGCCGACCTGAAGCGCTGTGTGAAGTCGGCTATCGACGTAGAGAAGGGTGGTCTGAAAGTGCAGTTCAAATCGACGTCGGAATTCGAGTTTCCGGTAGAGTTGGAACGGGCCTGCAAACACGACTCCCAGCTCAAGCAGGCCTTCGCCGCACTGACACCGGGTCGGCAACGCGGCTATCTCCTGCATTTTGCCGCCGCCAAACAGGCACAGACCCGGGAGTCGAGGATCGCAAAATGCCGTGAGCGTATTCTCGCCGGCAAAGGCCTATCAGACAGATAATACTGAGTCGGCGCAGATCCGTTGTTCCAGCGCCGGGATACAGAAGGTGAAAATAACAATGACAGAAAGCCTCGTTCCGGTGCTACATGTGGCGGATGGTCTGCAAACCGCGCGTTGGTATGCGCGACTCGGTTTCGAGCTCGTCGGCCAACATCGATTTGCACCGGAGTTACCGCTCTATGCCTTTCTGCGCAAAGGTAATGTTACGCTGCATCTGTCAGAGCATAGGGGCGACGCCCGACCCGATACTCTGCTTTACTATTATGTGGATGATGTCGATACGATTGCCGCCGAGTTCAATGCCCAGGTGATCGAACAGCCCTGGGCGCGCGAAATTCAGCTGACAGATCCCGATGGTAATCGCTTGCGGATTGGGCAACCGTGGGAGTCACATATCTCATGACGCGACTCTTTACCCTGACAGGAGCCCTGCCCCACAATCCGCAGGTTGAAGAATGGTTACACGGCGAACCAGCAGCCCTGTACGCGATCGCGCGACAGTGCTTCAGGCGCTTGCGCGACTGCGGCGACGACGTCACCGAGATACTTCATGACGGTTGTCCTGTGGCCTGTGTCGGTGGTGCTGCATTCGCCTACGTGAATGTGTTTAGATCACATGTCAATTTGGGATTTTACATGGGCTCGTCGTTGCGAGATCCCGAGCACCTGCTGCAAGGCTCCGGTAAATGGATGCGGCACATAAAGATAAAGCCGGATGAAGTCTCAACAGCACCAGGCATAGAACGCCTTGTCCTGGAGGCATATCTCGACATCAAGTCACGAGTAAGGCAAGACCAGTAACTGAAATTCTCGCAAATAGTGCCGCGCCTGTGGACTATTGCAAGGAACACTGAACAAGGGGAGACTCACATGGTATCCGGAATTCTATTCATTGTCCTGATTGCGGTGACCATGCTGATATTGCTAGCGTCGAGCGAATGGATTACTACATTGTGGCGCCATCGAATCGAAGCCTGCCGATTCTTGCTTATGCACCGACGCGACCCCGCAGCCTGGGCGATGTTTATCAACGCGAGACATGACGAGAAACAGCGCTTTTTCGCTGCACATCGATCATCGCTTCTAAAGACGCTCGGTCAGCTTGTGCTTTTCATGCTGATGGTGGTTTTGGTGCTTGTTATCGCAACTGGCAACTCTGCCGTCTTCGCACATCATGGGCTGACAGGCTTCGACACTTCCCACCTGATCGCGATCGAAGGCAAGGTCATCGAGTACCGACTCAGTGATCCGCATTCCTTGCTGGTTGTCGAGGGAATGAATGCTGACGGCACACTGACCGTCTGGGAAATTGAAGGGGGTGCCGGCAGCGGGATCGTAAAGGCAGGGCTAAGCCGGGAATTTCTGGACAGTCAGCCCGCCGTTCGAGTCTCTGCCTATCAATCGTCAGATGGAATATGCGCGCCACGCTGCAAAGCCAGCGGGCAGGATTTCAATTTCGACCGGTTCTGATTAACCTGCACACACTATTAAAGACGCATTCCTGTCCTAACTGTTAGGGTCCTGCGCCCTGCGCTGCTGCCCGCGTTGCCGGGCACTGCAATTTCTCACTTCTACTGCAGGGAACTGCGGTTCCAGCCTCTGCACAATTTTCTCCAGCTAACCAATGTGCTGCGACCAGTAAACCGATTCGCTGGGGATGCGTTACTGCTACCAACGACCAAGAGAGAAATCAGGACAACGAAATGCGTAGAACAATACTGAAAGTCGCGGCCGCAATTACCCTGTGTTGAGTCAGTTCCGCCCTGTTCGCCCAGAACGGAGGCCGCAATCCGCCGCCGCCGAATGGCGCGGGACAGAATCCGCCACCACCCGGCGCGGACGGACAGAATCCCCCACCCCCACCGCCTCCGAATGGCGGTAATAAAAATCCGCCTCCTGCCCGCGCTCTGGGAGCGGCACCAGAACCGGAAGAAAACCCGATTACGGAAGCCAAACGGGTCCTGGGCAAAATTTTATTCTGGGACGAACAGTTATCCAGTGATGACACGGTGGCATGTGGCACCTGTCACAAACCGGCGGCAGGCGGAGCCGATACCCGCCTCGCGCTGAACCCAGGATTTGACCGGATCTTCGGAACAGCTGATGACATTACCGGTTCGCCGGGTATCAGGGCACTGGATGCAGATGGCAGCCCTGTGAATGATCCGCTGTTCGGTCACACGCCTCAGGTTACTGGTCGGGCCACGCCGTCGTTTTTGACGGCGATGTTCGCCGATCGCCTATTCTGGGATGGTCGCGCGGAGGACGAGTTTGTAGATCCGCTCGATGCCAGCACGGTGGTGATTGCCACGGGGGGCGCACTGGAAAATCAGGCACTGGGCCCGTTGCTGAGCAGTGTGGAGATGGCGCAGGCAGGAAGAACCTGGCAAGACGTCGTCGACAAGCTCGCCGACGTGACGCCACTTGCACTCGCCAGCAATATTCCAGCAGACATGCAAGACGCCTTACAGGGAGGATCCACCTATCCGCAATTGTTCGCTGCAGCCTTCGCCGATGGGGAGATCACACCGGCGCGCATTGCGATGGCCATCGCTACATACGAGCGCACGCTGGTACCCAACGACACTCCCTGGGATCAATTCGTCGCTGGCGATGCCAATGCGATGACTTCGGATCAGATTGCGGGCTGGGATTTGTTCAGAACGCAGACGCCCTGTGGCAACTGCCATCGACCGCCACTGTTCAGCGACAACAATTTCAGGAATATCGGTCTGCGACCGTCAGCTGAAGATCTCGGTGAGTTCGAAGTGACCGGTCGTAACAACGACCGCGGGGATTTCAAGACACCGTCGCTGCGAAATGTGGGTTTGCGACGGGCGCTGATGCATGTGGGCTGGATTACCGATGTCAGTGATGCCATCGATTTCTATAACGCCGGCACCAATGCAACAGGTCATGTGCAATTTACTGATGATCAGTCCGGCATTCCGAACAGCAATCTTGAGATTAATGAAATTAATGTCTTTGGTGATGATCCAGTCAGGCGTGGTCAACTCATCGATTTTCTTGTGAACGGCCTGACTGACGCGCGTGTAGCCCAGGAGCGTTTTCCCTTCGACCGGCCTACGCTTGCAAATGAAGAAGTCGCGGTGTCATCACCAGTAGCAACCACGATTGCGGGCATTAATAGCGACGGCACACCGACAGCAGCCGTCTTCAGTGGTGCCGTTGTTGGTGCTACCCCGACTGCAGAGACAGAGTCGTTCTTCGCTTCTGAAGCGTTGGCGCTCAATGCCCGGATCGAAGTGGATCCCGTGGATGTCGGACAGCAAGCCGATGTGTTCTGCGTCATCGTTCGCAACGGACGCTATTTTGCACTTACCGCCGATGGCATTTATCAACCCTGGAATGGTGATACGGCGACGTTGCCACGTCTGAAATCGATCGCCATGCTTGGTTTGGTTGAAAACTTTGCCATCGCCGGTGGAATTGGGCAGATGCGGGGTGAGTTCGAAGTGTTTTTCGGCTACCAGTCAGGCTCCACGGCACTGCGCTACAACTCGGAACCACTGCGCTTTATCGTAGAATGATCCAATCCCTTCCTCGTTAAACAGGGGCAGTATCCAGCCATGGGCTGCCTCTGTTCTTTTTGCTGCACCGCTTCGCGTCTCCCTGTATTGAAGGAAGCCACCAGAGTTCAGGATCCGGATTCGTCAGGTGCATGCGCAAGAATGTCGCCCGGCTGACACTCCAGGAATTCGCAGATTCGTTCCAGCGTATTGAAGCGAATCCCCTTCACCCGACCAGTCTTGAGCAACGAGATATTCTGTTCGGTGATTCCGACGTATTCCGCCAGCTCTTTTGAACGCTTCTTCCGTAGAACGAGCATGCTGTCGAGGTTAACGGCGATAGCCATGATCAGATGAACTCCGCATTTTCTTCGGCCAGTCGTTGCCCTTCTCGCATGATCCACGCGATCGCGAACATCACGCCGCTCAGAAACAGCACCGACAAGTCATTGCTGCCGATGCTGATGCTAATTCCGCGTTCGCCCACAGGATTATTCATTGTGAGGACCAGGCCCAGGAGAATATCGACAAGCGGTGACGTAACAACCTTGAGCATTAACATCGCGGCAAAAACCTGAATATGATTTGCTATTGCCGGTGAAAACAGGGCTCCGTTCCGATACAGGCCAAACAAGAGCAGCAAACGCCAGACACCGTACATCAGTATGCCTGCCGGTACGCAGCTGACGAGGAAACCCAGGAACAAATTAAGCGGACCAATCAGTTCCATGTGCAGTGGCAGATTCGAAAACGGTTCAGAGGCAGCAGCGAATTGCTCGAAGTTGAGCCACACGGCGATCGTCAGCAGCGGGCTGGAAATCAGATAGACCAGACAGGCGAAGCGCAGGGCGGCACTCACTCGGCGGATTTTGTTCTTGTTATCCATGGGGCGGGCTCCAAAGGAAGAAGGTTGACATTGTAAAACAATAATCTATTATCGTAAAACAATAATTTTAAAGCAAACCGATGTCCCGAGTCCTGTTCGCCCTGCTTGCCTGTCTCGTCACCACGTCCTTGCAGGCCATGACCTGGTCCGAGCTGGAGGCGGAAATCCAGGCAATATCGCCCTTATTCAGCGCTTCAGCGACATTGTGCAGATGCTGGTGGTTTCTACAAAGGCCCAGCAACAGCTGTCCCCCGGCACCCAGCTGTTCTGCCCTGCGCCCGACACTCCGGTGACACTGGACGAGATGGTCTCGCTGGTGCGGGCGGAAGCTCGACACCAGCAGGCGACGGCGGAGACCCTGGTGCAGGAGTTGATACTCGACGGATTGCGCCGCCGTTATCCCTGCGATTGATCGTGTAGGAGCATCTACACCCCTGGATTGCAAAGCGATGGAGTTTGCGGCAATCTGGCTCGTCGCCATTTTTCACCACCCCTTTGCATGCTGCCACCCCTCGTTGTTTCGATACTGCTGCTGGTCTGCAGCAATGTGTTCATGACATTTGCCTGGTACGCCCACCTCAAGGAATTGAACAACAAGCCCTGGCTGATCGCCGCGCTGGTGAGCTGGAGCATTGCGCTGCTGGAATACCTGTTCCAGGTCCCTGCCAATCGCATTGGCTACACGGCGGTCAGCATCGGGCAACTGAAGATCATTCAGGAAGTCATTACCCTTTCCGTTTTTGTGCCGTTCTCAGTCATGTACCTGAAGGAACCGCTGAAACTGGATTATCTGTGGGCAGGTTTGTGTCTGATGGGGGCAGCCTATTTCGTGTTTCGCGGCAGAATGACCTAGCGCATTCACAACAAGGCTCGCTTTGCGTTAAAGTGCCCCTGTCTAATCGTGTCAGTTACCGATCTAATGTGAGCGCATTCCCATGATCTTTTCTGCAGAATTCACTCCACCTGATACGCGCCGCTGCCAATCCATCCGGCTGCAGAAAACTGGAATGCCGGACCCAAAATAAATTGATGCCATCGCCCTGGTCGAGGAGAAGTAAATGCTAATGTCCAATCCCCGCAGATCGCTCCTGCTATTATGCAGTCTTGCCGTCTTGAGTACTCCTGTCGCCGTAGCCCAGTCAGGAGAAGCCAGACTCGCTGCGTTGACTCCCGTAACAGAGGCGATGCTGGCCAACCCCCCTGCTGAAGACTGGCTGATCTGGCGCCGCACATTCGACAGTTTTGGATTTTCGCAGCTTGATCAGATCAATAAGCAAAATGTCTCTTCTTTACAGGAAGCCTGGCGCACTCCCTTGCAAGGTGGCGCCAATATGGCGACGCCGCTGGTTCACGATGGCGTGTTGTATTTGCTCAGCACAGCAGACACCGTGATCGCGATGGATGCAACCACAGGCGCACCGCTGTGGAGTCACAAACATGAGAACAAGGCACCGCCGGCAACCAAGATCGGTCTGGCGCTCCACGGTGATCTAGTCATCGTCCCGACCTCAGATCTGCACATCCTCGCGCTCTCGGCCAAGACCGGTGAGGTGGTATGGGATCACGCCATCGATGCGGTGAGCACAGGTCCATTACCGTATTCCCTGCGTGCCGCACCCATGATTGCGAACGGACAGGTTATTCAGGGCGTCACCGCGACGCTGGTGCCAGAAGGTGGGTTCATCATTGCAATCGATCTGGAAACCGGGAAAGAATCCTGGCGCTTCCACACTGTTGCACGCCCGGAACCGACCGGCGATACCTGGAACGAGTTGCAGCTGAACAAGCGCAGCGGCGGTTCGGTATGGGTTTCTGGCAGCTATGATCCGGAGCTCGATCTGATCTACTTTGGATCCGGCCCGACTTACGACACAGCGCCCTTGCTTCCGGAATTGGGCAAAGAAGGTGTCAGCAATGACGCTCTCTACACGAACGCCACGGTCGCTCTGCGTCCCCGAACTGGCGAATTGGTGTGGTACTACCAACACATGGCAAACGATCAGTGGGACCTGGATTGGGCGTTCGAGCGTCAGGTTATCAACCTGTCGGTGGCTGGCACTCCCCGCAAGGTCATTCTCACTGCTGGCAAGATGGCATTGTTCGATGCCATCGATGCCGCGACTGGTGAGTATGTGTTTTCCGTGGATATGGGCATCCAGAACATCGTTTCCTCAATCGATCCGGTGACCGGGGCGAAGACGCTGAACCCGAATGCCGTGCCGAGCGCGGACAAGGCGCAGCTTGTGTGTCCGTTCGCACTGGGGGGTCGCAACTGGCTCGCAACATCCTACAATCCGATCAGCAAGATGTTGTTCGTGCCATTATCGGACGTTTGCATGAATGGTGGGCCCACTGGTGGCAACAGCATTCTCACCACTGGCGCCGCGCTTAACCCGATTCCGGGTGGTATTGCGAATGGCAATTATGGCCGTCTGCAAGCAGTAAATCTGGAAACCCGGGAACTGAGCTGGGCCTTCCGTGAGCCAGTGCCGGCTGCATCTGCCGCACTCTCGACTGCAGGTGGTCTCGTGTTTATGGGCACCCTCGACCACACGTTCAAGGCCTTCGACGATGCTACCGGCGCAGTATTGTGGGAGACCGACACAGGCGACATCCCTGCGTCCTTCCCAATCAGCTACGCCGTGGATGGCAAACAGTACATCGCGGTGGTGACTGGTCAGCCGGCCATCCATGCGGGCACCTACACCGGGATCATCCGCGCATTCACTGGTGGAGACGCCGGGCCTCTGGGGGGGCTGCAAAATAGCGGTCCGGCTCTCGTAGTGTACGCGCTGGATTAGTGCGCGGTGGTGACAACCCGCCTGTGATGAGCACTGGCGGGTTTGATCCAGGGCAAGGCCAACTCCGCCTATTCACGCATACTCAAGCTGTAAATCTGATTTGATCGGAGGATGCGATGACGGTGGAACGACACGGCGTGTCCATTGGCATTGAGCGCGTAGACGACAAGGTATTTCTCGCACTCAAAGCGGTAGGCAAACTCACGCACCAGGATTATCAAGTCATCACACCCTTGCTGGACTCCGCCCTGCAAGGGATCAGTGCCAAACACGTCAATGTCTTGATTGATGGCACCGAGATGCAAGGCTGGGAGGCCAGGGCGGCGTGGGATGACTTCAAACTGGGGCTCAGGCACGGCAGTGCCTTCGGTAAAATTGCGATCTATGGCAACCGCAATTGGCTGGAGATCGCGGCAAAAATTGGCAGTTGGTTCATTGCGGGAGAAGTGAAATATTTCCCTGATCAAGCCGATGCCATCGCCTGGCTGACTGCAGACTAGGAAGTTTTCCCCGCGAAACTACAGCGCCTCTCGCGAGTCTCTCTGCGTGACTTGTTGGAAGCGTCGGCTGCGTCACGTTTTGCCTTGCGCTCGCTATACTCACTGTCAATTGCCCGCTGCCCAAACTGCCACCTTGCGGTGTGGAGCAACTACGCCGGAGCTGGCCCGATATTTCGCTTCATTCGGGTCGGAACCCTCGACACGCCGTCACAACTTCCCCCTGACATTCACATCTTCACCTCTACCAAGCAACCCTGGGTGGTACTCCCGCCAGAAGCCGTGGCCATGCCGGAATTTTACGATCGAAAGCAGCACTGGTCAGCTGAGAGCCTGCAGCGTCTGGAGCAGGTGTTACCGCAAATACAGCGTTATCGAGAACAACAAGAGACGGGTTAGCCGATTTCTTTCCAGACCAGAAGCTGATTGTTAGCAGGCATCGCGTGGTCTTTCAGTAGTTGCAGATTCTGCGCTCTGGCGAGACTGTCTATCCACTCAAAATCCCTCACACCACTGGCCGGATCACGCGCTTTTAGCCAACGATCAAATTGTGCATTGCTCTCAGTCGTGAATCGATTGCCGTATTTGAAAGGGCCGTAGACGAGGAGCAGGCCGCCCTTATGCAATGTGCGACCCACTCCACGAAAGAAATTCTCGACCGAAGCGGTGGACATGATATGCAGGCTATTGGCGCTGAATATTGCATCGACACGATCACACGCCCAGTCGGACTGATTGACATCGAGAGACAGGGCTCGCGGCAGATTGTGTAAGCCTGCATCGATGAGGCGCAGATTCAGGGTGTCGACATTGTCCGGAATGTCCGAACTTTGCCAGTGGAGTTCCGGAAAATGCCCGGCGAAGTACACCGCGTGCTGGCCTGTACCACCAGCGATTTCGAGCAGGCTCTCTTTGTTCGCAATAGTGTCTTGCAGCACAGAGAGAATGGGGTCCTTGTTGTTTTCACAAGCCTGGCTGAAGGGCAACTCGCTCGTCATTGGGAGTTAAGCCTGTTTGCGCAGGAATACGGGTCGAGTCGGAGAGGAGTCTGTCTCACTGTAGCGATAGCCTTCGACATCGAAATCGCGCAATCTATCGGGCGTTTTGATGCGATTGCGGATGATGTAGGCAGCCATCTCGCCGCGGGCTTTCTTTGCAAAGAAACTTAACACTCGATATTGGCCGCTTGCGAAATCCTTGAACACTGGACTGATCACTTCGGCATCGAGCTGTTGAGTCTTGATGGCGCTAAAATATTCATTGGAAGCGAGATTCACAATTACCCTGCGCTTTGCTGATTGCGCGGAGAGCTCGGTATTGAGAGAGTCTGTAAGCTTCGAGCCCCAGAAATCGTACAGGTTTCTGCCACCGGAATTTTTGAAACTGGAACCCATTTCCAGACGATAGGCTTGCATGAGATCCAGTGGCCGCAGCACACCATAGAGCCCTGACAGAATGCGAAGATGCTTCTGGGCGAAATTCAGATCAGCCGCTGAAAACTGCTCTGCCTTCAGACCGAGATACACATCACCCTTGAAGGCGAAGAGTGCCTGGCGGGCATTCTTGAGCGTGAAAGGGGTGTGCCAGTTGGCGAAGCGGGCATGATTTAACTCGCCCAGTTTGTCCGAAATATGCATGAGCTCGGACAGGTCATCGGGACCCAGTTTCTGCAATTGCGCGACGAGCGTGGAAGCCTCGGTGAGAAAGGCAGGCTCGGTGTGCTTGCGCGTGGCGAGTGGAGACTCATAATCGAGCGTCTTGGCTGGGGAGACAACAATTAGCATCTTGTTAGCGGGATTCCTCACTGCGTCGGCAGAGCCGCGGCTTATTCCTGTTGATCGAACTCGAGCCACCACAACAGTGGGGTGGTGCCATCGTCCGGGTCGTAAACATTGCCATAATACCAAACTGTGTCCGGAAAGGCGGTGCAGGCGCGGTTCAAAACTTCTTCAATCAAACTGAAACCGATCGAGTAGTGAATGCTGTAAACCAGCGCGCGCTCTGTGGCGATGTCCAGCACGCCATCCAGTTTCTCCAGCGCCGGAGTCAG
>Ga0222714_10000979_pt1 | contig 32362 bp, 28 predicted proteins | sample C33_3DmetaG_FD_165048 | JGI IMG/M metagenome (GOLD analysis project Ga0222714, IMG submission 165048) | Estuarine water microbial communities from San Francisco Bay, California, United States - C33_3D | ecosystem: Environmental > Aquatic > Marine > Unclassified | place: USA: California... | reverse complement strand
TGGACCCCAGGGCGGGGGCGACGTCCCGTTCCAGGACCGCGACGTCGAGGCCGCGGGACGCGAGCTGGAATGCACAGGAGGCGCCGTTGATGCCGGAGCCGATCACGACGACGTCGGGGGTGTGGGGCACGGGGGGGGCGGCGCTCTGTCGCGGGGAGGGTGGGCGATGCACGTTACGAAACGACGGTCGTGATGTCGACGTATGAGATACGCAGGAGGGCGCTTCCGCCCTCGCGGCCGTGTCTTCCAGGAGCCATCCATGCGCGGGTCTTCGATGATCGTTCCACTTTCGCCGGCTCGGTCGGTCGGCCGACAGGCCCGGTGCGCCCTGCTCGCGGTCGCGGCCGGGCTCTGGCTCGCGGCCTTCGCACCGGCGCTCGAGGCGCAGGTCATGACGCGGGCCGACTCCGCGGCGGTTCTCGTGCGCGCCGCCGGCGACTTCGAGCGGGAAGGGGACGATCACTCCGCCGAGGCCCTCTATCGCTACGTCGCGGATCGCTTCTCGGGGACTTCGGCCGCGGAAGCGGCGAACGCCTGGCTCCGGGCGCCGGCGGCGGGGAGGCCCGGAGGGCTCAGCCGCGTCGAACTGCCGGTGTTCGGAGCGCTGTACGGCCTCTGGCTCGGAGTGGCGGTGCCGGCGGCGTTCGGTGCCGACAGCGGAGAAGCCTACGGGGCGGGCCTGCTCGTGGGAGGGCCGGCCGGTCTGTTCACGGCCCGTGCGGCCCAGCGTTCACGAGGGTACAGCGAGGGCCAGGTGCGGGCCATCAGCTGGGGGGGGACGTTCGGCACCTGGCAGGGATTCGGGTGGACCGAGGTGCTGGGCGTGGGGGTGGAGAAGGTCTGCGCCTTCGACATGTGCTACGAGGAGGACAACGGGGAGGAGCTCCTGGGCGGGATGATTCTCGGCGGCCTGGCGGGGATCACCACCGGGGCGATCATCGCACGCGGGCCGGTCGGCTCGGGGACGTCGAGCGCCGCGCAGGGCGGGTCGACGTGGGGCACCATCTACGGGGCCACGATCGCCGAGCTGCTGGGCGGTGACGACGGAGGCGACGGGGTCCTGGTCGCGGCCCTGATCGGGGGCAACGCGGGGCTCATCGGCGGTGCGGCGCTCGCCCGGAAGTACGACCTCACCCGGCCGCGCATCCGGATGATCAATCTCGGCGCGATCGTGGGTGGGCTGGGTGGGCTGGGGATCGACCTCCTCGTCTCCGCGGACGGCGACGTCGCGCTCGCGATTCCGCTGGTCACGAGCATCGGCGGGCTGGTCCTCGCCGCGGCCGCCACCGGGGACGATCCACGAGCGCCGGAGGCTCCCGATGCCGACGGGGATTTCGGCGCCTCGCTGCTGGGCTGGCGCGATGGGCGGCTGAGCCTGCGCCCGCCCCTGCCGACGCCGACGCTCCTGCCCATCGACGACGTCAACGGGCGCACGCAGATGCGGCCCGGGCTCCGGCTGGAGGTCTTCCGGGCGAGCTTCTGACCGCCACCCGCACCGACGAGGAGCCCCGCAGACCCGGAGGTCTGCGGGGCTCGTGTCCGCCGGGCGGTGCGATGTGCCTCACCACCCGTACCGTGCCCGGCGTCCACCCGCGGGTCCGACGAGGAAGACGTCGTCGATGAAGCCGTCACCCTCGAAGTCCACGAACTCCGCGACGTCGAACCCGTCCATCGAGACCACCAGCACCAGGGTGCGCGGCCCGTCGGCGACCCAGTGGCCGCGGAGTGAACCTCGCAGCCCCGCCCGGCGGCCGGCTTCGCGGACCATCACCACCGAGTCGTGTCCGAGCAGGCGCCGAAGCTCGCCCTGGTTCAGGAACGCGCGGCGGTGGCGTGCCGGGAGCGGTGTGTAGCGGACCCGGGCCCAGTCGACCCTCACCCAGGCGTATCCCGAAGCGTACCCGGGGTACCGGACGCCGCTCGAGTACACGACGCGCGCGCGGTGGTCCCTCGGCGGGGTCCGCTCCACCGGCCGGACCACCCGGCCGGGGGCGTGGACGGGCTCGAGGCGCTCGACCCGGCTGTCACGTGGGCGTTCGGTCCCGCCGTTGCGGGCCCGGGCGCGCTGGGCGTCGGCGTCGGCGGCGAAGGCGACCGAGGCTCCGATCACCAGGGTCCACAGTGCACGTCTCATGATCCCTCCCTGTCCTGAACGGGCCCCGGCCCGTTGTCCGGGTGGGGGCGGAGGGAAGCTCCCTCCTGCTGCCCGCCGGCGCGGCGCCGGTCGTCCACCCATGACGTTTCGGTTGCAGCGGGCGTGCCAGACGGTGCCGATGATCGCAAGAGGATTGATGACAACGACTTGAGGGCGACCGGCCATGGCTGGGCCTGTCCTCGGGAGGGGACACTTGCGCGCATCCCGGAGGGCGGCCCTGCACGCCAGCCAACCCTTCCCTGGTGTCGAGCATCCATTACCATACCGCGGTCAGGAAATCCGCCACGCGACCCACGGTTCACAAGACGGAAGGGGACCCTTGGAAGACACCGAGACCCGCGGCCTCGACATCGAGGTCATCCAGCAGAAGATCCACCAGGAGAGCGCGTTCGTGGACCGCCTCCTGGCCGAGGTCGGCCGCGTCATCGTCGGCCAGAAGACGATGGTCCAGCGGCTCCTCATCGGCCTCCTCGCCGACGGGCACGTGCTCATGGAGGGCGTGCCGGGGCTGGCCAAGACGCTCACGGTCAGGACGCTCGCCCAGGCCATCGACACGACGTTCCGACGCCTGCAGTTCACGCCGGACCTGCTGCCCGCGGATCTGATCGGAACGCTGATCTACGATCCGAAGGACCAGGAGTTCAAGACGAAGCGTGGCCCGATCTTCGCGAACATCATCCTGGCCGACGAGATCAATCGCTCCCCGGCCAAGGTGCAGTCGGCCCTGCTGGAGGCGATGCAGGAGCACACGGTGACGATCGGCGAGCACAGCTTTCCGCTCCCGTCGCCCTTCCTCGTGCTCGCCACGCAGAACCCGATCGAGCAGGAAGGGACGTATCCCCTGCCGGAGGCGCAGGTCGACCGCTTCATGCTCAAGCTGGCCGTTCAGTATCCGACGGCGGACGAGGAGCTGCAGATCATGCGGCGGATGGCGGCCGGCGGGGTCGCCGAGGTGAAGCCCGTCGTCACCCCCGAGGAGATCATGCGGGCGCGCAGGGCGACCGAGATGATCTACATGGACCAGCAGGTCGAGCGGTACATCGTCGATCTCGTGCTCGCCACGCGCGATCCCGCGGCGTACGGGCTCGACGACCTGGTGGACCTCGTGTCCTTCGGCGCGTCGCCCCGCGCCACGATCTGCCTGGCGAAGACGGCGCGGGCGCACGCCTTCCTGCAGCGCCGTGGCTTCGTGACTCCGGACGACGTGCGAGCCATGGGCATGGACGTGCTGCGTCACCGGGTGCTCGTCACCTACGAGGCCGAGGCCGAGGAGGTCACGCCCGAGGATGTCGTGCGCCGCATCCTCGACCGCGTCGAGGTGCCGTAGGGGCTCGGCATGATCCCGCGCGAGATCCTCCGGCAGGTCCGTCGCATCGAGATCTCGACCCGGGGCCTCGTCAACGAGGTCTTCTCGGGCGAGTACCACTCGGTGTTCAAGGGCCGCGGCATGAATTTCGCCGAGGTCCGCGAGTACCAGTACGGCGACGACATCCGGAGCATCGACTGGAACGTCACCGCGCGGTCCGGTGCCCCGTTCGTGAAGATCTTCGAGGAGGAGCGCGAGCTCACGGTCATGCTCGTCGTGGACGTGAGCGCCTCGGGCGACTTCGGCACGCGCGAGCGGATGAAGGGTGAGGTCGCGGTCGAGATCTGCGCGCTGCTCGCCTTCAGCGCCATCAAGAACAACGACAAGGTGGGCCTCGTCATCTTCTCCGACCGGATCGAGAAGTTCGTGCCGCCACGAAAGGGCCGGCGCCACGTGCTGCGCGTTCTGCGGGAGCTGCTGTACCACCGCCCGGAGGGGCGGGGCACGGACATCACCGCGGCGCTCGAGTACCTCACCCACGTACAGCGGAAGAAGGCCGTCACCTTCCTGGTGTCGGACTTCCGTGACGACGGCTTCGACCGCGCCCTCGCGGTGGCGGGGCGCCGGCACGACGTCATCGCCGTGCGCCTGGGGGACCGGCGCGAGCGGGAGCTTCCCGCGCTCGGGCACCTGGAGCTGGAGGATCCCGAGACCGGACGTCGTGTGGTCGTGAACACGTCGAGCGAGGACTTCCGGAAGGCGTTCCGCGAGCGCGTCGCGCGCCGGCGCGGGGAGATCGACCGTGCGCTGCGGCGCAGCAAGGTCGACGTCATCGACATCGAGACGGGCGAACCGTACGTCCGGCCGCTCATGCGCTTCTTTCAGGAACGGGCGAGCCGCCAGTGAGCGGGCCGTCGCTTCATCCCCCGGGCCGCCCGACCTCGGGCATGACGCGCGGGCTACCGCTCGTGGCCGGATTTCTGGCGGTCGCACTGGCCTGGCCCTCGGCCGCGTCGGCGCAGCTGCGCGTCGTCACCGAAGTGGATACGACGCTCGTGACGGTGGGCGATCGCGTGACGCTGACGGTGCGGGTCGAGCATGGAGCGGACGAGACGATCGCCTGGCCGGATTCGCTGGACCTGTCGCCCTTCGAGGTTCTGGCCGCGAGGCTCGAGCCGATGCGGGCGGAGGGAGACCGGGCGGTCTCGGGTGCCGTCTTCTCACTCACCGCGTTCGAGCTCGGCGCGCTGGAGATCCCGTCGTTCGGAATCGCCGTTCTGCGTCCCGACGGGACCCGCGAGGAGGCTGAGACGGACCGCTTTGGCGTCGAGGTCGTGTCGGTCGGCACGGAGCAGTCGGGCGACATCCACGAGATCCGGGGCCCCCTGTCGATCCCGGTGAGCGCGGCGCGCGTCGCGCTCTGGGGCCTGCTCTTCATGCTCCTGGGCGCCGCGCTCCTCGTCGCGTGGCGGAAGTGGCGTGAGCGGCACCGGCCCGAAGAGCGACCCACGCCGGGGCCGCCGCCGAGACCCGCCCACGAGGTGGCGCTCGAGGCATTGAACCGGCTCGAGGTTTCGTCCATGCTCGAGCAGGGCAGGGTGAAGGAGTACCACATCGAGGCTTCGGAGATCGTGCGACGCTACGTGGAGGTACGGTATCGCGTGCCCGCGCTGGAGATGACCACCTGGGAGGTGCTCGACGGTCTGGAGCGGGCCGGCGTGGACGCGGGACACCGGCGGGCGCTCCGGGACTTCCTCGACCCGTGCGACATGGTCAAGTTCGCGAAGGTCCGGCCGCTGGCCGACGGTTCGCGGGCCGTCGTCGCCCTGGGACGCGCCTTCGTGGTCGCGTCGGTTCCGGTCGCCCCGGGAGGCGCGCGGCCGGCCGGGGAGGGCGCCGGGGCCGAGGCCGCCCCGGCCCGCGCCGGGGGGGACGACGTCTGATGTTCCGCTTCGAGGATCCGTGGGTGCTCGCCCTGCTGCTGGCGCTCCCGCTGGCGTTCTGGCTCCGGTACCGGCGCGGAAGGACCTCGGCCGCGATCCGGTACTCGTCGGTCGACGACGTGATGGCGACAGGGGCCGGACAGGGCCGCGCCGCCGTCCTCGTGCCGAGGATCCTGCGTGCGTTCGCGCTCGCCGCGTTCGTGATCGCCTTGGCCCGGCCGCAGACGGGCATTACGACCGAGAATGTGCTGACCGACGGGATCGACATCGTGCTCGTGCTCGACGTCTCCACCTCGATGCTCGCCGAGGATCTCGAGCCGAACCGGCTCGAGGCGGCCAAGGCCGTGGCCGCGGACTTCGTGGCCGGTCGGCGCAACGACCGCATCGGACTGGTCGCCTTCGCGGGGCAGGCGTTCACCCAGGCGCCCCTGACGTTCGACCACGGCGTCGTCGAGTCGCTCACAGCGGAGCTGCAGGCCGGGATGATCGAGGACGGGACGGCCGTCGGCATGGGGCTGGCCACGGCGGTCAAGCGACTCCAGGCGTCTCCCGCCGAATCGAAGGTGGTCGTGCTGCTGACCGACGGGAGCAGCAACCGCGGTGAGATCGGACCGGTCACGGCGGCCCGGATGGCGCAGGCGCTGGGCGTCCGCGTGTACACCATCGGCGCGGGGTCGCAGGGCACCGCCCGGGTGCCCGTCCCCGACGGCTTCGGAGGGACCCAGTACGCGTCGATGCGCGTGGAGATCGACGAGGCGACGCTGCGCGAGATCGCGGAACTGACCGGTGGGCGCTACTTCCGTGCCACGGACAACGAGAGTCTCGCCGCGATCTACGCCGAGATCGACGAGCTGGAGCGAACCGAGATCGAGGTCGAGAACTTCACGCAGTACGGGGAGGAGTTCCCGGTGCCGCTCGCGCTCGGCTTCCTCCTCCTCGTGGCGGAGCTGGGCCTTTCGGGGACGGTCCTCAGGAGGCTGCCCTGATGTTCCGCTTCAACGACCCGGCGTGGACATGGGCGCTCCTTCTCGTGCCGGTCATGGCGGGTCTTCTGTGGGCCTCCGCGCGCCGCCGCCGCCTGGCGCTCTCCGACTTCGCCGACACCGAGCTGGCCCGCAAGCTGACCGAGTCCGTGCACGTGGTCGCGCGGCGCTGGAAGTCGGGGCTGCAGCTCGCGGCCGTCGCGCTCCTCGCAGTGGCGCTCGCCCGTCCTCAGTTCGGCAGCCGGGTCGAGACGGTCCGCAGCCGGGGACAGGACATCGTCGTCGCCGTCGACCTCTCGCGCTCCATGCTGGCCCAGGACGTGGTGCCCAGCCGGCTCGACCGCGCGCGCCTCTCGATTCTGCGATTGATGGAGCGGCTCGACGGAGACCGGATCGGGCTGGTCGCGTTCGCCGCGGACGCCTTCGTTCAGAGCCCGCTCACCGTCGACTACTCCGCCGCGGGGATGTTCCTCGGGGCCATGCACCCAGACCTGATGCCGGTGCAGGGGACGGATCTCGGCGCCGCGCTGCGCGTATCTCTCGATGCGCTCGAAGAGGGTGGCCGCGACGCACGCGTCCTGATCCTCGTGACCGACGCGGAAGACCACGAGGCGGCGTATTCGCAGGAGCTCGCCCGCATGCGGGAGATGGGCGTGGCGCTCTGGGTGGTCGCGATCGGGTCCAGCGAAGGGGAGCCGATCCCGGTCTTCGACGAGGCGGGCGCGCAGCAGGGCTTTCTTCGCGACGACGAGGGCGCCGTGGTGACGACGCGGGTGGGCGACGAGACGCTCTCCGCGCTGGCGCGGGACGCCGGCGCGGGAATCGTGCGGGTCGGCCCCGGCGGAACGGGCGGCTCGACGCTGGACGACTTCATGGAGGAGATCGCGCGGGGCGAAGGTGAGGAGATCGACGCCATGCAGGTGACGCGATTCGAGGAGCAGTACCAGATCTTCCTCGGGTTCGCGCTTCTTCTGCTTCTTGTCGACGTGTTCCTCCCCGAACGGCGCAGGACGGAGCACGAGTGGGCCGGGAGGTTCGAGTGACGATCAGGACCCGAGCGGGGGCGCGCGCGCGCGGCGCGGTGCGCCGAGATCGCGGGCGCCCGGCGCACGCCGCCCTCCTGGCATGCGTGGCGGTCGTCCTGGCGGCCGCTCCGGGTCTGGCCTCGGGCCAGGCGGGTCGGGCCCGGGTGGAGGAGGGGAACCGGCTGTACCGGGACGGCCTCTTCGACGAGGCGCACCAGAAGTACCTCGAAGCGATGGCCGAAGCGCCCGACAGGCCGGTCATCCCGTTCAACGACGGCAACGCGCTCTACCAGAAGCTGGATTACGACCGCGCCATGGAGGCCTATCAGCGGGCCATCGAGACGGGGGATCCGGCCCTCGCCGCGGCGGCGTGGTACAACCTCGGCAACGCGCTCTACCGACAGCAGCAGCTCGAGCCGGCGCTCGAGGCGTACAAGCAGGCGCTGCGCCTCGACCCGGCCGACGCCGACGCCAAGCACAACCTCGAGTGGGTGCTCGAGCAGATGCAGCAGCAGGAGGAGGAGCAGCAGCAGGGCGACTCCGATCAGGACGAGGGCGAGGAGGAGCCGCAGGAAGAGCAGCAGCAGGATCGTCAGGCGTCCGGCGAAGACCAGGACCAGCAGGACCAGCAGGACCAGCAGAATCAGGAGGAGCAGCCGGACGAGGAGGCGCAGGGTCAGCCGGAACCCCAGCCCGGTCAGATGTCTCCGGAGGAGGCCGAGCGTCTGCTCGACGCCCTCGACGAAGATCCCGGCGACGTGAACCGGAAGCCGGTCACGGCGCGCGGCCGGAGGCCGAAGAAGCCGTGGTGACGCCGCTTCGTGCGCGGACCCGACGTGCCACGCCGGGCGGGTGCCCCGCGTGGCGCGTGCCCCGCAACCTCGTCGCGCCCCTCGCGGTGGCCGCTCTGGCCTTCTCGTCGTCGGCCGGAGTCGCCCAGGAGCCGTCGGTGCGAGCGTACCTGTCACCGGGGACGGAGGTTGCCGCCGGGCGCCCCTTCGTGCTCAACGTCGAGATCTCGGGCACCCAGGCCGTGGATCGGGACCCGGCGCTCCCCGACCTGTCCGCCTTCGCGCAGTTCCTCGGCAGCAGCACCCAGTCGTCGGTGAGCATGGTGAACGGCCGGACGACCGTCGCGCTGACGATCCAGTACCGGTATCAGTCCGTACGGGAGGGGGTACATGTGATCCCGGCCTTCGAGGTCCGGGCCGGCGGCAGAGCCTTCACGACGCAGCCCATGACGATCACCGTCTCCAGCGCGCCCGCGGGGGGCGGGCCCGACCCGTCGACCGGGGTCGGATCGGACGACCTCTTCATCACCGCGGAAGCCTCGACCCGGACCGTGCGGGAGGGCCAGCCGTTCGTCGTGGAGTATCGTATCTGGACCCGGGTGGACGTCATTAACTTCGGCGTCACGCGTGTTCCCGAGCCGGAGGGCTTCTGGGTCGAGGACCTCACGCCCGGTGGGCAGCCGGACGTCGAGCAACGGACGAGGAACGGGGCCCAGTATGCCACCGCGCTCGTCCGCCGCGTCGCGCTCGTACCCACCGGCCCGGGGATGCGGACCATCGAGCCGGTTGGCATCGAGGCGCAGGTCCGCGTGCGCCGGGGCCGCGACCCGTTCGAGGACTTCTTCGGTCGCAGCTCGCTCTTCGGTGCGGCATCCGTGCCCGTGACCGTGTCCTCCGACGAGCTCGCCATCGAGGTCCAGCCGCTCCCGCCCGGTCGCCCGGAGCCGTTCAGCGGCATGGTCGGGACGCTCCGCGTGGAGGCGACGCTCGACCGCGACTCCGTGAACGCCAACGAGGCCGTCACCCTCACCGTCCGCGCCGTCGGGGACGGCAACGTCCGGGTCATCCCGGAGCCCGTTCTCGACCTTCCGGCGGACTTCGAGGTCTTTCCGCCAGAAGTCAGCGAGAACGTGTCCGTCACGAGCGACGGACTCACCGGCGCCCGCGTCTTCGAGTACGTCCTGATCCCTCGGGCTCCGGGGCGCCGCGAGATCCCGTCCGTGCGGTACGGGTACTTCGACCGGTCCGCAGGCGCGTACCGCACGGCGGAGAGTGCGTCTCTTCCGCTCATCGTGTCGGGGACGGTGCTGGAGGGGCCGGCCGCGATCACGCGTGGCGGCGTGGCCCAGCTCCGGGAAGACATCCGTTTCATTCGTCTCGGCTCCCTCCAGCTCAGACGCGTCTCCGGCGGGTCGGTCTTCGGAGGAGTCGGCTTCTGGCTCTTCCTGCTCCTCCCCATGGCGGGCGTCGGGGGCGCGCTGGCCGTGCGCCGGCATCAGGACCGTCTGCTGGGAGACGTGGCCTTCGCCCGCGGGCGCCGGGCCGGGCGGCTCGCGAGGAAGCGGCTCGCGGAGGCACGGCGGCTCTCGGCGGGCGGCGATCCCCGGGCCTTCTACGCGGAGATGGCCCGCGCCCTCCGTGGTCTTTTGGCGGACCGGCTCAACCTCGCCGAGGCCGGGCTCCAGACGGACGATGTGGATCGACTGCTCGCCGAACGTGGGGTCGACGCCTCCATCCGCGAGGAGGTGCGGCGGTATCTCGAGCACTGCGACCGGCAGCGCTTCGCGCCGCCCGGCGACGATCCGGAAGAGAAGGAGCGGTTCCTCGAACGCGCCGCGGACCTGATGACGCGGCTCGATCGGGGGGTGCGATGATGCGCGCACGCAGCCGACGGGGAGTCGTCGCGGCCGCCGTGTCGGCCCTCCTCCTTCTCGCCGCGCCCGCGGGTGCTCAGGACGAGATCGTGGCCCGCGCCAACCAGGCGTATCAGGAGGGTGACTGGGCGTCGGCCATCGAGGCGTACGAGGCCGTGCGCGAGGCGGGCTTCACCAGCGCCGGCCTCGAGTACAATCTCGGGAACGCCTGGTTCAAGTCCGGCAGTCTCGGCCGCGCCATCCTGCACTGGGAACGGGCGCTCCTCCTCGAACCGGGCGACCCGGACGCCGAAGCGAATCTCGCGCTGGCCCGTTCGCTCACCGCGGACGCCGTCGAGCCTCTTCCCACCTTCTGGCTCTTCGCCGCCGTGTCGTGGTGGGTCGATCTCGTTCCCCGCGGGTGGCTCCTCGTGCTGGTCGGCGCCGGGTGGCTCGCGCTCACCGGCGGTGCGGCTGCGCGCATCCTCTCCCGCCGGGACCTCGTCGCGCGGCTCGGTTTCTGGGTCGCGGTGACCGGCGCCGTGATCGTCGTGCTCCTCGGGACGAACCTCGTCGTGCGCGAGGCCGGGATCGGGAGTGCGGAGCACGGCATCGTCCTGGTGGAGGCCGTGCCCGTGCGCTCGGCTCCGGCCGAGGACGACGACCTCACGCTCTTCGAGGTCCACGAGGGCACCCGGGTCCGCATCGATCAGCGGACGGGGGGATGGGTGGAGGTCGTGCTCGACGACGGGAAGGTGGGGTGGATTCCCGTGGCGTCGCTCGAAGTTATCTGAGGCCGGACGCGCCCGCCGCTTTCCGTTTCGCGATCTCCTCCCTGACCACCGGCGCCACCTCGGTGCCCAGGATCTCGATGGCCCGCAGCACACGGTCGTGCGGCATCGGTCCCACGGTCAGCTGGATCAGGCAGCGATCGTGGTGGAATACGTCCCAGTGGAACAGGAGCTTGTCTATGATCTGCTGCGGACCACCGAGGAAGAGCGCGCCACGCAGGTGGGCCTCCCCGTCGAACTGGGCCCGCGTGGGCGGTGGCCAGCCGCGCTCGCGTCCGATGCGCCCCATGGTCTCGGCGAAAGGCGGGTACGCGAGCTCTGCCGCTTCCTCCGGATCGTCGGCGACGAAGCCGTGGGCGTTGATGCTCACCGGGAGCGTCTCGGGGTCGTGTCCCGTGCGTCGGGCCGCTTCGCGGTAAAGGTCGACGAAGGGCCGAAATCGCTCGGGCATCCCGCCGATGATCGCGAGCGCCATGGGCAGCCCCAGGGACGCCGCCCGTACCGCGGAGGGCGGGTTGCCTCCCACGGCGATCCAGACCGGAATCGGGTCCTGGACCGGCCGCGGCCAGACGCCCCGGCCGTCGATGGACGGGCGGTGCTTCCCGTGCCATGTCACCCGCTCCTCCTCCCGCAGCCTGAGGAGGAGCTCGAGCTTCTCCGCGAACAGCTCGTCGTAGTCGGCGAGATCCTGGCCGAAGAGGGGGAACGACTCCGTGAACGACCCCCGGCCCGCCATGATTTCGGCCCGGCCGCCGGAGATCAGATCGATGGTCGCGAAGTCCTGGAAGACGCGTACCGGATCGTCGGAGCTGAGGACCGTCACCGTGCTGGTGAGGCGGATGCGCTTCGTGCGGGCCGCCGCCGCGGCCAGGATGACCGCGGGGGACGAGGACACGTAGTCGGGGCGATGGTGCTCGCCGATGCCGAAGACGTCGAGGCCGACCTGGTCCGCGAGCTCGATCTCCTCGAGCAGTCGCGCGATCCGACCGCGGGCATCGGACTGCCCTCCGGTCGCGGGGTCGAGCGCCGTCTCGACGAACGAGTAGATGCCGATTTCCATGCCCCCAAGCTATGGCATCCGGGCGGCGTGCGAAGGGCCACGGCGGGGGCAGGCACTCGGTGGAAGTTCCTGCCTCCGGCGCGCGACCTCAACGCTTCGGGCGCGAGTCGGGTCCTCGTGGAAAGCCCCGGAACGCTCGGGGTACTGCAGCACACCATCGCCCCTTCCCGCAGACCCTCCCCCGAGTCACTCCATGCTGCGATCCGTTCGTGCCCTCGCGGGCTCGTCCGTCTTCGTCCTCGCCGCGGCCTGCTCCGCCGGCGGCACGGCTTCCGCTCCGGCCCCCTCGCCCTCGACGGCCCCGGCCCCCGAAACGCGCGCCGAGCCGACCACGGCCGACGGCATCTTCACGCTGGCCCAGGCCGGGCGGGGCGCGGAACTCTTCCTCTCCACCTGCTCGGAGTGTCACGACACGGCCGACTGGACCGAGCCGGGCTTCCGCGGGCGGTGGGAAGACGAGTCGGTCTTCCAGCTCTGGTATTACATCAACGACCGGATGCCCTACGACGACCCGTGGAGCCTGGATCGGCAGCAGGTCACGGACGTCCTGACGTATATCCTCCAGCTCAACGATCTGCCCGCGGGTGACGCGGAGCTGGGTACGGACGACGACACCATCGACGACTACTGGATTCGCTGGTCGCCCGCGCACTGACCGGCGCACGGACGGGCAGAGCGAGCGCGCCCGGGTGCGCGCGGTCCGCCGTCAGACGGGTCCGTCGCGTGCCACTGCTGCCGCGCGCATGACCTCGAGCACGCGCCGGAAGTTTGACGTCTCGTCATGGCTTCGGCCGACGGCCGCCGCCGCGGCGCCCATCGCGCGGCGGAAGGCCGCATCCCGCGTCCGGTCGATGGCTGCGGCGATGCCGCGGTCGTCCGACGGATCCACGACGAGTCCCGAAACCCCGTCGTCGATGAGTTCGGTCGCGCCCACGTAGGGCGTGGTGATCACGGGCAGCCCGCACGCCATCGCCTCGAGCGCCACGAAGCCGAACGAGTCGTGCCACGACAGGTGGATCAGTGCGTCCGCGGCCGCCAGGGCGTGCAGGGACGGACGGACGGGTCCGGCCATCGTCACCCGTCCCCTGAGACCCAGGCGTTCGATGCGCCGCCGTGCCTCTCGACGTTGTCCCGAGCCGGTGCCGCGGCCCACGACCAGGAGATGAACCGAGGGGTCGGAGTCGGCCAGCACGTCGAGCAGTTGCCACAGGCCCTTGAGGCGGTAGTTGTGCCCCAGGAAGAGGAGGCAGGTCGCCTCTCCGGGGATGCGCCAGCGGGCGCGCATCTCGTCACGGAGGCCTTCACGGGCCGAGACGGTGAACTCGTTTGTGTCCACGGCGTTGTGCACTACGTGCACGTTGCCCTCGGGAACGGCGTAGCTGCCCAGGATCTCGCCGCGCATGTAGCGTGACTGGGCGACGACGTGCGGTTCCGGCGAGGTCCCTTCGTAGAAGGCGCGCTCCCACCTCCGCTCCGCGGCTTCCCACGGCGTGAGGCGTACCGAGGCACGCACGGCGCGCTCGAGGGGGTTTCGGAAGGAGCGCAGCTTCTGCCGGTAATGCTCCGTGCCATACGCCGAGCGGAGCACGTTGGCGCCGATGCCGCGATAGCGCCGCGAACGCTCGGGGTTGAGGAGGAGCACGTCGAGGTGAAGACCCCGGACCGCGTCGCGGAGCCGCGCACGGGACAGGTCGTGGAGACGGTGCAGGGTCACGCCTTCGGGGCACGCGATCGTCTCCGGCTGAGGCCGGACGGTCAGAAAGTGGACGTGGTGCCCCTCGCCGGCGAGCCACACGCCGAGGCGCCAGAGGTAGCGCTGCTGCCCCGGCTCCTCGGGGTCGGCGACGCGGACGTCGATTCCGATGCGCATCGCTCAGGGCAGACGGTAATGGCGCATCCGGTCGACCTGGGTCACCAGGCGCTCGAGGCCGAGGAAGGCGTCACCGGCTTCTCGCTCCACCGGGCGATGACAGTCGTGGACGAAGACGTCCGCACCCGGTGCGGCGAGCGCACGGGCCGTATACACGCTCTTCATGCGGCCGGGCTTGTACCAGCGTGTTCCCATCGGCGCGTCGACGAGCACGACGTCCCAGGGGGTCCGGGTCACCGAGTCCGGTAGGCCGCGCATCGCGAGCAGGGTCGGGATCCGGCGATAGAGGGGCCACAGCCCCCGGAGGGTACGGTAGCGAACCTCGTGGACGGTGATCCCTGGCACGTGGGCACGCGCGTAGTCCGCCCACTCCCGTATGCTCTCGACGAAGACCGTGGTCCCGCCTGCGTTGCCGTCGATCCACAGCGTCGAGTCGCGGCCGACGCCGAAGACGAGCATGCGGCAGGGCGCCCGCCGGTGCACGGCATCGAGGACGAGCTGGTACTCCGCGACGGTCGCCTGTCCGGGGTTTCCGGCGACCAGCTCACGGATGCGATCGTCGCTCATGCGCGGAGGATCGTGATTCGAGTTTGCCCCTCGAAGTCGTGCTGCTTTCCCTTCGCCCTGACCTCGTGGCTCCGGTCGTGCTCCAGGATGAGCGTCCGTGCGAAGGGCACGGCTCTCCACCGGTCCACCACCCGATCGAGCTTCTTCGAGCCGTACGGGGGGTCCACGAAGGCGATGTCGTAGCGTCCCGCTTCCAGCCCCTCGATCCACGCGACCGCGTCCTTCTTGAAGATCCTGGTCCTCGCGCTCTCGCGCAGGGCTGCGACGTTCGCCTTCAGGGCATGGAGCGCCGCCGGGCCGTTCTCGACGAAGTCCACGGAGGCCGCGCCCCGCGAAAGAGCTTCCAGCCCCACGGCTCCTGATCCGGCGAAGAGGTCCACGACCGAGGCGTCTTTCAGCTCCTCGGTCACGAGGTCGAGGCAGCGTGCCCGCACCTCCTCCGGCGTCGGGCGCACCCGGCCGCCGGGGGAGGTGAGATGCCGGCCCGCGTGCCGGCCCGCGATGATCCTCACCCTCGCCGGCCTCCAGCTCGGACGCCGGCTCCGTACGCGGCCACACGCGCGTCGCGCACGCCGCGTCCGGGGCGACGTCCGGCGAAGAGAGATACATTGTCGGCGACGAGGGGCATGAGGTCGATCCAGGAGGGCGGTTGGAGCCGAAGCGGTCCGATAGTCTGGTGCATCCGGAGGCGGGGAGCCACCCGGCGTCGGCATACCGGGTCGCGCTCGGGCGGCACGACGCGGTCGCGTCGGCGCTGGAGGCTCGGACCCGACGTGTGGAGGTGGCGAGGCTGGTCACGTTCCTGGTCGGTGCCGTCGTCGGTCTCCTCCACGACGACCTCCCCGTGCCCGCGACGCTCACCGTGCCGATCGCGGCGCTCGCGGGCCTCGCCTTCGTCATCCTCGTCTCCCGCCATCGTTCCCTCAGGGCCAGGCTTCGGCGGGCCCGCCTCGCGGCTTCGCTTGCCCGGCTCGGCCTCGCGCGGCTGGAGCGCGACTGGCAGGCCGTGCGCATCGAACTCGAGGAGATCGGCGCCGTCGATCCGCTACTCGCCCCGGGCGCCTCGAGCGAGGAGGAGCATCCGTACGTGGTGGACCTGGACGTCTTCGGTCCCGGATCCGTGCGGGCCCTCCTGGGCCCGGCCCCGACTCCGTCGGGTACCGAGACGCTGCGTCGGTGGCTGCGCGATCCGGCGCCCGCGGACGAGGTCCGGAGCCGGCAGGCGGCCGTCGCCGCGCTCGCGGCGGACTTCGACGGACGCGAGGCGCTCACCGTAGAGGCACTCCTCGTCGACCCGGTGGACCGTGCCGCGTGGAAGGGCTTTCTGCGCTGGACGAACGGAGCGTCTCCGTTCGCGCGGGGTCACGGCGCCGGACTTCCCGGGTGGTCGATCGGCTTCGCGCGGGCGGCGCCGCCGGTGACGCTCGGCCTCTTCCTATTCTGGTCCTTTTCGGTCGGCGTACCGGCCCTCGTCTGGGTGGTGCCGCTGGGCATCCAGGGCGCGCTCGCGTTCCGCTGGGGCAAGGTGCTGAGCCAGTACTTCGAGTCCGCGGGTGCCCGGAGCCCGGGGCTCCGCCGCCACCACGCCCTCTTCGCCGCGTGGGAGGCGCACGACGACGCCGACGACGGACGCCTTCGGGCGCTTCGGGCGAGGCTCGGCGTCGAGTCCGGGCCCCGAGCCTCGCGGGAGATCCGCGTGCTCGAGCGGTGGCTCGACCTCGCCGGCTCCCATGGCTCGATGGTCCACCAGGTCCTGACGGTGGTGTTCCTGTGGGACGTCCACGTTGCGGTCGGTCTGGAGGGGTGGCGGGCTCGCTCGGGCGCGCGGGTGGCAGGGTGGTTCGACGCGCTGGGAGAGCTCGAAGCGCTCTCGGCCCTGGCCGTGCTCTCGCACGATCACCCGGACTGGTGCTTTCCGCAGATGCGCGAAGGCACGCCGGGCCTCGAGGCCGAGGCGCTCGGGCATCCGCTGATTTCCGACGCGCTGCGCCGCACGAGCGACGTGCGCCTCGAGCCCCCGGGTCGCTTCCTTCTGGTGACCGGTTCGAACATGTCGGGCAAGAGTACGCTCCTCCGTTCCCTCGGCCTGTGCGCCGTGCTGGGTCAGGCGGGATCGGTGGTCTGCGCGCGGGCGGCTTCGATGACACCGCTGCGTACCTTCACCTCCATGCGCATCCACGACTCCCTCACGGGCGGCGTGTCGCTGTTCATGGCGGAGCTTCTCCGGCTGAAGGCACTCGTGGACGCCGCGGACGCAGGGGACGCGCAACGGGGCGATCCGGCGCTGCTCTGGCTCGTCGACGAGGTGCTCCAGGGGACCAACTCGGAGGAGCGTCGTGTCGCCGCGCGGCGGATCCTCCGTCATCTCCTCGCAGCGCACGCCATCGGCGCGGTCACCACGCACGATCTGGCCCTCCACGAGGAACCCACCCTCGATGCCGCGTCGACGAAGGTCCATTTCCGGGAAGACGTGGACGACACGGCGGAGCAGGTACTCTCCTTCGACTATCGGCTCCGCCCGGGCCTGGCCACGAGCCGCAACGCGCTGAGGCTCCTCCGCATCGTGGGGCTGCAGGACGGTGAACCCGAAGCAGGGGAGTTGCCCTAGGGGGCTGCGGGCGCTGCACCGGTTCGCCTCCGACAGGGTCGGTGCCCGTGGGACGGTGGCCGGGGGGGGGCGATGCCAGATCGGTCCGGCCGCCCCATAATGTCTCTCCTTACCTCCGGCGCCCGCGCGCCGAATCGTCCACACCAACGCTTCTGAACCGCGATGAGCTTCATCCAGCCCCGCTCGCTTCGACGCCTCCTCCCGGCCGCACTCATGGCCGTGACCGCGACCGCCGTCACCGCGCAGCAGCGCCCCATGAACTTCCTGGACATGCAGGTCATGAAGAGCGCCGGTTCATGGGCGCCCAGCCCCGACGGCGCCTGGATGCTCTACACCGTCCGTACGCCCGACTGGGCCGAGGACGAATCGCAGAGCGACATCCACGTCGTATCACTGTCGGACGGTGTCACGTCCAGCCGCCAGCTGACGTACACGGACGAGTGGAACGAAACCGATCCGGCGTGGGCCTCGGACGGGTCGTTCTTCCTGTTCCTGTCCGATCGAGACGCCCGCAACGGCGATGACCAGGTGTACCTGATGCGCCACGACGGCGGTGAGGCGCGCAAGGTCACGGACGCCGAAGACGGGGTCTCGGACTATGCCTTCAGCGCAGACGGCGCGTGGCTCGCCTACCGGGCCGGAGCGTCGGGCCGGGAGCAGCTGTGGAGGGTGCCCGTGGCGGGTCTTTTCACGGCCGAGCCGGTACAGATCACGCACGGCGAGGCAGGCGTGGACGACTGGGAGTGGGCGCCGAACGGGAGCACGATCTACTTCACGCGCCCCGACTCCTTCGACGAGGCCGACCACCGTCGGCGCGAGGAGGGCTTCTCGGTCGACGTAAAGAACCAGGTCACGCCGCTGTCCAGCCTGTGGTCGGTGGAAGCGGGCTCGGGAACCGAGCGCAGGCTCACGGACGATCCGTCCTACGGCGTCGAGGGTTTCGTGATCTCCCCGGACGGCCGCTGGATTTCGTTCACCGGCGGCTCTCCGGGGCGCTACGAGCGCAACATCACGGCGTCGCGCCTGTACGCCGACCAGTTCCTGATGGACGTCGCGAGCGGCTCGATCGAGCGGCTCACGGAGAACTACGAGGTCAGTGAGAGTGCCACGAGCTTCTCCCCCGACTCGCGCTGGATCGCGTTCTCCGCGCCGGACGACATGGATCGCTACACGATGACCGAGGACCGGATCTACCTGCGCGCCGTGGACGATCGGGGTGGCGCGTTCCGCAAGCTCGGCTCGTCGTTCGACCAGAGCCTCTCAGTGGACTTCTGGTCCGAGGACTCGAAGACGATCTACTTCAACGCGGGGGTCAAGGTCACGGTCCAGCTGCACGCCCTCGACGTGGAGCGTGACCGGGTTCGCCAGATCACGGACGAGCGTGCGACGCTGTCGGTACGTCTCGACGACGAGAGCGGCGTCGTGCTCATCGACTACCAGGATCCCCGGACCCCCGCCACCGTCTTCACCGTCGCGAGCCTCGACGACGTCGACGACCGGAGCCGTTGGACGCAGCTCGTCGACGTGAGTCCCGAGGTCGCCGACATCGCGCTCGGGGAGGAAGTGGAGGTCGAATGGACGTCGACCGACGGCAAGCGGGTGGGTGGCGTCCTCGTCTACCCCGTCGGCTACCGGGAGGGGACGCGCTACCCGCTCATCGTGGCCATCCACGGCGGACCGGCTTCGGCGGACGTGCTCCGCTTCAACGGCGGGTACGGCGCCCAGGTCTACGCGGGCGCGGGGTACGCCGTGCTGAAGCCCAACTACCGCGGCTCGACGAACTACGGCAACGCGCACCGCACGGACATCGTCGGAGACTATTTCACACTCGGCTTCGACGACATCATGACCGGCGTCGATCACCTCATCGCCGAGGGGATCGTCGACGAGAACCGGATGGGGGTCCTCGGTTGGAGCGCGGGCGGGCACTGGTCCAACTGGATCCTCACGCACACGGACCGCTTCAAGGCCATCAGCTCGGGTGCGGGGACGATGAACTGGATCAGCATGTACGCGCAGAGCGACGTGCAGCGGAACCGGCAGTTCTACGTGGGCGATGGCTTCCTGTACGAGGACTTCGACACGTACTGGGATCAGTCCCCCCTCAAGTACATCATGAACGCGAAGACGCCCACGATGATCCACGTCGTCGAGGGTGACCCCCGCGTGCCGAGCCCGCAGTCCGTGGAGCTCCACATGGCACTCAAGAAGCTCGACGTGCCCACGGAGCTCTTCATGTACCCGGGCCGCAGCCACGGCATCCCCGACCCTCGCAACCGCCTGGTGAAGTCGGTGAGCGAGATGGCGTGGATGGACCACTACGTGCGCGGGATCGGCGAGACGTTCCACTGGGAGCAGGTACTCGAGACGCTCGAAAAGAAGGCCGAGGCCCCCCGAACGATCTCGGAAGACCGGTGATGCTGCGCGCGGGCCTGCGCCTGTGGTCGGTGGCGGCGGTGCTGGCGGCCGTTCCCGGCGGGATCGCTGGGCAGGGCGCCCCGGGCAACTTCATCGAGGAGTTCGAGGGACAGTTCGGATCTTCGGGCTCCAAGATCGTCGCGCTCGCCGAGGCGATGCCCGCGGAGGTCTACGGGTGGAGCCCCGGTGAGGGCGTGGCCACCGTGGCCACCGTCTTCATGCATATCGCGCGCTACAACTACATGTATCCCCACGAGAACATGGGCCGCCCTTCGCCGTTCACGCCCGAGGAGTACGGGCGGTGGGAGGACGAGGTCACGGACAAGGCGGAGGTCGTGCGCCTCCTGAACGCGTCGGTGGAATACGTCTACGGGATCGCGCGCGGCACGAAGCCTTCGGACCTGGACGTCGAGCGGACGCTCTACGGCCGGCAGGTCGGCGAGTGGGCGGTGCTCCTCCAGCTGGTCACCCACATGAACGAGCACCTCGGTCAGTCGATCGCGTACGCCCGCATGAACGGCGTCGTGCCGCCCTGGTCGAGGTGACGGGCAGAGCGCCCTCGGGGTGGCAGGCCGGCGGGCTCGGAGCGTGACCGTGACGTCGAGGCGTCGTCGGTCGGTGGTCGAGCTGCTCGCGGCCGGCACACCCGCCTTCGGCGCGTTCGCGCCGGAGCGCTCGGCGGAGGGTGGGCGGCTGGCTGCCGCGGACCCCGACATCGATTTCGTCTTCTATGACCTCGAGGAGGCCGAGTGGGACATGGCGGCGCTCGGGGCATTCACGGAGGCCCTGGCCGGGGCAGCCGGGACGGCCGGTCCGCCCGACGTCCTGCTGCGCATTCCGCCGGTGCGGGACGACCGGGAGACTGCGGCGAGACGCGCCGCCGAGGGACTCGCAGCCGGCGCACGGGGGCTCATTCTCCCGCATGTCGAGTCGCCTCGCGACGTCCGCGCGGTCGCGGAGGTCGTGGGCGCTCGACTCTGGCCGCTCCGTCCCGACGGCGACGTGCTGATCGTGGCCCAGATCGAGAGTCGTGATGCGGTCGACGTCGTGGGGCAGATCGTGGCCACGCCCGGTGTCGGTGTCGTGCTTCCGGGCCAGAAGGACCTGCGGCACGCGTACGGCGACGAAGGTGCGGTCCAGACGGCGGTCGCCTCGGTGCTGGCGGCGGGGATGGAAGCGGATGTACCGTGCGGCGTCACGGCCGGGACGGACGACGTGCAGGTCAGGCTGGGGCAGGGATTCCGATTCATCATCGCGGTTCGGCCCGGGGCGGCGTCGCTCGGGAGGGCGGCCGCGGGCAGAGAGGACTGAGGGAATGACGAAGATCGTGAGTCCGGCCGCGACGTGCGGTGCCGCTCCGGTTCGCCCGGGGCGTGCGCTGCATCGCGCTGTGGTGGCGTTTGCAACGCTCACGCTCGTGGCCGCCTGCGGTGGCGGGGAAGCCGAGGACACGGGCGTCGCGGCGGGTGGCTCCGCTTCCGTCGGGGCGGCACCGGGCACCTCGGCCCAGCCGGAACTGATCCGCCTGTGGGCGGCCGGCACGCCGGCGTTCGGCATTTTCGTGCCCAGCGAACGGGAGCGGGGCGCACTCGGCCCGGACGGTGAGCGTCTGCCCCCCCTGTACACCGCCGAAGGCGGACGTCGCATGGCGGAGAATCCGCTCCTGGACTACGTCTTTCTGAACCTCGAGGGGACCTACGATGCCGCCGCGGTGGTGGCCATCGCGGACGGGCTCGCGACCTCGACGGCGGCCGGCGACAAGACCCTCCTGGTGCGTATTCCTCCGATCTCGGCCGACGGCCCGGATGCGGCGCGCGCGCGCGTGGCGGAGGCGCTGGCCGCCGGCGCGGACGGGATCGTGCTGCCGCACGTGCGCAGCCCCGAGGAGGCGCGTCAGGCGGTCTCGTTCTTCGAGGAGATCGGTGCGGACGTTTGGTCTCCTGCGAATCCCGGGGGCACGGTCATCGCCATGCTGATGGTGGAGGACCCGGGCGCGCTCGCCGCTGTGGCCGAGATCGCGAACGTCCCCGGCTACAGCGTCCTGGCCTGCGGAATCGGAAGCCTGTCGCAGGCGCTCGGAGATCGCGAGGCCGGGGAGCGCGGCAACATGGAGGTCCTCTCGCACGCGAAGCGTGTGGGGCTCCCGGACATGATCACGGCCAACGCCGACGACGTGGCGCGACGCATCGACGAGGGATTCCTCGGCCTGCTCATGAACGGTCCGGATGCCGACGCACACATCGAGGTCGGCCGGACGCACGCGGGTCGCTGACGGTCAGCTCGCGGCGGCAACTCCGATCTCCAGCGCTTCCACCAGTCTGGGGATGGTCGACGCGGGCGTCGAGCAGAGCGCGACGCGCACCGCGCCCGGAATCGGGACCGTGTAGACGCCGCGGTCGCGCATGGCGGCCGCGGTCGCGTCCTGGTCCGGGGTGAAGACCGCGACGAAGAAGCCGGCGTCGTAGCGGGGCGTCCGCAGCCCCGCCATGCGGGCGTGCTGGTTGAAGGCGTCGATTCGACCCTGGAGCAGCGCGGACAGCTCCGCCCGCTCCGCGGAGACACGGGCCACGAGCTCCGGATCGGTCAGGAGCTCGGCCGCGGCGAGCTGCCCGAGGTGATGACAGTTCGACCACGTTGCACGACAGGCGTACCCCAGGGCGTTGTCGATCTGCGCCAGCTCCGCCGGGTCCCGGTGGAGGGCGACGATCGCTCCGATGCGTGCGCCGTACTGCGCCATGCTCTTCGACACGGTCCATCCAACGAGCACCGTGGCGTTGCGCATGAGGCCGGGCACGGCGTCCACCCAGCCACGCGCCGAACCGCCCCCGAACTCCATGTAGGCCGCGTCGATGAACACCGTGACCGGGCCCCGTTGACCGGCGGCGTCCACCACGTCGATGACGCGGTCCCACTCTCCGGCACTCAGGGTATAGCCGGTCGGGTTGTGGCAGGGGAAGTTGAGCACCACCAGCGCACGCCCCTGGGTGGCGAGGTGCCGGTCGAGACCGGCCGCCATCCCGTCGATGTCGAACTCTCCCCGGTCGTCGAACATGGGGAAGGGGTCGAGCCCTCGTCCCCCATGCCCTGTGATCTCACGGTAGGGCCCCCAGAAGAAGCTCGGCACGAGCATCTTCTGGCCGGGCTCGAGGAAGTTCTGCACCGCCTGGTACACGGCGCCGGTCCCGCCCGGCGTCGCGACCGAGACCGCCTGACGGCTGAGTGGTCCGTCACCGAAGAGATCATGCACCACGGCCGCCCGAAACGCCGGTACGCCGGAGATCGGGGCGTAACCCGCCGACCTCGGGCCCTGGAGACGCTTCATCGTCTCGAGCACCGTCGGCAGTGTGCAGAGGACGCCGTCGTCCTGGGTGAGCGCGCCGATGGTCGCGTTGAGGATATCCTCGCCGGCCGCCGCGCGGCTCCTCGCCTCACCGTTCCAGATGAAGATGGGGTCGTTGCCCGTGCGGTCGCGCACGCCCGGGGCGACCGAGCTGAACGGAGCCGTCATCGGGACACGCCTCCGAGCTCACCATTGATCTCGGCGTACACCTGCTGGAGCGCGCGGTCGCCCTGACTCGAGCGGAGCGTCCAGGTCTCCAGGTCGCCGAACAACACCTGCGCCTGCGCGTCGACCAGATCGTAGCCTTCCCCGTGCAGTCGCGTCGCCTCGTCGATCACCACGCGGATCGCGCCCTGGAAGAGCTCCAGCTCCGCTTCGAGAATCGACGGGTCGTCCACGAACCCGTGCCCGGGCACGTAGATGTCCACGTCCATCGCCTGGGCAGCCTCGATCATGTCGACCCACTCCGACGGGTACGCCGAGCGCATGGCCGGGAAGATCCGGTGCAGGTACGTCTCGCTCATGAACATGATCTTCTCGTCCGGGAGGTAGACGACCAGGTCTCCACCCGTGTGCGCGCGGCCCAGAAAGAGGACCTCGATGGACCGCCCGCCCATGTCCAGGACGGTGCGGTCCTCGACGAGCCGGGTGGCCAGGCGCACCGGTGCCGCCTCCGCGCCCGCGCCCGCGGCCATCGCCTCGAGCGCCGCGGCGGACGTCGGGTGCGCGATGTACTCGGCGTCTGCCGGAAAGACCGAGTTACCGGCCGTGTGGTCTCCGTGGTCGGAGCAGACGACGACGGTGGTGATGGGCCTGTCCGTGATCCCGGCGATCGCGTCGACGAGTCGCTGGGTCTCCTCGACGCTCCCCTGGCCGTCGGCCACGAGGACTCCGGCGTCCGTCACCACGAACATGCTGACCGTAGTGAACTTCTCGTCGCCGGCCGATCGAAGCTGCTCGTAGGCGTACACGCCGGTCGCGAGCTCCGTGACCCGAGGGAAGTCGTCGTCGCTGTACCCTCGGGCATAGGGGTCCCCGGTACGGATCAGCTGGTCGGCGGGGATCTGCGGGGCGGCTTCGGCGACGGGAGTGTCGGCGGCGTCGCTCCCACCGCACCCCGCCAGGGCGAGCGCCAGGGTCATGACGAAGAGCGAGGAGGGGATGCGAGCGCGGCGCGATGGACGGATCGCCATGTGCGGAGTCCTGCGGTAGAATGACGGGATTCACTCAGAAGGAGGCACACTATGAGGAAGTACCGTCCGATTGTCACGGCCCTGGGCCTGTGCATCCTCGTCCAGCCGGCCTCCGCGCGGCAGCAGGACGTGGCGGCGGAGCTCGCCATGGAGCGTCCCATCCCCGCGCTGAACACGATCTGGATCGAGGAGATGACCTGGATCGAGATCCGGGACGCGATGGCCGAAGGGAAGCGGACCGCCATCGTTCCGACCGGCGGAATCGAGCAGAACGGCCCGTACGTCGCGATGGGGAAGCACAACTACGTGCTGGACGGGATGTGCGAGCGCATCGCTCGTGCTCTCGGCGACGCACTCTGCGCCCCCGTCATCAAGCTGGTCCCCGAGGGCGACGTCAGCCCGCCCACGGGGCACATGCGGTACTCGGGCACGCTGACCGTGCGGCAGGAGACCTTCGAGGCCATGCTCGAGGACGTCGGGCGCAGCCTGAACCAGCACGGCTTCGACTGGATCGTCTACATCGGCGACAGCGGTGGCAACCAGACCGGCATGGAGAACGTGGCCGCCCGGCTCAACGCGGAGTGGGGAACGAAGAAGGCGCTCTTCATTCCGGAGTTCTACGACAACGCTGGCGTGCAGCGCCATATGGAAGAGACCTTCGGTATCCGCGAGGAGAGCGAAGGCTGGCACGACACGTACTGGCTTACCGCCATGCAGGCCGCGGTGGATCCGCAGACAGTCCGCTACGAGGAGCGGGTCCGCACGGGGCGCGCCACGATCAACGGTGTGTCGCTCGTTCCCCTCGGCCGTACCATCGCGGTCGGCGAAGAACTCATGAGGTGGAGGACGGACCACACACTGGCCGCGATCCGGCGGGCCAAGGGCATGTGACCCGTTCGCCGCATCCGCGACAGCGCCCGCCGGGGCGGAGGCGGGCAGGGTGGCGCGGCCGCGGCCCGGAACGGGCCGCGGCCCCCTACTCCTGCCGGCGTTCCGCCTTCCAGGCGTCGTAGCGCATCCGGAGCGTGATCACGGGGTTGCCGTTCTCCGTCGGCCGGATGTTCTCGTCGGTGACGTCGATGAACATCGCGTAGCGACCGTCGTTGAACGATTCGCCCTCGGGGTCGTTCCGGTCCGCGGCGAGGATGTAGGCCACGTGCGCGTTGCGACCGTCGCACGGCGCGTCCGGCACGGGCTCGGTGTCGCAGGTGCAGCGGCTGTCGCCACCGGCCTCGTCCGCGGCCTCCATGGCCGCCATCACCTTGTCTGTGATGTCGCCCGGGGCCTGCTCCAGCGCCCGTGCCGCGTTCAGGACGACCGCGTCGGAGGCGAGGATGTTGCCTGAACGGAGTAGTAGATCTCGGTGCCGGCGACCCGCCCCTGCCGGGAGAGGGACGCGGCGCCGTTTTCGGCGCCGCTGAAACCGATGGAGCGGCCCTGCAGGTCCAGGATACCGAATTGCCGGCGCTCGATGGCCGGGTCGTCCTTCAGCATGTCGAGGATGAGCCTCGGGTCCATGCCGTCCTTCAGCTGCTCGTAGATCAGCGTCTGATTGGCGCGGGTCCGGTCGACACCCGCCTGGGCGGCCGCGACCCCGACACCGGGCACCACGATCGCCTGGATGTCCATCAGGCCCTTGGCCGGGAAGCTCACGAGCCGGGCCTGCGCGACGCACGTCGCGGAGGCGACGACGACGCGGCCCGTGCGCGCATCGACCGCGATGACCGACCAGGTGGCGGCGGCGGGCTTCGGCGCGGCGGCGAGAGCCGTCGCGAGGAGCAGGGCACCCGTCAGGCGGGCGGCGTTCGAGCGGCGCATCACATCTCCTTGGAGCCGGAACGAAGAAGGGCGGACGGGTCGTCCGACCCGTCCGCCCCGATATGATGCCTTCGGCAGGTCCGGACCGCTACCGGTCGGCGCCGCCCGCGTCGGTCGCGTGCGCGGCGGCCCACGCGGCGGCGAACAGGTCGATCTGCCGCATGACGGCGCTTCCGACCGCATCCGCCGCTCCGCCCGCCGAGGTGGCGCCCAGCTCGCCGTGGAACCAGGTGACCGCTTCGGGAAGCGTGATCTGCGTGTCACGAAGCATCTGAGCCGACTGCTGAACACGCAGCGCGACCGACCACGCCATAGCCCCGCTCGCACCTTCGGACCCCTCGGCGCAGGCGACGTCGATGCGGAGCTCCGGCATGGCCGGGTTGGCGAGCATTTCCTGCATGGTCAGCACGCCCACCTCGGACTCGATGAGCTTCAGCGACGCATCGGCTTCATAGAGCGCCGCGGTGATGCCGGCGCCCTGACACACGTCGTCGATTTCGAAGCGAACGTGCACACCCCCGAGGTCCTCGAGGGTGTACCGGTTCCACTCCGTGTCCTGGCCTTCCGCGAGGGCCGGCAGCAGGAGCGCTACCGCCAGTCCGGGGAACACCGATCGCTTCATCCCGTGACTCCGCTTAGTTCCCGCCGGAGCCCGAACCGCAGGACTGGCAGTTGTGGTTGTTCTTGGATCCGAGCTTCTCGAGCAGGGCGATGGTGGCCGGGTGCGGCTGAGCCCGCTGCTCGGGGCTGTTGGCCATGTCGGCGGTGGTCTGACCTCGGCGGCTGACCAGCGTCACGTCCGCCCCCTTCGAAACCAGGTAGAGGATCGTCTCGTTGTCCCCGCGCGCTGCGGAGTGGTGCACGGGCGTGAAGCCGTCCATGTCACGGAGGTTCGGATCGACCCCGAGCTCCTCGACGAAGTACTTCATGGCCGGGAGCCACCCATCGGGAACACTCCGGTGCTGCTGGGCCACGCGCGACGTTCCGAATCCGACGCCGGACGCCGCGTGAATCGGATGGACCGCGGGTCCGCCGACCGGGACGGGCGGAAGGCCGGAAGGATCGAGCTTTTCCTCGTCCTCCGGACCGGTCTGCGCTCCGGGGTTGCCCGGATCGCGGAAACGACGGCGCTCGGGGAGGTTCGTCGTGGACATGTTCGGGTCGGCCCCGTAAGAGTGCAGAAGCTTCATGGCGGTCACGTCCGTGGCGTACGCGGCGCGCCAGAAGGGCGTGGCACCCGTGAAGTCCACGCCCATCCGGCCGGCGTTGTACGCCGAGTACCAGATGTGGGTGGAAACCTGCTGGTTCGGGTCGGCGCCCGCCTCAAGCAGCGCCTCCATGAGGTCCAGGTAGGAGTTCTGCTGCGTCCGGAACGCCTGCGGCTGCGGGTACCAAGTCCTGAGTGACCACTCGATGTTCAGGGTGGCGAAGAGCGGACCGGCTCCGTCGTCACTGACCAGGTTCGGATCGGCACCCCGCTCCACCAGCATGAGGGCCAGGTCGTAGTTGCCGTTGATGACCGCGACCAGGAGCGGAGACGACTGATCGCCGCCCGACAGCTGGTCGATGTCGGCGCCCCCGTCGAGCAGGAGCCGTGCCGCCTCGACGTTGCCTTCACGCGCCGCGTAGTGGAGCGCGGTGAAGCCGCCCTGGACGCCGATCTGCTCCGTGGAGCTGAGCACCCGGATCGGCGGCTCGGCGGGCTTGGCCTCTTCCTTCTTCTCTTCCGTCTCGGCGGGCTTCTCTCGCTCGGGCCTGTCGGCGGCCTGAGCACTGTCCGGTGGCGTGCGGCCGCGCGTCTGCTGCCCGAGCAGATCGGCGTTGTCGTTACTCACCGGCTCGCCTCCGACCTCGGCGGCGCGGATGCGTGCCCGGCGGGCACGCTCGTCGTCGTCGAACTGGTTGCGGGCGGTGTAGTCCTTGAGCTCCGTCGTGATCGACGGGTCCGCCCCGGTCTCGAGGAGTGCGGAGATCGCGTCCGTCGCGTTGCGGCCCGCAGCGAAGACGAGCGGCGTCCGGCTCTGGAACCGGTCCGTCGCGTTCACGTCGGCACCGGCGGCTGCGAGGGCCCGGACGGACGCTCCGTCGTTGGCCTGCGCCGCGAAGTGCAGGGCCGTCACCCCTGTGGTCGTCCACTCGTTCGGATCGGCCCCCGCGTCGAGGAGCGCACGCACCACGTTGACGTGGCCCGACCGGGCAGCGAGATGCAGCGGCGTGTACCCACCGACCCGGGTCAGCGGTCGCACGGTCGCCCCTGCGTAGAGCAGGAGACCGACGACCTCGGGGTTGTCATTGAGTGCTGCCCAATGGAGGGCGGTGAGCCCGTCCGCCTGCGCGCCGTTCGCGTCGGCGCCCTGCTGCAGAAGCGCCCGCACCTGCTGCGCGTCGTTCGCCTGAGCGGCGTCGGCCACCGGCGACTCCGCGGGGACGGCACCCACCATCAGGAGGCTCAGCGCGAAGACGCTGGCCAGGCGAAGGGCTGTGTTCCTCATGGTCTTTCTCCCGAAGGCCTGCGCCTCCGACGAAGTGTCGTACATGTCAGATGGCGAACGTGCCGTTGCTGTTGCCGAACTGCGTGATGTCGTCGATGCCGAGCTTGTGCAGCAGCCCCAGCATCACGTTCGCCATGGGCGTGCCGGGCGTCGCCCGGAGGTGACGCTCGCCTTCCACCAGCCCGTTCGATCCGCCGACCAGGAAGAGCGGGCAGCGGATGTGGTTGTGAAGGTTCGAGTCGGCCATCGCCGATCCGTACATGATCATCGTCTTGTCGAGCAGCGTGCCGTTGCCCTCGGAGACCGACGACAGCTTGTCGAGGAAGTACGGCAGCATCGCCACGTGATACTGGTTGATCTTCGCGAAGTCGCGAACCCTGTCCTCCCGGCCGCCGTGGTGCGAGGCGGCGTGGTACGGGGTGTCAGAGCCCGAGCCGGGGTAGACCCGCGGCGACGCGTCGCGGCCCATCTTGAGCGAGAAGACGCGCGTCGAGTCGGACATGAACGCGAGAACCTGCAGGTCGAACATGAGGCGCATGTGCTCGGCGAAGTCGTCCGGCACGCCCACGGGCGCTTCGGGAATCTCGCGCTCCTCGCCGGAGGCGTTCTGCGCCTCGATGCGCTGGATGCGCTGCTCGAGCTCGCGGATGTTCGTCGTGTAGAGGTCGAGCCGCTGGCGGTCCGCCGCGCCGAGCTGGCGGCGCAGTCCGGACATCTCGCCCATGACCCAGTCCAGGATGCTGCGGTCGGTCGCCAGGCGCTCGGCGCGCTGCTCGGGCGTGCCGCCCGCGCCGAAGAGCTGCTCGAACACGGCCCGCGGATCGCGGATCATCGGCAGGGGCGCCGTGGGGGAGGCCCAGCTGATCGTATCCGTGTAGACGCAGGAGTAGCCGTAGGCGCAGCCGCCGGCCTGGTCCACGTTCTCGATGGTCAGCTGCATGGACGGGATCGGCGTCTCACCCGCGATGTGCTGGGCGTAGATCTGGTCGAACGACGTGCCCGCATAGACGTCGGAGCCCTGCGTCTGCTTCGGGTGCGCCTGTGTCAGGAACACCGCCGCGGTGCGGAAGTGGTCACCACCGATCTCGGCCGGCGAAAAGGCGTCGGCCATGCGGGAGTCCGTGTCGCTCACGATCGTGAGGTACTTTCGGTACGGCTCGAGCGGGCTCATGGAGCTGAGGGAGAGATCGAAGTCCTTGCCCTCTTCCTTCGGCGACCAGAGTCCGAGCGACGCGCCGAGGTCGTTGCACCCTGCGGCACCGTGCACGTTCTCGATGCAGACGAGGCGTGTGCTGTCGGCCGCCTTCCCAGCCTCGGTGGCCGCGAGCGGGCGGGCCGCCGGGACCATGGCATCGAGAAGCGGAAGTCCGACGGTGGCGCCCATGCCCTTGAGCAGCTCCCGCCGCGAAATGTGCTTTCCGGTGATGAAGTCCATCGTAGTGAGCCTCGTCGAGGTTGGTGATGCGGTCAGTTGAAGGAGCCGGGCTCCGAAACGGGCTGCTGTTCGGCAACCACGGGAGCTGCGGCGCGGCTGGTGCGGAAGGCGGGGCTGTTTACCACGCCCCACACGAAGGCGGACAGGCGATACTGCTCGTTCGCCGCGTCGCGCGTGATCTCACGAACCGAGGGCATGTCGTAGTACTCGACGCGACGGCCGAGCGCGTAGGCCATCATGTTCTCGGTGAAGATGCGGTAGAAGACCTCGGGACGGCTGAGGATCGCCGCACGGATGTCGGCCACTCCGGAGAGCGGGGTTCCATCGTACAGGTCGCCCTGCGAGTCGATCGGGTTCCCTTCGTCGCGGTTACGCCAGGCGCCCGTGACATCGAAGTTTTCGAAAGAAAGCCCGATCGGGTCGATGACGTTGTGGCAGGAAGAGCACGCGGGGTTCGCCCGGTGGACCTCCATGCGCTCCCGGACGGAAAGGAAACGACCGTCTTCTGCTCCCTCCGTCTCCTCGAGCGCGGGCACGTTCGGCGGGGGCGGTGGCGGCGGCGATCCGAGCAGGACCTCCATGACCCACTTGCCCCGGAGCACCGGTGACGTGCGGTTCGCGTGCGAGGTCAGCGTGAGGATGCTGCCGTGGCCGAGGATTCCGCGCCGGGCGTCGTTGGGGTACTCGACCATGCGGAAGTCCGTCCCGAGCACGCCCGGCATGCCATAGTGACGGGCAAGGCGTTCGTTCACGAACGTGTAGTCTGCCGTGAGCAGCTCCGTGATCGGACGGTTCTCGGTCCGGATGTGGTCGAAGAGCATTTCGGTCTCGCGGTGCATCGCGTCCGCGAGGGTCTGGTCGTAGTAGGGGTAGCTCAGCGCGTCAGGCCGGATGTTGTCGAGGTCCTGCAGACGCAGCCACTGGGCCGCGAAACGCGAGGCGAGCGCCTCGGCGCGGGGGTCCGCCAGCATCCGGCGGACCTGCTTCTCGAGCTCGCGGTCCTTCGAGAGGTCCCCCTTCTGGGCCACGCGGATCAGCTCCTCGTCCGGGGGCGCACCCCAGAGGAAGAACGAGAGGCGCGAAGCGAGGTCGGAGTCGGCGATCTCGTAGATCTCGCCGGGCCGGACGTCGGCCGGCGCCTGCTCCATCCGGAAGATGAAGTGCGGGCTGGCCATGATCGCCTGCAGGGCGAGTCGGACGCCGCCCTCGAAGCCGCGGATTTCCGCACCCTGGTCGTAGAACTGCATCAGACCTTCGACGTCCTGGTCGTTGACGTCGCGGCGGTACGCGCGCGTCGCGAGCCGGCGGACGATGCTCTCTGCACAGGGCCGCTCCTCGGAGGGAGCAGTCGGTCGGCAGCTGAAGACGAAGCGGCGCGTGGGAGTGTCGGAGACGCCGGTCACCTCGAAGGGCCCGAGGATCGTCATCCGCTGCAGGTGCTGCTGCGTGGTGACGCCGTAGCCGATGCCGATCTGCCCGTCCGCCAGCGTGTGGTCGATGGGGCGGATCAGGTCGTCGAGGTCACCCTCGAACTGCTTCACGAAGGCGGCGGTCACGCGGTGCGGGCCGGCGGTGACCTGAATCGAGTCGGTGCGGATGTTCAGCCCCGTCGGCTCGGACTCGTGCATCCAGCGATCGATCCCGAGCAGCGCAACGCGCTCGCCATCGATCGAGATCTCGATCTGGTCCTCGCCCCAGGTGCGGCCGAAAACCTCTCCTTCGACGGCGTTGTACGGCATGATGTGGAAGACGTACTTGCCGTCCGCCGGGAAGGTGTGGACCACCGAGAGGCCGCCACGCGTTCCGAACGGTGCGCCCTCGACCTGGTCCTTCTGCGAGGCGACGCGCGGCATGCGGTAGATGGCGTTGCCGACCTCGGCCTCGGGGTCGCCGAGCGCGACGCGCGCGATCTGGCCCGCTGCGCGCAGGTACCCTTCGACCACCGTCGTCGACGGCATCTGCACGTCGGCGATGTTGTCGAAGTTGGCGCTCTTGGTGTCCAGCGGCAGGAACGACGAGACGTCCACCTGGATGCCCAGCAGGTGCTCGACGGCGGCCGCGTACTCGGCCCGGTTGAGCCGCTGGAAGACGCGGGTGCCGGGCTCGGGGTTCTTCTCCCAGGCCGCGTCGATGCGCTGCTCGAGTTCGTGCATGAGCTGCTCCAGCTCGTTGCCCTCCGGGCGCCGTGCACCTGCAGGCGGCATCATGCCGGCGCGCAGCTTCTTGATCATGCGCTCCGAGATGTCGGCATACTCCGCGGCGCTCGCGACGTCGAAGTCCTCCAGTACGAGGCCACCGCGCTGGCGCTGCTCGCTGTGACACCGGGTGCAGTACTGCTCGATGACGTCGTTCGAGTCGAGTGAGCCCGCTTCGGCGAGCGCGGCCGCATGCGAGGAGCGCGCCGTGTCCGGCGTCTCGACGCCCGCGTTTCCCGCGAGGCCGAAGAGGAGCAGGCCCGCGACGAGCATGACGGTGGAGGAAACGTTCATTCCTACCTCGGGTGATCCAGCTGGATGGAGACCGCACGACTTCCACTACGACACCCGCGAGCCCGGAATAGCTGAGGGCGGCGGACGTGCCGTATACGCCCCATAGAATAAAGAGGGCTCTTACGCTCTGCCAGTACGCTTCGCGGGGCCGAGGCACGGCGTCCCGAGGTGGCGCGAGCCGTCGCAGACGTCGAGGTCGAGGAGGTCCGGGGACGCGGGGAGAGG